>OHQC01000274.1_pt1 | contig 19168 bp, 20 predicted proteins | sample 1577881 | NCBI WGS metagenome assembly OHQC01 (sample SAMEA3879522, study PRJEB24766) | human gut metagenome | biome: human-associated habitat; feature: feces | place: USA | collected 1985/1987
ACTACACACAAATTACAAAATAAGATGATAAAATGAAATTATTTAGGAGATGACAGTATGCAGAAAATTTTGATTGTGGAAGATGATTTAGATATACAAGAAATGATACAATTTTTTTTGGAAGACCAAAACTATCAAGTATGTGTTGCTGATGATGGTGTAGAGGGGGTGGCGATTTTCAATAAAGAACATCCGGATATGGTACTTTTGGATATTATGTTGCCTAAGATGGACGGATATGCCGTTTGTGAAATCATCAGGCAAAGTTCAAATGTGCCAATTATTATGATTAGTGCATTAAGCAGTGAAACAGATCAGATTAAAGGATTTGAATTACAAATAGATGATTATATTCCAAAGCCAATTTCGTTACCGCTGATGATTAAAAAAATAGAAGCTGTATTTAGAAGATATAATAAAAAAGAGGAAACAGAAAATAATCAGATGTGGTATCGTGAAATCTGTCTTATTATTGGTAATTATCGGGTAATTATAAATGGAGAAAGTATTGATCTGACACAAAAGGAGTATGAAATATTAAAGGAGCTAATGGAGCATCCTGGAGCTGTGATCTCAAGAGAGAGCTTTCTGAATCGATTGTGGAAATATGAATTTTATGGTGATGAACGTGCTGTAGATAATCATATTAAAAATTTAAGAAAGAAATTAGGCAGTCTGGGAAATTATATTGAAACAGTAAGAGGAGTGGGATATCGCCTTGAGAAAGTACATTAAAGAACACTTAACTGTCAAGGTATTTTTAGTAACTATAATGCTATTATTGACATTGAGTGCGGCAATCTACGGAATGGTCACATTTGGCATGTCGAACTTTTATTTAACAGAATTAAATAAAAGTCTTGAGAAAGAATTAGACACTACGATTTCACAAATAAAGGATATGACTAATGATGAAACTCAGAAGATATTGGAACGGTTTGCGATAGAGTATGGAGTCTCTATCATTGTGAAAAATCAAGAAGGAGAGGAAATAGGAAATTACGGAGAGATATCTTATTTTTTAGCTCCAGATGCAGATAGTTCAAAAGCACAAAATAGCAAGGGCATTACAAAAAATTATATCGTGAAATCTAATGAAGGCACGATTTATAAACTTCAGATATTTGGAACGAAAGAGTCTGTAAATATAGGGTTAAAAGTGTTAAACCGAATTTTGCCAGTTCTCGGAGTAATTACTTTTGCTGTATCTATTTTAATTGCGGTTTTTTTCGCTCAATATATCACTCGACCAATTTTAAAAGTAAATGAAGCATCTAAAAGGATGGTGAAATTAGATTTTCGTAGACCGTATCCCGAAACACGAAGCGATGAGATTGGTATTTTGGGAGAAAATTTGAATCGATTGGCGGAACATTTGGAAGAGACATTACAAGAGTTAAAAGAAAAAAATAAAATATTGCAAGATGAAATCCAAAGAGAGCAGAAAATGGAACAGAAGCAATTGTCATTTTTTGCAGCAGTTTCGCATGAATTGAAAACCCCAGTCACTATATTAAAAGGACAAATTCAAGGGATGATTTCAGGGATTGGTGGATATAAAGACAGAGATAAATATCTGAAAAGATCATACGAAGTAGTCTTTTCAATGGAAGGACTGATTCAGGAGATACTTGATGTTTCGCGTATAAAGTCAGCAGGATTTTTAGTCAATTTTTCTAATGTATCCTTGGATAACATTGTAAGAAATTGTATACAAGAATGGGAAGATGTTGCGACAGATAGAGGGGTGACTTTCCACATAGAAATAGAAGAGCACACAGATATTCATGCGGACAGAGTTCTTTTTCAGAAAGTAATTGGCAATTTAATTAGCAATGCGGTAAAGTATACGCCGGATAATGGAAATATTTGGTGTAAGGTGTATAAAAAAGGAGGAGATGTAATATTTTCCGTTGAGAATAATGCTGAGCATATTTCGGAACAGGAAATTCCAAAATTATTTGATGCATTTTATAGACGAGAAAAATCTAGAAATAGAAAGGCTGGAGGAAGTGGTTTAGGTCTCTATATTGTAAAAATGATTGTAGAGTTACATCACTATGAGTGTGAATTAAAAAATACTGATCAAGGTATAGAAGTGAAAATAATATGTAAAGACTAGAAAAACATCCGTTTGTTGTGATTACAGGCGGATGTTCTTTTTTTGAATAAATGTAGGAGATGTTATCTACACAAAAAACATACAATAAAAACAAAAAAATCATAAAAAAAACAATTTAAACTATGTATTACAAAGAACAACAGAAAAAGGTATGAAGTGGATAGACATATGATAGAAAATGTTTTTGAAAGGAGAAGAAAAATGAACGAACACCTGAAAAAGATCAAAGGGACCATTGATGTAGAGAGAGGATACAGTCTGGGGACTGTTTTCACTACCAGAAACAAACAGTATATGTATGATACAGGAACCGGAAAAGTGTTTGAGTGCGGGGCAAATGAATACCAGATATTAAAAAGCCTGTTTGAAGAGACAAGCCTTCCGGAGAAGGTGGAAGGATCTTCTGAAGAAGAACTGGAGGCTGCATACAGAAATATCTGGGAGATGATAGAAACAGAGCATATCCTGCAGATTTCACCGGATTTAAAGTTTGTAAAGGAAACAGACGAAACATTAAGGGATTTGCTACGGTATGATCTGCAGCAGGTTATCCTGGAGCTGACAGAACAGTGTAATATGAGATGCCGGTATTGTATTTATAATGAACATAATGAAGGATACCGGAATTTTTCGCCAAAAGCTATGACCTGGGAAGTGGCCAAACGTGCTGTGGAGTATGCAAGGGATAACAGCGGAGATAAAGTGGCAGTATCCTTTTATGGCGGAGAACCGCTGGTGCAGTTTGAACTGATGAAAAAGACAATAGATTACAGCCGACAGATCATAAAAGGAAAAGAACTGACCTTTTCTTTCTCTACCAACCTGACACTGGTAACACCGGAAATCGCAGCATATGTAGCAGGGGTGGAAGGAATGAGTGTTCTGGCAAGCATAGACGGACCGGAGAAAATCCACGATGCGTACAGAGTGATGAGTGGAGGAAAAGGAAGCTTTGGGAAAGCAATACAGGGATTAAAATATCTGGTAGAAGCCTTTGGAGAGAGGGCAAAGGAAAGTATTGTAATCAATACGGTGGTCTGTCCGCCATTTAGTGCAAAGAAACTGGATGCAATCAAAGAGTTTTTTGAAGGACTGAACTGGCTGCCGAAAGAAATGGTGAAGAAATGTGATTATGTAGAATACGGAAGTGTAAGAGAAGAGGATATTTCCATGGAATATGCCGGAGATGGGGAGTTTATCGGAGAGGAACTGGATGGTTTCACATTAGACGCCATTGAAGGATGGGCACTGACAAGGGATTTAGAAGAGCAGGATCCCAAAAGTTATGTGGCAGGGATTGTAACGGATAAACTGGTACGGATACATAACCGAAGACAGACACAGGAACCGTGCAAGGACCTCAGAAGAAACGGCTGCTGTATTCCTGGGAACCGGAGAGTTTATGTCAAGACAGATGGAAAATTCCTTTTGTGCGAAAAAACTGGAGATGCGCCGGATATAGGAAATGTGTTTGAAGGGGCAGATCTGGAAAAGATAAAGAAATATTATATTGAAGAATACGATGAAAAATCCCTTACAAGATGTAATGAATGCTGGGCGAGAAATTTGTGCGGACTTTGTTATGCAGCATGTTATGAAGCAGAAGGAATTGATATGGAGAGGAAAGAAAAAGTCTGCGGTGCTCACAGGTATGCCACAAAAGGAGAACTGATTTCGTATTACAGCATTTTGGAAGAAAAGCCGGAAGTGATCGAAGAGATAGATGCGGTACCGTATTATTAAGGAAAGGTTTTAGATTATCAAAGATAATTTAAAATAGAAAAAATCAGACGGAAAGGAGGCGGCTGGTATGAGAAAAATCGTAGCAGGAAAGTTACAGACAGGAGCAGACTTTGAAGGCAGTAGAGGTGATTGCATTTGCAGTGGTACTATAGCCGTGAAAAATTCTCACTATGCAGGACCAGCGTATTGCGTGGGATACTGTGGAAACAACGGAGTAGTGACTAGAAATGCTAATGCAAATATCGCAAAAACTGCATAAGATGTAAAAAGACGTCTTATAGGAAGGGGAGATTTGTAATAGAATCTCCCTTTTCCTTTTTGGGGCTAGGGAAGAATTTACTATGCAAGAATGGTTTGATAGTTTCACGGATATAAAATATAAGAATGTTATCAGTAACACTAAATAAGGTGAATTTTATAAAGCTGAAGGGAGGTTAAATAAGAATGGTACGAAAGAGTAGAAGAAAGAGAAAAACACGAGTATTAAAATGTATAGTTTTTTTGGGAATTATTGTTTTTATAAGCTGTATGGGGGTGTATTTCTATAGAAAATACAAGGATACACAATTACAAAATATGGTGGATCAAACTGTGGAAAATGGAGATATGATGGGAACATTACAAAAGATGTCAAATTACGATTCTCGTATAAAAGATATAATAGAAAATCAAGATCAGTATCCCAAAGAACTTTTAGAATTGTTAACAGCAAATATAGAGACTATAGAGTTTGTGTTTGATTATCCTGAAAAGAAAGATAACTTACCAGCTACAATAGTAGAAGAAGCAAAAAGTGGAGAAATCCCATTACTATTGCAATGGGATGAAAGATGGGGATATCAGAATTATGGAGACGGCATGTTGGCAGTAAATGGGTGTGGTCCAACAGCACTCTCTATGGTTATTGTAGGTCTCACGGGGAATAAGCAGGCGACACCTTATCAAGTAGCACAGTATGCAGAACAAAATGGGTATTATGTAGAAGGGGTAGGAAGTAGTTGGAGTATGATGACAGATATAGGAAGCCATTTTGGGATTCAGGGAAGAGAAATTTCTTTGGATAAAGATAATATTCAGACAGAATTAGAATCAGGACATCCGATTATTTGTGCCATGCGTCCAGGAGATTTTACAACAACCGGACATTTTATCGTCTTGACAGGAATGAAAGATGGAAAGATTTGTGTCCATGATCCCAATAGTAAAAAAAGAAGCGAAAAATTATGGGACTATGAAACTTTAGAAGGACAAATCAATAATTTGTGGAGCTTTACAACACTTTTTTAATTCTACACATAAATTACACATAAAAAACGTGATAAACATAAGTGATATTTTTATAATAAAGACATAAAAATATTGGAGGTATCAATTATGAAGAAAAAAATTGCAATGGTGATATTAGCAACTTGTTTATTTGGAACTTTAGCAGGCTGTGAGAAGGATAGCAGTAATAAACCAGAAGTTCCTTCAACAGAAAATTCAACAAATAGTGTAAATCAAACTGAAAATAGCACGGAGAAGAGCGAAGGAACAAGTGCTTTAAGCAATGCTAATTTGGTTGGAACAGTAATTGATTTTACAGAAACAGGATGCACACTCGGAAAAGGAAGTGTTACAGAAGATACTATGACTGCACCAGCAGCTGGAGAGAATACAGAAGGTGTAGAAAAAATTTCTGTACAGTATGCTGATAATACACAATTTCAAATTTCGAATTCTACAAGTACGAATGTAACTTTAGAGGCGGGAACAAAAGAAGATGTAAAAAAATCATCAGCAGTCTTTCTGTATGGGGAATATCAGGAAGATGGAACATTCTTGGCTACGCGTGTAATTATAGATCATTTTCAAAAATAGTAGGAGGAGATAAATTGGGAAGTGCGAAAAGAGCAGTGCGTTACTTGATAAGAAAAAAATCAAAAACAGTAATTTTGTTTTTGGTACTCTTGATTTCAGAAGCGATGATTTTAAGTACAGGGATTATTTTAAAAGCATCAAATGAGGCAAAAAGCGAACTGCAGAAAAAAACAAAGACAAAAATATTGGCAGGAATTATGGAAAATAACAACCCGATCACAACGGAGGATATAAATAAAATACAGAAATTGAAGGGAATAGATAAGATTAATAAAAATGCAACATTATCTGCATATCCTACAAATTTCCAAACAGTAACGGAAAACCAAAATACAAATACAGAAAATCTTCAGGTTCGATTGGTTGGTTATGATGATTTAAAATTAGACGGTGCTTTTGCGGAAAGTGAAATCCGGATAGTAAAAGGAAAGTATCCAAAAGAGAAAAATGAAGTTGTTATCAATCAAATATTAGCAGAGACTAACAAGTTAGAGATTGGAGATACGGTTACTTTCGAAACAGATGGCGGGAAGAAAATGGATGGAGTGATATCAGGATATTATTTGTCTGGTTCGGAAAGAAATCAGTCGAAAGAAATGGCATCTGTTTATAGGATTGAAAATACTATTTACACAAAAACAGAATCTATAGCAGCATTACAGGAAATAAGCGGATATGAACGTATTTCCGTATATTTGAAAAATCCAGAAAATTTAGAAAAGATAGAGGGAGAAATGGCAAATATATTAGGAGAAAAAGTTGAACTGACAAAGTCTGATATGCTATTTCGTCAAATGAAACAACCACTCGAACAGGTTATGCAGGTTGTAAGTTTAATGTTATATTTGACATTAGGAACATCTGCAATTGTTATAACGCTCCTTCTATGTATGTGGATGAGGGGGAGAAAGAAAGAAATAGCAGTTTATATCAGTTTGGGAAAAAATAAATGCTCGATATTATCACAGTTATTATTAGAGAGTTTTTTGGTATTTGCAGTTTCATCTGTATCTGCTGTTGTTATAGGGAATATTTTGGCAGAAAAATTGAAGGGAGTATTATTTGCAGGAAAAAGTATTTCTACACTGGCAATAGAAATTAGTCCACACTTATCAGATATTGGAATGCTTATTATGAGTGGCGCTATGATACTTTTCATTGGAATTGGTATATCAGTGATACCTGTTTTGCGGACGAATCCTAAAGATACATTATCAGATATGGAGGGATAGTATGGAAAATAAGATAGAAATTGTTGTACCAATATTAGAACTATATGAATCTGTAGAGGATGATTTAAGAAAGATAGGGATTCGAATTAGATTGGATTTGTATGATGGAATGGACAACTGTATATATGCAAATAAAAATGCACTTAAATTATGTTTAACAAGTATTTTGTATTATTTTATCGACAAACGTCCAGAACTTTCTGTTTTAGAAATAAGCTTAAAATCTTATGAGGAAAGGATATGGATAATTTTTAGAAGTGCAGAAGAAAAGTACAGATCCAAAAGGCAAACACCTATTCATAATTCAGAGATGGATGTGATAAGGGGATATTTAAAAACAAAAGGTATTTTTTTGAGAGAAGAAAAATTACCAGATGAAGTAGAAATTGGATTTGAAAATGTAGATTGATTAGGAGGCGATAATGTGGTTTTAGAAGTAAAGAATATAGTTTATTATTATAAAACAAATAAAAGTAAAAATGTTTTGAATGGGATTAGTTATAAATTTGAAGAAGGTAAGGTTTATGCCATTTTAGGTGCAAGTGGATCAGGAAAGACAACATTTTTATCATTGCTTGCAGGTTTGGATGTTCCTGTTCTTGGAACTATTTTGTATGAAGAAGAGGACATTCTAAAGGGTGGATTGAATCATCATCGAAAAGAACATGTTTCCTTAGTGTTTCAGAACTATAATTTGATTGATTATTTAACTCCAAAGGAAAATGTTATGCTTGGAGGAAATGGAAATCCTGAAGAACTATTAACTGCTGTTGGGATCCAAAAGGAAGATTGGGATCGGAAAGTTTTACAACTTTCTGGAGGACAGCAGCAAAGAGTGGCTATTGCAAGAGCTTTAGCGAGTCCAGCTAAAGTATTATTGGCAGATGAACCAACAGGAAATCTTGATGAAGATATTGGCAGAGAAGTTACTGAGCTTCTTCAGGAAACAGCACATAAATTAGGGAAATGTGTAATTGTAGTAACCCATAGTAGAAGTATGGCAGAAACAGCAGATGTTGTTATTAAAATAGAAAAAGGGAAAATACACGAAGAAAATATAAGAGAAAAAGGAGAGGTTTCATAAATGAATGTGTTAAGACGCGGTGCTTATTCTGTAGTTAGAAAACCCATAAAAAGCATTCTTCTCCTATTAGTAGTTGTAGTGATTAGCAGTTTTTTCATGGCAGGATTGGCAAGTCAGTCTGCAAGTGTCAATGTACAGGATTCTACGCGGCAAGCAGTTGGAGCTACATTTAGGCTGGAGCTGAGTGAGGCAAATCGGCATACACGACTTGAAGAAGCAACAGAAAAAATTGGAGAAGGAAAGGAAGGGACTTACGGAGGAGTAACGACAAAAAAATTTGAAGATGGATCTTGGATGTCATTTGTAGATAATTCTTTTGAAACAGTTATTCCTAAAGATGCAGAGCAGATAGCAAAAGTAAAAGGAATTGAAGAATACAACCTGATTACAGTAGCAACAGTAGTAAATCCTGTGAATTTTAAAAGAATTGAAGATCCGGATATGGATCAGAGCCAGGACTTTGGAGGTGTTAATCTAAGAGGCAATCGAATTATGGAAATGGATATGGATGTTGCAGCAGGAAAAATTAAGCTGGTAGATGGACGAATGACAACCAAAGAGGATAAAGATGTTTGTGTTATTTCAAAAGAACTGGCAGAATTAAACGGACTGCAAGTAGGCGACAGTCTACAGTTCAATCAGTGGGATGACAAGGAGAATTCGAAAGTCTATAGTGCGAAGATTGTAGGAATCTATGAAGCGGTGCAGAAGTTGGAACCGGTTATGTCAGGAGATACGTATCGGTCAGAAAATACAATTTTTACCGACATGAATTTTCCAGAGAAACCATCTGGTGAAGAGGGAAATCCGTTGTTCCGATATGCGATTTTTAAAGTGGGGAATGTAGACCAATATGATGCGGTAAGAAAGGAAATTGAAAAAGTAGACATTAACTGGGAAAGATATGATTTAATTGATAGCAATGGAAATATTCAGAGTATGGCTGAGAACTTTAATAATATGAAGCAGTTAAGTGAAATGCTGTTAATTGTAGTTTCGGCAGCGAGTTTCATTATATTAAGTCTGATCTTTTTGTTCTGGATGAAGAACCGGACACAGGAAATTGGTATTTTTATGGCGTTAGGAGAAAGCAAGAAGAAAATTTGGAGTCAATTTCTTTGGGAAGCTATGCTGATTGGAGTTTTGGGATTAGTATTGTCATTTATGATATCGCCTGCACTTTCCAAAATGACAGCATCTTATATGGCACAGCAATCCCAGAGTCAGGCAGAAGAGCAGAAAGAAGCAACGGAAAATCAGGTATTTGCAGACGGATATACCGCACCGGATTTGAAATTACAGAACATAGAAATAGAAGTTACGCCAGATATGTTGATAAAAGATACAATTGCAATCGGTGGATTGCTACTCATTTCAGTTTCAGTAGCAGGGATTATGATCATGAGGAAAAAACCAAAAGAAATTTTATCAGAAATGAGTTGATATCCTGTTAAGATTTATTATAGATGGAAAATTATTGCAGTAAATAGCATTTATATGCGAACAAATGATATGAGGAATTATTGAATCGAAATATAAAAAGCTTTATAGAAGGAGAAGAATAAAATATGAGTATCTTACGACGGGGAATGTGTTCCATTACTCGAAAACCTGTAAAAAGTCTTCTTCTCCTGTTAGTAGTTGTAGTGATTAGCAGTTTTTTTATGGCAGGATTGGCAAGTCGGTCTGCGTTTGTTTCAAAAGAGAATTGCAGAACTATGCCGCAGTGGGAACAGCTACATAGGGATATTATAGCAGATAAAGAAAATGGAGAAGTGATTTTACTAGAAGGATCTCATTATTTACATTTTGAACAGATATTGGCTATTGTCCAAAAAACGATACAGTGGATAGAAAATAGGTAAATATTCTGATTTTTATAGAAATAATTGTTCAAATGGTTCCGTATGTTTGCAATGCACTGTATATCGTGATAGAATAATAAAAAAATAAAGGAGTGGTGTTTGAAAATGGAATCTACGTGTAAGCCTAAAATTGTTTCATCGTTATTGAGAGAGTCCGGAAAGGGAAAACTTGATTTTTCACATCCCTTTCAGCGAAAAGAAGGACAATGGACCAGATATATGGAATCATTGGAAGTGGATTCTCTGCTAAGAGGATATTCTATTAATTTGGTATATGTTTGGAAGAAAGATAACAAAAACTATGTGATAGAGGGCAAGCAGAGAATTACTACATTGCAGAAATATAAAGGGGATAAATTCCCACTTTCTAAAAAACTTGATCCGGTTATAGTTGATGGAGAAACATATGAAATTGCAGGGAAAAGATTTTCTCAATTAGATGAAGTTGTACAAGATAAACTGTTGAATTCAGAAGTTCTGATTTTTGAAATGTGGGATTGTACGGAAAAAGAAGTAAGAGATATGTTTGTGCGTCTGAACAGTGGAAAGCGTTTAAATGGAGCCCAGATCCTGACAGGTCTTTTAAATATTGATGTGAGTACAGAACTTTATAAAATTATGGAGCATCCATTTTGGGCAAAGACAGGAATTACAAAAGGTGATATTAAGTCAGATAATATGCGCAAAGTGGCCTGCCAGATTTTGATGCTTATTTCCGGATATGAATATACTGCTTTTGATCAGAAAAATATTGAAAAATATGTTGAAGTATTGAATAGCGATTCAAAGGAAAGCATACATCTCATTGGACATGCATTAGACGTACTTGATAAGTTAGACGAAAAGGTTACAGATAAAATTGATAAGATGAAAAAGCTGTCCATTCCAATGGTAGTTGCAGCAATGGATATGGTGTACGGAGACGAAGCAAAAGAAGATGCGTATCTGTTATGGGTGAAAGAGTTTTTTGATAATTATGATAAGCAGGAAAAATACCTGGAATATTGCGGAAGAAGTACAGATAAAGGCGAAAATGTAAGAGGACGTTGGGAAATTTTTTCACAGGCAGTAGCAGAGTAAGAATGATCATGCCCCACGAGATTTCTTTTATTAAAATTCATATATCTAAATATAGTACGTAAATATTGACACATGCTATATATTGTGGTAAAGTGAAAATGAATTAACATTTATACTCATGTAAGTGAAAGATGAGTACAAAAATTTTTTCCGATACAGAATCGGAAGCAAGTTTTGAAACAGGTGGCTGTTTCGGCAAGAAATAAAGAGTTATCAGGCATTTAGAATGAAGATATTCTAGGTGCCTTTTTTATTTCAATTAAATAAAAAGGAGGATAGTATTACGCCACAAAAAAAAGAAGAATAGGAGGAAAATCATGAACCAAGAGTATTTAAAAGGAATCCACAGTGAGATGTGCAGCAGAGAGACAATTATTTTTCAGGCTACGGAAAATAACATTATCAGTTTCCTGAAGAACAGTTTATTTGCAGAACGTTCTGAAATCAGGACACTGGACGGAAAACGGTTTTTAACGACGATAAAAGGAAATTGGATCGATATCTGTCCTGATAGAATTTATCTGGAAGAAAAGTTAAAACCGCTGATTTTAGCTGTGAAGGAAGGGCGAAAAATGCTACTTCCATTAAAACAGATCAAGGTAGAACAATTAGAAGGATATCGTCCGCCGATACCTGATTGGAACTATTTTTTCTGGCTAGGGTGCAGTGATGAAGAATACGAGAACTTCAGAAAGCAGAAGAAACCAAAAACAGTTATGTATGAGGCTTTCGGAGAGAAATTTCCAATACAGTTAAAGGTGGATAAGTATTCAATGACTGGAAATCTGGCGATTGAGATGGTGAACTGGAAACACAGGTATCCATCATCATGGGCTGCTTTGACAGTTGATTTGAATGAGGTGTGTGAAAAAGATTGTTCTTATGTTGATACAAACCATCATGGAAGAAAAATATTGTCATGGATTATAGAAAATGGATTAGGGGAACTGACAGGACAAAGAAATAGGAGTGGATACTGTACTTATGAGAAAATACGTTTTTATCCGGAAAAATTAAAGGATTGTGATCCCGAAGGTTACCAGAGATATAAAATAAAATTTGAAGAAACATAAAAAGGCTGCATAGTAGAGATGTTATCAGAGAACAGGAGGAATCAGGATGAGAAACTATCAAGATGAACAGAATAAAAATTATGAGAATACAAAACAAATGTTTGAAGCGTGTCGAAAAGATGTAGGCGATTCTAAAAAAGCGAGAAGAACCATGCCAATAGTTGATGATGAGATTTGCTTTGCAGATATTCCGGAAAATGGAGTGTGTATTACGTCACAATTTGAAAATGGGCTTTGCGGAGAGATTATCTGGTGCCGAAGTGGAGAAGATGTTTATATGCTGCACAGCAGTATCCGTCTGGCAGATCATACTGTCTGGCTTCAGATGGACAAGAAAGGTAACAGCGAGGCACTGCATTTAAAACTGCTTTCAAAAGAAGGAAATGAAAAGGTACAGCAAGATGAGTTTCAGGGGCTTTATATTTCACCGCGTATGCAGGTGAAACGGTTTTATGAATATTGTTTCTGGCCAAATTATATAAGAGGCAAAAGACCGGCACAAGAGAACAGCCTGAACTTATACCAAATTTTAAAAAGAATTGTGAAATGCATTGGTTCTGATTTTCAGTATGATTTGGAAACAATGCGGATTTAGGATGTGACATTTAGAATGAAAATTCCAAGTGTCTTTTTTTGTACCTATTTGGCAGGAAAGAATTTTCCTGCCAGAATTTAAAGAAGGAGACCAATTATGAACGAACTTATTATGACAGGATATGTTGCTACAGAGCCTGAAATCAATGAATTTAAGAGAAAACGGCGCAGGAATAAGAAAACACCTCAATATGGTCTGGCTGCAAATTTTCGTATTTCTGTAAAGCGTTCTTTTAAGAAAAAGGATGGGAAAAAATATGACTATTTTTCCTGTTCAGCTTTTGATAAATCCGCTGAATATATTGAAGAGTACATTGAAGAAGGCGATTATATTGGAATACATGGAACACTTTTAAATGACAATTACGAAAATGACGATGGAGATATGGTGTATAAGGATAAGATTACAGTGCTCCGGATTGAACTGCTTAGAAAACGAAATGACGAAGAGGAAGGATATGATTACGAGGAAGAGCCAGAGGACAACGATTATGATGATGAAGAATATGAAGAAGACGACTACGAGAATGACTATGAAGATGATGAGTATGAAGAAGAGGAATTGGAGGAAGAAGAGTACGAAGAGGAAGAAAAAGGATATCGCAGAAGTGTAAGAAAACCCAATAGAAATACGACAACCTCGTATAAGAGAAGCAGCAGGCAAAAGAAAACAGCGCCTAAAAAAAGATCTGAGCAGAGAAAAAGAGCGAAAGAAAATTCAGAAAGAAGGAAGCGACAAGGAAAGAGAAGTGCACCGGAGCGAAAACGCGGTGATAGTAGAAAACGTAACCTGGTAGATGAAGAATTTGAGCGTGTACAGGAATCAGAGTATAACAATTATGGATTTGACTAAAAATAGAAGCATTTTTAACAGAAAGGAACTTGTGCTGTTATGAGTAGTAAATGGAAATACTTTGTCAAAAAGTATCAAAATTTTTGTATTGCTTCGGGGATTGTAGGATTTCTGTTAGCCCCATTTTTATGGCCGTTTTTCCTCGCAATTCTGGTGAATACCTTGTCCCTGACAGTACCAGTTCTGCTGGTGTACTTGGTGATTCGCCAGCTGAAAAAGAGGCCAGAAGGAGCAGAAAAAGAAACATTTAAAGAGGTAGCTGAAAATAGGAAAGAAAAAGCAGAGGTACCTGAAGAACAGTCTTTGAAAAGGGCGGCTCCGGTTGTGAAAGCTCCCAAACAGGAACAGACGGTGAAAAAGAAAATGGAAAAAGAACGGAGCCCAAGTGTTTCCGAAGAATTGAATGAAGCAGAGAAAGTAGCAAGGAACTGGTATATCATGGAAGGAAGAGAAAAATTTCATCATATTTCCATGAAGCTGGCATCAGAAGGAGTCAACTCTTTTTCCATAGGAAAAGACGGGTTGTGCAGTATCCGAACCGAAAAAGGGCTTCGCAGAGTTGCAGCAATTCGGGATTTTCCAGCTCAAAAAATGTTGGTCATCAAAAAAGAACTGGAAAAAGAAGGGATTTACTATGTAAAACTTTCTGGACGCTATATGTGGGTTACAAGGAGGGAATAGCTTGTTAGAGTGTAGATACGCTTCTTCCATCTATTATAATCAGGAAAACGGATATACTGTGGCGGTATATGAAACAGAAGATGAAATTCCAGAAGGGAAGAAGGAGATTGGGAAACAGCAGTTTATAGCAGTTGGCTGCGAACTGCCAAGAAATGAAGGGTTGGATATATCCTTAAAAGGACAATGGAAAGAATCAGAACGGTATGGAAAACAGTACCATGTGGCTTCTTTTGAGATTCAGATGCCAACAACGGGAGAAGGGGTGAAAGCGTACCTTTCTTCCGGATTGATCAAAGGGGTTGGACCTATTATCGCAGAAAGGATTGTAGACCGGTTCGGGAAAAATACCTTCTATGTCTTTGAACAATGTCCAGAACGTTTGCTTGAAATTCCAGGAATTACACAAAGAAAGCTGGATAGTATTTTAGAGGGGTACCATAAAAGCGAAAATATCCGTCAGCTTTCTCTTTTTTTATCTTCTGCTGGTGTAACACCAAAGAAAATAGAAAAAATTCAGGAACATTTTGGACACAAGGCAGTCAGCATTATCAAAAAAGATCCCTTTCGTTTGTGTGAAATGGAAGGTTTTGGATTTAAAACGGTTGATCCGATAGCCAGGAAGGTCAAACATTTTCAGGCAGATAATCCTTTACGGATAAAAGCAGCTATATTATATGTTTTAAAAGAAGCAGAAGGGGAAGGGCATCTTTATTTAGAGGTGCCTGAAATTTTGACAAGAACAAAATCCTTATTGTTTCGAGGAGATAAAAGAGGTCATGTCACAGAACGGAAAATACGTGATGCAGGGAATTCACTCATTAAAGATGACAAGGAACTTGTCTGCAGCTATACGAAAATTTATTCTAAGAAAAATTATGAGTCGGAACAAAAAGCTGTTATACAACTTGCGGCGCTCAGCCGATATCCGATAAAAAGATATGATGTAGAAAAATGGATTTCCGGTTTGGAATCGAAAGAAAACATACAATTAGCGGAAAAGCAAAGAAAAGGGATTGAAATGGTTTTTCAAAATCCAGTTTCCATTATAACAGGAGGACCTGGAAGTGGTAAAACAACCCTGCTGCGTTTTATTGTTATGATACAGGAAAAATTGAATATAGATAGTATGATTTTATTGGCAGCACCTACCGGAAGAGCGCGACAGAGAATGTATGAAGCAACGGGATATCCGGCGTTGACGATACATAAAAGTATCGGACTTACAGGAGCAGACGGTGAAGAAGCATGGAATGCTGGAGAAATGCTTTGCGATGACTTGATCATCATTGATGAGTGTAGCATGGTAGATATGCATCTATTTACCAGTCTGATGATGAAAATAAAGACTGGAAGTCGGATTGTTTTTGTGGGAGATAAAGACCAGCTGGAATCAGTAGGTCCTGGAAATGTATTTAAAGAACTCATTGACTCCAGAGTCATTCCAGTTACTGTTTTAGATCAATGTTTCCGGCAGGAAAACCCTACTATTTTGGAGAATGCGATAAAAATCAACTGTGGCAAACAAAATTTGGTATATGATAACAGTTTTTCCTTTGTAGCAGCACATGATGATGAAGAAGCCGCGAAAAAGATTATGAAACTTTTTGATATGGAGTGGAAGTTGCAAAGGAAAAATGTAAATGCAGTGCAGGTATTAACACCTTTAAGGGAAGATACGAAGGTAAGCGCAAATGCTTTGAATCTAAAAATCAAAGACAGAATCAATCCTTACCAGATAGGACAACAGGAAATCAAAAATGGAAACAAAATTTTTCGTATACAGGATAAAGTAATGCAGACGAAAAATGAAGATGAAATTTCCAACGGAGATATCGGGATTGTACGAAAAATAGGAAAGGTGAGCGGTAAGAAATATATGGAAGTAGATTTTGGAGAAGAGCGGGTTATGCGATATCAGGAAGGAGAATCTTGGAACCTTGTTCATGCGTATGCAATTACTGCACATAAAGGACAAGGCTCCGAGTATCCGGTAGTCATCATTCCGATTTTGTCATGTTTTCGGCGGCATACCTTAAAGCGAAATCTATATTATACGGCAATTACAAGGGCAAAAAGAAAAGTCATTCTTGTGGGAAGCAAACAGGCATTTTCCCAGGCAATACGGGCGGGAAGATCCAAAAAAAGAAATACGTTGTTATCTTATCGGTTAAAAAAAGCATTTACGGAGGTTTTGGATAAGAATGAAGCGGCATAAGAAAATAGTGGTAAACTGCTTATAAAAGCAGAAAGAGTTTTAATGCGAAAAGAACATAAACAATTCTTCCTTATCATACGGAAGGAGGATAATCTGGTGAGAAAAATAAGTGGCATCTTTTTTTCGTGTGTGATAAAATAAGAAAAAGAGGAATAGGCAGGTGAATATAGGTTGAAAGTTGAAAATATACTGGCAAAGAATATTAGTTCTGCAGGAGAGAAAGCCTCCTATGATGCAGCATGCAAACGCCTTCTGGCAAATAAGGTGATCTTGGCATGGATTATGAAAAGTTGTATAGAGGAATATAGAGATTGTGAGATTCAGGAAATTGTAGAGAACTATATAGAAGGAGAGGCAGATGTTGCAGACGTACCCGTAAATATAGATGAACAGGTATCAGAAGAACAAATACAAAATGGAGCAACCGAAGACGCTTCTATTTATGAAGGGGTGGTTACATACGATATTCGCTTTTGTGCGAAGGCTCCGGTGTCGAAAGAAAAAATTCGATTGATCATAAATATTGAAGCGCAAAATGATTTTTATCCAGGCTACCCGATTATAAGCAGAGGAATTTACTATTGCAGCAGATTGATATCTTCGCAGTATGGTGTTGAATTTTCAGATGCACATTATGAGAAGATAAAGAAAGTCTATAGCATTTGGATTTGTATGAATCCACCGAAATATCGGGAAAATAGTATAAACAGATATTCTATTACAGAAGAACAGTTAATTGGTAGTTGTTCGGAAAGAAAAGAAAATTATGATTTACTAACGGCAATTATGATATGTTTAGGGGACTCTGATGATGAAAATGCTTCAGGTATCTTAAAGTTACTGGAAGTTTTGCTTTCTTCGGATCGTGAAGTAAAGGAAAAGAAAGAGATATTACAGAATGATTTTTCAATTGAAATGACAAAGACATTAGAAAGAGAGGTGTCTACTATGTGTAATCTGAGTAAAGGCGTTGAAGAAAAAGGAATTCAGAAGGGTATTGAAAAAGGAATTCAGAAGGGTATTGAACAAGGAATTGAACAAGGAATTGAGAAGGGAATTCTTCTTTCAATTAGAAACCTTATGGAAACAATGGGGTGGTCGGTAGAACAGGCAATGGAAGTCCTGAAAATTCCTGAAGAAGAAAAGAGCAAGTATTTAGATGAATTGAAAAAAATGTAAAAGTACAAAATATATAAATTTTGAAAATAGAGGTGAGCAGTATTATTGTTGTTCACCTTATCGCATGGTTTGTCTGAAACGCAAAGACATTAGAAAGAGGTGCCTATTATGTGTAATCTGAGTAAAGGCGTTGAAGAAAAAGGAATTCAGAAAGGAATTCTTCTTTCAATTAGAAACCTTATGGAAACAATGGGGTGGTCAGTAGAACAGGCAATGGAAAGCCTGAAGATTCCTGAAGAAGAAAAAACGAAATATTCAGATGAATTAATATAGGTTTTTTTATGATGAGTGTGGGCAGAAAGCTTGAGTAAAATCAGCTTTCTGCCCGTCTTTTATATATAACAGTTACAAAAAATATGATACAAATAATAGGAGATATCACAGTATCTTACATACCATAAGTGTTTTGCTTGCAAAATGGTGAGTTGCTTTTTAGATGTCATAAAGATACCTTGTGCTATTTCAATAAAAAGTAAAGCATGAAGGAGATGCAGAATAGGTTCTACGAATGCGTTTTTTGTGCACTGAAATGAAGAGAAAATTCCTTAGTTCCAATGAGAAACATAGGGAATATCGAATGTATCTTGTGAAGAAATATGCTACACTAGCGAAAAAGGCATGGAGGACAGTAGAATGAATTATAAAGATCAAGTAAAGAAGTATCTTGAATATTGCGAATATAGGAAAGAATTGGATTGGAATACGCTGAAGGCATACAGAATTGATTTAAGACAGTTTTTTGAGTTTGCACAGGAAGATGTCCCAGAAAAAAGCAAAATAGAAGGCTATATAGTGGAATTACATAAAAAATACAAGCAGAAAACAATAAAACGTAAAATTGCATCCATCAAAGCATATTATAATTATTTGGAAGAGTGCGAAATTATCGATGATAATCCGTTTAGAAAAATCAAAGTAAAATTCAAGGAAACGACAATTTTACCTAAAATAATCCCGCGTGAAGAAATTGAATCTCTCTTGAACTATATGTATTCGCATGAGCATAGAAATAGTAATGAAAAGATGTACAAATACTGGCTGAGAGATATATCTGTAATAGAAACTTTGTTTGCCACAGGAGCCAGAGTGTATGAAGTATCAAATATAAAAATAGACTGTATAAATTTGAATACAGGTCTAATCAAGATCATGGGAAAAGGCGGTAAGGAAAGATATATTCAGATTGCTTCCGCTGAGATTTTGAATATTCTAAAAAAATATTACAAACATAATTCAGAAGCAATCAAGAAAAGTGGATTTTTCTTTGTAAACAGCCGGGGGAATAGATATACGGAGTATTCTATTAGGTTAATGCTTAAAAAGTATGCAAAATTAGCAGGTATTGAAAGAAACATAACTCCCCATATGTTCCGTCACTCATTTGCTACATATCTCATAGAAGAAGGCGTTGATGTTAGTTGTGTACAACAAATTCTAGGACATAGTTCAATAAAAACTACTCAGATATATATTCATATTGCAGCAAAAAAGCAGGCGGAGATTTTAAGAGAGATGCATCCCAGAAAATACATGAATATACTTAGAGTAGCATAAAAATATTTCTTTTAATTCATTACAGCTATAGAT
>OHQC01000306.1_pt1 | contig 16811 bp, 8 predicted proteins | sample 1577881 | NCBI WGS metagenome assembly OHQC01 (sample SAMEA3879522, study PRJEB24766) | human gut metagenome | biome: human-associated habitat; feature: feces | place: USA | collected 1985/1987
AATGTAAATGTGACTTTCTTTTTTCTATTTAGCAATTCAATAGAATCTTAATTCTTCTGCATATATGAAAAATAGAACATAATTTGAAATAACTAAGATGAAATATTTCAATCTTTACCTGGCAAGTTTAGCTCGAAGTTCTTTTAGTCTTTTTGCAGCCTGTAGATTATCCACCTTTATATATCTCATGAATGCAGATGGACTTTTATGCCCGGATATGCGCATAAGTTCTCCGGCAGGAAAGCCGGATAAATACATATTTGTGCAAAACGATCGTCGGCAAGTATGAGAAGAGATCATCTCCCATTTTTCATAGACTCTCTTTTCCCGTTCTTTCCCTTTTTTGCGAACAATTTCGATTTTCTGTTTTAGTTTTGCTCTTCGCCCTAATTCTTTAACCCTTTCGTTGAATATATATCTAGGAATTTTAGGTAAATCATAGTTGTACTTCTTGAGTATTTCCGGTACATAATCGATCATAGGGATTATGACAGCTTTATGCACTTTTCTCTGTTTGAGATTTATAATCTCATTATCTAAGTCAATATGTTCGGGACTTAATGTTGAGAGATCACTATATCGTAGTCCTGTAAAACACCCAGTAATAAAAACATCTCTAATCTCTTCCAATTGCTTATCATCTGACAAGTCTAACTCGTGTATTGTTGAAAGTTCCTTTTCACTTAAATAAATAGCATCAGTTTCTTCTTCTACGACCTTAAAATGCTTCAAGTCAATTGGAGGAATAACTCCTTTATCTATTTGATAATTAACAAATCCCTTTAACAAACGTATAATTTTTCCTGCAGAATTAGTGAGCAAGCCAACACTCCCATCGGGCTTTATAACCTTATAAAATAAATAGTCCATGAATTCATTGTAAAATATAAGATTCAGGTTATGAAAAGTAATTGGCTGCGATGAATGTTCTTTGAAAGCGATCAGATGTTTACGAAGTGTTCGGTAGTCTTTTATTTGGTCTGCAGAAACAACAAGAGCTTTTTCTGTAATATATCTTTCTAATGCGTCAAATATATCTACCCGATTAGGACGTAATTCATATTCTCTATTTTTTTTTAATTCAAGTAAAACAAAATCTACGGTTGGACTTATTCCGTTTATCTTAGCATATGTAAGAATTTCTCCAAGCTTGGACGTTATTCTAATCAGGCAGGCATCAATTTCATCATAGTTTGGACAAGCGCGCTTAATCCATCTCTTTTTAGAATCCCAGTGTTCCGGTTTAATACTGTATCCAGTAGAGATGAGCGTACGCTTAGTTCGATTGTAGTTATATCGAACATAGAGGACAGTAGTCCCCTCTCGAGTGACGTACTTTGGTTTAATATATGGAGTATATTTTGCGATAGTAAATCTGTATTGCTTTCGTATTGCAAAATTACAAAAGCTATTCGATATGAGCAATATCTCATCGTTAAAAGCTAGAACCTCCAAAAACATTGTACTATCTTAATAAAAGTGGATAAATATTGCTCAAAAAGGAAAAAAACTACTCAAAGCACACTGTAAGAGACTTATTTTGCACTTTAAAAACACTCAAAATTTGAAAAAAGAATAGATTTTGTCCTTTCTTGAACACAGATTTTCCTAATATTTAGCATTAATTCCATTATTTTGTAGCGTTACAAATAAAATGCTATGAAAAAACAAATGGATTTGTATGACTCCTGGGTCCTACCTGAAACACACAATTCTATATAAACTTTTCCTCTAGCATTTATAAATATTCGACAGTACTGATTTTAATATATTATTTAGGTATAGCGATAAGAAAGGTAAGATTGCATTTAAAAGGTAATAGTAAGAAGGTAAAAAGAGAAATAAAAGAAAACGTAGGGTTTGTTTTTCTTTATAGGTAAACAAGATTGTAGATGGGTAACCTTAAAATTGTAGATTAATTAGAAAATATTTATGAAGAAACTACTAACAGTAATGGCCTTTTCGGTCGGTTTATTCGCAAATGCTCAAACCGGCAACTTATTTAAACCAGTAAAAGAGATAGCGTTACGTACTCCATCGGTACCTATCGTTGTTTCAGATCCTCACTTCTCTATCTGGTCTCCTTATGATAAATTAATGGAAGGAAGTACAGAACACTGGACTACAGCTAAGAAGCCATTAGTAGGGGCTTTACGCGTAGATGGTAAAGTGTATCGTTTCCTGGGTAAAGATCAAGTAGCTCTAATACCTATTGCTCCCATGACAAATGTGGAACGTTGGGAGGCTGCATATACTAATAGTCAACCAGCAAATGGATGGCAAGAATTCCAGTTTGATGATAGTAGTTGGAAAAAAGGTAAAGCAGCTTTCGGTAGCCGTGATATGCCACGTGTTCGCACAGAATGGAAAGGAGATAATACAGATATTTATATCCGACGTACATTTGAAATAAATGATTTGGATTTAACAGAGAATATTTTTCTTATTTATTCTCATGACGATGTATTCGAATTATATTTAAATGGAGAAAAACTGGTTGCTACAGATCTCGTATGGAAGAATAATGTAAACCTAAAACTTTCAGATGAAGCCAAGAAAAAACTTCGTAATGGCAAAAATGTGATTGCAGCGCATTGTCATAACACAACTGGAGGATCTTATGTGGATTTTGGTTTATATCGTGAAAAGAAAAATGCAGTAACATTTGAAAATGAGGCTGTACAGAAATCGGTAGATGTACTAGCCACCTCCAGTTACTATACATTCACCTGCGGACCTGTTGAATTAGATGTTGTATTTACAGCGCCTCAATTGATAGATGACTTGGATTTGTTGTCAACTCCGATTAACTACATCTCCTATCGCGTGCGTCCTCTTGATAAAAAAGAGCATGATGTACAATTCTATATAGAAACGACTCCGGTATTAGCAGTGAACGAGACTATCCAGCCTACTATTGCACGTACATTATCGAAAAATGGTATTAGTTATGTAGAAGCTGGCACCATCAACCAGCCGATATGTGATCGTAAAGGTGATTTGATTTGTGCTGACTGGGGATATGTATATCTTGGTAGTGTAAATGGAGCAGGAAAATCTATAAGTTTGGGTGACTATAGCGGAATGAAGGAAGCTTTTGTTAAAAATGGAACTTTAGCTTCAAGTAAAACCAAATGGGTTACTCGTCGGGAAGAAAATACTCCTGCAATGGCTTATGTACATAATTTTGGAACTGTTACCAAAGATGGTAAAGATGGTTTCTTGATGATCGGTTATGATGACATTTATTCCATTGAATATATGTATGAGAAACGTATGGGATATTGGAAACATGATGGTAAAGTGACGATTTTTGATGCTTTCGAAAAACTAAGAGATAACTATCAATCCATTATGGAGCGTTGTCGTGCACTTGATGAACTTATTTATAGCGATGCAGAAAAAGCAGGTGGTAAAAAATATGCAGAAATCTGTTCTGCAGCCTATCGTCAAGTTATTTCTGCTCACAAACTATTTACAGACAAAGAAGGCAATCTGATGTGGTTCTCTAAAGAGAATAACAGTAATGGTTGTATCAATACAGTCGACCTGACCTATCCGTCTGCTCCCCTGTTTTTGGTCTATAATCCTGATTTACAAAAGGCAATGATGACTAGTATCTTTGAATATAGTGCTAGCGGTCGCTGGGATAAACCTTTCGCAGCACATGACCTTGGCACTTATCCAATAGCTAACGGACAAGTTTATGGTGGTGATATGCCGATTGAAGAAAGTGGTAACATGGTGATTCTAGCAGCAGCCATTTCTAAGATTGAAGGTAATGCTGATTATGCTAAGAAATATTGGGACATTTTGACGACATGGACTAATTATTTAGTAGAGTATGGACAGGACCCAGAGAACCAACTTTGCACAGATGACTTCGCCGGACATTGGGCGCATAATGCCAATCTTTCTGTGAAAGCTATCATGGGGGTAGCCGGATATAGCGAGATGGCCCGTATGCTTGGCTTGAATGATGTGGCAGACAAATATGCCGCGATAGCCAAAAAAATGGCGGTAAAATGGGAAGAAATGGCGAATGAAGGTGATCATTACCGTTTAGCTTTTGACCGTAAAAACACTTGGAGCCAAAAATATAACATGGTTTGGGATAAGTTATGGAATTTGAACTTGTTCCCTAACAATGTAATCGGAAAAGAAATAAACTACTATTTGACCAAGCAGAATCCTTACGGATTACCTCTTGATTCTCGCAAAGAATACACCAAATCCGACTGGATCATGTGGACGGCAGCAATGTCTTCAGACAAGGAGACTTTCCAGAAGTTCTCTGATCCTGTCTATAAATATATCAATGAAACAGTATCTCGTGTACCTATCAGTGACTGGCATCATACTGACAGCGGTAGATGGGTAGGTTTCAGAGCACGTTCGGTGATCGGAGGATACTGGATGAAGGTATTAATGGATAAAGTTCAGAATAATCAATAAAGTTACTATGACGTTAACTTAAAAATTGTACATATGAAGTTCTTAAAAAAAATTTTGTTGGTTGGGCTACTCCCTGGCTATTTGATATGCCAGGCGCAAAATGTCCAAAACAAAGAGGATGTACCCTTAGATTTAGGATATCGTGTACTTCCTATGGGAGATTACAACGGTTCAGCCTACACAATCTCGGGTAAACAGTTACGCAATTTACCTGTTACAAATCTTTCGGCAGTATTAGCCGGACTGGTACCTGGTTATTTTGCCCGACAAGTGCAAGGTGGTGGATTAGTGAATGAACAGAATTCATTCTGGATAAGAGGGCAAAGAAGCAATGCGCCCGATGTGCTGGTACTGGTTGATGGACAGGAACGGGATTTTGCAGTTTTGTCATCACACGAAGTAGAATCAATTACTGTATTGAAAGATGCTGCAGCGACAGCTTTATATGGAATGCGTGCAGGCAGTGGAGCTATTCTGGTTACGACTCGCAAAGGAATAAAAGGGAAACCGCAAGTTGAATTAACAGCGCAAATAATAGCTCAACAGCCAATTAAAGAATTAGAGTCATTAAATGCAGCCAATTACGCAAGACAACATAACATAGCCCGTCATAATGACAATATGGATCCCCTGTATTCGAACTATGATATAATGAATTATGCTAAGAATGATCCTAATTCCATATTATATCCCAATGTAGATTGGGCTGATAAATATTTAAAGGATATCCGATGGAGCCAACGCTATAATCTTAATATCCAAGGAGGAACAGAAAAAAGTACATATTTCGTGAATGCAATGTATACTCGTAACAATGGCTACTTCAATACAGATGATTCACATGATTATAGTACCAATCATTCTGCCGAACGGTTTAATATCCGTTCCAATATCGATTTTGCCGTAACTCGCACTACCCAACTGGATGTAAATCTGTATGGCTGGTATCAAAGTCAGAATGGCCCTGGCAGCGGAGCCGAAAATATCTATAAAAATCTAGTCACATTACCGCAAGGAATCTTCCCAGAATGGTACAATGACCAAGGATATACAGATCAATACGGCAATGTTATCAATGCAGAAGATGGGAAAATTGTAGCAGGAAATGCATTCCGTGAAAATCCATGGGCAATGCTAAACCGTTCCGGCTACTTCCAGGACAAACAATTGTATGGTTCTTTCCGCACGAAACTCTCACAGGATCTTTCCTTCATAACAGAGGGATTAAAAGCTTCTGTTGCTCTATCCATGGATTCACGCACAATTTCTTCTATCAGACGTACAATAACTTTCGCATATTACGAAAAGGATGCGACGAATGAGAATGTTCTCCGCCGAACCCGCGAAGATGACTCGATGATAAACAAGGTAGATAATACCAGTTCTTTCCGCCGGACCGGTATCGTGGCTCAATTAGATTATAACCGTACCTTTGGAAAACATGGAGTTTCAGCTTTAGCTTTCTATGAACAATATGAAAGCAATGATGAAATGGTATTGCCAACCCGATTCCAAAGCGTAAATGGTTGGTTCAGCTACAATTATGATAAAAAATATGGTATCGATGTTATCGGAGCTTATCAAGGATCTCACAAATTTGGCCCGGGACACAAATTCGGTTTCTTCCCTACAGTATCTGCCGGATGGACTGTTTCTAACGAGTCCTTTTGGAAAGATGCCAAAAAAATAGTGCCCTACCTGAAACTGAAAGCATCTTATGGACAAGTCGGCAACTCATCGGGTGTAGATGCCTTTTATTACAGGGGACGTATGTGGCCGCAAAACGATGTCTATATCACAGGGGTAAACATGGGAACAAAGCTTGGAGGATATATTCAAGATATACTTCCAAATCCCGGATTGACTTGGGAGAAAGCTAAAATTCTGAATATCGGAATAGATACCCGACTATTTTCAGACCGGTTATCTGTTACAGCAGAATTTTTTAAAGACAACCGTCATGATATGTATGTAGTAAATAACAAAATCAGTTCTCTTGTCGGCAATGTAAAAGAATTTAAGCAGAATATAGGTAAGATCAATAGCCATGGAGTAGACTTATCTGCCATGTGGAATTCAAATATCGCAGATTGGAGCTATTTCATAGGAGGTACATTCTCTTATTCCACGAATGAACTGATTGCAAATGGCGAAGTAGATCAGCCATACGAATGGTTGAAGAATCAGGGACGTCCTTTAGGAGAGAATCGAGGATACATCGCAAAAGGCTTTTTTAACTCATGGGAAGAAATAGCAGCCTCTCCTGTACAAACATTCTCTGATGTCCAACCAGGTGATGTACGTTATGAAGATATAAACAAAGACGGACAGATCGATATAAACGATATGGTACCTATCGGTTACGGAGACATTCCCAAAATCATGTATGGTATTAACTTAGGAGTCGGTTACAAAGGATTTTCGATCACCGCATTATTTCAGGGAGCCACAAAAGTCTCTCGTCAATATTCGGACATTGTGATGAATCCTTTCACAGATAACGGAACCATATTTGAACATCAACTTGATTACTGGACACCCGAACACCAGAATGCAACATTCCCACGTTTAACAACACTGGACAATGCCAATCTTAATAATAGGCAGGTAAGTACATTAAATGTGAAAGATGCTGATTTCTTAAGATTAAAAACGCTGGAAGTTTCCTATGACTTTCCTACAAAAATGATACAGAAAATCCATCTTAAGGGATTGAGACTTTTCCTTAGCGGAACGAATCTGATTACCTGGACAAAATATAAATGGGGTGATCCTGAAGCTCCTTCACTGACAGCTCCTTTGACGAGAAACATGAGTATAGGTTGTTCTTTAAAATTCTGATAGCATGAAAAAATCGATAATTTATTTGACAATAAGCGCAACACTAACATTTTCCGGTTGTGATTATCTGGATGACATGCCCTATGACTGGGCCCAGCCTGATGATATTTTTACGAATGAACAGAACTATCTGAAACCGATTAATCAAGTGTATGCATATATTCCTGAAGGCTTCAACCACGTAGGAAATGCCTTTTTAGATGCAGCCACCAATGATGGAATAAGTACAATCATAGATTCGGATATTCATAAGTTGTCTCGTGGGTATATCACTTCTTCAAATCCAATTGAAGAATGTTGGAATAAGTCATACAAGGGAATTCAACAGGCCATTTTTGCCCGCAAGTATTTGCGTGAGGCTGACTTGGTGTTACAAAATAAGACAGAAGAAGACATCCAGGCATTTAAAGATACCTATTGTGCGGAGACCGAGTGTTTACAGGCCCTATTTGAGTTTAACCTGTTAAGACACTACGGAGGTTTTCCTATTGTCGATCGTATTTACGAAGTCGACGATCCTGAACTGCAGACAAAGACAAGAGACTCTTTCAAAGACTGCGTCAATCACATCGTACAGTTATGTGAGAGTGCTGCCGCTGTATTGAAAGTTGATCCAGAAGGTGGGAATGGTTCTTATGGCCGTATGACTAAAGGAATGGCACTTGCTATTAAAGCCAAGACATTACTCTATGCAGCAAGTCCACTCTACAACAGAACGGATAATAACGATCCACTACTAGGCTATACTGACGGCTCGGATGTGACGGAACGTTGGAAACTTGCAGCCAAAGCTTGTGCAGATGTAATCAATCTAAATGCAGACGGAACAATATCTCCGAATGGAAGTAAAAAATATAGTCTGATAGCTCTTACTGCTGCTAAAACGTACGACAAGATCTTTATCAATGCCAATCCTAATCCGGAATATATCCTATTCTATACGGCTGCTAAGGACAATGCCCTGGAAAACAGACATTATCCCCCTACAATCTCAAAAGATCAGGGAGGAGGTACTGTACCTTCACAGCAATTGATCGATGCATTTACCATGAAAGATGGAAGCGATTATACCCATTCTTCTGACGGTGCAAACATGTATACTAACAGAGACCCGCGTTTGGCAGCAATTATCGGATATGACGGTTCGGTTTATGGAAAGAATACCATTTATACGCGAATTAGTGATAACACGACTATAGACGGACTCAACCAAGTGAAAAACCGTTCGACCAATACGGGATATTATTTAGCTAAGTTCCTAGACAAAACCCTGAACTTCGGACAGGCTAATGTAGGCACTGTTTTCCACTTATTCCCGATGATTCGCTTATCTGACATCCTGCTTTCCTACGCAGAAGCCATGCATCACGCTTACGGCATGAATGCGGACCCTGAAGGCTATGGTTTGACAGCAGCAGAAGCCGTACAGAAAATACGTTCCAGAGCCGGATTCGGAACAGATGATAAATTTCTTAATGGAGTAACAGATGATAACTTCATGGAAAAGGTAAAGCAAGAACGTCGTATCGAACTCTGTTTTGAAGAACATCGTTACTTTGATTTGCGACGTTGGATGGATGGCAATCAACTAAGAGAACCTATTATCGGAATGAAAGTAGAAGAAAATGCTTCCGGATTTCATTATACTCGCTTTACAGTAGATGAAGCCCGTAATTTTAAGGATTACATGTATTATCATCCTATTCCTCTGAAAGTAATCAAGGAAAGCCCTTCCATCCAACAGAATCCGGGTTGGTAACGGGTATCAAAACTATTTAATAGATAGAAAACATGAAAAAGATAATAATATTATTCATATGTTTAACTAGCTCCATCTGGCATGTCTGTGCACAAACCAAAGTCAGCGGAATTGTCAAAGATGCCCAAGGAATGGAGATGATTGGAGCTACTGTCCTTCAAAAAGGGACTAATAATGGCATAGTAACTGGCTTGGATGGTAAATTTACTCTTACATTATCCAACGAAGCAGAGCAGACACTTCTTATATCAATGATCGGCTTTATAGAACAATCTATTGCCATTAAAAAGAATCATCCTTTTATCAATATCACTTTGGAAGAAGATATTGCACAATTGGATGAGGTCGTTGTTGTGGGATATGGAACACAAAAAAAGGTCTCTCTGACCGGTTCTATTTCTAATGTTGGTACTGAAGACTTAAAAAGTATGCCTGTATCAAGTGTTACAAATGCCTTAGGAGGCCGTATTCCAGGATTGGTAACCCGTCAGGAAAGCGGACGTCCCGGAGGTGATCAGGCTACTATGTTTATTCGTGGACGCGCTTCATTGAATGATTCTAGTCCTTTGGTACTGATTGACGGAGTAGAACGGCCTATGGCACAAATCGATCCTGATGATATTGAAACCATCTCTGTATTAAAAGATGCTTCCGCAACTGCCGTATACGGTGTACGAGGAGCAAATGGTGTGATATTGGTAACTACCCGCCGAGGTCGTGAAGGAGAGACTCGAATATCCTTCTCATCTGAATTCGGTATTACTTCCTTCAATCGTATATCTCAAACACAAAATGCAGAATCCGTTTCAAGATTCATGCGCGAGGGTGCCATCAATGATGGCTTTGACCCTTCCGATACCGGCAATACCCGTGGTATTTTCCTATCAGAGTATGATAACTATCTCTATCGTACCCAGAAAAGTCCGTTTACACACCCGGACAATGACTTTGTAGATATGTTTACGAAGAACGGTTTCCAACAAAAATACAACGTCAACTTATCCGGTGGAAACAAGACAGTACGTTACTTTGTCTCTGTGGGGTACTTCACTCAAACTGGTATGTTTGAGACAGATGTAGACAAAATTAAAGAACATGAAACGATACAAGCTCTTTTAGCAGCCTCGCCCGATGTAGCTAAAGGCTTATACAAAGAAGGGTATGATTCAGAATATAGGTACAACAGGCTCACTACCCGTTCGAATATTGATATCAACCTGACTGAAGATTTCAAAGTATCCGTGAATCTTGCTTATCGTTTCGGGAGTCAGAACCGCCCCTATGGTTATGATGCCAACGGAGATGAGGCACTACGACTATTTGGTATGTTCTATCGTAATTCTCCCCAAGCTTTCCCAATCTTGAATGCAAACGGTACTTATGCCGCTGCCGATGGTATATGGAGACAAAACCCACTCGTAACATTATGCTATTCAGGATTTTTTCTCAATTTTAGCAATAAACTCGAGACAGATTTCGCTTTCAAATATAACCTAAGAAAACTGTTGAAAGGATTAAGTATCGATGGAAAGTTCTCTTACGATGCCGGCTGGAACAATAACCGCAGCATACAACAACGTCCAAACATTTATCAATATAATCCGATAACCGAAACTTATAAACAGGGACTTGAAATGGTGTTGCCAACAAAAGCCACTAATAAAACTGCAGCTACACATCGCAAATATATTGAAGCAGCAGTTCGTTATAAACAATCCTTCTCAGGACATAACATATCCGGATTAGTTCTTTACAATATGAGTTACACCTCCACTCCCGGCGGACGTTATTCTTACGTGCCCCATATCTATCAGGCTTTAGTAGGACGTGTGAACTATGATTATGAGAATCGTTATCTATTCGAAGTCAACGCCGGCTATAACGGTTCAAACCGTTTTGCAGAAGGACACCGCTATCAGCTTTTCCCTGCAGCATCGATGGGATGGGTACTCACTAATGAACCTTTCTTTAAAGAAAACCCAATCTTAAGTTTTACCAAACTACGCTTTTCTTATGGTGAAGTTGGTAATGACAAGCTGGGAGGTTTCTCTTACTATTATCGTTCAGGATATGATAATGGATTAGGTTATACTTTTGGAGAAACTCATAATCCTGCAATTACAGGTCTGATTCAAGGAAAAAGCGCGAATGAAAATATCACATGGGAAATTGCACGGAAATACAACTTAGGACTTGAAACTAAATGGTTGAAAGACAAGCTATCCGCCAATATCGACTTTTTTAAAGAACGTCGTAGTGACATCCTATGTGAGCCGGAAAGATATTCTCAGGCAGCCGGTTCAAACGGACTGGCTCCCATAAACTATGGTGTCGTAACAAATCAAGGATATGATCTGGAAATAGGCTATCAAGATCAAAAAGGAGATTTTGGATATTCCGTAAAAGCAATTTACGGATATGCCCATAATAAGATTATAGAGAAAAGTGAATCAGTGAAACCCTATTCCTATATGTCACAAACCGGCAATCCTATCGGACAGTTCATCGGCTATATTTCCGACGGATTCTTTAGTTCTTATGAAGATGTAGCAAGTTCCCCCGTTCAGTTCGGACAAGTAAGCCGACCAGGAGATATTAAATATAAGGATTTGAATCATGATGGAGTGATCGACTCCAACGATCAGGCTCCTATCGGCTATAATCCGGTACCCGAGATGACTTTTTCTCTTACCGCCGGTTTGAACTGGAAAGGATTTGATTTCAGTGTATTACTTCAGGGTGCTACCCGTTCATCCATTTATCTGCAAGGAGATATCGCATGGGATAATTCCTGGGGTAACTATTTCGAAGAACATATCGGAAGATGGACACCGGAAACAGCTGCAACAGCGACATATCCACGTTTCACCAAAGCAGCCACTGCCACACATCCTAATTATTATAAATCGGATTATTGGTTGAAAGACTCCAAATACTTGCGTCTGAAAAACATTCAGTTAGGTTACACTATTCCCCGCAAACTTTTGAAAAAATTTGGAATACGTTCACTCAGAGTATATACTAATGCCTATAATCTCCTTACATGGGATAATGTAAAGAAGGTAGACCCTGAATCACCGAACAATAGTAACGGGCAATTCTATCCACAACAAAAAGTAATAAATTTTGGTATCAACCTGAATTTCTAATGTTTGAAATAAGTAATTTATGAGAAAACTATTTATATCCTTTGTAACGGCTGTTCTGCTTACCAGTTGTAGTGCAGATAGCCTGATGAAAGAAACCGAGCTGGATCTCACAGATACAGAGAAGGTTTATTCGGACATTACATTGACCCGCAAAGTTGCATACGACTTATATGCACGTATGCGCATGGGAAGAGATCGGCAGGGAAGCTTCGGATTCTTAGGAAATATAGGACAGTCGCCTTGTATGCTTGACAATGCGACGGACGATGGAGCAGGAAATACAACCCGTGCCGGAGGTGCAGTCATACCCGAACTTGAAAAATTTATTAAAGGAGGAATTGATGCCTCTAAAGGTTTGATTGGCGATGCCCATCCATGGACATTCTACTATAAGGCTATCCGCTCTGCAAACACATTTCTAAATAACGTAGACCGTTCACCGCTGGAGGATTCGGAAAAAACAGCTCTGAAAAACCAAGTACGTTTTTTGCGTGCACTGTATCATCATGAACTATTTCGCTTTTATGGAGCATTAGTAATCGGAGACAAAGAACTCGATCCATTACTTTATGATGGGATCAAGCGTGAATCGTTAGAAACCACAGTCCGTTGGATTGCTAATGAGTTCAAAGAACTTTCAGAACCGGGAGTATTACCCGATAAATACGATGCCCCAGATTACGGCAGAGCTACCCGAGGAGCGGCTTTAGGATACTTAGCACGTACATTACTTTATGCAGCAAGTCCCTTACATAAAGCTTCCGGAGTAACTTGGAAAGAAGCTGCAAATGCAGCTTATGATATGATTGAATATGCTGATGGGGGAGACTTCTATCGTTTATATGAAGATCCAACTACTCCGGAAAAAAGCTACACGCGATTATTTAATACTCGTACCAATGGTGAAACGATTATGGGATTTCTTCGCGCACCAACAAACGACCTCTACGGAACAATGCCTGCTTTTGACCCTTGGAACGTAAACAAAGAGTTAGTGACTTGCCCTAATCAATGGCTGGTAGATTGCTATGATATGCTTGACGGTTCACAACCCATCCTCGGTTATGAATCAAATACGAAAGCCATCATCAACCCGAACTCCGGTTACGACGAAAGTTCTCCTTACGCCAACAGAGACCCCCGCCTGGCACAGAGTATTCTATGCGATGGTGCTACTTGGCCTCTGGTCAATGGCAAACCAGCTACCATCGATTTGTCAAAATCATACAGATGGGGAAGCGGGTACTTCCTAGCCAAATTTCTGGACGACCGTATCGATCATCGAAAAAATGGCACCACTTATATGGACTTTCCAATGATGAGATATGCAGAAATCCTGCTTGATTATGCAGAAGCTGTAAATGAAGCTGAAGATACGAACACAGCCAGAGAAAAAGCAATAGCCCAGCTTAACAGGATACGTCGCCGTGCCGGTATCACGACAGACTTACTGGCCGCAGATTATAATCAGGCAACCCTTCGGGAACGCATACGCAAAGAACGCCGTGTAGAACTTTGTTTTGAAGATCATCGATTCTTTGATATAAGAAGATGGCTGATTGCAAAAGATGTAATGAGATTACCTGCTGTCGGAATAAAGAAAATTAATGGTGAATATCAACGGGTAACTTTAGATACACGAAACTATAACGAGCGTATGAACTTGGCTCCAATACCACAGAATGAAGTTAATAACTGCCCGAATATCTATCAAAACCCGGGCTACTAATCTAAATAGAATGTTTACTTAAAAAAAATAAAGTCATGAAAACAAATAGTATAATTGCATTAATTGTGTCAATCAGTTTATTCGGACTATTCGGTTGTGCAGATAAATATGAAGTTGATTATGAGGCACCCGTCAAGATTGAATTTACAGGTGTCGATCAGAACAATAGAGTATCGTTAGAGAAAGGAGTTACAGAATACACGGCGGCTGTCAAAGTACAGGGAGAGATCATGAGTTTTGAAATTTATCAGGCAGACTCCAAGACTGGAATACAGGGAAGCCTGATAGAAGAAACTGTCCAATCTTTTGAAGACGGAACCGCTAATTATGAGACAACTTATAAATTTACTTCTTTAAAAGAAAACGCCTGCATTACAGTAGTCGTTTTAGGTGCCGACGGTCATACTTACCAACGCAATTTATTGGTAGAGATTACTCCTTCTGTTTTATTCTCCGATCCGGATTACGGAAAAGATGGAGAAATAGTAGAGACAGCTTCAGCTTATTATGGTTGTTATTATGCAACATGGCTTCTTGGACGCACCTATATGGCTGCTGATGCCATGAAATATACAAACGAAGTCGATTTCTCACTCGGAGATATTATCTTGCCTTCAGGAAGCGAAGCTGTACCAGCTCTTGTTTCACCTGCTAAAAGAAGTGAGTATGGCTTGATGACAATTAATGGTTTGCAACACACATTATTTGCTGAAACCTCTTTATCACAAGCAGAATTTAATGCAATCTCCCAAGTAGATGCAACTCCGATAGAAAATCTGGCAGATCCAACCTCCGAAGTCTTAGCTATTCAGGCAGATAAAGTTTACCTGTTCAAAACAGCCAATGGAAAGAAAGGATTGATTTGCATACAAAAAATAACAGCAAAAACTGGTACTATCGAAGTCTCACCGGATAATTGGGTAGAAAACACTAAATACTCATGGGTACAATTACTGACTAAAACCGTGGCGAAGTAAAGCTCCCATTCAAGATACTTTCTCCAATGATCGTATCATAGAATAATTAGAAGAATAGAGAAGTTTTCGGTTTCTACGAGCTTCTCTATTCCTGTTTTCCCAATTAGAAGAAAGAAGAAATCTATCATTCTACCATTTTTTTTCCTTTATTGATTAGTATTTTTCCTTCCTTCTCTGATATCTTCCCTACTTTTGCGAAAAGTCATCATGAAAAACTGAAGTTAATTAAATCACAATAATTATGAATCTGAAAAAACATTTACCCTGGCTGGGAGCCCTACTCCCTATTGCTAACACACAAGCAGAAACAAAACCTAATGTAGTAATTATCTATATCGATGATATGGGTATCGGTGACATAGGTTGTTATGGAGGTAAATTCGTTCCTACTCCTAATATTGACAAGTTGGCACAGGACGGACTATTATTCAACCAATATTACTCTTCTGCGCCGGTTAGCTCTCCATCCCGTTGTGGATTAACCACAGGTCTCTTTCCTCTTGAAGTGGGAATCAACACTTTCCTGAACGACAAAGCTGCTAATAAGAGATGCGAACAACGTAATTTCCTGGATGACAAGTTGCCTTCAATGGCACGTGCCTTCCAAAATGCAGGTTACTCAACAGGACACATCGGAAAATGGCACATGGGAGGCGGACGTGACGTGCATAATGCTCCTTCTATTAAAAATTACGGTTTTGACGAATACATATCAACCTATGAAAGTCCGGATCCGGAACCAGCAATCACTGCTACCAAATGGATCTGGTCGGATAAAGACAGCGTGAAACGCTGGAGACGTACCGAATACTTTGTAGATAAAAGTATTGAGTTTGTAAAAAAGCACAAAGACGAACCCTTCTTCCTAAACCTATGGCCGGATGATATGCATACCCCTTGGGTACCGGAATTCAAACAAAAGGAAAGAAAAAGCTGGGAAACACAAGAAGCATTTGCTCCTGTACTAGCGGAGATGGACAAACAACTCGGACGTTTCATCAAGACCCTGGATGAGTTGGGAGTGGGAGAAAATACAATCATTATTTTCACTAGCGACAATGGTCCTGCACCCAGCTTTAAATCTGTACGTTCCGCTTATTTGAGAGGAACTAAAAATAGTCTTTATGAAGGGGGAATCCGCATGCCGTTCATCGTTAGATATCCAAAGAAAATTAAAGCCGGACAAGTAAATAACGAGTCTGTATTATGCGCAGTAGATTTATATCCGACTTTGTGTTCTATAGCCGGAATCAAAACAGAAAAAGGTTACAAAGGCGATGGACAGAACTATTCAAAAGTTCTTCTCGGTAAATCGGAAGCCAAACGCAAGACCGATTTAATGTGGGACTTCGGACGAAACAAACATTTTGGCTTTCCAGGGAACCCTTATGACAGAAGCCCCCATTTAGCTATACGCAGTGGAAAATGGAAATTATTAGTGAACGGTGACGGAAGCGATGCGCAATTATATGATATGGAAAAGGATAAGTTCGAAAAGAATAATATCGCAAATGAGCATCCTGATTTGGTTGCCAAGTTGAGCAAGAAAGTATGTAAATGGTATGAGGAAAACAAAGACAAAGGAAAAGAGTAATACAGTGAAAAACAAATTATAAACCAACATTAAACTTATGAATTCTAATTTTTTACTATTACCAACCGCCTTGATGGTTGCAGGACATTCTGCAGCAGAGCCCAAAGGAAAAAAGTCCGATCAAAGACCCAATATCCTGGTAATTCTTGCAGATGACCTAGGCTATTCCGACCTGGGATGCTACGGTAGTGAAATTCACACACCTAATCTGGACAAACTGGCAAAACAAGGAGTACGTTTCAATCATTTCTATAACACCAGCCGGAGTTGTCCGACGCGTGCTTCCCTGTTGACAGGACTTTATCAA
>OHQC01000332.1_pt1 | contig 15573 bp, 8 predicted proteins | sample 1577881 | NCBI WGS metagenome assembly OHQC01 (sample SAMEA3879522, study PRJEB24766) | human gut metagenome | biome: human-associated habitat; feature: feces | place: USA | collected 1985/1987
AATACGAAGAAATGTGCCAGCGGCCTTCCCCGATGTACTTCTTCATTTCTTCGTATTGTGCAGGATAGTACTCCTTCATCCAGGCATATTTCACTCCGCCTTCAAAGTTGAATACATAGTTCGGATACTTTTTCAGCAGAAACAGGTTCTGGTTGATCGTGTTCCATACATACTCTTTAATGGTAGTCTGTACATCCCAGTTCCACTGAGTGTCCAGATGGGCATCTGCTACCATGTAGGCTTTCGCCTTTTTCTCCTGTTTGTTCCCTTGGGCGTACGAGTCTCCTCCGGATAACAGCAGGGTAGCTGCCAGCATAGCAATGTGTAATTTCATGTTTGCTTAATACATTATTTAATTAATAAATGAGGAATTATACAAAGGTGACCAAATTCGCAGAAAGGAGATGAAAAATACTGTTCAATAAATAGCAGAATCTGTTCAGATGTGCTTTTAGGGCTCTGTGAGGGGGATTGAAATGTTGAAAAGAACAGATTTTGTTGTTTATTGAACGAAAATTATCGTCTTATTAGTTAAAAATAACTTTCCTTTGCAATGTTTCGAAACCGTAAGAGCTATACTATGAAATACATCCCGTCTTATATTCCGAGGATTATTTCCATAACGATGCTTTTATACATTAAAGATTTATAGAACCTGTTTTTTAAATTTATGTACTATGCGTAAAAAAGAACAAATGTTTTGGCTCGCAAGTCGTAGCAGAATGTGGCGCATACCACTTTGTATGGCTGCCTTTTCGCTTTTGCCAAGTGCCTACAGTTTCGCTAGCGCCGAAAACCCGGCAACAGAAACTGTATTGGCAGTGAACTCCGTTCAACAACAACGGACCGTAAAGGGTATAGTTATCGACGCCAATGGCGAAGCGGTAATTGGTGCTAACGTAAAAGAGCCGGGGAGTACAACTGGTACCATCACCGATATGAACGGTGAATTCTCGCTGAGTGTCGGCCCTAAAGCTACACTTGAAATCTCATTTATTGGTTACACAACACAAAAAGTAAACGTAGGCGCATCAAACACAGTTAAAGTAATTCTAAAGGAAGACACAAAAGTACTCGATGAAGTCGTTATTACCGGTTTCGGTATGTCACAGAAAAAGGCAACACTGACGGGTGCCGTTGCTGCAATTGCTTCTACTGACATTGAACGTTCCAATGCAACAACAGCATCAGGTGCATTGGTTGGTAAAATAGCAGGTATCAATACCCGTCAGAATGATGGACGTCCGGGTGCTTCTACACAACTACAGATACGTAATATGGGTGCTCCATTGTATGTAATTGACGGTGTTGTATCTGATGATGGACAGTTTAATCACATGGACTTTAACGATATAGAATCTATCTCTATATTGAAAGATGCCTCTGCTGCAATTTATGGTGTGCGCGCTGCCAATGGTGTAGTAGTGGTTACATCAAAGAAAGGACAGCGTAATTCGAAGAATTCCGTATCTATTAATGCTTACTATGGTTGGCAGCATAATTCACGTTATGTTCAGCCAGCTAAGACTAAAGATTATGTGAACGCTTATGTCTCTGCAGAAACTTGGGCTAAAAAGGCGGACAATGATCGCAGGTACAACAAAGAGGAATATGCAAAATGGATGGCCGGTACTGAGAAAAACTACCAGGGTTTTGATTGGAGCGACTATATTTGGATTACTGCTCCTCAATCATATATTAGTGCGAATCTTTCAGGAGGTACCGATAAGGCTAATTATTATGTAGCAGTTTCTCATATCGATCAAGAAGCGACTGTACGTGGTTACGGTGGATTCAGACGTACAAATGCCCAGATGAATATTGATATGAATATTTCTGATCGTTTCAAGATTGGTGCTACGATGAATGGACGTATTGAAGATCGTCACCATCCGGGTGTTCCTGGAGGAGATGATACATGGTTACCTCGTTTTGCAACTATGAAGAATCAGCCGACAAAGCGTCCGTATGCCAACGACAATCCTTTATACCCACAACTTGTTTCTGACCAGAAAGAGACAAATTTTGCTCTTTTAAATTATGACACCAGTGGTAAGGTATCCGATGTATGGCGTGTTATTCAAATGCAAACAACTGCTGAATATGAGATATTGAAAGGATTGAAGGCTAAAGGTATGTTGGGCTATTATTATGCTTATAATGAACTGGATAATCAGGAATACACATTCAAATTGTATGGATACAATGAAAAAACGGGTGAGTATTATGAAACGGCTGCTATGGATAATCCTTATCGCGAACGTAATCGTGAGAAGGTAGAGGATCAATTTGCTAATTTCCAGTTGAACTTTGATCGTAGGTTTGGTAATCATTCTATCAATGCTGTTGCTTCTTTTGAGGCTACACAACGTAAGCGCCCCAAATCATGGGTACATTCAGTTCCGGTTGCCAACGGTATGGATCTGATTCGTTTTAAGGAGATTGTAGAGTATAATGATACTGGTAACAATACGGAAGCTCGTATGGGATGGTTAGGACGTATCAATTATAGTTTTGCTGATCGTTATCTGATCGAATTAATTGGTCGTTGGGATGGCTCTTGGAAATTTAAACCGGAAAATCGTTGGGGATTCTTCCCTTCTGCCTCTTTAGGATGGAGAATTTCTGAAGAAAATTTCTGGAAAGAAAGTAAGATTGCCAACGTGTTTTCTAATTTGAAGATACGTGGTTCATACGGTGTGGTTGGAGATGATAATGTGAGTGATTATACTGCGTTCGATTACCTGCCTGGTTATAAATACAATAACGGTGGTGCCGTATTGGATGGCGATTGGGTTGTTGGAACTGAGACTCGTGGTTTACCTAATAAAACTTTATCATGGATGGAATCTAAGATCCTGGATATTGGTGTAGATATGGGCTTCTTTAATAACCGTCTTAATGCTCAGGTAGACTTCTTCCAGCGTATTCGCGATGGAATTCCTGAATCTCGTTATGACGTGTTGATTCCAAATGAAGCAGGTTTCTCTTTACCAAAAGAAAATTTGAGATCGGACAAACATGTTGGTTTTGATGCAATGGTAAACTGGACCGATCATGTTAGTGATTTTAATTATAGCGTTGGTGCTAATATGACTTATTCACGTTTCTGGGATTGGGAACAATATGATACACGTCATAGCAACTCTTGGGATGTTTATCGTAACAGTATTTGGCATCGTGTTGGTTATGTAAATTGGGGATATGAAGCTGTTGGCCGTTTTACAAGTTGGGAACAGATTGCTACTTATCCGATAGATAACGATAGAAAAGGAAACAAGACAGTTGTTCCGGGTGATATTATGTATAAGGATGTCAACGGTGATGGTGTAATAAACTATATGGATGAGCGTCCAATCGGTTACCGTAGTGATAGTACTCCTACACTCAACTTTGGTATTAATTTGTCGGCAAGCTGGAAAGGTTTTGATTTGGCAATGGACTGGACGGGTTCGGGTATGACATCATGGCAACAGCAATATGAAACGGCTCGTCCGTTCCAGAATGATGGTAACAGTCCGGATGAGGTATTTAAAGATGCTTGGCATCTGGCAGATATCTGGGATGCGGACAGCCAGTTGATTCCTGGAAAATATCCGTTAATTCGTTTGAATAATGAAGAAACAAGTGCTTATGATAAGAGTACATTCTGGCTGCATAATGTGAAATATATTAAGCTGCGTAATCTGGAGTTTGGTTATACTTTACCCAAACGGATTGTTGCGAAAGCTGGTATCAGTAATTTGCGTTTGTATGTGTCTGGAACCAACCTGTTCTCTATCAGTAATATACCTTTTATGGATCCGGAGTGCATCAATTCAAATGGTTTGGACTATCCGACGATGCGTGTGGTTAACTTAGGTATTAATCTCAAATTTTAAGTAAACAATGAAAAACAGATATTTTTTAATGGCTCTTGCTGCTGCAGGAGTATTATCGTTGAGTAGCTGTAATGGCTTTCTGGATACGAAGCCAAACGACATTATGACACAAGATCAGGTGTATGCTGACCCGGCGTTGGTGAAATCTGTTCTGGCTAACTTTTATGGCCGTATCACTTTTGGACAACGTAATGAAGCAGTAGAAGATTATTTTATGCTGGATGAGGCTATTCATTATGATAACAATAGTGAGGAGAATATTGACAGAAATAAATGGCGTCCTTATGACTATACATTGATTCGTAATTTGAATCAATTCTTACAGGGCATTAAAGGATCTACTGCTGTAGATGAGGAGACTAAGAGACTTTATGAAGGTGAAGTTCGCTATATTCGTGCTTGGACTTATTTTTGTATTGCCCGTGGGTTAGGTGGTATTCCAATTGTAGGAGATGATGTATTTGACTATACCGGTGGTATGGATATTACTACAATTCAGGTTCCCCGCTCTACTGAAGCTGAAACTTATGACTACATTATTAAGGAGTGTCAGGAAGCGGCTGCTATGATGAGTAAGCAGACTAATAAAAATAATTCTCGTGCAAACTATTGGGTAGCAAAAATGTTGGAAGCACGTGCAGCAATTACGGCAGCGTCATTAGCTACATACAATACGGTGGCCGAACATCCTCAATTGAGGACTGCTGGTGGTGAAGTAGGTATACCCGCAGATAAAGCAGAAGGCTACTATCGTACAGCTTTAGCTGCTGCAAAGGAGGTTATCGAAGGAGCTGCAGATGGTACGGCTTCTCCATATAGATTGATGTTAGCTGCTGATAAAACTTCAGAAGCTTTGGCTGATAACTTCTTTAAAGCAGTTTGTGAGAAAAGTGGTAATACTGAAGTTATTTGGACACGAGACTATGCTACTCCTGGCTATGGTCATGAATTTACAAAAAATTGCTTACCTAAAAGTATCGAACAGGATACTGGCAGTGATAGAATGTCTGTATTATTGAATTTGGTTGAGGCTTATGAATCAACAGATGCAACGGAATCAGAACGTGGTAAAGCTGCAAAGTTCGATATAGGTACATTAGATGATCCTAAATTCTTTGATGATCCGATGGATTTGTTTGCAGACCGTGATCCACGTTTGGCGGCTACAGTTCTTTTACCGGGCTCCACTTTTGATGGAAAATTAATAGAATTACAGGCTGGACAACTGAACAAAGTAAATGGTCAATGGGTAGAAAGAACAGGTCGTAGAAATGAAACGGATGCCCAAGGACGATTGATTACTGCCAATAATGGTCCGTTCGGAGGTAATGAACGTGAAATTAACCGTACAGGATTCTTCGTTCGTAAATATCTGGATAAAACTCCTTTGGCCGGTACTCAAGGTACAAAATCAGCTATGTGGAATGTATATTTCCGCATTTCGGAAGCTTACTTGATTGCTGCTGAGGCTTCTTGGGAATTGAGTCGTAATAACAGTGATGTAGAAGCTCTGAAATATATCAATGCCGTTCGTGAACGTGCTGGTATTCAGTCTCTAACTTCTATCGATCACCAGAAAATTATGCATGAGTATCAAGTGGAATTTGCATTCGAAGGTCATCGTTGGTGGGATTTGAAACGTTGGATGGAAGCTGATAATATTTGGACTGGAAATGAAAATGATCGTACAGCACAGCGTCTTGGCTTATGGCCTTACCGTGTAGTTGCAGATGGGGATGCTAATAATGGTAAATGGGTATTTGTAGAAAAGAATATGCAGACATTAGATTTATGGCGTAAACCGCTGAAGTGTACTGATGTTCAGTATTATTCAGAAATCGACAATGGCTGGATTAATAATAATCCGAAATTGGTTAAAAACCCGTATCAATAATCTAAAATTAGAAGAGACAATGAAAACAATATCAAAGATTTTTTCAGTATTGCTGTTAGGAGCGATGATGTTTACCAGTTGTATGAAAGACAACTACGATGCTCCTGAGTCAATGTTGACAGGTCGTGTGATGTATAATGGTGAAGCATTGCAACTTCGTGGCAATGAAGCTGTACAATTACAGCTTTATCAACATGGTTATGCTAAACACGATCCTATTAATGTATATGTTAATCAGGATGGTATGTATTCTGCTAGTTTGTTTAATGGCGAGTATCAGATGATAACAAAGAGTGGAAATGGCCCTTGGACTTCTGAAGGGCGTGATACTATCAATGTAACTGTTGCTGGCAATACAGTGCAGGATGTTGAAGTTACTCCTTATTATCTGGTAAGAGATGCACAGATGACCTTAGAAGGTAATAAGGTAAATGCATCTTTTAAAGTAGAAAAAGTTGCAGGTGGAGGAATTGACCGGGTATTTTTCATGTTAAGTACTACTCAGTTTGTGAATGATGCAGAACATAATGTAGACCGTTATGATGAAACTGATAATTTGGATGCTTACGATGAAACAGGTAAATTATACACTTTTGCCACAAGAGACTATACGGATAATAGTATGTTCCAAACTGCTTTGAAAAGAGGCACATTGTTCGGTCGTATTTGCATCTGGCCTAAAGGCTCTGATCAGGGTATTTACTCTAAAGTAATCCGACTGAAATAATTCATATCAATGTTTAATGTGGGGAGGGTGTCGGGTTTCCTGGCACCCTTTCTGTTTAAATAAACTTTTTATTAACTCTTAAATTAATTGTATTATGAACAAAAGTTATTTTATTGGAATATTAATATTTGCAAGTATGACAGATATAATGGCAAATACATCGAAAAATGAAGAAGTAGAGGCTATTGTTTCTAGCTTTGCTTACTGGCGCTGGTAGTGGTATTATTCAATCAGTAGAATTGATCAATAATAAAACAATTAGAGTTTCAGTTATTCGGGGCTCACATGTTAGAATAGACCATCGTGCAAATGGCTTACCTGTTTATACGGAAAACTTCTTTATGGATGATAGTTCCACTTTTGAGTTTGAAGCTACGACCGAAAGTTTTTTGATTGAAGCTGATTATAATGGGGAAAGTTCTAGTAGTGGTACTAAACGATATGAAACAAGAATGTATGACTTAAAGTGGGTTCCTTAAGAGATAATAATGGTTTGTAAATATGACTGTATTTTAAAAATAAATTAATATAAATGAGATACTCCCCTTATTTTGCCTACATTTTAAAAGCTTTAAATAAGGTAATCTTTTTATTGTAATGATATGAAATTCTTTTTATTTTCCCTTTTTACTGTTTTTTCTTTCTGTGTTCCTTCCATTGCACAGCAGTATTCCAACCCCGTTATTAATTACAGCCTTCCCGACCCTACGGTTATCAAGGCAGATGATGGTTATTATTACCTGTACGCAACGGAAAATATCAGAAATCTTCCTATTCACCGATCGAAAGATATGGTAAACTGGAGCTTTGTGGGTACTGCTTTTACCAATGAAACCCGCCCTACATTTGAGCCGAAAGGAAATCTTTGGGCACCGGATATAAACAAAATCGGTGATCGGTATGTGATGTATTACTCCATGTCTGTTTGGGGTGGAGAGTGGACCTGCGGGATTGGTGTGGCTACGGCAGATAAACCTGAGGGACCTTTTACCGATCATGGAAAACTGTTCCGGAGCAATGAAATAGGGATTCAGAATTGTATCGATCCTTTCTATATAGAAGATGGTGGTAAGAAATACCTTTTTTGGGGAAGCTTTCATGGCATTTATGGAGCAGAACTAAGTGATGACGGGCTCTCCCTGAAAGAAGGAATGAAACCACAGCAGGTGGCAGGCACAGCCTATGAAGGAACTTATATTCACAAACGGGGAGGCTATTACTATTTGTTTGCCTCTATCGGTCGTTGCTGTGAAGGATTAAAGAGTACGTATACCACAGTGGTGGGGCGGTCGAAATACTTATTTGGCCCTTATGTAGATAAAAAAGGGGAATCGATGCTGGAGAATCATCATGAAGTGCTGATTGATAAAAATGAAGCATTCGTGGGACCCGGGCACAACTCGGAGATCGTAACAGATGATAAAGGAGCGGATTGGGTGTTTTATCACGCTGTCAGTGTGGCCAATCCTGAAGGAAGAGTGTTGATGCTCGACCGTGTAAACTGGAAAAAAGGGTGGCCTGTTGTAGAGGGTGATACACCATCGTTGCAAGCAAAAGCGCCTGTTATCCGGCACAAATAAGGGAGTAAACATCAGTATGCTACCATACTTCTAATGGTATGTATACCGATATGCTACGTCTTATTCCGTTATCTCTATCTCGTCCCGCATGCCCGGGCCCGTCAGCCCGGGCATGCGGGCTCATGGGCACAGGCACGCGGGCTCATGGGCCCGGGTATACGGGACGGGGTAAACATCGCACCATTTTCAGCTAAGTAATAGGGAAAAACAAAATGCTTTATACGGCATATTTGCTTAGAAAACTCGACTTTATTCTTTGTGAATCAGTTCTTTATTCTGAATTATTCTCCTAAAACAGTGGGTGGAAGATGGAAGATACAGGTGGAAGATAAACGGGCTGAAAACGCGATCTTCCACCAAGTCATCCTGCTGATTATTAGAATGATAATCGTTGAAAGGTGGAAGATGGAAGATTGAAATCCATTTTTTGTATGAGAGACGGCATAGCGAGAACTACAAATGAATTCTTTTCATATTGCTGAATGTGTTTCTTGGTCACGCAGAATATGGAATGAACAAATTCAGGTCAAAAGCCTGCTACAAATGTTCCAATATTGATATTAAGTGTTCTATCCCTTGTTTTTGGTCAGTTTTTGCTATTTATTGAATAATAATTATCCTCCTTTCTCCAATATTTCCCCAATCTTTGTAACATCAAAATTTAAAATCTGAGGCAAAGACATGAAAAACAAAGTACTGACCCTGGTAACTATCTTATTAATTCTTCCCTGTACACTCGCATGGGCTGCTCAGCCCGGAGATGGAAAACTGAAGCACTTTACGAAGAAAGACGCGACGACGGCGATGGATGCTTTTCATTCTACTTTTTATAATCCGGATATGAAGTTGTATGCCATATCTTCGGATATGAAAGGAAGAGCTGCCATCTGGGTGCAGGCTATCTATTGGGATATGATTATGAACGCGTATAAACGTACGAAGGCTCCTAAATATCGCCAGTTGATAGAAGAGGTGTATCAGGGAGGATACGAACAATACGATAAATACAATTGGGACAATAAAATCGAATGGTTTATTTATGATGATATGATGTGGTGGATTATTTCGCTGGCACGTGCTTACGAAATCACGAATGACCCGAAATACCTGGCACATGCCTCTTCGGGATTCTACCATGTCTGGAAAGAGTCGTATGATAAAGAAAGGGGGGGCCTGTGGTGGAACTTCAAGCACGATGGAAAGATGGCTTGCATCAACTATCCGACTACGGTGGGGGCCATGACTCTTTATAATGTAACCAAAGATCCCGATTATCTGGAAAAGGCAAAAAGTGTATATGCATGGTCGAGGGATGTCTTTTTCGACAAGGAGAAAGGCCGCATAGCAGACAATATGCACTATCATTTCCAGAGACAGAACGGTATGGACATAGACTGGACAACCCAACTTTATAATCAGGCTACATTTATCGGTTCGGCCGTGATGCTGTACAAAGCAACCGGCGAGAAAGCTTATCTGGACGATGCCGTTCTGGCTGCCGACTACGTCCGTAACGAGATGTGTGATGCCGATGGATTGCTACCGTTCAAAAATGGAGTGGAACAGGGAATTTATGCTGCCATCTTTGCACAGTACATCATTCGCCTGATAGAAGATGGTAATCAGCCCCAATATATGGACTGGCTTCGTCACAACATAGACGTGGCGTGGAACAACCGGGATGTAAACCGTAATGTGACATTCAAGGATGCAGCCAAACCCTGTCCGACAGGTGTGATGGAAAGCTATGATGCCAGCGGATGTCCCGCACTGATGCAAGTGATTTCTCCATTCAAATAACAACACAAACACGTGACAACACAAACACATGAGTAAGAGGGTATTAGTTTTGATTGGTTTGTTTTTGGCCTGTGGCGGCGTCTATTCTCAAACCGCCACAGGCACAAAAACGAATTTCCAGACAGCAGAGTCGTGGAAACCGGAAACAGATGTGCGTGCCGATGCCGTGATGGTATACGGAACGCTGGATAAGAAAGGCGTTACTTTTGAGCAACGCATTCAATCGTGGAGAGACAAAGGGTACCGGGCCGAGTTTATGACAGGGGTAGCCTGGGGAGATTATCAGGATTATTTTCTTGGAAAATGGGATGGGGTGAAAGATCACCTCAAAGAGGGCCAGCGCGACCGCGAGGGGCGGGAGATTGCGCACGGGCACTTGATTCCCTATATTGTGCCTACTGAGAGTTTCATCCGTTACATGCAGGAGAAGCAGATCAAACGGGTGATCGATGCGGGCATTACTTCTATTTATCTGGAAGAACCGGAATTCTGGATGCGGGGCGGATACAGTGAAGCCTTCAAATCCGAATGGCAAAAATATTATGGATTCCCGTGGAGAGCTCAACATGAATCTCCTGAGAATACCTACTTATCGAATAAACTGAAATATTATCTGTACTACAACGCGCTTAATCAGATATTCACGTATGCCAAAACGTACGGCAAATCGAAAGGACTGGATGTGAAGTGCTTTGTGCCTACACATTCACTTGTCAACTATACATCGTGGCAGATCGTAAGTCCCGAAGCGAGCTTGGCTTCGCTGGATTGTGTGGATGGGTATATCGCGCAGGTCTGGACGGGAACCGCCCGCGAACCGAACTATTATGACGGAGTGAAGAAAGAACGGGTATTTGAGAATGCTTTTCTTGAATATGGATGTATGAAATCGATGACAGCCCCGTTAAACCGCAAGATGTACTTCCTGACCGATCCCATCGAGGACCGGGCGAAAGACTGGCTCGATTATAAAATAAATTACCAGGCTACTTTTGCCGCCCAACTGATGTATCCGGCGGTAGACACATACGAAGTGATGCCTTGGCCGGACCGTATTTATCAGGGGCTGTACCAAGTAGCGGGAACAGACCGGAAAGAACGTATTCCGCGCGACTACTCCACACAGATGCAGATTATGGTGAATACACTGAACGACATACGGACTTCGGAAACTCAGGTGAGCGGTACGCACGGCATCGGGGTACTGATGGCAAATTCGCTGATGTTTCAGCGTTTCCCCGATCATGATGGCTATGACGATCCGCAATTCAGCAGTTTCTATGGACAGACCCTGCCGTTATTGAAAAGAGGAATACCGGTGGAGTTGGTACACATGGAGAATACTCCGTTCGGAGACACATTCAAGGGGCTGAAGGTGCTTGTAATGTCTTATTCGAACATGAAACCGATGGAACCCCGATATCATGATTTTCTGGCAGACTGGGTGAGAAAAGGCGGAGCGCTGATCTATTGCGGCGAAGATATCGATCCTTATCAGTCGGTGCTTGAATGGTGGAATTCCAACGGAAATCAATATAAGGCTCCTTCGGAACATTTGTTCGAGAAACTGGGACTGGACAGAGTACCTGCTGCCGGAACTTACCCTTGTGGAAAAGGTATGGTGACCGTTATACGTAAAGATCCGAAACACTTTGTGCTGAAAAGCGGAAATGACCGGCAATATTTCGATGCGGTTTCGGCTGCTTACAGGAAGAGTGCCGGGAAAGAAGTAGAACTGAAAAACAGTTTCCTGCTCGAACGGGGATCATATACCATTGCTGCCGTATTGGACGAAAGTGTATCGGATGCTCCGATGGAACTTTCGGGGGTGTATATCGACCTGTTTGATAAAGATCTTCCGGTATTGACACATAAGGTGATTCGTCCGGGCGAACAAGGTTACTTATATAATGTCAAACGGATTTCGGGACGGGCAAAGGCGAAAGTGCTTTGCGGTGCTTCCAGGATATACGATGAAAAGGCAGGAAAACGAAGTTATTCGTTTGTAGCCAAGAGCCCGTTGCATACGACTAACGCTTCGAGGATATTGCTCCCTAAACAGCCGATACGGGTTTGCGTGAACGGGAAAGAAGAGCCTCAGCCGGAGAAATTGTGGGAAGAGCGTTCGCGTACCCTGCTCTTGAAGTTCGAGAACGACCCCGCCGGCGTGCAAGTAGATATTGAATGGTAAAAACTATAAAAAAAGAATCTGAAGTTATGAAGCTTAAACTATCGACTCTGTTCTTGGGTGCAGCTGCCATGCTGAGCAGTTGTGGGGCACCGCAGGACGTCAAGAGTGAAAAAAGTGAGATGCGTGCACCGGCCTATCCGTTGGTGATGATTGACCCTTACACCAGTGCCTGGTCGTTTACGGATAATCTGTATGACGGACCGGTGAAACACTGGACCGGTAAGGACTTCCCGTTCTTGGGTGTTGCCAAGGTAGACGGACAGATTTACCGTTTCATGGGAACGGAAGAACTTGAGCTGCTTCCGCTGGTTAAGACCTCGGAACAAGGCAGATGGACAGCTAAGTATACAACAAAGAAACCGGCTGACGGCTGGCAGAATGCCGACTTTAATGATGCGGCATGGAAAGAAGGAGAAGGTGCTTTCGGTACTATGGAGAATGAAAGTACAGCCAAGACCCAGTGGGGAGAAGAGTATATCTGGATACGCCGTAAAGCGGATATTAAAGACAACCTGCAAGGTAAAAATGTATATCTGGAATATTCTCACGACGATGACGCCATCATCTATGTGAATGGCGTGAAGGTGGTGGATACCGGTAACTCGGCTAAGAAACATATGCTTGCCAAACTGCCGGAAGAGGCTGTGGCCGCACTGAAACAGGGAGAGAACCTGATTGCAATTTACTGTAACAACCGTGTTGCCAACGGTCTGATCGATTGCGGTCTGTTGGTAGAGAAAGACAATACACAGAACTTTACTCAGACAGCAGTACAGAAATCGGTAGACGTGCAGGCTATGCAGACCAACTACGAATTTACTTGCGGACCGGTGGACTTGAAACTTGCGTTCACTTCACCTCTCTTTATGGATAATCTCGATTTGATGACTCGTCCGGTGAGCTATCTTACCTATGAAGTGGCTTCGAATGACGGAAATAAACATAACGTAGAACTGTATTTCGAAGCAGGACCGCAGTGGGCACTCGATCAGCCTCATCAGGAAGCTGTAGCCGAAAGCTTTACAGAAGGTAATTTGCTATACCTCAAGACGGGAAGCCGCAACCAGGAAATATTGGGTAAAAAGGGAGATGATGTCCGCATTGACTGGGGATACTTCTACATGGCTGCCGATAAGGAGAACAGTTCATGCGCTACCGGAGAGGGAAAGACCCTAAGAAAGAGTTTCATCGACGGAAAATTGACATCATCCAAGACCGATGGAAGTGACAAGCTGGCACTGGTTCGCTCACTGGGTGAAACGAAGAAAGCGGAAGGACACTTGCTGTTGGGTTACGATGACTTGTACTCTATTCAGTATTTCGGTGAAAATCTTCGTCCGTACTGGAACCGCAATGGAAACGAAACCATTCAGTCGCAGTTTGCGAAAGCTGATAAGGAATATGATGCAGTGATGGATAAATGTGCTGCATTCGATGCTAACCTGATGAAAGAAGCTACTGAAGTAGGCGGACGTAAGTATGCCGAACTCTGTGCATTGGCTTATCGCCAGGCAATCGCTGCCCACAAATTGGTGGAAGCCCCCAATAAAGACCTGCTGTTCCTCTCAAAAGAGAACTTCAGCAACGGTTCGATCGGTACGGTGGATATCACTTATCCTTCTGCTCCTTTGTTCCTGGTATACAATCCGGAATTGGCAAAAGGTCTGATGAACCACATCTTCTATTATAGCGAAAGCGGAAAATGGAATAAGCCGTTCGCTGCACATGATGTAGGTACTTATCCGTTGGCTAACGGCCAGACATACGGTGGAGATATGCCGATCGAGGAATCGGGAAATATGCTGATCTTGAGTGCAGCCATCGCCATTGTCGAAGGAAATGCCGACTATGCGCAGAAACACTGGGATGTATTGACAACCTGGACCGATTATCTGGCTCAATATGGACTCGATCCGGAAAATCAACTTTGTACAGACGACTTTGCCGGACACTTTGCACACAACGCCAACCTGTCTATCAAAGCCATCCTGGGTGTAGCGTCTTATGGCTATCTGGCCGATAAGCTGGGCAAGAAAGAAGTGGCTGAGAAATATACACAGAAAGCCAAAGAAATGGCTGCCGAATGGGTGAAGATGGCAGACGACGGCGATCACTACCGCCTGACTTTTGACAAGCCCGGAACATGGAGCCAGAAATACAATCTGGTATGGGATAAACTGATGAATCTGCAGATATTCCCTGAAACAGTTGCACAGAAAGAGATAGCTTACTATCTTGGCAAACAGAATCAATATGGATTGCCGCTGGATAACCGTGAAACTTATACCAAGACCGACTGGATTATGTGGACTGCTACACTGGCACCGGACAAAGCTACATTCGAGAAGTTTATCGATCCGGTTTATCTGTTCATGAACGAGACGACCGATCGCGTGCCGATGTCCGACTGGGTATTTACCGATCGTCCGAACCAGAGAGGTTTCCAAGCTCGTTCGGTAGTAGGCGGATACTATATCAAGATGCTTGAGAAGAAGTTGAAAAAATAAGATTCTGTCACAGGTTACACGGATTTTCACAGGTTAATCATTTTTCCCATTGATACTGAAGATTAAAAAAACTGTGTTAGTCCGTGTAATCTGTGGTGAATTTAAAACTATTAATATCATGAAGAAATTAGCGCTATTACTTGTTGGCGTATTGGGTACTGCTTTCTGCACTTTTGCAAAGAGTACGACAGAACCGGTGGATTATGTAAGCCCACTGGTCGGTACCCAGTCAAAGCATGCTTTATCTACCGGAAATACATATCCGGCTATTGCCATGCCTTGGGGAATGAACTTCTGGGTGGCACAAACCGGAAAGATGGGTGATGGATGGGCTTATACCTATGATGCCGATAAAATCAGGGGATTTAAGCAGACTCACCAGCCCAGCCCGTGGATTAATGACTACGGGCAGTTTGCCATTATGCCTGTTACGGGAAAGGTCGTGTTCGATCAGGATCAGCGTGCGAGCTGGTTCTCGCATAAAGCTGAGGTTGCCAAACCGTATTATTATAAAGTATATCTGGCCGATCATGATGTCACGACCGAAATTGCTCCGACCAGCCGTGCGGCGATGTTTCGTTTCACTTTTCCTGAGAGTAAAGACTCTTATGTAGTGGTAGATGCTTTCGACAACGGTTCGTATGTGAAAGTGATTCCGGAAGAGAACAAGATCATCGGCTACACAACCAAGAACAGTGGAGGAGTGCCGGAGAACTTTAAGAATTATTTTGTACTGGTGTTCGATAAGCCGTTCACTTTTACCGCAGCAGTTACCAACGGCAACATCCGTCCGGGTGAGCTGGAATCGAAAGATAAACATGCAGGTGGTATCATCGGGTTCTCTACACGTCGCGGAGAGACGGTCAACGTACGAGTGGCTTCTTCTTTTATCAGCCCCGAGCAGGCAGAACAGAACTTGAAAGAGCTGGGTAAAGACAATCTGGAAGCTGTTGCAGCCAAAGGACGCCAGGAATGGAACAAGGTTCTGGGACG
>OHQC01000348.1_pt1 | contig 14847 bp, 10 predicted proteins | sample 1577881 | NCBI WGS metagenome assembly OHQC01 (sample SAMEA3879522, study PRJEB24766) | human gut metagenome | biome: human-associated habitat; feature: feces | place: USA | collected 1985/1987
ATCGTGAGCCTTTGGAGCGAGATGCCGCTGGACAGCTGGCCGGTGCTGGCGTTTGGCTTTATCCTTTCGAGGGCGCTGTACGGGCTTTCAATCGTCTGCTTCCCCCATACCCAGAAGAGCAAATGCTCCCTGTATGTGAATGAGGGGAAGGACAAGCTGATCGTGGCGGGCTTTATGATCGCCTATGTGCTGATCAGCGTCGTCGGCATGATGATGTGCGACGTGGCGGTGGCGGTTCCGTGCCTGATAGGAGCGGCACTGGCGTTCTTGTACTACTGCTATGTGGCATTCCATCATTTCGGCGGGATAACGGAGGATATCGCGAGCTTTTTTGTTCAGGTATGCGAAATCATGATGCCGCTTGTGGTGCTGTTGACCAATATCCTGACCCGTCTGGATATAGCGGGAGAATTTTAAGGAAAGTTTCCTATCGGATAAAAAATAAAGAGGGTGTTGCAAAATCATCAAATTAAATGATTGAGCGGCACCTTTGCTCTATAGTTGAAAAAATCCGGAAGGAATCTCTTTGTTTTAGGGAGCCTTTCCGGATTTTTGGCGTACTTTAATAACACCTTCATTTTGGGGACTTTTTAAGCGGTTTCCTTGACTGGAAAAAAATGACTTCCTGTACGCTCTTTTTGGATCTTTGCATGCAGTTTATTGATGTTATAACCAATACAAAGCAAAAGAATCTCCAGTTTTACCTTCGTTTTCCCACGGAGCAGAAATCTTTGGAATTCATAATCATTTTTCACTACCCCAAATGCTCCCTCCACTTGGATCGAACGGTTCATGCGGTATTGGATCCCCGTTTCACTCAGGATATTTTCATAGGATTCTTGACGCTTCTCCAGAAAACTTTTGGAGATATATAGCCGCTTGTTCCCTTTTGCCTTGGTACATTTTTCTTTATGGGGACAAGCTGTACAGTCTTCACATTCGTAAACGGTAACTTCTGATTCATAGCCGCTCTTGCTTTTCTGTTTTTTGATGAAAACGCAAGACAGTGTTTTTCCGACATGGCAGGTGTATGTGTCAGTTTTTTCATCATATCCCATATTTTCGCGTTTGCTGATATCCTGTTTGAAGCTCCGTTTTTTCCATTTTTCGTATGTCTGCGGCTTTATGTACGGTTTCTGATTTACACTTCTCAGATAAGTATACGCCTCTTCACTTTCATATCCGGAATCAGCCGTTACGTTTGGATAACGGAACCCTAGGTTCTTTTCCATTGTCTTTAAGAAGGGAACCAACGTCCAGACATCATTCCGGTCCTGAAAAATATCAGTCGCTACGATATATTCACTCTCTACTGCGATCTGTACATTATACCCTGGCTTTAACTGGGCATTTCTCATATGGTCATCTTTCATGTGCATAAAGGTTGCATTCGGGTCTGTTTTACAATAATTGTTCCGCCCCTGAAAACTTGCCGTATGCCAGTCATAAATGATCTGACGTTCCAGAAATCTGCGGAAAACTTCCAGATACCGTTGGTTTTTGCTTTTCCGTTTTCCACGTCCATGGACGAAAACAGTATTGTCTGTCTGGCAGCGTTCTTCTAAAAAACGGACGATTTTCTGTAAATCCTGTGTCCTTGTTTCAGGGGCAATCGAAAAGTTCTGCAGGTATTCCCTGTCCAGAAGCTGTATCGCTTCTTCTATCTTCTGGAACATTTTTTCTTCCCATTTCCCTACAGACTTTTTCCAGACAAACGTATATTTATTTGCGCAGGCTTCTAACTTTGTCCCATCAATAAATACAGTCTCCTTTGACAGTTCCCCTGCCTCCTCCAATCGTCTTACCAGCTGGTAAAAAAGGTTTTCACAGGCATCAGAAAGAAAGCCGGTACGAAAACGGGCAATCGTGCTGTGGTCAGGAGCTTTCCGTCCGGCCAGCAGCCACATAAAGTTGATGTCCCGTTTACAGGCAGTTTCGATTTTTCTCGAAGAATAAATATTTTGAGAATAGGCATAGGTTAAGATCTTGAACATGGTCTTTGGGTCGACTGCCGGATTTCTGCCTTTGTCAGAGTAAGCCTGATACAGCAAGCTGTAATCTAAATCCTCCAGTTCATGGCTCAGCAGTCGGACAGAATCATCATCAGGGATTAAACCTTCTAAATTTCATGGCAAAACCAGTTGATAAGGTTCGCCGAATTCGGTATAATTTTTATGGTATTTTAATTTACTAGTCATATCTTATTATACCATGGATTGCGGACTCTTCGGAGTCCGTTTTCTGTTTTATGACATAAAAATGGAGCTGTTGCTCCAGTAGATTATTTATCTACTTTTGCAACAGCCCCTTATTCAAAATACATCTTCTTCTGTTACCGGTTTGCATCGGAAACTTCTCAGTAACCAGAAAGATGTATTTTTCATGTTCTGTTTCACTTTTTTTCCCGCACAGGTTCCACACCGGATACAACTACATCAGAATGTCTGCGTCAGCAGGTAATGCTTCTTCATAACTGTGCTGTTAAGGTGTTCAATCCTATATATTCCGTTCTCCTGGTCATTAAAACCTTCATTCTCTATTTTCCCCCACCTCCTTGCCGCCAGTATCATCTTTTTCAGACTTTTTCCGCACAGCTCCATGCTGCTTATCCAGCGGAGAATCGTACCTTCTTCTTTTCTCCTTTTTTCAGCCCCTTCTACGCTTTTAATCCATTCATAGCTTTCATCTACTGTCTTGTTTCCTTGTGGCTGAACAGGTATTCCCTGTGGTATTTCTCCCTGCGTAGATAATGGTTTCCACTGCGTACAGCGCATCCCTCTGGATACAGATGGAGAGCCGGAAATACTCTTTTTTGATTTTTTTCATCAGATGTTTTGCCGCATTGTTCCGGGTACAAAAAATCGACCAGACCTTTTTCATAAAATCCAACATCAAAAAGTGCCTCAATCGTAGGATACCGTTTCCCGGTGCAGCCCGGAAATCCATATGCTTTCCTGTCCTTCCGGTGTTTTATCTGCAAATACCTTTTTCAGCGTATCCGTAATTTTTCAATTGCTCACCATGAGTTCCTCCTTACCCCGACATCTATAAAAATGATAGGAATGCTTATATGTTCACTCTAAGCGTATCCTAAAAAGAGCAGCTCGGCTATGATTTCTTTTGAAAGGTCTTTATCTCTGGAATGTATCACTCCTGCCAGATCATGAATCCAGGTGCCGAACAATCTCTCTCATCGCTATCCAGAAAGCCTTTCTGCATCAAAGCTTCATAATCAAGCATCAGCCTACTGCGGTCATCTGCAACTAAATCTGTAACCTCCACAGCCTCCTCCCGGCACAAATCCTGCAGATAAACTCTGCCTTCAACCGCTTCTCCGAGTTCAATCGTTACGATTCCGAACTCACCGAATACGCCAATCTGTTTTGCAAATACTCCAAGCTTTACGTTTAGATCAGCTTTAGGCGTAAATATCTTCTTTTCTCCGCATGTTCTCGGCAAAAATGCAATACTCACAGCACCAGTCACCGGATGAGTACTGCAGGCAAGAAACGGAAGTTCTTCTTCTCTTGCAAAAATCTCTGGGCAATCCATATTTCTCGTCAGAATAGCCGGCGCTTCCTGCGAAATCGAACGTCCCTCCGGAATCAGGTTTTTCAGCCAGCCTTCTCCTTCCGGACCGGAAAGCATCTCTGTCCAGTCTTTTCTGAGTCCGCCAAATGCTTCTGCCGAACTTTCCCAAATTCCAAACGGAGGTGCGATTCTCTGCCAGCGCAGCGCACGCTCTACTTCGTTCCACTTACGTCCAAAATCCAGGACGTCTGTTTCTGTGCCGCCCCAGCAGGGATGGCGCATCACGCCCATCGAACAGCAAAGTCCTGCTGCCAAAAGCGGTGCATCCTCTATATTCGGAATTCCTCTGCAGCCAAATTGCACTTCCCTGTCTTGGTCGAACATCTCCCAGGTTCGAGCAATCGTCGTGCTGTAGGTAAATTCTTTTACCACGTCATACGTCCGTACATAATCACTGATTGACAGCAGTTTCCCAACGCGTTTCCAGTGCTCCACTTTTTCATCCAACGGACCGCGACACACCGCATGCTCAATTTTCAGGTCAGGTGCATACTGCTTTACAATTCTTGTCATCATTTCTCTATAAGCTGCGTCACCACAATGATATCCCCAGTCTACTTTCCAGTAGTCCACTCCTGCTTTTCTGCACCAGATCGCACGCTCTTTCCAGTAATTTTCCGCCTCTTCCACGGAAAGCGGATGTGCCTCTTCCTCTCCGGTCGCATTGGCACAAATCCACAAACCAAGGCCACGATATCCAAGCTCCATTAGCTTGCAACGAAGCTTTGTAAGACGTTCCCATGGTTCTCCGGTAAAATCCGGAAATTTATCAGAATCCAGAACCAGACTGCCAAATACGCTGACTGCTCCGTTTCCTGGCACATCCTTTCCAACGTCCCAACCGTCGTCCAACAGAACATACAAATCCTGGCGTACATTTTTTAAATAATTTCGGAGCATTCCGTCTTCTGCAAACAGAAAATCCTGAGTCAGCACATTGCGCAGATTTTTCGTATCCTTCCCGTCTTCCACGCTGTTTACGCGAAACTGCGTATCCCAGGTGCACCAGTAGTTTCCTGTATCGGGGCCCATCTGCGGAATCCCATTTTTCTTCTGTTCTGACATAATAATCTCCCTTTTTGTAGATATCTGTAGTGCAAGCAACAGTGTGAAAAATAAACAGCTCCGATTACTTTTCACACTGTCTGCCTGTTTTTTTATTGCTTTTTTTTATTTCATCGCGCGGTCAACTCTCGCCTGCTGTACCGCAATCAGATCATCCAGTCCAAGATCTTTCAGATCCTGAATATAGCTGTCCCAGTCATCCAGGCTCTTTTCACCCATGATGAGTTTTGTCAGCAGTTCCTTGGAATATGTTTCAAGATCTGTGCTGATTTCGTTTGTTTTGTTGATTTCCTCTACCGTAGGGATTGCCAGAGTGCCTAAATCGTGGAAAATACGATGCTCCGGATCCTTGATACAGGAGATTGTGAAATCTTTCTTCGCAGTCTGATTGTTCTTTACGCCGTTTTTCTCTGCAAACACTACCGTATTATCCAGCTCTGCACTCAGATCATTATTCATCTTGTATCTCGGGAAAATGGAACCGTTGCACCAGAGCGCCATGCCGACAGCATCTGTATTTTCCAGCGTGTTATCCAGCGTGTTGCTCATTTTACCGTCCACCATCTCATAACTTACGCCTTCCAGACCATACTCTGTCAAATCCATGGATTCCTGTGTAATCAGATAGTCCAAAATTTTTGCAATTGCTTCCTGTTTATCACTGCTTGCAGGCACTGCTGTCGCGGTCCAACCCATGTTATATGCATTTGAACCACGGAATAGGGATGTTTCTCCCTCAATTCCATCCACTCTCATCGGTGCAAACCATTGATATTCTGCTCCTTCCGGAACAGTAATGGCCGTTTCCTCCCACAGCTCTGTTCCCCACTGGGAAATTGCAGCCACCTGGTTATTCGCCATATAAGTGCCGCCCTGGCTGTCATTCATCTTTAATAATCCAGCTGCGTAAAGTTTCTGCATATACTGGATATAATCCTTTATATGTTCCTGATACCAAGGAGATTCAATTTTATAATCTTCCTGATTGTTGATAAACGTCGTTCCAACACCAAGTCCAAACCACTGCGCAACATCTGTACCAAATCCACTGTAATCTGTCAGAAATGCCTCATCCTTTTGTCCATTTCCGTTCACATCCTGATCCTGAAATGCCTTCAAATCTTCATAAACCTCGTCCAATGTTGTCGGCATATCTTTTCCGATCGCATCCAGCCAGTCCTGACGAATCTGAAATGCAAGTATGAAATTAGTAGGTTTTCCTTCATAAGAACCGGTTTCATAATCTGTCAGCCAGTAGCACTTCCCGTCTTCCAGCGCAACATGTTTGAAATAGAACTGTCCGGCGTCAGAATTGATAAAATCGGTATAAGTTCCATCCGAATAGGTTTCCCAGATATCGCTGATCGACTGCAGCTGTCCCTGTTTAACCAGATTTAATTTTGTCTTATCATCCAGAGGAGTAATGTTGATCATATCGTAATTGAACAGTTCTCCGCTCGCCGCCATGGTCTGAATCGTCGTATCAAACTGATCCGGCTCAATCAGATCCAGTTCCAACTTCACACCCTTTGCTGCCAGGTTTTCAGATAATTTATCCCACCGCTTGCTCTTGCCTTCTGTTGACCAGTCTTTTAAAGTGACTGTTTTTCCGTTCGCCCCAGTGTAAGTGTAATTGCGTCCCAGAATTTTTACTACAGTTAAATCGCCATTATCCGTATTGGATTGTGCCACTTCAGTTTGTGCTGTTGTAGCAGCATCACCGGAAGTCGCCGTACTATTGGCTGTATTCGTCTGTCCGCATCCTGCCATACCAGCTGCCAGCAGTACACTCATCGCTGCCGCTATCCCTTTTTTCCAACTCTTTTTCATTCTGCACCCTCCTTATGTCAGAATCTGCCGTCTTTGCGGTCATACTGTTGAACAGTTACTTTTTATTTTATAACCTCTCCGTGCCTGCAGTCACTTCACGGTTATTTCCCGGTTTTATAATTTTTATTTTCTATAAAATAACAGAATACTGTCACTCTTTTAATGAACCGAGCATAACGCCCTTTACAAAATATTTCTGGAAGAACGGATATGTAAACAGAACCGGCAGCGTCGTAAATATAATCATCGCATATTTTAACTGCGCACCAGACATCTGTTTTTTTACCATTTCCGCCGCCATCTGCGGATCCAGAACATCTGTTACCTGTTTGGTACTTTCCACCAAAATCCTACGCAAAAACAACTGCAGCGGCTGCCACTCTGTTCTCGGCAAATACACCAACGCATCAAACCAACTGTTCCACCGCCCTACAATCGTATATACGGAAACGACCGCCAGAATCGGCTTGGACAGCGGCAGATAAATATTTGTCAAAATCGGAATCACGCCTGCCCCGTCAATTTTTGCAGCTTCTCTCAGTCCATCCGGAATACTGGAAAAGAACGCTTTCATCAGGATAATATTCCAGATCGAAAAACACACCGGAAGAATCTGAGACAGCGGACTCCCGTACAGTTTCAGCTTTGTGATCAGTAAAAATGCCGGAATCATACCGCCCGAAAAATACATCGGGATCAGCAGAAACATATTTACAAATCTGCGTCCCATCAGATGCTTATACGTCAGCGGATACGCGATCAACACGCTTGTAGCCAACATCAGGACGGTCGTTGGAACCGTGTAAAGAATCGTATTCAGATACGCTCTCCACATTTCTCCGTCGCCGACCAGCATTTTATAAGCGTCCAATGAAAATCCTTTCGGAACCAGATAGACATTCATTTTCGCCGCATATTCCGGCGCGCTGATAGAAAGAATCAATACATAATACATCGGATAAACGGTCGCGATGCAAATCAGGAACACCAGCACATACAGAAGTACCGTTACCGCCGGATTTCCCTCTCTGATTCTGTTTTTTGTTTTGCCTGTTTTCATTTTGATCTCCTGCTGCCAAAGTCTGCCTTTTCTTTACCACAATCCAAATCCCGTCAGTTTATCGCTCACTTTATTTGCAATATAAGTCAGTGCAAATCCGATTACTGACATGAATAATCCTGCTGCAGCTGTATAGCTGTACTGTCCGCCCTCGATACCAAGTCGGTATGTATAAGTTCCAATTACATCCGCAACATCATATGTCGCAGGAGAATATAAAAGCAGGATCAGATCGCTGTTTGTCCCGAGAATTCCTCCGATCGCCAGAATCAGGTTAATCGCAATAATATTTTTAATTCCAGGCAATGTGATGTACCAGCACTGCTGTCCTCTGTTTGCCCCGTCAATTCTTGCCGACTCATACTGGCTCTGATCGATCGATGTGATCGAAGAAATATATAGAATACTGCCAAAGCCAAATCCTTTCCAGACATTCGTAATCGTATAAATCGTCGGGAACGCCGATCCCTGATCCCGCCAGTTCTGGTTCGGCAGCCCAAACACTGCAGAAAGGAAATTGCTGATCAGTCCCCCCTGATCGATAAAAGAAATCACCATGCCCGCTACAACGACCGTAGAAATGAAATAGGGCATATAACTGGCTGTCTGTGCAACCTTTTTAAACCGGAGCCACTTGATCTGGTCGATTAAGAGTGCAAACAGAATCGGTGCCGTAAAGCCAAACAGCAAATTCAGTCCACTCAGCACCAGCGTATTTTTAATCAGACGTCCGAAATATTTTCCTTCTACAAACCGTTTAAAATGCGTCAGGCCAACCCATTCCACTCCTTTTCCCCAAAAAGGAGAGCCTGGCATATAATCCTGAAATGAAATCACAAGACCAAACATCGGTCCATAGCAAAATATAATAATCAGGAGAAAGACCGGCAACATCAGTAAGTACAGTTGAATATTTTCCCTGATAACTGCCGGGCTTATCTTTTCTTTCTTTTTTTTCGGTTTCCCCATGCTCTTTTTTCCTCCCTTACATTGTTGATGATTTCATTTTATCTCCTGGCTTCCTCTATCTCAATTTTAAAGTTTTTTGTTCAATATGAAATTTTTTTACTGCTCTGCTTCTCCCATTGACATCCTTTCTTCTTTTTGCCACAATAAGGAAAAGGAGAGAAAAGAGGTTTATAAATGGAGTCATCTTTTAAAATATTACTGGTGGACGATCAGCAGCTTGTACTGGACGGTCTGAAAAAACAGCTCAACTGGTCCCGTTTTAATGGACTCATCTGTGGCTACGTTTCAGATGGTGCAGAAGCCATGAACTTTCTGCAGACTTGCCGTCCTGACGCTATTATCTCTGACATCAAAATGCCTCATATGGATGGCATTGAACTTGCCAGACAAATCAGCGAATCACCGATTTTATCCGGCATTCCTGTGATCCTTTTATCCGGCTACCGTGAATTTGAATATGCCAAAAGCGCCATGCAGTATCATGTACAGCACTATATTTTAAAACCCGTTACCCGTCAGAAACTCGAACAGCTGGAAAATATTCTTACAGAATTATACAAAAACAAAGAAGCCTCTCACCAAAAAATTCTTGCCCTGTCAGAGAGCAACTATCAGAAGGAACTTTTTGATGCACTGCGCCATCACGATGTCAGCTACATTGAAGATTTTTTCCGTTCTCCGCTTTACCATAGCTGCATGAGTGACCAAAATCTATGTGACCTGATGGGTATCAGGATTCTAACCACCCTGTATGACTATCTCGGAGAAATTCATTTTGCAGAGCAGTCCCTGCTCACTTCAAAAACACATACGCTGGAAATCTGGTATTTCCTGCCAAATCCTGCTTCCAAAGCAAATTATCTGGAAACGCTGTATTTTGATATTTTAAACCTGCTCATATCGCAGAAAAGCAACAATACTTCCGCATTGTACCGTTACGCGCTACAATATATTGACGCGCATTATACTGACCCGGATTTTTCTATTTCTACCATGGCGGGCACAATGAACATCACCCTTTCTTGGTTAAGCACGCTTTTCAAACATCATGCCGGCAAAAACTTAAACAACTATGTAACAGAAAAGAGACTTGAACGCGCCTGCCTTCTGCTTTCTTCTCCCTTATACTCAATTGGAGAAGTTGCCCATAAATGCGGATACGATGACGCCGGTTATTTTTCTTCCCTTTTCCGAAAAAAAATAGGAATGACCCCGACAGAATACCGTAACTGCCATCTATAATCAACTAAATATAGGAATCACAATCTGTATCATACTAACCTGCTACATTCGGAAAGACTAACTATTAAAAGTCAAGTCTAAAATGAAAGCTTTTTGAATGAATTGCAGAAATGCATTTCAGATATATTTGAACCTTGAAAACTGCATGACAACAAGAGCATCTTTATAGGTGCTCTAAAAGGAGATATTTACAGAAAAAAATTAAGCAGTTGGCAGATATGCTTTTCCTGATTTCTCCATTGCAAAAATCAATCGCACAAGCTTCTTAGCGGCATGGGATATGGCAACATTATAATGCTTGCCTTCCGAGCGTTTCTTTTCAAGATATGCACCAAAAGATTTATCCCAGTGACAGACATATTTTGTGGCATTGTAAAGGGCATACCGGAGGTATCTGGAACCTCGTTTCTCCATATGGGAATAACAGTTGTCTAACTGTCCGGATTGATAAGTGGAGGGAGACATTCCTGCATATGCGAGTATCTTATCTGCGGAATCAAAACGAGAGAAATCCCCAATCTCAGCGATGATCATTGCGCCCATCCGGTAACTGATACCGGGAATGGTAAGGATTGGCGATTGGATTTCTTCATCCATGATTCGTTTGATGGCTGCTTCAATCTCAATCGTTAATTCCCGAATAAGTTTTATGGTGTGCTTTAGTTCCAAAGACTTGGCAGGCATATGAGAACCGATAGAACTTCTTGCAGCGTCACGAAACATGACAGCAGTATCTTTTCCATATCTGCCTTTCGAACTATCAAAGAGTAGGTTGGAAAGCCTTGTGAGATGTGCATTTGCAACAGCATCTGCACTTGGAAATTCACAAAGCAAAGCATAGACGGATGCCATATGAAGCGTAGGAACAAGTCTTTCCAGTTCCGGGAAAAGAATACAGACAAGTCTTGAAACAGAACTTTTCAATTTTGCCCGTTCTTTGACCTTATCAAAACGATAACGGGTTAGTGACTTTAATTCCTCGTTGTGGTAAGATGTATCTGAGTAGGACTTTAAGTTCATGTCAGACATCATCATAGTGGCAATGGTACAGGAATCAACTTTATCCGTTTTCGTCTTTCTGAGGCTGAGACTTTTTCTGTAAAGATTTGTGTGAAGCGGATTGATAATAAAGGTGGTCAGACCTTTATCAAGAAGAAATCCCAGAAGATTGTAACTGTAGTGTCCGGTGGCTTCCAGTCCTACTTTTACTTTGGTTAAATCATCTGATACGGATCCAATTCTTTGAAACAAGGTTTCAAACCCCTCACGATTGTTAGGTATGGTAAAAGATTTGAATAATACCTCACCATCTGAGTTTGTAATAAAGCAGTCGTGCTTATCTTTGGCAACATCAATTCCAACGTAAATCATAAGAAATCTCCGTTGAATAAATTTGATACTGTTTAGAGCCACAGGTACTCCTTGCGATTGTAACCTCGTTCTAAATAAACCGTCATGCGGTATCTAACTGATTAACAAATATACAAAGAGACTGTGGTTGTAGCCTTTCTAAAACCATCAAGTGGTAGGAGTGAGTAAACAATCCACAGTATCTCCAACAGTATAGCATACAGACCTTGGAGAGGGTCTATAAACACTACTACTTTATAATACGAGGAGATCTGTATGCGCCGAAAAATTTTTATTACATTGTGCAGCGTCCTTTCTGCTGTCTTTCTGATTTCTTATCTATTCATATTTTTCCTGTTCCGTTCCGTTCTGTTTCAAGAAATCCGACAGCAGCAGATCAGTCTGCAGAAATATAACGAAACCATTTTTACCAGCTATATCAATTCCTTCAGCATGGTTCCGTTTCAATTAGTCAACGACGAGGAAATTGGAGAACTCGCCAATACGGACAGCGATTCCTATCTGGATATGTTCCGTGCACGGGAACTTCTGCGCAAAAAATTCAATAAATATCTCAATCAGCAGCTTTTTTCCTCCAATCTTGACTGCCGTATTCTGTTTTATTTAAATGATACGATTCCTCTAGATTCCTATTGCGATGCTTATACGCTTTCTGAACACGTTGATTTGCGCACCTGTCAGGTTTTCTCATCTCGTCTCATAAAAGACCAAGAATGGTATTTGCGCACGCGAAAAGTAACCTGGTCCCCTTATTTTTTTATCAATAAGGATACCAATGAACTCTGTTATTCCAAATATGTCTACAATTATGCATTAAATTCTTCTTCAGATGGAATTGGGACTATTGTGATCGCCATTCCGGAAAACGCGTTTCTTGAAAAGCTTTCCGCCAGATCCATTACTCCTAACAGCCGTTTTTTCTTAAGTAATGAATATCAGGAACTTCTTTACTCTTCGGGCGAGGTTTCCGACAATTTATTTCTCATTGCGCTTTCCCAGAATTCCAAACAGATTCTGCAGGATCCTGATTCCCATGAACGCTATCTCGTTAGCACTTCTTCTGTGAACCAAGATCTTTTTCTCACGTTTCTAACACCGCTTTCCGATATTGAACAGATGGTAATCTCTGCACTATTTCCCTATATTCTTTTTGTACTAATTACCTTTTTCCTGTTGATTTGTGTTTTATATCTTCTCTCTAAAAAAATTACCGAACCAATTATTTCCTTGGCTGAGCTGATTGGTACAATCAACGATACCAGAACCTTTCAGACACAGCGTTTTTCAATTTATCACGATGCTGAACTTCAAGTACTGTGCCAAAGCTTTACAGAACTGATTCAACGAGAAAATGCCCTGATGAATCAAATTATTGAAGAAAACAAAGCAAAACGTACTGCCATGCTTCATGCCCTGCAGGCTCAGATCAATCCGCACTTTCTCTATAATGCACTCGACATGGTCAGTTGGCTTGCTCTCAGCAAAGGCGAAGATGCCATTGCAGACATCGTTTCCTCAATTTCCAATCTGATGCATTACAGCATTTCCCTTCCAGATGCAACCGCTCCCCTTTCGCAAGAAATCGAAAACATCCGGGAATTTATCCGTATTTATCAAATGGAACGTCCCTGCAATATCCATTTGATTCTGGATTTTTCTTCAGAGCAGGCGAAGCAGATTCCAATTCCAAAATTTACGCTACAACCACTTATTGAGAATTCTATTCTTCACAATGTGGATGCTGAAAATCTCACAATTCTCATTCGAATCTCAGGTCTTTCCAATTCCTTTGAGATTTCAGTCACAGATGATGGGGTTGGTGCAGATCCGGATCAACTGAACGCCTTTCTGCATTATGAGAATACCTCCCTAACTGTCAGCAGCGGTTTTGGCATTCGAAACGTCAACGAACGTCTGCAGCTGCACTTTGGCAACAATAGTCACTTATCCTACCGAAGAGATTCTGACGGACATCTGACTGCTTCCCTGTTTCTGATGCCGTTTCCGCTTTCCTGACCTATTGTTGAGTATTCTAAAAACGCCTCACGGATTGTTTTTTCTCGTGAAGCGTTTTTAGAATTAGTATAACAATACAAGAAGAGGCGAGAGCACCATCCGAAACAGCATTCTCAGCACTGCAATTATCAGAAACGTGGCCAGCACGATAAGCCACAGTTTTTTCGACTTCATGATTCTCAATCCGACCTTTTCCCCCATCGGCGTCATCGCAAGCTCCGCTCCCAGCGTAAAAAACATCATCCCGACGATAAGCATCCCCCCGCCCAGCAGAAAGCACAGCAGTATACTGGGGGAAACGGGGGCAATACAAAAGCAGAGGGCTACAACGATTGCCATGATCGGAACCACAGCCTGCAGCGCTTCTACAAGTTTCTCCTTCAATCTTCTTTGGGCTTCTGAAAAATCCGCTATCTTTTTCTGTGCGCTCGCACCGTACTGCAGAACAAGCTGGGAATTTGTGACATCTATCTGTTTTACAAACGCCTCTACCTGCTCCTGTTCCCCGGGAGACAATATCGCGCGAAGGTTTTCTTTCTCATCTGCCTTTTTGACCTCCTCCTGTTTTACGGTCTCTGCCGGTTTCTCCTCGGCAAACGGCTCCAGCGTCAGCGTCGGTGCCTCCTGCATCATCTTTTCCAAATCCTGCTTCATATTCAAATGCCCTCCTTTTTGCCGGATACCTCAAATTCATGTTCCGCATATCCGTCCTGCGCGAGTATTGTCTTCAATACCCTCGCATCTGCCGCCGCTTCAAAGGCAGCGTCCTGATACAGATCATCCAGCACCTTTTCAAAAGCGCTTATGATGGTGTCCATCGTCTTTTCTATCTCACACTTTGCCTTTTTTATATTCTCCCCTTCTACGCCCGCGCGGTCAAATTCCGCATAGGACTCCACAAGCTTTACCGTAGTAGGCAGATAATATTCCATAAAATGGCGCATCTGCGCGCTCTTTTCAGGATGCTCCCGCAGGGCTGTAAAAATGCGGTTTAAAAGATAGTCGAGCTGATAGAGCTTATTGGAGATTACCTCTCCGGGAATCTGCAGATTCAGCTCCCGAAGCTGTTCCATATAATCATGCCCTTCCTGCTCGAGCCGTCTCTGAGCCTCTCTCTCAGGGCCCTCCTCCTGCTCTGTGCTCTCATGCTGCACTGATTTTGCATTCTGCTTTTCCAGCCGTACCTTTTCCTGCTCCGCTATCTGCTTTGCTTCATGCTCCTTACGCTCTTCCAGATACTGCTCCCATGTTTCATCGTTCAATACAAATATCGATCCGTCCTCATCCATATGTCCCTCAGGGAAAAAACCGTCCCGTATCATCCCCTTTACCTGACGCCTCAGCCTTGCTTCACTCAGACCTGTCCGCGTCGAAAGATCGCGCATCCAGATATACATATCCTCTCTTGCAAGCTTCAGATAACGCTCCGCTCTGGTCAGACGTTTTCTGATGCGGCATCCCTGCCACAACATCAGACCGCCCGCAGATGCCAGCACCAGAAACACAATGCTCAGCGTGCTCAGGGCAGCCTTTGCCGTTACCATCCATGTGATAAACAATATCAGCGCCGGAATTCCGAATGCCCCTGCTGCAATACTCCCGAATACAGTCAGCAGGATACCGCTGACCTTTCCGTTTTTATAAAAAATCCGATTTCTCACGCGCTGCGGCAGCGGAGTCCTGTAAACGGTTGTTCCGTCCTC
>OHQC01000352.1_pt1 | contig 14764 bp, 10 predicted proteins | sample 1577881 | NCBI WGS metagenome assembly OHQC01 (sample SAMEA3879522, study PRJEB24766) | human gut metagenome | biome: human-associated habitat; feature: feces | place: USA | collected 1985/1987
CCTCTGAACTTGAGAGGTGATTCCGATGAGTTACCTCCGGATCAAGCACCATTTCCTTGGCATCGGTTAATTCCGCTGCAAAATTACGCTTACGGCTCAAATGAACGCTCAATGGTTGTCCGGGCACATAATCCACTACCAACACCAACTCCCGCTTTACGGGCTGCAATGCTGGCTCAATGGTCTTGCTCAACACCGGAAGAATTTCTTTCTTGATGATGTTTTCTTCCAATTCATTGGCCTTCTTTTCAAGGTTCTCATCTACTGGAAGCCCTTCTTTGCGAAGGGTTTCCATGGCTTCGTATAGTTTGCTTAATCTGGACATATTTAAATTATTAACATAGTGTATAATCTTTATGAGTACTAATCTCATTCACTCTCTATTTCCTTATATATTTTGTATTCAAATTCTAACAAATGGTTTATGTCTTCATCTCTTCTCACCACTCTTGTAACTCTAAGTGCAGCAAATTTATGATTGCGATTCTCCAACAGCACAATTTCCCCAACGTTAACAGACTTAGCCCGTGAACTAAAATCAAAATTAATAAACTCGTTAGGAGACGGAAATTCAGTATAATTAGGATTATATCCCAATCTATATATGTAATCTCTATAACAATGAATAGAATTATGCCCACATTCACTCCAATGAGTAACAAATATATAATCGCTTTCCCTTCAAAAACAGGGTTTTGGAATTCTATTTGTTCTATACTAAGTTTTGTTGTAATCTGGTCTGATATTATTGATGAAATAAACGGATTACTCCCAAGTGGCGGCTTTTTCTTTATATCCTCATCATAAATACGTTCTAGAAGTTCTTGATAGTTATCATAATACTGACCATTATCAAAATCTACATACTTTAATCCTGAAAGAAATGTTGGAAGTTTACGTACTTGGAAATTTCTTTTGATTACTGGAATAATAAATCGTTTATCATCATTATCCATCATTTCTGCTGCTAAGATTCGTTTTTCATATCCGGCCCCTCCTATTCCGCCATTAGCTTTCTCTATATATTTGTCACTACACACGCACAATACAAAATGAGATGTTGTAAGCCCTTGCTCCATAAAGAATGACAAATCGTTACCTAACCTAGCATCCCATTGATCCAGTATTGCATCAATTCCATGATGTCGTAAATCAGATGCGAGTTTTAACACCCAATTTTTATGTTCTTCATTATCCCAGGCATAGGATATAAATGCTTTCTTAATCTCTGATTCCATGTTTAGTAATTATTCGATTATAATTGATATCATCCAAGATTGCTAATCTCAAAATTTTAAGACATAACTATTTTATTAAATTACTTATATCATAATCAAACTCTTGTAATTTCAGCGCACTATCAATGACGAAATCAATACAAAATCGACAATCACTCGCTCGCAAATTGAATCTGCTTTCATAGTAGTCTTTTGGCATTGAACGATATTCACGACCACCATTGCCCCAATAAACATTTGTTTCTGGAGTAATGTATTCAAAAAAGGCATATTTTCGGTAATCAATACCAAGAGCAGTAATTTTCAATATCTCACGTATCCGATTAGTTGTTTCCGTAACATCACGAAACCATCGTTCGCCAAATTTTTCATCATGTCCAATAAGTTTTTGATACTCGCTACCTATTTTTCTGCCTACATCAGTTATGCTATTTATATGATACTTTCCTCTTTTACTATCTTCATAAGATGATAACAATTCCATAAATGCTATTTTAGCATTCACCATACAATTGTAGAGATCATTTTTTACAAGATATTCTTCTGCCGCATCAATGTATGTTTTTACTTCGTTATATGAAATTAAAGATGATACAGATACTGATGAAAAATCCAGCCCAAATTGTATTTTCGTATTCTGACTTAAAAAATCAGCCATAGTTATACGACTTATTTCAACATCACTCTTAGAAGGGAATAATCCTTTATGTTTTATGTTAACACGCCTTTCCTTAAGAATGCGCATTGATTCCTTAAGTGTTAATTCTGGAATTTTGTTCCAGTAATCCATAAATACATTTTCTCCTTTCATTCCTTTATTTTCCGCAACCAAAAGAAGAAACATCTCCGCACAATCATGAAATGACAGAATCGAAAAGCCTGCAACCATATCAACTTGCATTGACTGTTGCGCGCCGAGATTGTACAAGTACTTAATAATTGCCAATCTCCTGATAATTATTTCTTTATCAAGATTACTCATATATTTATGATTCGTATTGTTCCCGTGTTATAGATGTTTGAGGATCGACTATTAACACTTCATCGTAAGTAAGATTATAAAGATGATAAATTAACAAGTCAATTTGTTGTTCTAATGCAGTTATGTCTGTGTCCACTGCTAAACGTTTAGCATTGAATATAGAACTGACTAAATTATCTATTTCCAAAAAATTTATATTCACTGGTACACACATACATGAGAGATAAGGTGCTGTAAATGGCAAATAATTACCAGACATTCTCAATCCCTCGAAATAGCACTCATATATATAATTAAATAATTTACTATGTATCCATCCCATTAACTTTAAAGGACTAACTTTTATGCTATGCAGACAATTGGTATTGATTGATGCATATTCACCTTTCTCGTCAAAAAAGCCTTCAAGACGGAGTGACATTTTTGCAATTATAATTTTGGGACTATTATAAAGATTATATCGATTTATCCCTAATATTTTTGCATTATTGGGTAGCATTGGGTATAAATACTGTTCTCCTTTGTCAGTCAAAGTGCGAGCTCCCCAAAAGTTACAATACGGATCTATCGTTCCTGTATTGATAAGTTTGAGTCCTATTTTTTCATCATTATATAATGAATTGTGAAACTCGTCTGCTTCAGAAGCAGTAGATGTTGCATTGATCTTACAAACATCTAAAATTGATTTACTTTTAAGAAGAATTTTTTTGGTTAATTTATACTTGGTGCTAAGTATGAACCCCCAATTGTTTTCTGGTAATTCAGATAGTTGCGAAGAATTGAATTTATGCTCAATTTTATATTTGTCAATAGCTATAAACTCATAAGTTTTAGTATCAGAAGATTTGCGAATAATACTAACAACTGGATATGTATCAGCATCAAAAACACTATCCCTTGAAACGTCTAACACAGTTGTTATTTTTGCATTAGTCATCAAGTAAGCACGTAACGTTTTGCCGTAATTGGCTGAAAGATATTTGTTAGGAGTTATAAAAGATAATGTACCACCATCACATAATAAGTTTAGGCCTTTTTCAAAGAAATAAACATACATATCTACCGTACCTTTTGAAGTTTGGAAAAGACTTTTTAAGTACTTGTAATTTGTATTACCGAGCGATTTTTTCAAATCTATAGCACTTATATACGGCGGATTACCAATCACAATATCGAATCCTTCTTTTACGTTAAACATCCATTCAGGATCGAAATATGGTGAAGAGGCATTTTGGTTGAACATGTCCCAAGCAGCCAATTGCTGAGCTTCAGCATTACCCACAGCACCACAATCTTCCAACATATTAGCTATTTTCAGACGCAAATCGTTTACAATCTGCCGATATTTACGCTTGGTGCGTACAGTCTTTGCCCCGAAGATTTTGTGCTTGGCAATCTTCAATTCACTTTCTTTTGCCTTTATCTCCGCACTATCAAACAAAGATGCATCTTTCTTATCCAATCCTATCAACGTATTGGCTGCCACAAATTTCGCTTCAAGGTTCGGGAGCGGACGAATGCCAAAGTTTTCAACAGGATTATCATTGGATTTCTGGTCAACGACCAATGAAATAAAGAAGCGCAACTTACTAATCTGAATGGCGATAGGCTGTATATCGACACCGTAAATGCAATTTTCAATCAAATAGAGTTTACGGGCATAATCTGGGCGGTTGACACTTTCATCAAAACTACGCTCGATGTCCGCAATGATTTCCCGGCGTTCATCAGAAGATGCCGTGCGATAGGCATCCGATGTTTCATCAATAGCCTTATTGAGCATCATCTCCTTCCATTGCGTATTATCGGGGTCAATACGGCTAAGAATATGCACCATCTGTTGCAGCATACCCATAGGGAAAGCTCCAGAACCACAGGCCGGGTCAAGAACTTTGCAGTTATAGAGCGATTGCATGATTTGTTTTCGCTGCTCTTCGGTAAAGTTAACAACCTCGTCTGTATATTGCATCAATTGACGGTATTGAGTTTCAAGGTCATCACCCACGGTGCGTTTGAGGTGAGCAACCAGACTTTCGTCCACCATATATTGCACAATCTCCCGAGGGGTATAGAACGAGCCGGTCTGTTTTCTGGCTGTAGTCTGCGTCTCTGGATTGTAGGATGCAAGCAGGTTTTCGAACACTTTGCCCAACAATTCCGGGTCAAGTGATACCTCCTTGTCGAATGGTGTATTTTCCTCTACGGTAAAATTGTAACGTTTCAGTATATCAATTATTCCTCGGGCTGAAACTTTCTTCTTTTTCTTGTCTCCGTACCATTCCGACAGGTCTATATTCTTGCCGACCTCCTCGCCAAAGAAAAGATAATCAGGAACTATCAACGCTTTCTTCACTGCTTCTCGGTCACTAAAGCCATCATAATACAAATCCTTGTCTTTCTCATCCAAACAATCGAACAGTCCTCCGTTCAAGAACGGAACCGTCTTGTTCGCTAAATCGACAAACAACTGCGGGTTCTTAAAATAGTACTCATAGCGCATCAGCTTGTTGTTATCATAATCCCCACGGCCTTTTCTGAAATGCCTCTCTGAAAGCTCTTTACTTCCTTCCGGCGTAATAGGACTATTGAGCATGGCAAAGAAGAGATTCTGTAAGATGGCTTTGTAATACTTGCTTTCATCGGATTTATAAAACAAATCAACTTTTGCATGCGGATTAAAGCTCGCTATCAGATTGTCTGCAATATATTTTTCGTCAAAAAACTCGTCAGGCACAAGGTGGCGTTGCTTCAGGAACCAAACAAAAATCAAGCGGGTAATCAGGCGGATGGCACTCTCATTGTTAAACTTATCATCATCCGTCTTGTCGTTAAGGTCATTGGGGAAACGTATGATTTTAATGGCCCAAGCATACCAATCGCTCAACTCCTGATAGAATTCCTTTGTAAGCACCTCGACAGAGAAACGACTGCGCAAATCTTCTGCATTGACAACACGGCCTTTTTCATTCAGGTACTTGTTGGGGGTGTAATAGGCAATGCCTTTCCCGAGGAAATAACTATACCGGCGTGGGTTGCTATAATTCCGTGTGATACGAGCCGAGTCATCTTTCACTTCGAGCGTAATCTCAATAAGCGAAAAGCGATAGTTATCGTTATTATCTTCAGGAACAAAGATTACCAAGGCCCTGTCTTCCATTTCGTCGGCCAACATGCGGAACGCTTCTTTTGAAAGCGAAATACGGGCATCATTCTTTGAATTGTGTTTTACCTCGTACACCACCAGGTCAAGAGTATCTGACGAACCCAATTTTATAGCTTGGGTAGTATATTTCATTTTGGTTCTAAACTCCACGGGAGTTGTAGATGACATAAAATCCTCAGGTAAAAAACTGTTTTGTAGAAAGTTGACAAACTCCTGTCGATTATATATTCTGTTAAATTCCATTTTGAGTCTTTTTTTATTGTAATTCTTCACTTAAAATCAATGTCTCTTCACCTTCATCCACCTTGTTTTGGCTATTAATCATACGTGCCAAGTATTCAGAGGAGATTCTCAACGGCAATTTTGCGGCATCTTTGGGAACTAATTGATTGATAAATCTTATCTCATATCCCGACAATGCATCAGCCTTAATGACCTGAACCAAATCAGACAAATAATCCTTAGGCAGTAACTGATTTTTCATCAAGACTTTTACTTTGGCCAAGGCATTTATCAACTCTTTCTCATTTCGCTCTGTTACATCGCTGCTGAATAAAGAGGCTTTCACCTTTTGATACACAGCATCGAAATCACGAGTGAAATCAACAGGTTGTTCACTTTTATCTGCATCAAAAAGCGAAATCGCCTCTTCGGCTGGAATCATTACCGGACTATTTATCGTATCTCCTATCTTAAATACAAAATCGTCTCCTTTACGCCCGAACATCAATACTCCTTTTCTTGGCTTCTTCATATTACGTGCAGTCCTTGCACGATGTGGAAGCTCCATAGCCTGGTCATACGCATCGGTACCTTTCAGGCTGTTTAGCAATTTACGATAAGGAGTATCCCACGATGCTTCCTCACTACGGGCGAATTCCTTACGGTAACGTTCCTTAAAATAGGCTTGCAAATCTTCTTCCTTGGTAAGAGCCTTTGTATCCTCTCCCATAATGGCGTGAATCATGGCCATCTTAAGCGTAGAAATTTCCTTTGTCCTGGTCTCGGCTTCACCTACGTCTGTCGGAAAATAATTATAAATGTATAGTTTATCAAACACCTTTTTGTTGATACGATTAATACGACCTATACGCTGAATGACACGAGTCGGGTTATAAGGTATATCGTAATTGAAAATCGCTCCGGCACGATGCAAGTTATATCCCTCGGATATGGCATCTGTCGCCACCAATATGTGATAATCGTTCCGTTGCAAGATGGGTTTTAGTCCCGCATCGAAATTGGCGCGAATACAGTCTTTATTGGCCGAAGTGGCATCCGCCGAAGTATATTTCATCACAGGAAGTCCGGCATTCGCAAGAGCTTCGCCCAGGTAATTCACCGTATCAGCAAATTCTGAGAATACAACCAACTTTCTGTTCGGCTCATTCTTCATCTGTTTGCGAACAATGTCAATAAACGAATCCAGCTTAGGGTCAGATTTCACCATATTGTCTTTGCCAAACCACTGCACACGCAAATTCTTCAACAACTGGATATCAGCCTCAACATCGGTCACGAAATCATCCTTCACATATTTCATGTCTATCTCAAAGAATCCTCGATCTTCATATTTCTCGAAAAGTTCCTCAATCTCTTCCGTTCCATCCCCTCCCGACTCATAAAAAGCCTCGACATCCGGCAGATTTCCTTTCTTAAATACCGGAATCTTATGGCGCTTCTCTATCCAACGAAGCAAATGCTCTGAGGATTGGATCATATATCCCAATGATGCCTGAAATGCCGCAACCGAACTCTCAAAACGAGCGACCAATAAATGGCGCATGAAGCTCGATATGTTTGTCTGTCGGCCAAGCAGAAGATTGAACTTGACACCGGTCTTATCTTCAAGTTCCTTTGCCAATTTGTCTTTCAGTTCTTCGCGTATATAAAGGACAGGTGAATAGCGGGCTGCCTTAAAACGATAAACCGAGTCACTGCCTCCTTCTGATTTACTAATTCTGTCAAGAGTAGAAAGGTACAACTCTTTCAGCCCACTCAAATCATATTCCAATTCTTCTGGATCATCCGGTAATACCAGCTGAATATTCTGTTGCTTTAAATTATTGGCATATTCCGGTATATCCTGCAAATCCAACCGCGAACGACGTATGACCAAAGGACTTATAATTGAGCGGATTTTTTTTGCTATGTCATCAACCTCTGCCTTAATCTCATCATCGGTTATCTTTTCAGCCTTTTGTTTCTCACGCAAAGTCTTATACCTGCTCATTAAATCCTTAAATGATGCCCCTAGATTTTCAACGGTTTTAAGCGTAGAACAAGACGGTATCTGGAACAACTTGATCATCGCATAAATGTCCGCCGGTTGATTGTTAAAAGGGGTAGCCGTAAGCAATAACACTTTATTTCCTGAACAAAGATTATGTAACAAGGCATAATCCTGTGTATATTCGTTGCGGAAACGATGAGCCTCGTCTATAATTATCAGGAACTGTTCCCCCTCTTTGGACAACTCTTGATAATATAAAACTGCATCCTCAATTTTCCCCGCACTGAAAACGGTAGCGGTAAATCCGAATTCATCACGATAACCTTCCCACTGCTTATACAAATGCGGAGGACACACAATTATAGTCCGTAATCTCAAATTACGTGCAATGGTAGAAGCTATCACACTTTTGCCTAATCCGACGACATCGGCTATGATAGCTCCATTGTGATTATTCAACGCATTCAGAGCCATTTGTACGGCATCAGTCTGATACCTTAAATTTGAATACTTCCCTTCGGTTATATCATACGGAGTCAATATATTATTGGATGTAGGGATATTGAAGTATTCTTTAAGGACTCTGATATACATTAGATAAGGTGAGTAAATTTTATCGTACCAGATACGAGTCATCACTTTATTATTCCAATCATCCAGAATGTCCTTGCTCACAATCACTACAGAAGTCTCCCACAGCTCATCGAAGAGTCTTTTACCCTCGTCATAATCTTGTTTGTCATTGAAGCGGGCATTCAACTCCAGGCGTCCTTTCAACCCTTGATAGGACAGATTACTTGATCCTGTAATTAAGACACCTGGTAACTCTCCACCCTCATTCACTAAATCGTTATAGGCGAACAAATACATCTTAGAGTGACAAGGTTCAAGTGTTTTACGTATTTCAAGTGTGCCATCCAGAACTTTCCCATAAAACATTTTGAATTGTTCTTGTTTTTCAGCCGTATCCAAAAAATCAGACTCATTAATCAATTTTACAAGCTGTTCATAATATTCTTCTTTTACAGCACCCCGCGAGATTAATCTTTTTCGAATAGCCTCAACCTCACAAATATGACCGGATATTTGTAAATCGACATCCAATCCTACCAATATCCTTATTTGTTTGTTCTTCAGATTATCCGATAACTGTACATAACCGGAAAAATAGAAATAGCCAACCAATATGTCAACCGCATTTGTCTTAGGCAATATGCCATTGATGATGTCTGATAAGAATTTTTCTTTATTTGTAATAAAACTGCTGCTCATAATGTCATGATATAAGGTTATTTCAACGCATCCAAATATGCCAGACCTTTTTCAGTCAATACATACCCCCCTGTCTTTAGCGAGCCTTGGTACTCTATTAAACGCAAAGGATCAGAAGACAGTTGTTTTATGATACGCTCTAATGTTGCCTTTGAAATATCCATCAGTTCCAATAATGCTTTTCTCTTTATATACGGAGACTTGGAGATTTCCAATAAAACAGACAAAGCATTTTTATTTATAGCCTCATTTATAGCCTCATTTATAGCCTCATTTAATGGCTCGCGCGCATTTTCAAACCCCTCCCTGCAAGGAATCTCAATCAAAAAATAGGTTCTGTCCTCATCCGTTTCAATCCTAGCAGGCTCTGAACCGTTCCTTCGTAACTCATCCTGTATCGTAGGAATACCCGTTGCACGACCTTCTGACAACTGAAGTTCTTTCAGGTAGTCACCCAAACGACGATTGCGGTAGCGGCGTGACTTCAGATGTTCGGCTTTATGAATGGCATCCAGACTGATTGAACGGTCCGGTCCTGCATAACTGAGGATGGAAATCTTTTTCGATTCGATGGTTATCTCTACCGGTTCTCGCTCCTGATAATCTCTATGATAAAGTGCATTAACAACCGCTTCCTCAATGGCCTGATAAGGGTAGTTGAAGAATGTGATTGATTCCGCCTTGTCTTTAGGTTTGATAATTCGCTTTTTGATTACATTCGTCCGGATATAGTCCAAAGTCTGTTTGATCATTTCCGGAACAGGCCCTACTATCTTGGGAACTTCTATCATGTTGTTTGGATTCTCAATGCACCCTTCCGGGAATATGACAATGTCCACCTGTGTTGTAGGAAAGAATTTCGCCGGATTCTTGCTGAACATCATCGCCGCCACATTTTTAAGTGTTTGATGCTCGGTCGGCCCAGTCAACAAGTCCATCTGACCCAATATTTCTACAAATGGTTTGCTTTCAAAGTCATTTGCCAAACGACTGCCTACTGTCTGAAGATAATCCAATACCAACGCCGGAGAGATATCCGAAATCTCAATCCGCTCATTTCCTCTTTCATCAAAAGGCGTTCTATTAGCCATCTCCCTGAGTTCGTCAAGCACCTCGCCTTTTGCCTCAATGGTACTTGTTCCGCTGCGGATATACCATTTGCTTGGAGATTGTTTTGCCGTAACTCGCTCTCTTACATTATACGGGCGGTTAACCCCGGCAGGAGCCCATATCACAAGAACACTCTTCCCATCAACTTCTTGCACATCAATACGAGGCATATAGTAAGGTTCTATCTTGTTATTGTACCCAACCATGTCCTTCTGTATATCGTTCAATGCCTCAATAGGCACACCTGTAACCGGTCTTTTGGCAATTCCTGTCCGTTCCTCTTCCTCTATCCCCACCACGATATATCCACCGCCAATGTTGTCAAAATCATTGGCAAAAGCACAGATTGTCCGATAGATTTTATCAGGATTCCATCCTTTCTTAAACTCAATGCGGTTGGATTCTATCTTGCGCTTGTTAAGCAAGTCTTCTATGTTAATTGGTATTGCCATGCTATTGGAGATAGGTTGAATTATTTTTCTTTTCTACATAAAGCAACTCCCTCACATCCACATTCAGGACTTCAGCGATGCGAAACAATGTTTCGAGATCTGGCTGCGATGTGTTTGTACACCAACGAGACACAGAACAAGTATTTTTACCAATCTGCTCGGACAGCCATTTTGCCGTCCTGTTTTGTTCAACAAGTACTACCTTTATTCTATTTAGTTGCTTCATACAGAAAAGACTTATAGTTTGATGCAAATGTACAAAATTTGATTGCAAAAACACATATAAATGCAGGAGTTTTTTCCGAAGTATTTTGATTTATAACACAACAGCTAAATTTTGAAGATTAAAGTATGTTGAATATGTTTTTCTACGCAAAATATTGCTTTTTATATGACCGTGATTTTTAGCGAAAGCTCGTTAGGATAACAAAGAGGATTACACTTTCCACCAAATCTTTTTCGCCATTTTGTCAATATCCACCGAATTTTCCACTCGCAGACTGATATTTGAGTGATGTTTCATGAAAAGCGATATGAGGATAGAATTTATTTGCTAATTTTGCATCGGTTTAGAGACAATACAAACACGAACAATGCGTAGATACAGAATGGACATATTATCGATAGCAACAGCAATTCAGAGCAATAAACGCACTGAATTTGTGTCGTGTGTCCATGTTTCACGCATTGAACCTCGTATTACAAATACTTTCCAACGAACATAACAAGTACAATATTGTACTTTGAATGAGAATATAAGCCGAATAGTTGGAGAGTCTTTATAAACTTTCCAACTATTTTGTTTTATGCCCATTTGTGACAGTCGCCTTTGTGATACTCTTCTGTCATTTCCGTCTGATGGGCTATTGGCAACCAAATTATTAACATGCAGTGATGCACATAAATTGAGAGAAATGAATTTTAAATTTGATGGCAACAAGGTGTTCTTTACATCTGACACCCATTTTTATCATGGGAATATCATCCGTTTCTGCAACAGACCATTCAAGGATGTAGATATGATGAATGAAACCATTATATCCAACTGGAATAATACAGTCGGACAAGATGATATTGTTTTTCACTTGGGAGATTTTTGTCTTGGAGGTTCTGCAGAGTGGACAAAAATGCTTGACCGATTGAATGGCAGGATATATCTGATTATGGGCAACCACGATTTGAAGAATATACGCCAAGGTTACATTGACAAGTTTGAGCATGTTGCAATGCAGACGCATATAGAGGTAGGCAAACAGAAGATTTATTTGAACCATTACCCTTTTCTATGCTTTGATGGTGGATATAAAGATGTGTGGCAACTGTTCGGACATGTTCACACGAGAAAGAACAATACGGGAATTGATGCAGCCCGGCTTCAATACCTCTACCCGACACAGTACGATGTCGGGGTTGACAACAATAACTTTACACCGGTATCATTTGAACAAGTCAAGAGAATAATAACCAAACAAATTGAGAAAGGAGGACAGTAGAATGAAGATACAATATATGAGCGACCTACATTTGGAATTCTGTGATAACAGCAGGTGGATGAAACATAATGAATTGCCGGTAACAGGCGATATTTTGGTACTTGCCGGAGATATATTCTATTTGAAAAACAAGATTGCACCTCTAAGTAATTTCTGGAAATGGGCTTCAGCGAATTATCGTCAGGTGCTCATTGTACCCGGGAACCATGAGTATTACAATTATTGTGATGTAATGGATAATGGATTGCAATGGAATTGGATGTTCAAGAACAATATAGGATATTATCAAAATCAGGTAGTGAGGATTGATGGCACCGACTTTATCATGAGTACTTTATGGTCTCAAATTTCTCCTTCCGACGAATATTTTGTATGGAAGGGTATGAATGATTTCCGGCAGATAATGTATAATGGCAAACTGCTCCAAACAGAGGAGTTTAACCAAATGCATAACTTTTGTTTGGATTTCATAAAGCGAAGTCTGGCAGAAAGCACAGCAGAACACATTGTAGTGGTAACACATCATCTTCCCACATTGGAGGTTGTTGCTCCTCACCATAGAGGTTCTGTGCTGAACAGTGCATTTGCTACTGATTTGAGCAAACTCATAGCAGGCAGTCGTATTGATGCGTGGATTTACGGGCATTCACACACAAATATTGATGCTGAAATTAACGGGACAAAAGTCATTTGCAATCAGATGGGATATGTATTTGACAACGAACATATCAGCAATGGTTTTAATCCGGGCAAGTGCTTAATCTTGTGACAAGCAGATTCATCTAACACGCTCTAAGGCCTCAATGTATCATATAGTTAATAGAAAAGCACCTATTTCAATATTATATGATACGTTGGGGCTTAATATTTTCAGTTAGTCACACGAAAAAAATCTTGCTTGTCAAAGGAAAGTTACCTTTACTTTATCCTTGTACTCATATATACGCCTAATAAAGTAAAGTCAGAACAAAGGGAAGAAAAGAGATGGCTTCGCCAAGCAGACCAACCGATTTACCTAAGTCCACACACGACACAACCTATTTTTCTTTTGGCTGCAAAAATATTCGTGACTGCATCTTGTTTTTAGTTGACTTCAGTTGGTGAAATTACCACTTATTTCGTATCTTCGCACCAGATAGAAAACAGGTGGACTTCGGACGGGGAAACGGCAGTTTTCCCGTTGGTTCCGATTCAAGAGAAAAGAATGGCAAAAAGGGCGGTTTTGGGCCTGAAAAACAAGTGAAAAATGGCTTTTCTACCGTTTAAACGCCAATTCTTTTGTTTTCAAGCAGTTCGATATGCTCAATCGGGAAAATGATATATCGCAATTAATTGTAACGAATTAGAACCAACTATAATGAAGCCGCTGATTTTCAGTGGATTTTTATTTGTCTAAAATCCGGCTATATGCAGTCGGATATAGTTGTCCGCCATATTTTTCTACCGTATTTCTACTGCGAAACTTTTTCGGGATTTGCCCCGATGTTACGATGACGCAGTAGTTGACGTGTGTTGACAATGGTTTACGTGTGTTGACACAAAAGAGGAGAAATAAAGAGATTTGAACTCAAAATATATTAGGAAAATATGGAAGTAAGAAAGCATACAAGGACTGTAAAAAATCGCTATTCTCACATCATTTGCACTTCCCGCATACCCCCTTTATCAGCACCTCGCATTCTTCCTGCTCGAAACCTGCCGGCAAGACGTATTCCTGTAACGGAATCTCCTTGAAGCAAGTCACCGCATGGCACATCTTGCAATAAAAATGGATATGACTATGGCTTTGCGCTGTATTCAATGCGTATTTCACCGTCGTGCTGTCGATGGTAATGCGATGAATCACACCCTTTTCCAACAGTGTTTGTATTGTTCGGTAAAATGTAATCCGGTCATACATATCTCCCATTTCGACCTCGATGTCGCTTTCCGTCAGGGGAATTTGCTTGTCCAACAAGATGTTGATAATTGATATGCGCTGGGCGCTTTTCTTAAGCCCTTTCTCTCTTAATATATCTATTGCACTCATCTGTCCTAATTTGATTGAGATTGCAAAGATACCTAATTATCTGCAAGACAAAAGCACGTGATACCGACAATTAGGTATTTTGATGTGTTTTAAACAGATGAAACAAAGTGTTAATATGAAACATTGTTGCTTTTATGATAAAATGCAGTATATTTACGGCGATTTTCAATAAACAAGTAAAAATGAGAGTAAAGGCAAAAAGCAGAATCGTAGTAGCATGGCTGTTGTTCATGACGCTCATGCCCCTCTTTGTGGTGAAGGCTGTCCATCATCACGGAGAAAGTGAGACTGTTGTTTGCCAATCTTCTGACGGGGAGCACTCCCACAATCCTTGCGACCAATGCCCCGTCTGCCAGTTCGCTCTTTCTCCGTTTGCCCAGGCTGAAGCCTTTCATGCCGAGATAATCGTTTCGGTTTCCGATTACAAATCCGTTTATCGGGTACAGAGCATAAGCTGGCGGCTTATTCGCTCGCATCACCTGTGCGCTCCTCCCGTTTTGTCCGCACTGTTATAATAAGTGATGTGGTAGAAAGTGCCCTTTGCTTATGAATAATCCGCATATGCCCTGTCCGGATGCCGGGTGAGGCATATCCTATTCCCACAAATAATCTGAAAGATATTGATGAAAAAGATCGTTACAATCCTTGTGACATTCTTGTTCGTCGTCCACACTCATGCCCAACGGCAAGACACCGTTCCGGACATGACAAGGGATGGTGCGACATTGAATGAAGTGGTCATCATGGGCAATAACAGCCGCAAAGACATGCTGATGAAATCTTCGCAGAGCC
>OHQC01000363.1_pt1 | contig 14066 bp, 10 predicted proteins | sample 1577881 | NCBI WGS metagenome assembly OHQC01 (sample SAMEA3879522, study PRJEB24766) | human gut metagenome | biome: human-associated habitat; feature: feces | place: USA | collected 1985/1987
TGGGTGGAGCCGGATACGAACATGGCTTCCGGCGAGGCGCTGATCCGTCAGGTTTTATACGGTAAAAAATATTATAAAGAAGAGTTCGGCGTGGACAGCCAGATGCTGTGGCTCCCGGATACGTTCGGCTACACGGCGGCGCTGCCCCAGATTTTAAAAAGCTGCGGCGTGAAATATCTGGTAACCCAGAAGATTTTCTGGTCCTATAACGACGGCGAGCAGTTCCCGTATCACTATTTTTACTGGGAAGGCATGGACGGCAGCAGGATCACATCCTTCCTGCCCACAAGCTACACATACCGCACCGATCCCAAGGAAGTGATGAACGTCTGGAAAAACCGCAGCCAGAAGCGCGATCTGGACGCGTTCCTTTTGCCCTTTGGCTACGGAGACGGCGGCGGCGGCCCGGCAAGGGATTATCTGGAATATGCAAAGCGCGAAAAGGATCTGGAAGGCTGCCCGAAGGTGAAGCTGGAAGGCCCGGTTGAATTTTTCGAGGAAATGGAAAAAGAGGGCGGCCCGAAGCATACCTACACCGGCGAGCTGTATTTCAGCGCCCACCGCGGAACCTACACCTCTCAGGCGATGGTAAAGCACAACAACAGAAGAAGCGAGCTTGCCATGCGCGATCTGGAGCTGTGGGGCGCGCTGGCGTCTTATAAGGGACACGCTTATCCGGCTGAGGCGGCAGAGCGTCTGTGGAAGGAAGTGCTTTTGCATCAGTTCCATGACATCCTGCCCGGTTCCTCCATCGCAAGGGTATACGAAGAGGCGGAAGAGGCGTACGGAAAGCTGCTTGCAGAGAGCGCAGAGCTGACAAGGGACGCGGCGGAGGCGCTGGTGGAAAGCGGGGACGGCGTGACTGTTGCAAACTCCCTTGGTTTTGGCTATAAGACGTTGACGGAGCTTCCGGAACGCTTTGGGGCAGGCGCAAAGACAAAAGAAGGCGCGGCAGTTCCGGTTCAGACGGCGGACGGCAAGGTATACGGCCTGGTAGAGCTTCCGGCATACGGCATGGTTTCCATCGTTCCCGCTGCAGAAAATACCAAAGCGGCGGACGAGGCTTTTGCAGCGCAGACGGCAGACGGCTTCGTGCTGGAAAACGGTCAGGTAAAAGCGGTTATAAACGGCTGCGGCGAAGTTGTTTCCTTTGTGTTAAAGGAGAGCGGCAGGGAATTTGCGGCAGAGCCGATGAACCGTTTCCATCTGTACAAGGACGTTCCCCGTTTCTTTGACGCGTGGGACATTGATTCCAATTATATTGAGCAGGAGATCACGGCGGCAGAGGATGTAAAGGCAGAGATTATTGAGGACGGCGGCCTGCGCGCAGCGCTGAAGGTAACGGGGCGCATCAGCAATTCTGCTTTTACCCAGATCATCCGTCTGGATGCGGACAGCAGACGGCTCGAGTTTGAAACAGACATCGATTGGAAAGAGCTTCACCGTCTGTTAAAGGTCGGCTTCCCGGTAAACGTCCATGCGGAAAACGGCATCAACGAGATGCAGTTCGGCTATGTGGAGCGCCCGACACGCCGTTCCAGAGCCTACGACAAGGACCGCTTCGAGGTATGCAACCACCGTTACAGCGCGCTCTGCGATCAGGCGCACGGCGCGGCGGTATTAAACGAGAACAAATACGGCATCAGCATGAACGGGAATGCGCTGGAGCTGACGCTTCTGCGGGCTGCGGGAGCGCCTGAAATGCGCGCGGACAACAGGGAGCATCACTTTACCTATGCCTTTACCGCATGGGAAGGTAGCTTTGCAGACTGTGACGTTGTCCGTCAGGGCTACGAGCTGAACGTGAAGCCGCTGGTAATTTCCGGCGTGACAGATACTTTCAGCGCGTTTAACGTAGAAAAGGACAACGTGATCCTGGAATCCGTGAAGCTTGCCGAGGACGGCAGCAGCGACCTGATCCTGCGCCTGTACGAGTCCAAAAAGGCGGCGGTTTCCACGAAGGTAAGCTGCAGTCTGGGCATCGAAGAGGCATATCTGTGCGATATGCTGGAAAATATCACAGAGGCTGTTGCGGTAAACGGCGACAGCGCAGAGCTGACCTTCGGCGCATTTGAGATCAAGACGCTGAGAGTGAAGGTTCAGAAATAAGAAGAATGTCTTTTGAGGGAAAAGAGAGACAGTGATAAGCAAATAAAAAAAGGCTTCGCCGCGCCGGAAGGTACGGCGGGGTCTTTTTTGCGTGATAGGGAATGGAAGCTGCCATACAAAAAGATATGGCAATCCGCATACTTTTGAAAGTGGATAAACAGATCCGGAAAGCGCGTTCAATTTGTTCATGCGAATTTTAATTTAGTCAAAATGTGCGAAAATGACTAAATTAAAACATTGACGACTAAATTAAATAGAAGTATAATAATTACGCAAAATAGGTAAATCAGAGTGTTTCATATTGGGAGGATTGCTTGAGAAATTATTGCTATGAGGATAAATGGAAGGATTTGCTGACGCCTGAGATTGTGAGCCTGCTGACAAGTATCCATGAATTTAAGGGGGAGCAGAGGCTCTTTATTGAAGCACACCGGGATGAGCTGGCGGAGCTGGTAGAGGTTGCAAAAATACAGAGCACAGAGGCGTCTAACCGGATTGAAGGGATTTTTACATCAGAAGACAGACTGAGAAATCTTGTTTTGGAGAAAACGACGCCGCATGGAAGAAATGAATCAGAAATTGCAGGATACAGGGATGTTTTGAATACGATCCATCAAAGTTATGAGTTTATACCGGTTACGCCGAACTATTTGCTGCAGCTTCACCGGGATCTATATAAATTTTCAGGAAGCGGGGACGGCGGCAGGTTTAAGACAGCCGATAATGTGATTCAGGAAATTGATACTGACGGAAAGGAACGGATCAGGTTCCGGCCGGTTCCGGCATGGGAAACGCCGGAAGCGCTGGAAAAGCTTTGTCAGGCATATAAAAAGGTTCAGAATGAAGGCAGTGTTGATATGCTGATCGTGAATGCGATGTTTATTTTGGATTTTTTGTGTATCCATCCTTACAACGACGGGAATGGCAGGATGAGCAGGCTTTTGACCCTGCTTTTACTATATCAGTCTGGATATATTGTGGGAAAATATATCAGTCTGGAAAAACTGATCGAGCAGTCAAAGGAAACTTATTATGAAGCGCTGCGGGCAAGCTCGTATGGATGGTATGAAAATGAGAATGATTACAGGCCATTTGTACAATATATGCTTGGAGTGATCGTGAGCGCATATAAGGAATTTGAAGCGAGGGTCTATCTGATGACCGATTCAAAGCTCACAAAATCAGACCGGATCCGGGAAATGATAAAGCAGCATATCGGGACGGTCACAAAGGCTGAGCTGTTAAAATTGTGCCCGGATGTCAGCGATACGACGGTACAAAGAACTCTGGCTGAGCTTTTAAAGGCAGGAGAAATCAAAAAAATAGGCGGAGGACGTTACACACAGTATGTGTGGAATCAGGAGGACAGATGATCACAGGAGAATTAAAAAATAAGATTGATGCGTTATGGGATATTTTTGCGGCAGGAGGACTGGTAAATCCGCTGGAGGTAATCGAGCAGATTACTTATCTGATGTTTATCCATGATCTGGATGATTCGGATAACAGAAGGGCAAAAGAAAGCGCGGTGCTTGGCTTGCCGTATCAGAGCATTTTTGCGGACGAGGTAAAAATCGGAGAAAAGATGGTTGACGGTACGCAGTTGAAGTGGTCGGTATTCCGTGATTTTCCGGCAGGAAGAATGTATTCGGTCATGCAGGAAATGGTATTTCCGTTTATCAAAAATCTGCACAGTGATAAAAACAGCGCCTATTCCAAATATATGGATGATGCGATTTTTAAACTGCCGACCCCGCTGCTTTTGTCCAAAGTTGTAGATTCGCTGGATGAAATTTATAAAATGATGGATGCCGCCCAGAATGTAGATGTGAGGGGCGATGTATACGAATATCTTTTATCTAAGATTGCACAGTCCGGCAGAAACGGACAGTTCCGGACGCCGAGACATATTATCCGCATGATGGTAGAGCTGATGGATCCTGCGACGGATGAATTGATCTGCGATCCTGCGTGCGGCACATCGGGATTTTTGGTTTCGGCGGCAGAATATTTAAAAGAGACAAAAAAAGAAGAAATTTTGTTTCAAAGGGATAAAAAAGAGCATTATATGAACCGTATGTTTACGGGCTATGATATGGACCGGACAATGCTGCGGATCGGCGCAATGAATATGATGACCCATGGAATTGAAAATCCGTTTATTGAATATCGGGACAGCTTATCCGATCAGAATCAGGATCAGGAGCGTTTTTCTCTGATTCTGGCAAATCCTCCGTTTAAAGGGAGTCTGGATGCGGATGCGGTTTCGGGAGATCTGCTGAAAGTATGCAAAACGAAGAAAACGGAATTGCTTTTTCTGGCGCTGTTTTTACGAATGCTGAAAGTGGGAGGCAGATGCGCGTGCATCGTTCCGGACGGCGTGCTTTTTGGATCCTCGAAAGCGCATCAGGACATCCGGAGACAGATTGTGGAAGAGAATCGTTTGGAAGCGGTAATTTCCATGCCCTCCGGCGTTTTTAAGCCGTATGCGGGAGTATCGACAGCAATTTTGATTTTCACAAAAACCGGCCATGGCGGAACCGATAAAGTATGGTTTTATGACATGACGGCTGACGGACGTTCTCTCGATGATAAAAGAACCCCGGTGGAAGAAAATGATATACCGGATATTATAGAACGGTTCAGAAATTTGGAAAAGGAAGCCGACCGGAAGAGGACGGAGAAATCTTTTTTTGTAGAAAAAAAGGAAATTGCGGATAATGGTTATGACCTTTCAATCAACAAATATAAGCAGGTGGAGTATGTCCCGGTAGAATATCCGCCGACGGAAGAGATTATGGCGGAAATTCTCAGATTGGAGGAGCAGGCGGCAAAGGAATTGCGGGAGCTTCAGGAGATGCTGAGAAAATGATGGGAAAGGATAAAACAGATTCGTGTTTGTAGGGGATGATGTATATGAAGTATAAACTGGGAGAAATTTGTGAAATTGTATCTGGAAGTACACCTAAAACGAGTATTTCGGAATATTGGGATGGTAAGGTAAAATGGATTACACCTGCGGAGCTTAAAGAAGATACCTATATTATTGAAGATAGTGTACGGAAAATTACAGAGAAAGCTGTGAAAGATACAGGACTGACGTCTTTTCCTGAAGGTACAGTCATTTTATCCTCAAGGGCGCCAATAGGAAAAGTTGCAATTGCGGGTTGTGAGATGTATTGCAATCAAGGTTTTAAAAATCTCATTTGTTCGGATAAAATATATAATCGTTATTTATATTGGTTTTTAAGAGGAAAAACAAAGTATTTGGAGTCTCTTGGCAGGGGGGCAACGTTTAAGGAGATTTCAAAACAGATAGTTGCTAATATAGAAATAGACATTCCAGATTTATGCGAACAACATAAAATTGTTAGGGTGTTGGAAAGAATAAATAAATTAATAGGATTACGACAAGAAGAAAGCAAATATTTAGATAGTTTAATCAAAGCCCGATTTGTCGAACTGTTTGGAGTATATCCTGCTAATACGATGGGCTGGGAAATAGGCACTATCAGAGATGTTGTTACGGAGGTTCGTTATGGATCTAGTAGACCGGCTACTAACGGTGGAAAATATCCATATCTCCGTATGAATAATATTACTTATGGGGGAGAATTGGATTTATCTGATACTAAATGCATAGACATTCCGGATAATGAGTTGGATAAATGTACTGTGCGGCGGGGAGATGTACTTTTTAACAGGACAAACAGCAAAGAATTAGTTGGTAAAACTTGTGTATATAATCGAGACGAAATGATGGTTTTGGCGGGGTTTGTGATTAGAATACGAGTTAAAGATTGCATTCTTCCGGAATTTCTTTCGGCTTTCTTAAACACAGACTTTTCAAAGAAAATGTTGCTTGGAATGTGCAAAACAGCTATTGGACAGGCAAATATCAATGCACAGGAACTGCAAAATATAGGTCTTTACTTGCCTCCGGTTGAGTTACAACGGCGGTTTGTTCTGTTCAAGAAAGAAACCGAAAAATCAAAAGCTGCAATCCAGAAATCTCTCGATGAAACACAGTTATTGTTTGAAAGTCTGATGCAGGAATATTTTGGATAGGAGAATAGTTCATGGCAAAAATGACAGTATATCATGGCGGTTATATGCCCGTAAAAGTGCCTGAAATTATCGTGGGAAGAAATACAAAAGACTTTGGAACGGGTTTTTATTGTACGGTAATTAAAGAACAGGCGCAAAGATGAAGCGATATGATACAAAAATTGTATCGATTTATGATGTCCGGATAAATTCGGATCTGAAGATAAAAGAATTTAAAGAAATGACAGATGAATGGCTGGATTTTATTATTGGTTGCAGGAGCGGCAAAAGCCATGAATACGATATTGTGATCGGTGCGATGGCAGATGATCAGATTTACAATTATATCTCTGATTATATGGACGGTGTGATTACCAGAGAACAGTTTTGGGTATTGGCAAAATTTAAATACCCGACGCAGCAGATCAATTTCTGCACGGATGAAGCGTTGAAATGCCTTACATACAGAGGTTTTGAGGAGGTCAGATAATGGAAAAAAACGGCAGAGAGAGTGCAAAGGATAATGATTTGTTTTTTACATGCAGTCTGATTGATTATATAGCGCGAAAGACGAGAAACAGGCGAAGTGATGTCGTGAATACACTGGGAAAAGAGCGGATTGAAAAAATATATGATCTGGCGGATGTATATCATAGCGATAATATTGAACGGGTAAGTGATGATTTTATCGCGGAAGCTGGCATTACAGAGGGAGATTTTGATAATGTCGGGACATGCAGCTATGCGATTCCCTCTTATTGGGATGTCGGGAAGGTTTATAAGAGATTGATTAAAGCCGTTTCGGTGCATGAAAAAATTCCGGTCACAGATGCGCTGATGAGTGTTTATAATTCCTTTATCAGTGATAAAATAGATGATTACAACAGCAGTATGTACTATGAAAATCCTTCGTATTTACTGGAATGTTATCTTGAAAGCAGAGTCATTTAAAACAGATTGATACAAATAGAAAAGGCGCAGAGCCGGAGAAGGATGTTGGTATACAGGAGGAAGTATACCAACATGGAAGAAAGATTAGTAAATATTTTAAATGAGATGGCAGAATACTTAAGCATTGCTCAAATGAAAAAACTGCAGGAGGTTCTCTTGGAAAATTTGAATGAATCTGAAACTGCAAAGTCTGAAATAACCAATCAGGACTATTTGACAATGTTTCTGGAGGCAAAGAAAATCGAAGGATGTTCAATGAGAACCTTGCAGTATTATAAAGTAACGATTGAAAAGCTGCTGGAAAACGTCGCCTGCAATATCAGGAAAATCAGTACGGAAGAAATACGGACGTACTTATCGGATTATCAAAAAATAAATAATTGTGGACAGGTAACAATTGATAATATCAGAAGGAATATTTCAAGCTTTTTTTCGTGGCTGGAAGAGGAAGATTATATTTTAAAAAGCCCGATGCGCAGGATTCATAAAATCAAAACAAAGCAGCAGGTCAAAGAAGTAATATCGGATGAAGCGATTGAGAAGCTGAGAGATTCATGCTCCTGTAAGAGAGATCTGGCAATTATAGACTTGCTGTATTCAACAGGAATCCGCGTGGGAGAATTAGTAAATCTGAATATTTCAGATGTTGATTTCGAGTTGAGGGAATGTGTTGTTTTTGGAAAAGGAAATAAAGAGAGGCGGGTATATTTTGACGCAAAAGCAAAGCTGCATTTGCAAAATTATTTAGAAAGCCGAACAGATGATAACCCAGCGTTGTTTGTTACGTTAGATGATCCCCATGACCGCTTAAAAATAAGCGGAGTGGAAATACGCCTTAGAAAACTTGGGAGAAAACTGAATTTGAATAAAATACATCCACATAAATTCCGGAGAACGATGGCAACAAGGGCAATCGACAAAGGAATGCCGATCGAACAGGTTCAGAAAATTTTAGGGCATTCACAGATTGATACAACGATGCAATATGCAATCGTAAATCAGAATAACGTAAAAACATCCCATCAGAAATACATCGCATGACAAGCAGATTCGTGTTTGTAGGGGATGATGTAGATGATAAAAACTATAGATGAATGCTTCTTTCAAATACAGAACGGGGCAAATATAAAACAGGGAGATGTCGACGGCGGTTTTCCTATAACAAGGATAGAGACAACTGCGAATGATAAATTTAATAGAGATAGAATGGGTTATGCAGGGATAACTGATATTTCAAAGTATGAATCGTATGTTCTTGAAGATGGTGATTTACTTATGTCCCATATCAATAGTGTTCAGTATCTTGGAAGAACAGTATTGTATATTAAAGAAGCTGATGAAACCATAATTCATGGTATGAATTTATTGCGACTTAAATCTAGACGTGATGTTATAAATCCTGCGTATGCAAGATATTGTTTCTATGGACATTCATTTAGGAGTAAAGTTGGTAATATTACTAAGAAGTCTGTTAATCAAGCAAGTTTTGCAGTTAAAGATTTAAAGCAAATTAAAATAGAAGTTCCTTCTCTTTCTGAACAAGATCAGATAGTTAAGGTTCTGGATAAACTTCAAAATTTAATTAAAATGAGAAAGGATGAATTATCTGCTTTAGACGATCTTATCAAAGCCCGATTTGTCGAACTGTTTATCGGCAAAGGCTATCCTACAAAAACCGTTGATGAGGTATCACTGGGTAAAGGTGAATACGGTGCACAGTCTGCATCCATTGAATATGATTCAAACCGACCTCGATATGTACGAATTACGGACATAAAAGATGATGGAACGCTCAATGATGACATAGTTGCTTCAATCAATCCAGATGACGATGAGCAATATCGGCTTGAGTATGGCGACTTTATGTTTGCCAGAATGGGAGCTACTGTTGGAAAAACATATGCGTTTATTACTGGCAACCAGATTTTTGCGGGGTATCTTATTCGATACAGGTTAAACACTAAATTGATAAATCCGAGATACTTATTTTGGTACACGAAACTAGATGAGTATTGGGATTGGGTGAAACTAAATCAGAGTGGTGCAGCACAACCAGGTATTAATGCAAAAAAATATGGATCGCTACGGATTCCAATTCCTCCGATAGAACTCCAGCAGCAGTTTGCCGCTTTCGTCGCCCAGACCGACAAATCAAAAGTTACCCCTCTAAAAGCAACAAAAAACCGCAAAAACACATTAAAACGACAACTTAGACACTACAATTCAACAACACACCATACGCAAGGAGGATTCCCGGCATGACCAATTTTGATTATTTGAAAAAAGAACCCAAATTTGACTCTTTTACAGACGCTGCGATTGCCGCTGAGAAAGTAATCTGCATTGATGCTGCGTCCAGCGCGATCAACTGCCGCCGGGCGATGGAATCCGCGATCAAATGGCTTTATTCGGTGGATTCTTCTTTGGAAAAGCCCTATCAGGATAGCCTCGTAAGCTTGATGGGAACGGAGGATTTTCATGATCTGGTGGATAAAGATTTATGGAAACGGCTGGATCTCATCAGAAGAATTGGAAACAGGGCGGTTCACGGAGGAAAAAAGATCAGCTTTGATGAAGCGGTGCTGTGCTTGCAGAATCTGCATATTTTCCTTGATTTTATTTTTTACTGTTATTCTGAGCGGTACGAGGAACATGCCTTTGAAATAAAGCTGGTGGAGTCGCATAAGGAAGTCATATTCGATGGGACAGTGCCGGAAAATATTGATCTGAAAGCGCTGCTGAAGGAGAATAAAGCATTAAAGGATGAATTGACTGCAAGACGTGAGGAAAAGCAGGAAAGCTATGTTCCGAAGCCGCTGGATTTCTCAGAGTATAAAACCCGGAAAATATACATTGATTCCATGCTGCAGGACGCAGGATGGACAGAAGGGAAAGACTGGCTGAACGAGGTTAAACTGGATGGAATGCCGAACCAGTCGGAAGTCGGCTATGCGGATTATGTGCTTTATGATGACGCGCACAGGCCGTTGGCGGTGATCGAGGCGAAACGTACCTGTGTGGATGTGGCAAAAGGCCGTCAGCAGGCGAAGCTTTATGCAGATCTGATCGAGAAAAAATACGGCAGAAGACCGGTTGTTTTTCTGAGCAATGGATTTGATACAAGAATGATCGATAACCGGTATCCGGAGAGGAAGATTGCGGCAATTTACTCCAAGCGTGATCTGGAAAAATTGTTTAATCTCCAATCTATGAAAACAGCCCTGGATCATGTCACGGTGGATAAAAAAATTGCCGGGCGTTATTATCAGGAAGCTGCGATCCGGGCAGTGTGCGACAGCTTTGATCGAAAAAACAGACGGAAAGCGCTTCTTGTCATGGCGACGGGCTCCGGAAAAACAAGGACAGTGATCGCGTTGTGCAAGGCTTTGGTGGAAGCGGGATGGGTAAAAAATATTTTATTTCTGGCAGACCGGAATTCCCTTGTAACACAGGCGAAGCGAAGCTTTGTGAATTTATGGAGGGATATTTCCTGCACAAATCTCTGCGAAGAAAAAGATAATTATAATGCCCACTGCGTTTTTTCGACCTATCAGACGATGATGGGATGTATTGACGACGCAGAAGATGAAAATGGAAAGCTGTTTACCTGCGGGCATTTTGACCTTGTAATCTGCGATGAGGCGCATCGGTCGATTTATAACAAATACAGGGACATATTTAATTATTTTGACGCACCGCTTGTAGGCCTTACGGCAACGCCGAAGGATGAGATTGATAAAAATACGTATTCGGTATTTGAACTGGAAAACGGGATTCCTACATACGGTTATGATCTGGCACAGGCGGTTAAGGACGGTTATCTTGTCGATTATATATCCGTGGAAACCAGACTGAAATTCATTGAGAATGGGATTTGTTACGAAGAGCTTTCGGAGGAAGAGAAGGAAGAATATGAAAGGACCTTTGGGGATGAAGAGGGGAATGTGCCGGATAAGATCAGCTCTTCTGCGCTGAATACGTGGCTGTTTAATGAAGATACGATCCGGCAGGTTCTTCATATTCTGATGAGGGACGGGCTGAAAATAAATTATGGGGAAACACTGGGGAAAACGATTATTTTCGCAAAAAATCATGAGCACGCGGAAAAAATTTTAGAGGTATTCAATCAGGAATATCCGGAATATTCCAAAGGTACAAACGGTCAGGCTTATGCGAAGGTCATTGATAATTATATGACCTATGCGCAGACAGCGATCGATGAATTTTCGGATCCCAAAAAGCTGCCGCAGATTGCGATTTCCGTAGATATGCTGGATACGGGGATTGATGTGCCGGAGTGCTTAAACCTTGTGTTTTTTAAGAAGATTATGAGCAAGGCAAAATTCTGGCAGATGATCGGAAGAGGGACGAGGCTGTCGCCGGGGCTGATGGACGGGGAGGATAAAAGCAAATTTTATATTTTTGACTTCTGCGGGAATTTTGAGTTTTTCCGGATGGGAAAGGGAAAGCCGACGGCAAATCAGATGCTTCTGCAAAGCGCTGTTTTTCATCTGGAATTTCAGATTGCATACAAGCTGCAGGATGTGGCTTATCAGTCTGACAGGCTGATCTTTTATCGGAAAAAGCTGGTCGAAGGGATGGCGGAAAAGGTACGGGAGCTGAACCGGGAAAACTTTGCGGTTCGTCAGCATTTGAGATATGTGGATCTGTATTCAGATGAGAAAAATTATGACCGTTTATCGTTTGAGGATACGGTTATTGTCAGGGAAGAGGTGGCGCCGCTTATTTTGCCGGATCAGGATGAGGCGAGTGCGGTCAGGTTTGACGCGCTTCTTTATGGGATGGAGCTGGCGCAGCTTTCCGGGCGCGGCTATGGAAAGCTGAAAAGCGATCTGATAAAAAAGGTCAGCGGAGTTGCCGGAGTTGCGAATATTCCGGAAATCCAGACGCAAAAGGAGCTGATCGGAAAAATCCTTCAGACCGATTATGTGGATCGGGCGGGCATAGAAGATCTGGAGCATATCCGGGAGAGCATCAGGAATCTGATCAAATATATTCCGAAGAAAAAAATGAGATATGATACGGATTTTGCAGACGATATTCTTTCGACGGAATGGAATGAAGCGGAGCTTGAAAATGATGATTTGAATAATTACAAGGCGAAAGCGGAGTATTATATCCGTCAGCATCAGGATCATATTGCGATTGCAAAATTAAAGATGAATAAGCCGTTGAGCCAGACGGATGTGAAAGCGTTAGAGCAGATTTTATGGGAAGAGGTCGGAACCCAGAAGGACTATGAGCAGGAGTACGGGAAGAAGCCGCTTGGAGAATTTGTAAGGAGCATTGTAGGTCTGGACATGAATGCCGCAAAAGAAGCCTTTTCGGCATATCTGGATGAAAGCTATATGGACAGCAGGCAGATTTATTTTGTGAATCAGATTGTGGAGTATGTTGTCCAGAATGGAATGCTGACGGATTTTTCGGTGCTGCAGGAGGCTCCTTTTACGGATCGCGGAAGCATTGTGGATATTTTTGAAGATTTGTCAGTCTGGAAGGGAATCCGGAATGTGATCGATCAGATCAATGCAAATGCGGCGGCATAAAGTCAGCGTTACGTCTCATTTTGCCCCCCTGAATTTCCGCCCTTGTTCCCGCCCCCCATCTATGGTAAAATATACCCATATGCGGCGGCAGGAAAATCCCGCATTCCCGTCTCCATCGAATACGGGGACGCATGCCGCAGCCAGAAAAAACGGGGGAAGGAATTTTTGATATGGGCAGGATTCAGATTTTTACCGGCGGCGGTTACGGCAAGACGCCGGCTGCGCTGGGGGAAGCGCTGCTTGCGGCGTCGAAGGGCCAGCGCGTTGTGATCATCCAGTTTTTAAAAGGAAGAGGGCTGGATGACAACGGATTTGAGAGAAAGCTGGAGCCGGAGATCAAGATTTTCCGCTTTGAAAAGTCGGACAGCGATTATTTTTCGCTTCCGAAGGAGAGGCAGCAGGAGGAGGTCCGCAATATCCGGAACGGTTTAAACTTTGCCAAAAAGGTGCTGACGACGGGAGAATGCGATCTGCTTGTGTTGGACGAGGCGGCATCTGGGAGAACGGTTAAAAGCCGTAGCCGACAGGATTTCCTGCATCGAAAAGCTCAAGTAAGGCGCAGCGGACGGGCGAGTGTTTCGTTGACAGCAAACGCCCCGGGTGCTATGATATTTTTGTGGATTTTTGAAGCATTCTGCCGAGGGCAGCGGTGCATATATTTTTGACGGGAGTATCAGGAGGTTGATATGGCAATATTTGAAGGCGCGGGCGTAGCGATCATTACGCCTTTTCATGAGGATGGTTCCGTAGACTACGAGCGTTTCGGAGAGATCATCGAGCATCAGATCGCGAACCATACGGATGCGATTATCGTGTGCGGGACCACAGGCGAGTCCGCGACGATGACGCACGAGGAGCATCTGGATGTGATCCGTTACTGCGTAGAGAAGGTGGCGCACCGGATCCCGGTCATTGCAGGGACCGGCTCCAACTGCACGGAGACTGCGGTATATCTGTCGAAGGAGGCGGAAAAGATCGGCGCGGACGGGCTGCTCGTAGTAACGCCTTATTATAACAAGGCGACCCAGAACGGCCTGTATGTGCATTTTAAGACGGTAGCGGAGGCGGTAAAGCTTCCTGTCCTTTTGTACAACGTGCCTTCCAGAACGGGCACGACGATCCTGCCGGAGACGGTTGTGCGTCTGTGCAGGGAGGTTGAAAATATCGTGGGCGTAAAGGATGCGACCGGCAATATGAGCCAGACGGCGCATCTGATGAGCATTGCGGACGGCTGCGTGGATCTGTATTCCGGGGAAGACGCGCTGATCGTGCCGATCCTTTCCCTTGGCGGAAGCGGTGTAATCTCCGTTCTTTCCAATGTAGCACCGCGCAAGACCCACGACATGGTACAGAAATTCCTCGACGGCGATGTGGCCGGATCCAGAGAAATCC
>OHQC01000375.1_pt1 | contig 13813 bp, 15 predicted proteins | sample 1577881 | NCBI WGS metagenome assembly OHQC01 (sample SAMEA3879522, study PRJEB24766) | human gut metagenome | biome: human-associated habitat; feature: feces | place: USA | collected 1985/1987
ATATAAATAAATATTTACTTAGTAAACAATCGCTGTCAAAAATAAGTTCCATAGTTTTTATCGATTAACACATAGAATTAATCTATCGATGAATTATGGTAGTATCGGATAGTTTAGTTAATTTTGTGCCATACAACCAATAAAAATTTTGCGATATATGAAAAAGAAATGGATTTGCACAGTATGTGGTTATGTACACGAAGGTGATGAGGCTCCTGAGTTCTGCCCTCAATGTAAACAACCGAAAAGCAAATTTAAGGAATTAGTAGAGACAGAAGGTGCGTTGCAGTTCGTTGACGAACATGTACTAGGTGTTGCTAAAGGTGTAGACCCAGTGATTTTGGAAGGTCTGAACGCTCACTTTATGGGAGAATGTACCGAAGTTGGTATGTATTTGGCCATGAGCCGTCAAGCAGACCGTGAGGGTTATCCTGAGGTAGCTGAGGCATTCAAGCGTTACGCTTGGGAAGAGGCTGAGCACGCTGCTAAGTTCGCAGAGCTTCTTGGCGACGTAGTTTGGGATACGAAGACTAACTTGAAAAAGCGTATGGAAGCTGAGGCTGGCGCATGCGAGGACAAGAAACGTATCGCTACATTGGCTAAACAACAGAATTTGGACGCAATCCATGATACCGTACATGAGATGTGCAAAGACGAGGCACGTCATGGCAAAGGATTTGAAGGTTTATATAATCGTTATTTCAAGTAATTTAGAGGTATTAGTTATATGTTTTAAAGAGGGGCGTTCTGTGAAGAATGCCCTTTTTTGTATTTGATAAAGTAATTTTAGCCTTTCAAGAGAATAACGATACTATATTTTATGTACTTTTGTACACGTCAACCACAAGGAAAGATGCCGGAGTGGTCGAACGGGCCGCACTCGAAATGCGGTGAGCGGGTAACCGCTCCCTGGGTTCGAATCCCTGTCTCTCCGCTGAACGTGCTGGACAGAAATGGTCAGCAAACGGACAAAAAGCTACAAATCAATGATTTGTGGCTTTTTTTATTGCCCGAAAGTCCTGCTTCCAAGACTTCAAAAGTACGGTAAAAGACAAAGTTTCGTTACTAAATCGTTACCTATTCCCCACCGGACAAAAACGGTAACGATTTGTCCATAAATGACCTGATAATGACTTGATTAGTCCATAGTCTGCATAACTCAGAAACGAGAGGTAAAAAGTAATTTTGCAACTAAAAAAAGTGAGTTATGAAATCGACATTCAAGGTTCTTTTTTATTTGAAGAAAGGTTCTGAAAAGAAAAACGGCGAGGTAATGATTATGGCACGTATCACCATTGACGGCAAACAGTGCCAGTTCAGTACGAAACAGAGCATCCAGCCCGATAACTGGAGCATTGCCGCAGGCAAAGCCAAAGGCAGGGATGCCGGAAGAATAAACGCCCTGCTGGACGACATACGTTCTTCCCTGAACACCATTTACCACGAAATGCAGCGGCGTGACAACTACGTGACCGCCGAGAAAGTGAAGAACGAGTTCCTGGGACACAGCGAGAGCCACGAAACAATCCTTTCATTGTTCCAAAAGCACAATGACGATGTGAAGCAGCTTGTGGGCATATCCAAGACGATAGCGACCTACCGCAAGTATGAAGTGACCCGCCGCCACCTTGCCGAGTTCATCCGCAGCAAGTACAACGTATCGGACATATCCATTAAGGAAATTACTCCAATGTTCATTACCGATTTTGAGTTGTATTTGCGTACCGCCTGCAAGTGCGGTTACAACACCACCGCCAAGTTCATGCAGTTCTTCAAGCGCATCATCATCATTGCCCGCAACAACGGCATACTGGTGGGTGACCCGTTCGCCAGCTACAAAATTCGGCTGGAAAAAGTGGATAGGGGCTACTTGACGGAGGACGAGATAAAAATCATCCTTAAAAAGAAAATGGTTTCCGAACGGCTGGAACACGTCAGGGACTTGTTCGTCTTTTCCTGTTTCTGCGGTTTGGCTTACAGCGATGTTGCCAACTTGCGGCAGGAGAATATCCAAAAGTCCTTTGACGGCAACCTTTGGATAATCACCAAGCGGGTAAAGACCAACACGGACGTAAATGTTCCCCTGCTGGATATTCCTAAGATGATTTTGAAGAAGTACAAGGGCAAGTTGCCGGACGGCAAGATACTTCCCGTAATCAGCAATCAGAAGCTAAACGCCTACTTGAAAGAGATTGCCGATATTTGCGGTATTAAAAAGAACCTGACATTCCACCTTGCCCGACACACGTTCGCCACGACCACCACGCTGTCAAAGGGCGTACCCATTGAAACGGTGTCCAAGATGCTGGGACACACAAATATAGAAACTACGCAAATTTACGCCCGCATCACCAACAGCAAGATAGGCAGCGATATGCAGGGGCTTGACAAGAAGTTTGTCGGCATCGAGAAAATTTACAAGGAAGTCGCCATGTGAGTTTTTAGTTACCTATATACTGTTGGTAACAGAACAGGTAACGATTTCGGTAACGAAATTCCACCTAACAAACTATATCCCAATAAAGTACATTCTTTCACCTTGCGGGCAGTCCACCGACTACCCGCATTTTTTATATCCTTTTCCCACTGGCACATTCCCCGAAACGCCAGCCGTGCGTGGCATGGCTGACTGTATTTCGTGAAAAGAGCCGTTGGAAACCCGCACAAGCGTACCGCAAGGTAAACTTGCCATACCCTTGCCTTTCCCACCCGCATGGAGTGTTCCCTAAAAGATGAAAGAGAACAGGCACTTTTCCCCAGTTTCCCTATCTGTAAATCTTCCTCTTACGCAGTCCCCCAGCCGGGACAGTCGTTTTAATCATTTCAATAGGCAAAGGTAGTTACGTGTTCTTCACGATTTTGCAAGGTCGAGCCGTTCCGGTTTGGCGAAAAAATCTTCCCTGCCTTGCGAGGTATTTTTTGCCCAAAACTTTGCAAACTCTAAACACTACCCTTTTACGCCTATGTGAAACGAAAACGACCGACCCGACCGGAAGACGCATAAAAAAAAAGTCGGATTTACGGGAAACAGGAAAAAAGTTCAGTGAAACTTCAACTCCCTCACCTCTCGAATCCGCATAAAATTAAAAACTTAAAAATTACAGCAATATGGAAGCAACGACATTATCAGCAGCAAGCGTTTATGTAGGCACTTACGCCAAGTACAACAACGGTTCATTGTCCGGCGCATGGCTCAACCTTTCGGATTATTCGGACAAGGAAGAATTTTACGAAGCCTGCCGGGAACTTCACAAGGACGAGGAAGATGTGGAATATATGTTTCAGGACTGGGAGAACGTGCCGGAGGGCTTAATCGGCGAAAGCTGGATTTCTGAAAATTTCTTTTCCCTGCGTGATGCGGTGGAGGATTTGAGCGACACCGAGCAGGAAGCCTTTTTCGTGTGGTGCAACTATAAAAGCCATGATTTAGGCGAGGAAGATGCGGACGACCTTGTACGTGATTTCCGGGATGAATATCAAGGGGAATATGACGATGAAGAAGATTTCGCCTATGAAATTATAGAAGAATGTTACGACCTGCCGGAGTTCGCAAAGACCTATTTCGATTATGAAAAGTTTGCCCGTGACCTGTTCATGTGCGATTACTGGTTTGATGACGGCTTTGTGTTCCGTGCGGCATAACAACCAATCCGGGCGGGGTGTCAAAGCCCTGCCCGTTAAAAACAACCAAGTTTATAACCGTAAAAAAATAAGACATCATGCAGTCACTTAACAAAAACGGGGTAAGCATCACCCAAACACCGGGAGAAGAAAAATACGTGAAATGTTGCTTAGGCGCATTCAGGGGACAGATTTATTTTCAATATGACTACCGCCACTTTGACGGCGAACTTTTCAGCACGGTAGCCAAAACGCTGGCAGAGTGCCGCCGCAGGCGTGACGGGTGGATAGCGAAAAAAGAACAGAGTAATAAGTAAATTTTAGGGATATGAAAACGACAGAAGTAAACAAGGAGCTTATCGGCAAGCGTTGCGAGTGTATTTTTACGGGCTTAATGGTAACGGGCGTTATCGAGGACACAGAAGAAAACGAACACACCATAGAGGTAAAAGTTCGTTTCGACCGCCCGCACCAGTGGGGCGATGATTTATATAATGATGTGTGGGCGTGGGGGCGTAAAATTGACGAGTTCGGCACGTTGCGCCATTTGCAACTGTTGGAGGACAAACCGGACTTTCAGACAATGACGGTAGTTTTCGGTGAGCCAATCAGCCAAATAGACCGCAGTGTTTTTGAAGATGTTGCAACGTGGGGTGTCTGTTCCCTGCAAGGCTGGGTAAACAGCTATGAAAGTGTCCGGTTTGTAGCCATAAACGACCATACGGCGGTCATAACGGGCGAATATAACATGGAACAGGTAAAGGTGTGGTTAGAGAAATACACGCCCATAAAGAGCCTTAAAATCAGTTGATAGAGAACGGCGGCTGTTTGCCGCCGTTACTTTCTTCCGTGAGCCTGCCAGCGGGTGAAGAAAGTAACAAAGAAGCCGCTCGTTTCCCTATCATGGAAACAGCCCGCCGATGCTTCCCGGCGGGCTGTCTGCCCAATATTTACGCTTTGCGTATCATTAAACGAATATCACAGCTACAAATCCTCACAGTGAATAAATTTTACACTAAGTATGCACACGGTTTCTTCTTCCTCGATGTCGTATTTCCAAGTCCGCTTATTGACAAGCATTTCCGTGTCGTTGTCAAACCATTCCATAACGGGCATATCTTCTTCTTCGTCCACCCATTTGAAAACCTGATTGGACGGTATTTTCCACAATTCAGCCCTGTCACGTGCGGAAATGCAGTCCTTATCCACGATAATGATGTCACCTACTGCCGGAACCGTATCTGTTTCCAACGTGGTTTCTATATACCACGAGATACCTTTTATATCCAATTCTATTTTTACCATGTCATTTTATTGTTAGGGGGTTATTGTTTCCGTTTCTTCTTCGCTGTTGTCATTATTAAATGATAGTGTAAGTTGCTGCATCTGTCCGAAGCTGTCGATAATATAAATGTCAATCGTCTGCTGGTCTGTCGATGCCGAGGTGTAGTAGAGCCGGAATGTTTCTTTCTCCAGCGGGTAAAGGTCATTGGGCAGGAACACCGTGCCGTTGTCCATTTCCAGCTTCCCTTTGCCGTCCGGCTGGAAGTACCTTATCCGATAGGTAGTCGGCTGATAGTAACCCTCACGCACCAACTGGCAGCGTATTTCAGCGGTTTCCCCGACTTTCAGCCTTTTGGGTACTGGCAGCGTTTCGATGCTGAACGGGTACGCCTGCTGAATATCCAAACTGTCATTACAGGCGGTGACAAGCACAAGGGCGGCCACGATGTAGCAGCCCATGATGATTTTATACATTACATTCTTCATATACATTATTATATAGGGGTCAGTTGATAATGAATTTTACTCCCAAAGATACCTGCGTGTGGAACTTGCCTATGTCCGAGCCGAACAACGCCCGTTCCCTTGCGTTCAGCAGCAGAGCCACCCGGTCGGTCAGGTAGGCTTCCAGTTCCAGCGTGAGCGCACCGCCGTAAATGAAGCAGTCCTTATCCAGCAAGGTAGAACCGTCCGGCAGCAGTTTTTCGCTTTTGTTGCTCACCTCATACCCGGCGAGTGCCGACAATCCCAGCGAGAGGAAAAAAGTCTTTCGCCTGTCCGAAAGGAATTTCAGGTAATAGCCGCCCTCTGCGGTGAACTGTTCGACTGGTATCTGCATATCCTTGTAGTCATACTTCTTGTGCAGGTATTCCCCACCAATCACCCAGCGGTTTGCGTTCTTGGTGTAAACGCTGTATGCCGCCCCGATGTGGTAGGCGAAATCCGTGTTGTCATTCCAATGCACCCCGTCCGTCATGCCCGCCGTGACCTGCAAGCCTTTCATACCCGGCAGGTATCTTTGTGCGTGTACCTGAAACGAGGTCAGGCACAGCGCAAAGAGCATCATTATAAAGATGTGTTTCTTCATTCCCTATTTGATTTTGAGTTCGTTAATCACTTCTGCGTTCACGATGTCGGCGTTCTCTACCCGGATAACCTGATGCCGCCCGCCGTTTTTCTCGTAGAGTTCCACCAACAGTAGCTTATCGTCCGGTATGGTGAACTTCGGCAGGGCGTACACAGTGCGGACGGTACTTTTCCCGGCAATCTCTACTACCTCGTTGTAACTGCGTACCGCATCCAGCACCGTTTCCTGAATAGCCGTGCGTTTGGGTACTTTCTTATCGACTATCTTAAACTTGATGAAGTCGGTATCGAAAGGCACGTTGGAACTGTTCTTCGTCTGCGTGTGTACATAGAGCATCCCGTTATAGGTGTAAATCCCCTTGATTAAGAACTGTATGCCGAAACGCTTGCTACCCAAGTGGCGCACTTTGCGGTCGTTGTTCTTGTAGATGCTCTGCATTATCAGTTTCACCAATAGCGGGCTTTCGTTGCCCAGTTCCCGGAAGTAGATGTTCATGCGGGTATGCGAAAAGTCAGACGTATCTTCATTTTCCAAGAAGTCTTTCATTTCGATATTGAGCATTTCCGGTTCACGGGCGTATTTGGCGTTGAACGAAAAGAAACTGCCGTCCTCGCAAATGACGGAGAAGTTCGTTTCGCCCGGAAAGCCCTCTGTCGTGGCTTTCACCCGGATTACGTTCTCCGCACCGTCCGCCTTGCCCGCTATGATGTGGTTGCTTCCCAAATCGACATAGCGGACGGCGGCGGGGAAGATGATATGCACCGTCTTGGCAAAGGTCACTTCCACGCCGTAGGGCGTTACCATTTGGCGGTACGGGAGTTTCCGGGTAATGCCCCGGTACAAGTCGTTGCCAGCCGCATACTTCACGGTGTCGGTTTCCTGTGCGTTTGCCGCACACACGCCCAGCAAGAGGGCGAACATTACAAAAATCTGTTTCATTGTTGATTGAAATTTTAGTGGTTAATAATTATTGTTGTTTGGCGTAAAGCATCACCTTGTACCCGGCTTTCAGCTTCACTTTCACGGTTCGGAACTTCTTGGCGAGGTAGCCGGACGTTCCTTGCAGCAAGCCCCTTGTCACGTCCATAGCCACCTGCTGCCCGGCACTTTGGGCAAAGGATATGCTTGTACCCAGCCCGCTACCGATGTTCGCCATTGCTTCGTTGAACGCTTCCTGTTCCATTGAGGACGGGACGGACAGCCCCTTTTGCCCGTCCGTGTCGAACACGGCAAGCTCCACCGGGATGATGTTGCCAGCGTACTCAATCGAAGACACCACTATGTCGAGCCGTTCGCCCTGCACCTTTGCCGTACCCGCTACAAGGGTATTTTTCGGCACGACTATGTTCCCGGCCTGCATAGGTTCGAGCAGCCGGAGTTTCACCGCCTGCCCGTCCGTCAGCGTTTGGTCTTGGTGGATGCAGGCGGCTACCGTGTTCTTTCCCATAGCGTAGCCCGTGCCTACCGCCGTGTTGAAGCCGTAGTTTCGTGGCTGGCTGTAAGCACGGATGAAGTCGGCATCGTTCATGGGCTGCTGCAATCCCGATACGGTCGTTTCCCGGATTGCTTGCACGGGTTGGGCTTGCGGCTTTTGGGTGACAGTCCCGGCAACAGGCACTTGTGCCGTTTGCCCGTTCTGCCCGCCGTCATTTATATACCTTGCCGCCAGTTCGTAGGACTTTTCCAAGAGTGCCATTTGGTCGTCAGTGGTGGGTGTGGCGTTCTGCTGTTGTTGCAGTCGGTCGGTCAGTTCCGCCACCTGCCGCTTCAAGTCCTCTTTTTCCTCGTCCACCGCCGGGGTTTCGTAGAACGTGCTTAACTGGCGGTTGATGTCCCGGTAAGCCGCCCGTGAAGAAGCACCGCCGCCCCTTTGGGGCTTCGCATCATCTTCCGGCATCAGGTCGATTTCCGCTTGCGGTTCTTCCGTTTCATCGTCCCCCGTGAAACCGAAGTCCTGCAAGGATTGTATCTTGTCCTGCTGTTTGCGGTTCAGCATTGCTTGTTCGTATGCCTTTTGCTTGTCGGCTATAATCCCGTCCTCTGCGGGCAGGGGTATGTCGGCGTTGAAGCCGCCCACGCTTTCCACATTCACATTCTCTTTGCCGGAGGGGGCGAATATCAGGTACATGCACCCGGCAAAGGCAAGGAACATCAGCGGGAAGACTATCATTTTCCTGCGCTGCTGTACCTGTTGGGGTGTCAGTTCCTTTTTAGGCTTATTTTCTTTTGGGGGCTTCCCATTTGTTGGTGAAGTAGATATGCTACTTTCATTCTTCTGTACTTCGTCCATTGTTCAGTCTGTTTAATAAGTTGATACTGTCGCTATCGTGTAGCGGGTATTGTTTGATGTGTTCTATTTGCAGCCGCCTGCCGTCCCGTTTCCCGATATTGTAGATTGATGAAACGGTGATGTAGATAGACAAGCCGCCGAAAAAGAAGAACATCACGAGGATAACCGCCAGCCTTTTGCCCGGCGTAATCCGTCCGCACATCCGGCGCAGGCAGTCGTCCGCCCAGTCTTGTACTTTTCCGATATAACTCTGTTTCCTTTCCATACGGCTATCTTTTGACGGTTTGTAAATCCTTGTTTTCGGTAATGGTGAACGCTTCGATGATGAAGCCGTGCGGGTTGTTGTCGCTCCGTGTGGCGTTGAGCAGGCGGCACGAGGTCACAAGGCTGCGCACCGTCAGGCTGCTTTCCCGGACAATCAACTGGCGGGCGTAGGTGTTCACCTTGTAGGGGTACTGGTCGAAGTCGCACTTCACGCTGTCAATCTCCACCGTCTGCGTGACGTTCCCCGAAATCACCCGGTTGTAGTAACCCTTTTCCGCCAAGTCCTTGTAATAGTTGAAAGCGGTCTTGTCGGCAAGGAACAGTGAGCGTTTGATATTACTTTCGATAGCCCCCTTGTCGGGCGATAAGGTGAAAAACAGTTCGTGAAAACGCCGCACGTGTGATTTGGCTTCCACTGGTCTGTTCTGTGCCATGTCCTGCGAGAGTGCCAGCATCAGGCTTTTGCCGTTGTCGAGGACGTATATCTTCTGCCGCTGCTTCTCGGCGAAGCTGTACGAGTTCCACACGGCAAAGCCCGTCACCAGTGCGCACAGGCAGATGAATACCAGCGCAAAGAGCCGGATTTGCCGGAAACTCGTTTCGATATTGTTCAATGACTTAAATTCCATATCCTTAAAAAATTGATGTTGTTTATTTGAGTAGTTTTCCCGATACCTTTCCACCGACTGCGCCAACCGCAGCCCCGGCGACCGACCCGGCTTTCGACACGTTGCGGTTATAGGCGGACATACCGCCAGCCGACACAATCCAGCTTGCCACCGTTGGAATGGTGAAGTAACCCACGATGCCAATAATCATAAAGATTACATACACGGTGCTGCTCCCGTCAGGGATGAAATTCGGGTCTGAAAGTTCCTGAATATCCTTTTGGAGCATCAGCGTTTGTATGCGAGCCAGCACACTGCTGAACAAGTCCGACACGGGTAGCCACAGGTAAATGGAGATATAGCGTGAAATCCACTGGGTCAGCGTGCTTTGGAAACCGTCATAGACGGAAATGGCGAACGCTAGCGGACCCAGTATCGAAAGTACAATCAGGAAGAACGTGCGTAGCGTGTCTATAATCAGCCCCGCCGCCTGAAAGAGCATTTCCAGCAATTCCCTGAACCAGTCCCGGACGGACTTCTTGATGTTATAAGCCGCCCTGTCCATGTACATACCCGTCATAGTCACCATGTCGGAGGGCGACCAACCCAGTTCTTCCAGTTGCCTGTCAAATTCCTCGTCCGATGCGAGGTAAGCCGTTTCGGGGCTTCGCATCAGGGCTTCATATTCCAGTCGGTCTTTCTGCGCCCGGTACTCGTTCATGTCGAAAGTCTGCGTTTCCATAAGCTGGTTGCACCCTTTTACCACTGGCGACAATACCGTGTTGATAGTCCCCAACACGAAAGTTGGAAAAAACATGATACACAGCCCCAGCGCAAAGGGACGGAGTAGCGGGTACACGTCTATGGGTTCGGCACGTGCGAGCGACTGCCACACTTTGGCGGCTACATAGAACAAAGCTCCCAGCCCGGCTATCCCTTTGGCTACCCCCGTCATGTTGCCGCACAAGGGCATCATTTCATCGTACAGCACCCGCAACACTTGGTGCAGGTTGTCAAAATCCACCGCTGCTAATAACATAGGCATACCATATTATATGTTACCAATAGCGTTCATCCGCCGAACCGTAGAGAGCCAGAACCCGGTCGGTGTCGTTCTTCTTCTTCGCCCGCAGGTAGGACACGGATATGTTCTTGCGGGTGTAGTAGTTCACAAGGTTGCGGTAGTTGAGCAAACTTCGATAAGCGTTGTCGATGATTGCTAACCGTTCGGCATCCGTCAGCGACATACCCGTGATGTTCACTACATTTTTCAAGTCCTGCAACACGTCCGAGCTTTCCGACATCAGTTTGGCATAGCCGAACGATATTGCGGAAAGTTCGTCAGGCGTGAAATTCGGGTCTGCCAGCATGTTTTGGAAATTGCGCACGTAGATTTCGGATATTTCCGCCACCAGTTCAATGGACTTCTTCACCTTGACACCGCCCTTAACCACGTCATGCACCGCTTTGAGCGCATCGTAATATTTTTTACCCTGCTGGAAAATCTTCTGCGCTTCCATAAAGCCGTCCAGCGTGTTCTTGGCTGTGGTAGAGGTCTGCACTATCTGCTTTGTGGTGTTAATGATACCCTGTGCCAAGTTGCCGGGGTCTGACACCACCCACTGGGCGGATGCCCTGCCGATGAAGCAAAGGCACACCGCCATAAAGAGGATTATTTTCTTCATGTTCCTAATTTTTAAGTTGTTGATGATTGGGGATTACGTTTGCTTTCCGCAAGCCGCTTGATAGCCAGTTCAAGGTTGCCGCCCAGCTTCTCGGCGAGGGCGAACAGTTCCATTTTCTCGCTTTCCTCTGTCGTGAACGTGTAATATTCTTCCAGCGAAACTTCTGTGGCGTACACTGCCGACTGCGTGCCGCCCAGCGAGAAGAAAACTTCCTTGTACTTCCGTCCGGGGTGGTTCGCCATGTTGATAGACAATATTTGCGAACGCTCCTTGTCGGTCAGTCCCAGCAGGTTTTGTATGCTGTCGAACTTGTTCAGGTATTTTCGCTGGTCTAACAGGATTTTGCAGTCCGAGTTGTTGATGATACTCTCTTTCACGATTGGGGAAGAAATAATATCCTCAATCTCTTGCGTGACTACAATCGCTTCCCCGAAATATTTTCGGACTGTTTTGTAGAGGTAGCGGATATAGTCTGCCATGTTCGCCGATGCAATCGCTTTCCACGCTTCTTCAATTAGTATTAACTTCCTTATTCCCTTTAACTTGCGCATCTTGTTTATAAAGGCTTCCATGATGATGATAGTCGTTATCGGGAATAAAATCTTGTGGTCTTTGATGTTGTCCAATTCAAAGACTATGAAGCGTTTATGCAGCAAATCCAGTTCCTTGTCGGAGTTCAGCAGGTAGTCGTATTCACCGCCACGATAGTACGGTTCAAGCACGTTCAGGAAATTGTCAATGTCAAAATCCTTTTCCCTGACGTTCTTCTGTTCAAGCTGTCGGCGGTAATCATCCCGGACAAACTCGTAGAACGTGTTGAAGCAGGGTGTTACCGACCTGTCACCTGTGATACGTTCGATATAGGCACTTACCGCATTGGACAACGCCACTTCTTCCGACCGCTTCGGGGCTTCATCGTCCCGCTTCCAAAGGGTGAGTATCAGGGTCTTGATACTCTCTTTCTTCTCGATGTCAAATACCCCGTCTTCGACATAGAACGGGTTGAACGCTATCGGGTTCTCGTTGGTGTAGGTGAAATAAATCCCGTCCTCGCCGTGCGTGCGGTTGTGGATAAGCTGGGACAGCCCCAAGTAACTGTTACCCGTATCTACCAGCAGCACGTGCGCACCCTGCTCGTAATACTGGCGCACCATGTGGTTGGTGAAGAAAGACTTCCCGCTACCGCTCGGCCCAAGTATAAACTTGTTGCGGTTGGTGGTGATGCCTTTCTTCATGGGCAAATCCGATATGTCGATGTGCAGCGGGCGACCGCTTACCCTGTCCACCATTTTGATACCGAACGGGGAAAGCGAACTCTTGTAGTTCGTTTCTTCCACGAACAGGCAGAGAGCCTGCCCCAAGAACGTGTAGAAACTTTCCTCTGCGGGGAAGTCGGCTTCGTTGCCGGGTATGCCCGCCCAAAAGAGCGTGGGCGTGTCGGTGGTGTTGTGGCGTGGCTTGCACTCCATCAGGGCAAGCTGGCTTCCCACATCGTTGCGTATGCGTTTGAGTTCGTCCCTATCGTCACTCCATGCCATGACGTTGCAGTGGCAGCGCACCGAGATAAGCCCCTTGCTATGCGCTTCGTTCAGGTACTCGTCTATCCACTCCTTGTTCACTTGGTTGGCACGGGAGTAGCGGGAGAGCGATTGCATATTCCGGGCGGTCTGCTCGAAGTTCTTCAGGTTTTCGGCGTGGTCGTCTATGAAGATGAACTGGTTATAGACGTGGTTACACGACAACAGCACGCCCACCGGGGCGGCAAAACTTAACCTGCAATCGCTCCGGTCAGTAGACAGCTTCTCAAATCGGCAGTCCGTCCCGACCTTTCCGGGTAAATCTTCCACGTCCGAAAGCGTGTGCAGGCACAGAATATCGTCCCCGACACGCATTTCTTCCGGGTACAGCCCGATGTCTTTCAGGCAGGTAGTATCGGTTTGCGAGAGCGAGAAGTATTTCTCGATGATGCCCGCCTTGCCGTCCTGCCCGGTGATTTCCGATGCCGCCAGCCGGGTAAGGGTGACAAAACCGCTGTCGTTCATGATGCGCTCGAACTGCCCGACCGCTTCGATGAACTTTGCCGCCGCTTCCTTGTCGGCTATCTCCTGCGGAACAATCCTGCCCCGGCAGAGGGTGGAGAAGTCGCTCTGTCGGCGGCTTCTCTCCCTTGTCGTTTTCGTCAGGAACAGGTAGCAGTAATGGTTCAGGAACGGGCGTTCATTGAAGTGCCGTTCAAAGGAGCGGCTTAAAAAACTAAGCTCGTCCCTTTCGGTGTCGGGCTGGTAGCTCTCCTTGATGAAGAAGTCCTGCTTGTGTACTATGGAGTAGTCGGGCAGCACCTTGATTGCCTTGTACCATGCCGAATGTATGGCTTCGTACTCGGCACTGGTGACGGTGAACAGTTCGGGCAGTTCCACCCGGAAAGCCACCGTTATGTCTGCATCTTTTGAAATGATGCAGCCGTTCTCCACCGCCAAAAGTGGAAATTTTCTTTCCAGCGTGGTAGCCTTTAATGTATTCCTCATGTTCTTTCTTCCTTTCTTCTTTTGTAGTTGAACAGCCGGGGTATCGCCTTTCGGCTGATAATGAAGCGTGGGTGTCTTTTGCGTGCGGCTGCTTTCATCAGCCCGTGCGTGCCGTACCGTGCGTTGAGCCGGAACGTCTGCCACACGAGCAGCAGCGAAGCCGACACGATGAAACCGATACATAGCCACTGGTTCACGCCTGCCATGAACAGGACGATGAACACCACGAACACGGCGAGCAAGCCGCCGCAAAAGATAAAGAGGTACTGGCTTTTTAACCCCTTGAATTCCACTGGCTTCCCGATACCCCTGTTTACCGGATATTCAGACATAGCCGCTGTTTTAGAGGAAGAACGACCGCAGGATAGTGGCGGCGACAATCAGGAAGATACACGCCCCGAACCAACTGGCGGCAGTCTTTGAGGTGTCGGGGTCGCCGCTTGAAAACT
>OHQC01000396.1_pt1 | contig 13024 bp, 25 predicted proteins | sample 1577881 | NCBI WGS metagenome assembly OHQC01 (sample SAMEA3879522, study PRJEB24766) | human gut metagenome | biome: human-associated habitat; feature: feces | place: USA | collected 1985/1987
ATATCTGTTTTATAGTGTATTTATATCTATAATTGATATATTTGCAAAGACATTAATATATAACACTACAAAGATAATGAAAGATGCATTAAAAACAAGTAAAATGCTTGCTGAAGGTCGTAAAATGACCTTAAAAGGCTATTATCAAAGTCTGCCTAGCTCAACCCATCCCAAAACTGAGTTTATCAACGAAATAACAAAAAGGACCGGAGTATCATTTACTGCTGCGAGAAACTGGGTTATATACGGAATGAAGCCTAATAATCCTAAACATGTTTCTGCCCTTTCGGAAATAACCGGAATTTCTCCTGAAGATTTATGGTCTGAATAAAACTATTGAGCAATGAAAGATTTAGAATTTTACATCTTTGAAGATCAGCTTTGGTGTATGTTTTCTGATGGCACTAACAAACCTGTTACGGACAAAGATACGTCATTGGTAAAAAATATACTTGATCGTATACGGGAATGTTATCCGGATGCTTATAAAGCACTGATGGAATGTTATCAAAAAAGTTCTCAAAATATACCATACTTCCAGTACCTTATGGCTAATCGGTTTTGTAAATGCAATTTTGGAGAACTGGATAATACGACCCGTGATATTGACAAAGGAGGAAAATTTAACTTTGAACGTGTCAGTTGCCCAATGCGTGGAGAGTGTAAATATGAAGGAGTCATTTGTGATCCTCAATTTGATAGTCGTATATCAGATGCGGAAATGAGAGTTATGCGCTTAGTATACGAGGGCCTTAGTAATGAAGATATTGCAGATAAACTTTATTTATCTCCACATACAGTTAAAAATCACATCAAGTCAGTTTATCTGAAGCTTGGTATCCATGAAAAGTCTGAGTTTATTCAATACGTACATAAAAATAACCTTTTCAAAGATTAAATGGTATGATTAGTGAAGAAGTTTTGAAAATTGTACTTAACAATAAGACGTTTGGGCAACGTGAAGCTGCTGATATAGTTGGTGGTAGAGGACGATTATTCAGATTAGTTGGATCTGGAGTTATACGTGCTGAAAAGAAACCAGCTGATCGTCAAAACGGAAGATGGTATTGTAATGCTTATGATGTAATTAAAAATGCTACATTAAAGTAATTGATATTCAAATAGTTATACTAAGTTAATGACGCAAAAAATACAAGTTTAACGTTTGGATAAAAGTCAAAAACTATATAGTTTTACATCATAAATAATAGATAATCAATAAGTTATGAAAAGAACACCGCTTTTGACTATTTGGGTTTTATCATTTGTTGTAATGATATTACTTGCTAATCCTGAAAAAGTTTTATTCTGGATTGCGTTTGTGATATTTTCTTGGTCTTCACTATATATTGAGAAACACAAAAAAAGACTTAAGGAAGAAGATGAATAGTAAACGTCCATATATTGTCCAAGATGTAACATTGGTAACATACAGTGGACGTCGGATTTCCCTCTCTTTAGTAGAGTATAAGATTATAGATGTCCCTGTTAGACTTGTTAAAGAAAAAATACTTGATTCTTTTTCTGCAATGGTTGATAAACCTGTAGATGTAGAATTAAAAGTAAGATACATATAAATAAAGCGTACATAAGAGCAATGAAAACGAAAGAAGAATTACTGGCAATGAAGCATGAAGACTTGGCTTTATTCGCATACAAAATCATGTATGAACAATGCCTTCTTGAAGACAAAGAAAAAGAGAATAAAAAATTAAAAGAAATACTTAATATGATTGGGGTTACATATGAAACTTACAAATCAGAATTTAGTGAATGAATTATTGCAATTGGAGGTTGAATTGAAAAAGGTAGAGTCCAGTAATCTTGAATATCTACCTGAATATGGATATTCACCCAAAGAAGAAATAATCCAACTTATCAAAGAAGATATATCTGATGTTAAAAAAGAAATAGACATAAATCTACAATTAGAAACTTCTGGTATTTCATCAGAATATACGGAAAAAAACTTAGAAGAAGAAAGAACTAACCTTTGCTTAATACAGGGGTTATCGAGATATTGTTAAACTTTAAAATATTTGATCGATGGAGGAAAATAATCAAGTTACAGAATTACAGATTATTCAGGCCAAACAAGCGGCTGAGTTTGCAATGACACCAGTAGGACAAACCGTGAAACAGTTTGAGGTCATGCAGCGCATGGCTAAGATGTACACTGAAAGTACAATTGTTCCTGAAGCTTATAAAGGGAATACAGGAAATTGTGTGATTGCGCTTGATATGGCAATGAGAATGAATGCTAATCCGTTAATGATAATGCAGAATCTCTACGTTGTCAAGGGAAACCCGTCATGGTCAAGCAAGTTCCTTATCGCTACCATTAATATGAGTGGCAGATATACTTCACTCAGATATCGGAAAAGAACGCTGGGGAAGGTTGGTAAAGTAAAATACAATGAAACAGTGTGGGATGCCACAAACAGACGCAATACAATCGTTGTAAAAGAGTTTGACGGTACTGATGTGGATAATATTGAATGTATTGCTTATGCCACTGAACTTTCTACTAAAGAAGTTCTTGAATCAGATCCGATAACTATTGAAATGGCAATAAAAGAAGGGTGGTATACAAAGTCTGGGAGCAAATGGGTTACAATGCCAAATCTGATGCTTACTTATCGTGCGGCTGCTTTCTGGCAACGCGCCTATTGTCCTGAAATATCAATGGGATTCTTAACCAAGGAAGAAGTTGAAGATATTCAGGATACAGAATATGATGAAATTATTGATAAATCAGCAAAAGCTAATAAACTTGCCGAAATCGCAGCAAAAGCCGCAGGAGTTGAAGAACAACCAAAAGCAGAACAGCCGGTAAATCAGCCCCAAACTAAAGCAAATGATAAACCTATTCAAAAAACGTTGTTATGATAGAAAATTCAGAACAAAAATCGCTTGGTTGGTATAGGTGCCGTCTCGGTAACATAACGGGGAGCAATGTTGGCTTACTTATGAAAAATGGTAGGAGCGGCATGTTTAGTGATACTGCCAAAAATTATATTTTCCAAGTTGCGGCAGAACGGGCTATGAATCCAGAAATAGTTAATGATGATGTTGCGTTCGCCGAATATTTGTCTACTGTCAATGTAGAAAGCAAAGCAATGAGATTCGGAACAGAGCAGGAAGCAAGTGCACGTGATTTGTATTCAAGACTGACAGGAAGGCATATTGTAGAAGTGGGGGCGTGTAAGCACCCCACTATCCCAAACTTTGCAAGTAGTCCTGATGGTTTCTTCTACGATGAAGAGTTGAGGGAACGTGGATGTATTGAGATAAAATGTCCGTCTCAAAACACATTTATGAAATATAAGAGTGAAGTTTATGATAATGATTCACTTCTCCAAGTTAAATATGAATATTTCTATCAGTGTATGGCACATGCAATGTGTTGTGATGCAGACTGGGTTGATTTTGTAGTTTACAACCCTTTCCAAATAGACCCTATTCACATTGTTCGTATACTACCAGACGAAAAGGTCTTTGCGGAAATGGAGAAACGCATTAAAATGGCGGATGACATTATTAACCAAATAGCGGATATTGAATGATGAAATCGGACATTATAATTAAACAATTAGATAATGGTTGTTTTGACATACATGTTGATGACAAAAGTACAGATCAATTATCATTCGATGAAATGCTTGGGGTTGTTGCGCAACTGACTGTACCCGAGAATAAAAGATGCCTTCAGTGGCTCAAAACTAAGGAACAGCATGAATATTTTAAGAATAGAAATTTAAAAATAGAGCAATGAATACACAATTAGCAATCCAAGAAAGCGACCTCGAACTGGTCGTAAGTGAGAAAACATTAGGTAGCCTTACTACCAATGCTAAACAAATCAGAGATATGGTAAAAGTCGCTTTGCCAATGTATGATATATCCAACTACACGGATGATAATATCGATCAAGCAAAAAAAGATAAAGCGGCTCTAAACAAAGCGGCCAAAGCTCTCAACTCCAAACGTCTTGAAATTGAGAAAGAATTCATGAAACCTTTCGGGGAGTTCAAGGACATTGTAACCGAAACCGTAAAACTTATCGGCGAGTGCTCCTCCAAGATTGACATGGTAGTCAAGCAGAACGAGCAGCAATACAAGGACAAGAAGAAATCCACCATCAAGACCTACTTTGATGGAATGAACGTAAATCTTGTAGACTTTAACAAGGTTTTCAGGTCTGAATGGCTCAACAAGTCATCCAGTATGAAATCTGTTTGTTCTGACATTGATGCTATATTTGCTAAGGTAGAGAACGAACTTTCTACCTTAAAGGGGTTTGGTGAGGATTTCGATGTCCTCCGTACTTATTATATGGATACGCTCAACATCACATCCACCATCCAGTATGCCAACCGTCTGAAGGAACAGCGTGAGCGTGCCAAAGCAGCAGAAGAGGCGCGCATCAAGGCAGAGCAGGAAAGAAAGGATGCTGAAGAAGTGCATAAAGCCTCTGAAGTAGAACAAGCCAAATCCGGTTCAATCAATCCGTTTGCCATGGCAGGACAAAAAGCCAACGAGCAACCTCCTTTTATTAATCAGCCCGAAGCACAACAGCCTGAGCTGTTAACGAGAGCTTTCAAAGTCACCACCACTCGTGAGAATATCATTGCCTTGGGTGACTTCATGAATGAAAAAGGTATTGATTTTGATAAAATAGAATTGCCATGAGTGAAGCTGGAAAAGAATACAGACTATTTTTAAAACAGCGAAGAGAAGAACGCTATAGTCAATTTGTAAACTCACTCCTTCCTGCTATCAAATCTTTAGGTTATGAAGTTATTCAACGAAATGATTATGGATTCGAATTCATTGTTCCTGAGAAAGGATTTGGCTGGGTTATATTCTATCCCAAAGGTGATAGGTTATTATTATGTAAACAGAATAAATGGCTATATGGTGGTTTCTCTTGGATTCGCAAACATATACTTAAAGACAATGGAAGTATGCAAAACAGATGTACAGACTATTATTCGGCTCCTTGATAAGAGTGCAGAGCTAATTGATAAATATTGTAAGAAGCCTTGTGAGTGTGATAAAGCAAGACAATGCAGGAAAATTAGTAAGAAACTTAAAAATAAAATAGACAATGAAAACCTTACAAATCAGTGAACAAAAAGCTAGAGAACTCTACAAAAGTGGTTCCTGCGAGTTAAAATCTATTCTAGAAGAGTCTTTTGGAAAAGATTTTTTCTCTCAAAAGATAACAGATAGAGTTAAAACCTATGAAGATGCTTGTACGGAATTAGGCATTAGTCCTCTCAATGAGGACAAATTAATGGATCTCGGACTTACCAAACATGATATAGCTTATCAGAAGTTGGCAACCATTGTCAAGGCCCTTAACGAAGGTTGGGTACCGGATGTATGTGATGATAGGGTTTATAGATGGTACCCATGGTTCGTCACTAATGGGTCTCCTTCCTCTTTCGCTTTCGGCGATTCGTCTTGCGATGCTGCGGGTGCGTTTGCGGGTAGCGGGTCTCGCCTTTGCTTGAAAAATAAAGAATTGTCAGAATACTGTGGTAAACAATTCATTGACCTTTGGAAACAGTTCATTATTTAACTAAATATTATTATCATGAAAAAAGAAAATAAAAAGATTACAGATTTAGTCAAAACTTTTGATGATGCCCGTAGGTTGACCGGTAGACCGGATGTTCCTGACTTTTCCAATCTTCCCACTGACATGCGTAAACATTTTGAGGCACAGTATAAGATGATTGTAATTGTAGAAGCCCTTAACGAGGGATGGATTCCTGATTGGGATAATAATGAATATAAGTATTATCCTTGGTTTGAAATGTCTCCTTCCTCTTTCGCTTTCGACGGTTCGCTTTACGTTAGTGCGCATGCGGATGCGGGTAGCGGGTCTCGCCTTAAATTTCGGACACGCGAGCTTGCAAAATATGCAGCAAAGCAATTTATTGATATTTGGAAAGATATCCAGATAGCATAGGATTAAAGGTTGCCTGCCCTTGTCTCCTTCCTCTTTCGCTTTCAACGATTCGAATTACGATAATGCGAATGCGAATGCAGGTAGCAGGTCTCACCTATGTTACAATAATCCAATGGGCAGGGACCTCACCTCTTGGTGGAAAATAACAATTCAAACGGTGTTGGTAGGGCTTATCCGAAGACTCTTATTAGAAACAAAGGCTTATGAAACGATTTGGAAATTTATACTATCGTATTTGTGACATTGATAACCTTTACCTTGCATATGCCAAAGCAAGAAAAGGCAAGGGAAATACTTATGGGGTCATTCAATTTGAGAAAGGGCTGGATGACAACATAAATGCCCTTCATAAGGAACTGTCAGAAGGTAAATACGTTACTTCTGAATATCAAACTTTTATCATACATGATCCCAAGGAACGTGAAATATACCGGCTCCCTTTCCGTGATCGCGTTGTTCATCATGCGATAATGAATATCCTCGAAGATATATGGACTCCGATATTCATTTCACATACTTATTCGTGTATTAAGGGCAGAGGTATCCATGGAGTAATGAAACATCTAAAGAAAGATTTGAAAGATATCCAAAATACAAAATATTGCCTGAAAATGGATATTCGTAAATACTATCCGTCAATAGATCATTTGATACTTAAGAATATTGTCCAAAAGAAGATTAAGGACAAACGTCTTCTTGAGTTACTCGACGGTATTATTGATTCTGCTCCGGGGATACCTATTGGTAATTATCTTTCACAGTTTTTCGCAAACCTGTATCTGTCTTACTTTGACCACTGGCTCAAAGAAGAAAGGCGCACAAAGTATTATTATAGATATGCGGATGATATGGTAATACTTGCATCCAACAAAGAAAAGCTTCATTCCCTACTTGGAGAAATAAAATTATATCTGCATAATAATCTCCGTTTAGATTTGAAAGATAATTATCAAATATTCCCGGTTGACAATAGAGGGATTGACTTTGTTGGCTATGTTTTCTTTCACACCCATATTCGCATGCGAAAAAGTATCAAAAAGAATTTTTGCAAGAAAGCGTCTAAGTTGAGCAGGAAGAAAACTACATCCCATAATTGTAAAATCGCACTTTGTTCATGGATCGGCTGGGCAAAGCATTGTAATTCAAAGCATCTAATTAAAAAGATAATCAAAAATGAAGAAGTTCTCTGATTTTGGAATCGACATTGATGCGGGACGTAATATTTTCCCTGTACAGCAAATATCAATAACCGATATACTCAACTGTGAGATAGAGGTACTTGACTATGAATCTGGAGTTAAAACTCAACATGGGGATAATCGTTGCGTAGTCAAGATTAGACATGAAGGAGTTGAATATAAATTCTTTACTAACTCCTCTCCGATAAAAGAGGCACTTAGTAAAATACCCCAAAAAGATTTTCCATTTATAGCCACAGTACGTAGCAAGAAAATAGGCACAGGCAATAGTAAAATGTATTATTTCACTTAAAAGATATTGTATATGAAAATTACAATCAACAAACCAACAGAGTTTGAGGCAGTCTACTTGAAAGTAGATGCAGGTGTCCGCTATTGGGAGGATGCAAGAGTAAACGGAATAAAAGACATTGATTTACACGAGAGTAAAGGTATAGGCAAACCTCTTATGCCTTGCGCTGTACAGATAAAAAAATACCCTGACTATAATATATATTCAGATCATTATCGTTGGCGACCTATTATAGCGATTGAAACAGGGCGAATAGTCAACTGGAGGCAAGGGACAACTGCCAATATACATTATAAAGTGTGCGATGATTTTATATGTGATATTATTGATGAGGATGATACTGCTATTGTTTCTTATAATGGCTATGTGCCTAAGATCATGTGTCCGGCAGATAAAGGATATGGAGACTACATCATTATGAATATTGATGGAAATGGACTTATTAAAGGATGGAATAAAGAATTAATTAAGAAACTTATAACAAAAGAGGAGGATTAATTATGGCAATGCATACATGGTTTGAGTGCAAAATCCGTTACGAGAAAGTAATGGAAAACGGAAAGCAGAAAAAAGTTACTGAACCTTATCTCGTAGATGCACTCAGCTTTACAGAAGCAGAAGCACGCATTATTGAGGAGATGACTCCGTTCATTACAGGAGAATTTACCGTTTCCGACATCAAACGCGCTAACTATAGCGAACTTTTCCCCAGCGAAGAAGAAAGCGCTGACCGCTGGTTTAAGTGCAAACTGATCTTTATCACCCTTGACGAGAAAAGCGGTGCCGAGAAAAAGACTTCTACCCAAGTGCTGGTTCAGGCTGCCGACTTGCGCGACGCAGTGAAGAAACTGGACGAGGGCATGAAAGGAACAATGGCTGATTATCAGATCGGCATGGTATCTGAAACTTCTATTGTAGACGTATTCCCTTATGAAACTAAAGAAGGAAGTAATACTACAGAAGATAAAGAGGTAGTTCGCTTTATTGATAAGTTCCCTGAAGGGCAATGTACCGAAACCACTGTAGGGGGCAAACCGGTTATCGTTGATAAAACTGGAGGTAAAACAAAAGTAATCCCTAACAATAAATCAGATACTAATGAAGGAGATCAACAGTGAAGAATATTTGCCAGATTGGGCGATAATTGAAGATTAGTCTAACGGAGAGGAACTGATGAATATTATTTGTTCCTCTCTATAATAGTCAAAGTTAAAATATATGGCAACAAATTTAATCTTATCAAAACAGACTATGAGCTCTCTTGAAATAGCAGAACTAGCAGGGAGAAATCACAAAGATGTTATGCGCTCCATCCGCGATATGGAACCAGCATGGTTAAAGGTATGTGGGCGCAATTTTGCGCTGACATCAAAAAATGTTGAAATGCCCAATGGTGGGTTCAAGGAAACTCCTTGTTACGAACTTAATTACGATGAATGTATGTACGTTGCTTCCAAGTTCAATGATGAAACAAGGGCCAAGCTAGTTATCCGTTGGAATGCGTTGGAAACAGGAAAAGCCGAACCAATGATTTATCAATCCAATACCAAACAGCCGACTATATCAGACAAAATGAAGGTTGCTACATGGCTTATAAAGACGCTTAATTTAAACAATACATCTAAATTGATGCTGGCAAAGAGTATAGCTGCACCTCTTGGGTTGCCGACCCCTGATTATACTCCATCACATGGAATACTCAAATATGCTACTGAATTACTCAAAGAAGCGGGTCTGTCTATCAGCGCACAGGCGTTTAATCAAAGAGCGATTCAGAAAGGTATCTTGTGTGATATTAAAAGGAAATCATCAAAAGGTAAAGACAAGCATTTTAAAACCATAACCAAATCCGGTCTGCTTTATGGTGAGAACCAGGTCAATCCTAATAATCCTAAAGAAACGCAGCCGCTTTGGTATAAAGAGAAATTTAATGAATTATTGATGTTACTTGATTTTAAACTTGTTGAAGCATTATGACATACGAAGAAATGAAAGCTAAATATTGCGGAACCAACATTCGCAGAAAACCAAAAGATGAAGAGCATAAGATACAGGTTTCCATGATTAATTGGTTTCGGTTACAATATCCCTCTATGCGTCATAATCTTTTCTCCGTTCCAAATGGTGGAAGAAGAGACGCTGTTACCGGAGCAAAATTAAAAGCTGAAGGGGTACTTCCTGGTGTGTCCGATCTTATACTCTTGAAAAGTAATCGGTTTTATGGAGCACTATTAATAGAAACCAAGACTAAAAAGGGAGTTCAGCGTGAATCTCAAAAAGAATGGGAAGCTAAGATAACGGCTGACGGGTATAAATATGTTGTCTGTCGTTCTCTTGATGATTTCATCAAAGTGGTAACAGAGTATTTAAATAATATGTAGTTATGCCTGTTTCACAAATTATAAAAGATATTCGGTGCCTAAAGAAACTGATAAAAAATGCTACTGGATTGAAAGTCTATGAGCAAGAAGCTATTTATCATCATGATTCATATTGGAGTATTTCTAATGAATATAAAGACAAAAACAGTCCTCATATCACAGTTACTAGAGGTAGCTATTGGACCTTGGATGATGGGGCAGAATACAAAATATCTATTTATGCTCCCTCTTTATCGATTGGCATACGTAGAAATTTTAACGCTCCATTATTTCAATCTTATATTGATAGAATAGTTCAGGCATTAGATAGCTGTTTTGGAGAAAAGCAGTGGAATTACTGTAATGAAGAATGCATTACTTGGCGTCCAATGTCTCGATTTAGTTTTTATGTGCAGATCCCAAATTTTTAAAATTGACATTTATGAAACCGAATGAATTAGAAGAATGGCATAAGCTGTCAAAGAGCCTTCTTGCATTTACTAATGATTGCAGTGAGGACATAAAACCTTATATTCTTGGACAGCTGGAAGCTTTATGCGAGATACTGTCTGGACAGATTGATTTTGAGAAATAAAACCTGTGTCGATTGGTTCAACTCCTATTATCGGCAAATCGTTCTTTGACATTTTGTTTTCAGCTTTTAATCTGCCTTATATTGTATAACTGCAATAAAAAAGCGTCACTCTACATGACGCTTTTACCTATTACAAGTTTATACTATTAGTTATCATAGGCTGTTAAGCCATTTTTTACCAGACTTGGTATTAAGCCAAATAGCTATCCCCGCGCCAACAACGCTAGTAAATATAAATATTATTGTTAATCCATTCATAACTATTTATTTTTTAAGTATTTTATAGCCAATATATGCAAAGATAAAAGAAGTAAAAGCACCAAAAGAAACAAGTACCCAATAATTAATGTTTTGGAAATCCAATACTAAAGATACTCCACCACCTAGGAATAAAGCAGTAAAAGAAAGTTTTGATAAGTCATAGAAATACTTTCCTAGCGTTTCTCGGCTTGTCTTCTCTTTCTCTTTTCCTTCTCGTTTTTCTTCTTGTCTTTCGCTCCAGTTACCCATGTTGTACTGTTATATGTGTATCACAATGCAAAGTTAGTAATTCCATTTGAGAATTAAATCACAAAATAGTTAAAAGAATACGTTGATTATTGGTTGTATAATCAGTTTTAAAAATTATTATTATATTTGCAATGCGTTGGGTTGTACTTATTAAAATTAGAATTAATCAGAGGATTAAGATATAGAAAGCTGTGTAGGTCACAACCCCCTGCATGGCTTTCGCCTTTTTATCTCCGCATGAAGAAGTGCGGTACGTCCTCGAACGAAAAGACTTTATTATGAAGACTAATCAGATTATGATTCGCCCAATGGGTGATTTTAAAGTAATTCAGAGAACTAAAGATGCGTTTTTCAATGCTACCGATCTACTAAAGCAGTGGAATGGATTTAGTGGGCAACAGAAGCAAATGGTGCACTATACCGATAATTCTTCAACAGAAGAGTTTATAAAAGCTTTAATATCAGAGGAAATGTTTAAAGAACGTAATTCCGTTCTTATACAATCAAGAGGAAAGAATGGTGGAACATGGATGCATCCCTTACTTTTTATTGATTTCGCAATGTGGCTAAATCCAACTTTCAAAGTGAAAGTTCTCAAATTTGTCTATGATGAAATGATAAAATTCCGCAATCTTGCTGGTGATGCATACCCATCCATGTGTAAAGCGGTCAGTTCTATTTTGCCAGATGACCTATTCAAACAAAAAGTCAAGGATTTGGCAAAATCTCTAAACATCATAGTCTACGGTAAGCATGAATCAGAAATGCGTAATAAAATTGGCGATGAAGCTAAAATCCGCGAATTGTATGAGTTGGAATTGCAGATAGCTCAATGGATAGATTTAGGCTTTATTAAAGACTATAGCAGCCTTAAATCCACATTGACTAAATTGTATTATCGGAAATATCCGAATGTTCTTCCTATCTAAAATATAGGGATATTGAATAGTTGATATAAATAAAGGGATGCATTTCATCCCTTATTTGTTAGCCTTTCTCAATTGTTGTTTTGACTACTATTGTTTTTTCTAATGGGGACAGAGGTTATAAGCTAAATTAAAGACATTTCACCTCTTTGATATTCATAGCTTATTTCTAACTCTTTTCCAGACAAATCTAAGTATATGTTCTGAAGCTGGTGCAGGTATTCAATGGGAGTACGGGATAAGGGGTATTCGGCGCTGTTTATAGACGCAAATAGTTTGTCGTCATCCACTCCATCATTATGTAGGTAACGTCCGTATGATAATTCGATATCGTTGCAGAATCCGTAATATTCCTTTGTAAATCCGCTTTTCAGGAGTAGTTCCTCTGTCAGTGGGATAGGCTCTACCATAGAAACCGGAATTTTACCATAGAAGGTCCCATCTTTTATATTACATTTCAAGTATAAGGAATTAGTTTCAATACTCTCTACTTTGAATATAGTTCCGGAAGGTATTGTAATTCCTACGTACTGGTAATCTTTCGATAGCTTTACATAGTTTCCTAACCTTAATTCTTTTGCTTCCATGTATTACTATTGACTTAGTCGTTGTTTTCTGGCTTTAGTTCAACATTCACGCTAACAGGGAACTCGTTCCCGCAGTGGGGTAAAGGTCGGATGTGAAATCTGTTGTGTTATCGCTTAACAATTATGATTGTTGGATATTACGTTATTTATAGGCTTTCCCTATTCTATCCCCAATTACGGCCCCTTTTTGCCATTTAGCTTTATCCACATCAACAATAAAACAGGCTTTAATATTGATTCCGTGTTCTATTGCGTTTTCTAAATAGGATTGTGCCAATACATCAAAATTTGGCTTACCGATAGGACGTACGCCAATAATCAACATGTTTGTATCAGTTATAGTAGCTTTGTGTATTCCTATTTCTGGGTCTGTTATAGATTTACAAAACTCGTTGCTTGACATACGTACCTTGTTTATATTGGGGGCTTTTTTAAATTCTTCAGGATGTTGTTCTTTTAGCTCGGCTAATGCAATAGAATCTGCAATACGTATTGAATCATTGATATGTTTTTCCTGATCTTTCTTAGAGATACCAGAACACCCCAATAACAAAAAGGATGTAATAATAAATAAT
>OHQC01000418.1_pt1 | contig 12414 bp, 21 predicted proteins | sample 1577881 | NCBI WGS metagenome assembly OHQC01 (sample SAMEA3879522, study PRJEB24766) | human gut metagenome | biome: human-associated habitat; feature: feces | place: USA | collected 1985/1987
TTAAACTTGTACACCATGTCCCCGGGATCGCCGATACCGTTTTCATACTGCTTGATTTTATCTTTCAATGTGGTGTTCTCCACCTTTTCAGGAGTTGATCCCATCTCAGGGATCTCCTTTAACCCGACCAGTTCTGTATAATCGGGCGATTCTTTTGAGTCTTTGTAACCAAGCTCTGCTCCATTCGCAAGCATATTCTTTCCTCCATTTCTCAGCCATTCCAATATACAACATCGGAATGCATATCAATAATTCCTTCATACCGCATCTGCTTGTGCCGAAGCCCTGACGGATCCGGTACGTCTGAACAACTCGTGCGCACCAGACCGAGGGCAGATATTTCTGCATCCACCCGCTGTGCGGCCGCCGATGTGCTCCCGCCGTTCCAGATGTCCACCCGGAAGCGGACGTAGGCTTTATCCTCTTTATTCCCCGTCCGTTCATAGACTTTATTCTCCTCTTCCGTAAACTGGATTGCCGGAAGCACTGCCCACGACGACGGATATACGTCAGACGCATTTTCAGACACCCTCAGCAGCGCTGCGTATACCTGATCTTTTACATTTTTCATAACCTGCGGACCTCCTCTCCCAGATCGTTTCTGATATTCCTGACGATCTTTTCCTCATTGTCTTTCAACGCAGGGTACATAAACGGCTTTGCGCTCTGACCGTTGGTATAATAACCGATCACCTTGCCGTCCTTCCTTGCGATGCCAAAGCCATATTCCTCTGCTTCCCGCAAGGACATCGCAGATGCCGGCATCATCCAGCCTTTCTGTGAATAACCGGGCGTGACTGCCGGGGAGATACCTTTATGGTGCTGTTCCCCGTTCGGACCGGTTCCGAACTCTACATATGCGGCGTACTCTTTGTCTGTATAACAGATACCGCGCATCGTTCCGTCTTCCTGCTCCAATGAGATTGAAATACTCTGGCGCAGCTCTCCATGCTTTGCCTGACAAATTTCCCTTGCAGCCGTGCGGACAAAATCTGTCTGCCTTTCAACACTCTCATACAACCTCCTGTTAATATCAGCCCTCGCCGCCATCCTGCCTGCAAGCTTATCCCATTCCTGCCCCAATGCGCCTTTCCACCTCCAGTACCAGATGGCTGTACGGATATACCGCCATCACTTTATAATCAGGTTCTGCATCCGGATCTGCATACAGGCAGATTCCGTCATTTACTGAAACAGACAGACCGTCCTCAAATACATACCGAACCTCATTTCCTTCTACTTTTTCGCAATAGCGCCCCTCCAGACGAAGGTTTCGGATGTTCGGCAGGCGTATGCCGTAGCGCTCTGCCTGCAGCTTTCCGCCGCCCGGCCAGACTTCCGCCTGAAAAAGTGCCGGAGGCCCGTAGGTTACCGCCGCCACGCCTTCGCGGTCTTTTACCGTTATCGCCCTGCGGTGGCTACATTCTTTCAATCTACTCCGTTTCAGTCTCATACACGCGTCCCCCCACTCTTGCCAGCCGGTATCGGTTCAGCACCTCATAGACGTGCTTCGGGGCATCTTCAAAGCTGTACGATTCCCCCGCCGCGCTGCGGCTTGCCTCCCCTTCCGTCCCCATCCGGTTATAGGCGATCACCGCAAGATCACAGACTGTTTTTTCCAGTGCGGGAATCATCCGGCTCCGCTGGGTATAAAAAAGGACGAACTGCTCCGCATCATCCAAAAGAATCTGCAAAAGCACCCCGTCCTTTTCTCCGGTCAGCACTTTTAACTTTTCAAAGTTGTCCATCAGACCACTTCCTTTACAACCGCAAGCAGCTCCGCCTTATTCAGCCCAGCAGTTCCTTCGATTCCGCGCTCCTTTGCCAGTTCGCGCAGCTCTGCCACCGTCATCTCTTCCGGTGCTTTCCCTGCCGGCTCTTCCTTCGGCTGCAGCGTGCTGCTCAGTTCTTTGTAACCTTCCCCTTTCAGCCGGTCGATCTGCTCCTGCGATTCCGCCACACGCTCCACGTTCCCTCTGATCAGTCTCATAAGCTTCCTCCTCAGCCTTCATTGTCCTTGATGTTCAGAAATACGCTGTCCAGCTTATTGTCCAGAATCCAGATGTCATGGAAACGGCGGTAATCCATCTGCCATGCGTTCGCCCTCTGGTTCGTCACAGGATCAAAGATACGCATCACATCCTGCTTTGTGATCGCGATCGGTGTCGTCCGGGGGCACAGGAAGAAATTGAGGTTCTTTGCAGTCTCCCCTTTTTTGTATCCGCCCGCTTCCTGACCGCCGGTCTTTCCATCCAGCAAGGTAATTGCGGTATACATCCGGTTGGAAGGTGTCATGATGATCGGGACCCCATCCACCGCCGGAACTTTCGTATCAATCCCGCCTTTGGAAAACGTCGCCGCTGTGATCTTCCCTGCAAGCTCCAGTTCCAGCTCCATCAGAAAGTCAGACGTCGCATGGCATACCAGAGGACCTGCGTACAGATCACGCACCGCCCGGATACCTTCTTTCAGCTTACGGAGCGCAGAAGTTCCTTCCGTCCCGGGTGTGTATCCATATTCAATCATCCCAGCCTTCTTTGCCGCAATCGTATCGGTCGCCAGTTTGGAAATACGATACGCATCGATCTCCGGCACAACGTGCACGCGCTGGAACTCTCCCATCATAGAGGATGCTGTTGCCACAAAATTTGTTTCGTTCACATCCATGGCGTCGAGGTGGAATTTTCTTCCCCTATCCTGCGTCATCTTACGGGTCTCATACTCCAACGTAACGCCGCCCTGCTGGTAGCCGTTATCCCTGTCGTAATCCCCCATGCCCTGCACGGACATCTTCGGGATCTTTACCTCCGCACCTCCGTTGTAAATAACCTGTCCGGCATTTGCGTCCATCCATCCGGTTGTCATTTCCCTTACCGCAACCTTATCCAGTGTTTTCTGGAACAGCGTCGCAGTTGCCAATGTGTTGATCGTCATATTCTGTTACCTTTCCTTTCTGAAGCTTATACAGCTCCCATCATTAATTTTTCTACCTGTGCTTCCAGATCATCGGAAGACCCGTCCGCTTTTTTCGGGGGCTTTCCGCCTTTCAGGCGCTCTTCTACTGCCGCCTGTACCGCTTCCTGAAACGCCTTTTTCACAGCTTCCATGGATTTTTTACAGGACTCCGCATCTGTATAATTCAGTACCTCCGCCAGACCGACCGGAAGCTTTTCTTCTGCCAGCGTATTCTTCGCCTCCGCCATCAGCTCCCGGCGGGTGATCTGCGCTTCCCTGTCAGCCAGCTCTTTCTCATGCTTCTGGGCAAGATACTGGGTCTTCTCTTCCTTTGTCATCTTTGACAACTTCTCTGCCTCTGACAGTTTGTCGTTCGTCAACGCTTCCCATTTCTCACGCGCATTGCTTACTGCAGTCTCGATCGCCTTGTTCACGCGTCGGTCAAACTCTGCCTGATTTCCGTCGCCTTTCAGGAAATCATCGAACGACGGCAGCTGGCCGCCCCCTGCTCCGCTGTTCCCTTCTCCGGATCCACCGCCGTTACCGCCATCGCCGGTCCCGCCGCCGTCCCCTTCGGCAAAAAACTGGACGTTCAAGGGAATCATCCGTCTCATTTCTTTCTGTTTCATGTGTTCTCCTTTCTGCCCCATCCCATTGCTGCTGCCCCAGACCGTTGCATAGTTTTATGTCATTTCGGACAAAAATGGGTATAAAAATACCACCGGTCTCCCGATGGCTTATAATCCTGGTACGGTTTCTTTAAGTCCTCTTACGATATTTGCAGCTTTCTTCATCAGCGTATTCTCCGACAGGTACTCCAGCCCTTTCAATGTGATCACTGGCCGGATCGGCTTCTCCAGCTTTGGACTGTAATCACCCGCACACTGATCAAATACCACGCCTTCGATGTATCCGTCTTTTGCCAGCATGATCAGTATTTTCTCCCACCGCTGGCTGGAGATATTCAGTCGTTCGCAGGAGATCATAGCTATATCAAATTCATCGTAATCCATCGCCTTTTCAAGGGCTTTTAGAATCTTATAAATCACTGTAAAATTATCCATTCTCTCCCTCCGGTAATACCCTCTCAATATCATCTATCGTAATATCTATTGTATCCCAATCTTTCGGTGAGCTACCTACATCTGCAAGGAAGTGCGTATCATCCCAAACTTCTACAATCGCTGCCCGCCTTCCATCTTTCAAAAAAAACAGTATCAAATTCATATATTTCCACTTACTTACCTCCCTGGGAAGAACGCCATCAAATCCACGTCTGATCTCACATATACTTCATTCAAATAGTACGAATTGTATACGCGTATCTTCTTTCCCGAAAGATTGTATATCTGGATTTCAGAATCATCTACGTCCTGCAGCCGCTTCTCTTTTTTCAAATCAGGAATATTTTTTTCCAATGCAGCGCATTGCTTTTCAAATACCTCTTTATCTGCCATATTGCAGATCGCATATTCAAACATCGCATTCACTCCAATCCAAGCATTCGATTCACGGATTTTCTGGTTTTGGTTGCTGTCTCCAAGATGTCTTTCATCGCCTCATCACGGTTCAGACCTTTTCTCTGCATCTTTTGTTCGATGAGCTGCTCAAAAGTTTTATTCGGATCGTTCAGGTCGAGCTCTTTTCTGGCTTTCTGATCTTTCATCAGTTCCCTTGCAGCCGTACGGTTATGATTTCTCATTTCACACGCCTGTCTTGCCCGCTGCTCCAACGGGAGGGATGGATCAACCAAGCCGTGGATCTGCTCATCATGCGCTTTATACCAGATTCTTACCTCCCGGTTTCCGAGTTTTTGCTTTAACTCCCCCATTTCCGAAAAATCCATCTGGTTCAGCCGTGCCTGTTTCTGCGCTTTTAACTGCTCCCATCTCTCAGGTTCATTATACTTCATATCCTGAAAATCTGTAAAGCGTTCCGGAATATCGTCTTTCAAAATTGCACGGTATTTCTCATACTGCTCCCGGTCCGCCGCATAATTTTTCAGCTTCTTCTCGTTTGCCTCAGCTTTTGGTTTCCCTGCGACATATTTCTGATACCACTGCCTGTAATCCATATTTGCCGGGACTTTTATACTTCTTCCTGTTTCCGGGTCTATTGCCCTGCGCTTCAGCTCAGCCAGATCTTCATCGCTGATGTCTCCCGTTGTAGTAGACCGACACCACGGATGCATCGGAGGGCAATTTTTACCGACCTCCTGCTCTGATACGGGGAAACGCTTCCCATCCAGCTCCCGGCACATTTCAGAAGTTTTCAGATCCAGCGTAGCAAGAAACCGGTACATCTCAATCCCGCATTCCTTATAACTTTCCATATCCATCTGTACAGCCAGATAGCAGGATTCTGTCCGCACCAGCCTGCGGGCCTTGCTTGCCCCTACCGCAAACTTGTTCGCGATAATTTCGGCAGTCTCCCGCTCTGTCCTGCCTGTTACCAGACTGACCAGCAATTCTTCTTTCAGCGTATCCGCCAAATCCTGTGTGTTTTTCCAGATGCGGTCCGAATAGTTCTCCCCCAGCCACTTGCTGTTGATCACGCGGTCAATCTTTTTCGGATCGATCAGAGAAAAGGAAAAGGCAAGCCCCGTCTGCTTCTGAATCTCAAAAACAGAATGATAATACGCCTCGCTTGCCAGATCCAGATACCATGCTGTATGCTGAATCTTTTCCTGCTCGTAAACCTGCTGCATGACCAGATCCAGCTGGACATTAAGCTGCTGCAGCCGCTCGATCCTTGCCCGATATGCCGGGCTTTCCAGTTCTGTCAGGATTGCGCGCTTATCTTCTCCCTTTGCCGCCAGCAGCTTCTTTAATTCAGCAAGCTTGTCCGGCTCGTAAATCTGATTCAGCAGGCGCTGTGCTTCCGCCTCAGACAAACTATGTTTTGTCCGGAACCGCTCAAAAATATCCTTCATCTCATATTCGAGATACCGGGATGCTTTCAGATACAGCTTTGCGATCTGGTCAGCCGTCTCTTCTGCGCCTGCCATGTATTCAAACATCTGCTGCGCCTTCCGGCGCTGCCAGTAATCACTCATCTACGTCATCCTTTTTCTCATCTCCGCTGCCAAAATCTTCCGGAGGCTGGTTGCTTCCTAACCCGAATGCCGCCTGCTGCCGTTCCAGTGCCTTCTGCTCCTCCTCTTCCACAGCCTTCAGCTCCTCTTCCGGATCATCCACAAACGGCACCTGCGAAAGCAGTGTCTTCCGGCTGACCTTTCCCCAGAGGTTAGCAACGATCTGGCTGATCTCCAGAAGGTTCTTCGGCAGCGCCCTCGTAAAGGTAGGCGTTATCCCGGAAATATCTATCTGCACCCCTTTCACAGACAGGAAGTTTGCAAAAATACGGAGCCGCTTGCGCAGCCCCTTGCGGTAATACCGAGTTTTGATTTTTGTGATATTCTCCATCCCCAGAAGTTTGAACTCCATTGCCACCCCGGAAACATTCCCCCCGAAGGCTTCATCCGTCATGCACGGGATATGCGAAAATTTGTGGATATCCTGTTCGATTGCTTTCCGCAGGATCTCCACGCCGGATTCATCAAACGTCCGTGTGATATACTCAGCCTTTGCATCCGCGGGCATCTCCAAAAGCCTGTCCTCTTTCAAATGCTGTGCAGCAGTTTTCCCATCTGCGTCTTTGCTGTCCTCGTCCCCCAGCATGAATCCGTACAGGGCAAGGATCGCATCGATGAATTGCTCCTTGTCTGTAATGCGGTCAGACATCAGCGCATTGTACGCATCGATCAGCGGAATCTGCAGCTCATAGTCCCCAATCCCCAGTTTGTTGTTCTGGTATGCAATGATCGGCACTTCCCCCATGAAATGTGCTTCCGGTTCTTCCAGAAGAGACTGCGGTCCTTCTATGTCCTCGATGTTCAGTACATACCGGTAATTCTTTGTCAAGACCGTTGCCGCGTATACAATCTTGGTATCATTCGCATCATCTTTCCGGATGCAGTAATACACAGCAAACAGCTCTTTCTCCTCGATACTGTCATCGTATACCATGAAGGTATTTTCCGGGCTGAGGTTTTTGATCGTCAGATTGGTCTCATTCTCTTTTACATAGCAGTATTCAAATGCCCGCCCATAAATCGACAAATCCAATCCATTATCACCGTCCGCCTCATCCGCCCCTGCCTGCTCCAGCGCATCCGTCAGCACCGAAATGTCATCACTGCTCTTATATGTTACCGGATTCCCAATAAAATAGCTGGATGCCGTATCCGCGATGTCTTTCGCGTGATTGCATACCAGCTTATTCTTCCGGTCTCCCTCATCGAGAATCTTATGTGCGCCCTCATAGTAGCGCTTGTTTTCTGAAAGCTTTGCAGCTATCTTCCTGTGTTTCCGGATCAGCCGCCGGATCGCCTGTTTGTCAGGATTTAACTCATCCCATTTCTCCGCTGGCATTGTAAACTGGTACATAAGCTCTCACCCCTTAATTGAATCCATACTTCTTCTTGTTCTTCACGCGCGCCCTGCGGCGTATCATTTCATCCTCCATGCCATACCGCACCGCATCGATCGTATGATTGTTTTTATCCGGATAGCTGCCTTTGAAGTTGCCGTCTTTGTCCATTTCCAGCTCATATCCTGTAAACTCCCTCACGGCATTCGGACAGCGCTTTGGATCAATAATGATCTCTTCCACCTCATCCGCCAGATATTCCATGCCATAATCCACTGAACCGGGACCTTTCTTTGCCGGTATTACCCGAAGCCCCAGTTCGTTCAGCGCAGCAATCGCGCGCGGCTCCTCCGAATCTGCGGTGATCGGCTTATTCAAAGGATTGAATTTTCTGATCTCCCTTGCAGCTTTCGTATTCCCTAACTTCACAGCATAAATTTCGCCAAATAAAAACAGGCGTTTCTGCCTGCTGTTATAATGCATCTTCATGTATGCCAACGGATCCGCGCCGTAGCCGAAGTCAAGCCCCTGCTTGATCCGGTCAAATACCGCGATCTCATCATCCGTAATCCGGCGCACGGTCACATTTTCAAACACAGCGCCGCCGGTTCCTGTTGCAATTCCCAGATACTCGTGCTCATAAGCTTTTGGCTTTACTTCCCGTAAATGTTCTGCTTCGACCAGAAACTGCTCCCCCAGCCATTTCTTCGGCACAGTTCTGTAGTCCGTATGACTGTGTACCGTGTCCCCCCTGACATTCAGGACATCCTGATTTACCCAGCTGTTCATCGACTTCGGAGGGTTCCAGCTGTAGAAAACAAAAAACTCCGGCCCGCCTCTCATGAGCGACTGGAGTATTGATCTTTCCTCTTCCGATCCGTCGAACTCTGCCCGTTCCTCGAACCAAATATATTTAAAATATCCGTTTGAAATCTTTACGGACTTAATCTTCTGCGGGTCATCCGCCCCCCTGAAAATGATTTTATTTCCGTATGGCAGATATGTCAGCCCCAGCGGAGAATGACGCACCTTCCACTTATCTGAAACGCCCAGCATATCGATTGCCCACCGGAGCTGTTCAAATACCGATTCTTCTAAGAACCTCCCAACCTTTCGCATCGCGATCGCATTCGCCGCCGGATCCTGCATCATCCCAAGGACAATTTCGAGTCCAATAAAAGATGACTTCGTGGATCCACGCCCGCCGGACAATTTATAATGCGTGTGCCGGTGCTCTGCTATGTCCCAGTGCAGACCGTAAAACGACGGCGCGATCAGATCTGTCAGTTTAACCTGTGTCTGGCTTCGGGATGTCATTGACGATCACCACACCTTCCACTCCGTTGACATCCAGCTTATCATTCCACATCCCCAGATGTCTCCCGAGAAGCTCCAGTGCTTTCAGCTTATCTGCTGCCTTCGCTTCCCGCTCAATACTCTCTCCTGTCTCCGAATACGATTTCTTAACCTTGATCGACTGCAGCGCCGCGGTATCCTCGTCCGAAGCGTCCTCCCTGACTGCTGCCGTCTTTGGATCTATTACATCCCTCAGATTCAGGAATGCGATCTTTGCAAGCTCCTGTACCACGCGGTCCGCGCAGACTCCGGTACGCTTTGAACGTTCTGCCATCGCCTTCTCAACACACGCGCAAATTTCAGGTTTCTTCAAGTTCTCATTTCCGATGCTTCCCGCCGTATCCGGGCTGTATCCCGCACGGATTGCAGCCTGGGTGGCGTTTAGGTCAATTAAATATTCTTCGACGAATCGTTTCTGTTTTTTTGTCATGCGGGATCACCTGCCTTTCTATTTATGTTCTTTTCTATACCTCTCCAACTCTTCCTTTTCCCGTTTTACATCTTCATCAGACAAACGGCAAAATTCTTTATCAGAAATATGCATCTCATCCATAAATATTTTATGTCGATAAGACCAATGCCTCATTCTGATTTCCCTAAGTTCAGGATCTTTTATTTTCCTTATTTCTTCATTGTTCAATATTTCTTTATACTGCTCTTCTTCTGTCAACCACTCATCCATACCTATAATTCTCTTCCCAAATCTTAATATGTCACTAAAAATGTTTCTGCACTGCTTATCCAGCGAGGATTCCATCCGACAATTGAAAATATCTTCGATTTTTTTACTGGAACATCTGGTTCATTTTCCCCTGATATAGTCCGAAAATAGTACATTTCCAACAGAAACAACCCCGCCAAAGCATACAAAACATTTTTTAAATTAGCACTTTCAAATCCCCCTGCTCTTCCGTGTTTTATGTCATTGTAAGCCTTATACCAAAACAATGATTTTGTAGCACTCTGCGAATCCCAATTCTCAAAGGGTGTAATTGTCAATCCTCGTATAGAAACGCTCCTTGTTTTTATATCTGGATAATTTCCCAAAATAATAGGGTAATAATCTGCACTGTTCTTTCTTTCACCGCTTCCAAATCCACAAATAACCTTAAAAACTGAATCTATTTCCGCTCCTATAGTCTGAATTTGTCGTATAAACTCATATGAAAATGTCGTGTAATTTCTTTCATCAAGCTCGACGTAATTTAAAACATCATCAAATGCATTTTCTAATACCAGGTAATATCTCCAGCATATTTTTTCAAACTCATCTCTTGTCATATCATTTCCTCCCACACAATACATTTTTCTTCATCATACACCATAATCCGTCAAAAATCCATACTGCCAAATATGGTATCATAAAAAGCACCTAACCGCATTTTCCACGATCAGGTGCTTCTCAAAGATGTATGTGGGGGAAGTAGTGGCTTATCCACTACTGTCAGTTTATACTATAACATTTTAAAACCGAACAATGCGAACAAAGTGAACAAACTTTTATTTTTCCGCCATGAATCGCTGAAATTCCAGTCTTACGCTGTCGCCCGTTGCATTCCGCCCCATCTTCACAGCCACTTCCTCCCATGTCAGATCCTCAAAGAACTTCCACCGGATAATCCGCTGCATCCGCGCCGGTATCGTCAGCATCCACTCTTCCACGTTCTGCTTGATCCTCTCCGCGTTCGCTTTCCGGCGTTCCAGCAAACCCTCATCCCGCCGAAGCGCGCTGTCGTCTGCATAGGTAAATGTCGTTCCCTCGATCTTGAAATGCTGCGGCTGGTACGGGAAATCCGGATTGCTCCCGCTTACATTCGTCTGGATGATCGTCTTGCGCTTTTTCTTCAATGCCCTGATGTCCCGCTCTGTCTCTTTGACCAGCGCGCAGGCGTCTATGTAGTCGTTTAAGATATTTTTGTCCATCGGTGTCACCTCCCTTTTTTTATTCGCTTGCTTACTTAAATATCAGTTTAGTTTTCGTCATCCCACAGAAGCTTCTGTCCGCATAAACTACAATATTGGCTTCTCCTGCTTGGCTGTATCTTGCATCCATTTGGACATCCATATTTAATATACGGCTCTTCTCCAACATCTTCGTAATGATGCTCAATCAGCTTTTTTGGTATTTGCTTTTCTAATGCCGAGACAGCCATATTATATGCTTCATCTATAGCAGTCCCCCAACTTGTATCAAAAGGAATCCCTTTACCTAAAGTGTTATAGTCATATTGTAATTCTTGAATTGCTTCTTCTGGCTTCATTTTGTCTCTCCCTCCGTTCAATACTCAGTCACGACTATTCTTCTTAATTCCAACCATACTTTTCTCCATAATAGATAAATCTTTTTTCTTTCATTATTTCTTCTTGCGTATCACTTCTTCGCCACATATCAATAAATTCACAAATTACCTCTTCAATATTAGAAAAATCTCAGTTTAATTACTGATTGCAAAAATCTATAAATGCTTTTATGGCTTCATCTGCTTTATTCCTTGTCCACCATCTTCGTCTTTTGTTTTTCTTTCTATGTAGTGGCAGTCCAGCCATCTTGCGGCTGTTATTGGTTAACAACATTTTTTCCATTTAATTTTCCTCCGCTAAGTGACCATTTAATTGATCATATCCACTTTCTTATTACTTCTGATGTGCAAATAAATACCACAATGCAAAAAAGTACAGCCACCATACTATTCCGTCACATTTTCTGTTCCACTGCAATTCGCCAAACTGCTCGAATTCCAAAGCATACCACACGGCTGATATTGCACACGAAACCAATAAAGCCTTAATTGCTGCCATATCATTTTCCTCCAAACACCATTTTCGTGACCTCACGAAAATGCTCATTTCAATCCATCCATAAAATCAAATATACTCATCTGCCGTTCTTCCCAGAAGAAACGTTCCTCCCAGTCATGGATACTTGTATTGGTCAAGTTGTTCCACATATTTCCGATCAAGTTCAGCTCATTCTCCAATTCCAGCAGTCTATCCCATAAGTTCCTATGATTGGTTCTAAGATGTTTCAACTCTGCATATCTTGCATTAGGACAGAACCAACAGCCACCTCTAGGTGCAAAATCGTATATCGGGGATAATAGGTCATATTTCTGGCACAACTCAAACGCCATTTGCTCCGTATATCCATACTTTTCAAGCAAAGATACTTTGTTCCCAGAATTTACAATACGTGCCATTCTGACCGGTTCATCAATGGCAATTCCTATATACTGGGTAAATTCTTCGTTCATTTCATTCAAGAATTTTCTTATCTGTAGCATTTTGCAGTCTCTATTGATTAAACATTTTCCCGCCATAGGAAAACCCAACTTTCTTCCTATTCGTTTTCCCTTAGTCGCGATATGATGAAAGCAATCCAAATAGTTCTTTCCAGAATGAAGTATCTTTACCTCATATCCCCATTCCTCAAAATTCGGAATAGCCACATTCTTGATAAAATCAATATGTTCCGGAAGCTCTCCGCTGATATTTTCATCAAACATCACTTCTGAGAAAATAATCAGATCCAATGGCTCGCCATGCTCATGAGCCAGAATTATACTCGCTGTGCTGTCCTTACCTCCAGACCACGACGCTATGTATTTCATAATCTGCTGTCCCCCAGAAACGTGCTTGCCATCTGCTCCTGCCATCCGGCGGAAGTATTATCGC
>OHQC01000420.1_pt1 | contig 12396 bp, 14 predicted proteins | sample 1577881 | NCBI WGS metagenome assembly OHQC01 (sample SAMEA3879522, study PRJEB24766) | human gut metagenome | biome: human-associated habitat; feature: feces | place: USA | collected 1985/1987
TATTTTACAAGCTGATCGCGTTTGGTCTGGGAATTGAGTATGTGGTGCAGGTGTTCCTGACGATCGGCGGCGTGACCAAGTTTATTCCGTCCACCGGCGTGACGCTGCCGCTTGTCAGTTATGGAGGCAGTTCGATTCTCAGCACATTTATCCTGTTTGGCGTGATACAGGGACTATATGTCCTGAAACGGAATGAGGAAGAAGAGGAGGAGCAGCAGTTTGATGAGGCAGAAGGATGAAATGGAAAGAACTGAAAATGCGAGAGCGCGTTCAAACCGTCATATTCTGTGGCTGACCTATGGGATTGCGGCGCTCTTTATCGCGATGGCCGTTTATTTTGGCTGGTTTATCCAGTTTAAGAGTGAAAATGTGATCGGCAGCTCTTATAATGCGAGACTCGATCTCCTCTCAGACCGGGTGACCCGCGGTTCGATTATGAGCAATGATAAAACGGTGCTGGCGCAGACGAACATTGCAAGTGACGGAAGCGAGAAACGCTATTATCCGTATGATTATCTGTTTGTCCATTCGGTCGGATATTCCGGCAAAAATGGAAAAACCGGTCTGGAGTCGCTGGCGAATTTCTACCTGCTTTCCTCCCATGTGAATCTGATTGAGAAAACGATCAATGAATTTCAGGGGAAGAAAAATCTGGGCGACAATGTGATTACGACGCTCGATGTGGATCTGCAGCAGACGGCATCCGACGCGATCGGAAAACACCGGGGCGCGGTGATTGTCATGGAACCGGATACGGGAAAGATTTTAACGATGGTTTCCCAGCCGAATTTCAATGCGAATCTCGTCGATGAGCGCTGGGCAGAGTTGATATCGCCGGACAATACGAAGGCGCAGTTAGTCAACCGCGCGACGCAGGGCTTATATCCGCCGGGATCTACCTTTAAGATTATTACGGCACTGGAATATATTCGGGAGTATGATGCGGATTCGTATTCTTATCATTGTACGGGAAGTGCCTATATTCAGGGAGGAACAAGTATTCCGTGTTTTGATAATAAAGCACATGGCACAGAGAATTTAAAAACGGCATTTGCCAATTCATGTAACTCTGCGTTTTCTACAATTGGTACACAGTTAAACCGTTCTGCATTTAAAAATCTGTGCAGCACGCTGATGTTTAATTCCAATCTGCCAATTGGAATTGAGTATAACAGCAGCAGTTTCACGCTGGATGATTCCTCAGGAATCAGTGAAGCACAGGAAACAGCAATCGGACAGGGTAAGACTATGATGACACCGATTCACAATCTGATGATTACGGCAGCAATTGCCAATGACGGTGTGATGATGACACCATATCTGGTGGACCATGTGCAGACGGCAGATAAGATAATTGTAGAGCAGACCACACCGACAGCACTGGCAACGGTTGCAACGGCAGATGAAGCAGAACAGCTGACACAGTATATGCGTGCAGTTGTGACACAGGGAACAGGCTATGCCTTAAAAAATGCTTCTTACAAAGCTGCCGGAAAAACCGGTTCGGCGCAGTATGACAGCTCTGATAATGTCCATTCGTGGTTTGTCGGATTTGCACCGTATGATGATCCGGAAGTTGCTATCTGTGTTATTTTAGAGGGCGGCTACACCGGTGTCAGAAATGCATCTTATGTGGCAAAGGAAGTCTTAGACGCGTATTTTAATTAGAAATACAAATGACAGGATTTGCGGTTTTTGCGGTTGCTATTGTCTGCCTGCAATGTTATAATGAAAGTAATTGAGAACACACCCATATGTACAGGAGGAATTGCAATGAAAGAAGCAACAAGCTGTGGTGGTGTGGTGATATTTAGAGGCAAAATACTTGTTTTATACAAGAATTACAGAAATAAGTATAAAGGCTGGGTGCTTCCCAAAGGGACGGTTGAGCCGGGAGAGGCACATGAAGATACCGCCATCCGGGAAGTCAGAGAAGAAAGCGGCGCCAATGTCAGAATCAGGGCGTACCTTGCAGATACCGGATATACATTTAATGTTTTTGATGATGTGGTCAATAAAACAGTACACTGGTATCTGTGCGAGGCAGACAGCTATGATACCAGACCGCAGCGCGAAGAATTTTTTGAAGATGCGGGATTTTATAAATTTCATGAAGCGTATCATTTGTTAAAGTTTCCGAATGAAAAACAGATTTTAGAAATGGCTTATGGAAAGTATATACAGATGAGAAAAGAAAAAATATGGTAATGGGAGAAAAAACATGAGTACAGTCAGTCAGATTGGAGCGGCAGAAACGGCAAAATATCTTATGGATATTCCAAGCTGTGTGATACCGCAGGATACAGACAGTTTTGATTCGGTATATTCGGATATATCTACAGGTGATGAAGATTTAGATACGATATTTGAAGAAGTTTCAAAAGAATACGGTGTTAATGTGAATCTGTTAAAGGCAGTGGCACAGGCAGAGTCGGGATTTGATTCACAGGCGGTATCAAGTGCAGGTGCGATGGGTATTATGCAGCTGATGCCGGCAACAGCAGAATCACTGGGAGTAGAAGACCCGTATGATGCCAGACAGAATATTACGGGCGGTGCCAAGATGCTCGGCTATCTTTTAGCGGATTATAACGGCGATGTGACACTGGCACTGGCAGCGTATAATGCGGGAAGCGGTGCGGTACGTAAGTACGGCGGTGTTCCTCCGTATTCCGAAACGGAAAATTATATCCGCAAGATTAATGATATTCTCGGCGGAGCATTGGACAATGATTCTACAACGGTAGACGGCGCAGAGCCGACACCGGTATACGGCACATCACAGGATGAAGAAGAAGTGTATTACAGTGCGCCGGTGACACAGCAGTATATGGCGGCTGCGCAGATTCCTGTGGTACAGGCAGGCTATCAGACAGCGGCACAGGCATACGAAGCTGCTTACAACAGTGTGATATCTGTAATTTCCGGACAGGATTATTCGGGAATTACACAGATTTAATCACGTTTATTATATGGAAAGAAAATAGAGGTGCAAGAGATGAAAAGAGGAAGAATAAAGGTAACACTGTACAACCGTACATTAAAAGAGATTGATATGAGTGATTTTTCATATATTTCAGAAGACATTTTTTCAAACAGAAGTGATGTTGTTAAGATTGAACTGCCGGAAGGCGTTAAGAAAATCGGCAACAATGCATTTGAAAACTGCAACAATCTGGAAGAAGTGATTTTCCCGGATTCACTGGAAGAAATCGGACAGGAAGCATTTATTAACTGCGTGAATTTAAAAAGTGCGGTATATAAAAAGGGTGTGAAGGTAGACCCAACTTCCTTTAAAGGATGTATCCAGTTGGAAAGATAAGTACATAAGACAAGGCTGCGGCATTTGCCGCAGTCTTTTTTCGTTATCGGGAATTTGCGGATTCTTTAGTAAATTAAAGTGCTTTTTATTTGACAAATGCGTTGCGGTAAGATATGATTTTTAGATAGTGGGATACGTATATAGTAATGTCGGGGTTTTAAATTCCCCGGTTATGGTACGCTTCGCATGTGCAATCAATAAAGCATCAGGAAAATATGCGGAAATGAGGAGAACTATGAGTCAGAAAAAAACATTTGTAACATTAGAACAGTTAAAAGAAATTAATAAGACTTATCCGACACCATACCATCTGTATGATGAAAAAGGGATTCGTGCAAATGCAGAACGTTTAAAGAAAGCATTTTCATGGAATAAAGGCTATCGTGAATATTTTGCGGTAAAAGCAACCCCGAATCCGTTCATTTTAAATATTTTAAAGGAATACGGCTGTGGTACGGATTGTTCTTCAATGACAGAACTGATGATGAGCCATGCACTCGATTTTAAACCGGAAGAAATTATGTTTTCATCCAACGATACACCGGCAGAAGAATTTGCTTATGCAGCAAAAATTGGTGCTACGATCAATTTAGATGATATTACACATATTGATTTCTTAGATAAGATTTTAGACGGCAAATTTCCGGAAACCATGAGCTGCCGTTATAATCCGGGCGGATATTTCAAACTCGGAACATCAATTATGGACAATCCGGGTGATGCAAAATACGGTATGACACATGACCAGATTATCGAAGCATTTAAGATTTTAAAGTCAAAGGGCGTAAAGCACTTTGGTATTCATTCTTTCCTTGCAAGCAATACAGTTTCTAACGAGTATTATCCTGCACTGGCAAAGATTTTATTTGAACTGGCAGTTGAATTAAAGGAAAAGACCGGCGTAGATATCCGGTTTATCAACCTTTCAGGCGGTATCGGCATTGCATACAAGCCGGATCAGGAAGAAAATGATATTGCTGTTATCGGTGAAGGCGTTCACAAGGTTTATGATGAAGTGCTGACACCAAATGGCATGGGCGATGTTGCAATTTATACGGAACTCGGACGTTTCATGCTTGCACCTTACGGCTGCCTTGTTACAAAAGCAATTCATGAAAAGCATACACACAAGGAATACATTGGTGTCGATGCGTGTGCGGTAAACCTTATGCGTCCGGCAATGTACGGTGCATACCATCATATTACGGTAGCGGGAAAAGAAGATGCACCTTGCGACCATGTATACGATATTACAGGTTCTCTTTGTGAAAATAATGACAAATTTGCAATTGACAGAAAGCTGCCAAAGATTGACATGGGTGATTATCTGATTATTCATGATACAGGCGCACATGGCTTTTCAATGGGATACAATTACAACGGAAAGCTGCGTTCATCAGAACTGTTATTAAAGGAAGATGGCAGTGTGGAAATGATCCGCCGTGCAGAAACACCAAAGGATTATTTTGCAACATTTGATTTTTGTAATATCCTCGATAAGCTGAATTTAAAATAAGCCGAAGGAGAAATAAGGATTACTATGAAAGACTTATATTATGTTGCGCAGGAGATTTCAAAGCAGAAGAATTTAAAAGGAAATCTTTTAAAATATGCAACAGGGATGGCTTCTATGTATACAGGACTTGCATACATGAAGCTGTCCATGAATTATTATACCGTTTATGATATGCGTCAGGAAAATGCGACAGTCAATCCGGTATTTGAAGAACTGCTTGCTACGACAAACGGTGTGATTGACAAGCTGCTTTCCGGACAGGCAGAAGATGTGACAGAAGTTGAAACAGTCAGAAACCGTCTGATTGAAACCATGGAGGTTGTAACACAGTATGTAGACTGCCTGCGGATTTATGAATATGTATTAAACCGCGTGGAACACCGTTTCAGTGGTCAGGTGGCAGATGAAGAATATTACGGGATGTATCTGACCAATGATTTGATGCATTATATTCTTGCAGATAAAGATAATGTTGTCATTAACAGTAAGATTTCAGAAGTTGTGGGACAGCTGCCGATGCGTCTTTCACGGAACAAGTTCTTTGAATATTTAAGAGAAGCATTTACGTTATACCACGGCGCACAGAAAGGCACGATCGATGATTTTGCCTATGCACTGCGCACAACGGCGATGTTACAGGAAGTCAAGGGTTTTGAAACACTTTTTCCTGAAGTGTATGACAGTTACAGAACGCTTGCCAATGCAGATTATGCAGAACTGACAGAGGAAGAATATACCCGCCTTAAAAATGTGCTTACAATTGCTACAGAAAAGATGTTAGACTGCGCGGATTTATTTGTACTGCTTACACAGGTGGTCAATGATTTGTACACCATTATTTTAACAGAAAAGCAGACACTTTCCGATATCGGGGAAGTGACGGTTGCAAAGCAGATTATTACCTGTGTGCGTCAGGCATTTGACGGAAAAACACTGCTTTCAGATGAAGTTCTCGGCAAGTTTGAATATTTTGAAGGAAAGCAGGAAAGAATCCTTATGATTCTTTCTAAGAGTGACTTTGCAGTGGAAACGGCACTGGAAAATATGCCAAAGGAATTAGAAGAAGAAGGATTACAGGACTGCTATGCAGCACTGGCTGATGTGATGAAATTACAGTCCGGCAGTGACTTTGTAAGTCTTATAAAAGACCCGGAAAAGTTAAATGTACCGGATAATTCTTACGCAGACGAAACCTGTGAAAACATTATTGCCCAGTTAAAGGAAAGCTTTACGGATATGCCGCAGATTGTAAGACGTGCCGTGATGTCGGCAGTACTTTCACAGCTGCCTGTATTTTTTAACAATACTGACGAAATCTGCGAATATATTAATCTGTCGCTGGAGCAGTGCAATGATGCGGCAGAAAAGATGGCAGTAATTGAAGTAATGAAAATGATAATGCGTGGGTGATGAGTAAATGAAATGGTATCGGAACCTCTATCTTGGCGAGGGTGCAAAGCAGGCAAAATATAAGATGTTTGGCAGAATCCGCCGCGGGCGTTTTCAACTGGATACGTATCTGATTACACTTTCGGACAACCCGGATAATCTGCTGGATATGTTTTCGGCAAATGTCTTAAAGCAGCCTTATTTTAAGAAACAAAAGGGGATTCATGCCAGAGAAATCTATGTTGTCGGTCTGGCGAAAGGCTATGCCGAGGGGCTTGAGGTTATCACAGCCATTATTGATGATGTTTATCAGCAGACGGGGGCGTTTGATATTCCGGGTTATTTAAAGTTCGGAAGAAAACGCATCCGCTAGACTGTGGGAGGAAAACAACAATGCTTCATGGTTTGCTATTGGTTTTAAAAATAGCAGGGATTATCCTTGCAGTCTTACTGGGAATTGTTCTTGCGGCAGCAGCGGCGGTGCTGTTTGTGCCGGTGCGCTATGCGGCAGATGCACAATATGATAAAAACAGCGGCAAAAAGCCGGTGCTTCATGTACGGGTTACATGGCTTTTGCATCTGTTCCGTTTTTTTATGGAATATAACGAAGGCTTTAAAATGCGGGCGCAGGTTCTTTTCTTTCCACTGTATGATTCGGAAAGACCGATAGAGCCGGAAATAAAAGAACAAAAAGAAAAAGCTTCAAAAAAGAAGCAGAAAGCCGGGGAACGCACGGTTTTTGACGAACAGCCACAGAAAAGCGGCGTACAGGCGCAGGAAGTCCGGAAACGGATAGAACAGGAACCATCGCAGGAAACCGGGAGCGAAACTGAGGCAGAGCAGACGGCGGAAGAAAATCCGTGTGCTTTCCGCAAAAAGCCGTCTTTAGCGGAAAAGTTTAAGTGTTTCGGAGAGCGCATAAAACAGGTCTGCCGGCGGATAAAAGCATTTTTTATCAGGATTACGCAGACAATCTGCGGTATTTTTGATAAGAGTGTTTCGCTAAAGGAGACCGTGCAGGAAAAAACAACCCATTTTTCGGAAATGCTGCAGGATGAAGAAAACCGCGAGCTGGTTCATTTTCTATGGGAGCAGTTGAAACGGCTTTTACAAAAATCCCGTCCGAAAAAATACCGACTCCGTGTCCGGTACGGATTTGAAGACAGTGAAACGACAGGCTGGCTTGCAGTACGGCTTGCGGTCCTTTACGGACTTTTGGGACTGGACATCGAACTGATTCCCGATTTTGAAGAATCCGTTTTTGAGGGCGAAGGCATGATAAAAGGGAAAATCCGGCTGGCGGGGATTTTAATGATTGCAGGGAAAGTTTATTTTAACCGCCTTGTACAGAAAAAACTGTTAAAGAAAAGCAGCCGTTAAGACGGCAGAATGGAGGAGTTATGGCAGAAAATAAGAATAATTTTGATACAACGGTAGCCTCTCTTTTTAAAGGGATGGATTCATTTGTTTCCGCAAAAACGGTTGTGGGAGATGCAGTGACAGTCAATGACACCATTATTCTTCCGCTGGTTGATGTATCGTTTGGTGTGGGTGCAGGTGCATTTGCGGGCGAAAAGAAAAACAATGCGGGCGGCGCAATGACAGGAAAGGTTTCGCCAAGTGCGGTTTTAGTTATTCAGAACGGGACAACAAAGCTTGTCAATATTAAAAATCAGGATACGGTGACAAAGATTTTAGACATGGTGCCGGACGTGATTGACCGTTTTACAAGCGGAAATAAGACAAAAGAGTACGATGAAGAAGTTGAAAATGCAATTCACGATGTAACAGAGGAATAACACGCGGCGGTGCAGCATATACTATTGATAAGACAGAATATAAAGACGGTTCGCTATGACAAGAATGTGTGGATTTATACTGTTCTGGATTGCAGTAGGAATGATGATTGCACTGTTTTTTACTGAAAATATCTGTCTGTGTATTTTCGTGATTATTGTGCTGATGATATTGGGATATAATTTGTTTTGTCATTAAAATGAAAAAAATGTTGAAATAATGCTTGCAAAATAATTTAATATCTGCTACAATATTTTCTGTTGTGGGTAAATAATACCCAATACCATTAAGGAGGTGTATTTAAGATGGCAAAATGTGCAATTTGTGAAAAAGCTGCTCACTTTGGTAACGCTGTGAGCCATTCTCATAGAAGATCAAATAAGAAATGGAATGCTAACGTTAAGTCAGTAAAGGTTAAGGTCAACGGTGCATCTCAGAAGATGTATGTATGTACTTCATGCTTACGTTCCGGTAAAGTAGAACGCGCATAAGAACTGCTGTTAATTTTCGAAAATTTATATCAGTGGGAAGGTGGATTGTCTTTTTAGATGATTCACCTTCTTTGTTTTGACATTTGTATCATGAATAGGTATAATATCTATTATTAGATAGGATAGATAGTATCCGTGAATGGAGGTATATAGATGAGAGGTCATATCGAAGGACAATTAGGTACGATTACCATCGAATCAGAAGTTATTGCAAGATATGCCGGTTCTACAGCCGTAGAGTGTTTTGGTATTGTGGGCATGGCAGCTGTCAGCATGAAGGACGGCCTTGTAAAGCTTTTAAAGGGCGACAGCCTTACAAGAGGAATTCACGTAGAGATTGATGAAGACAATATGATTACAATTGATTTTCATGTTATTGTTTCTTATGGTGTCGGCATTTCAACCGTTGCAGAGAATCTGATTGAAAATGTAAAGTACAAGGTACATGAATTTACAGGTCTTGATATTAAGAAGATTAATATATTTGTAGAAGGTGTTCGTGTAATAGATTAATGGAAGATGCCGTATATGGCGGAATGGAGGAAAATTGTGGCTACAAATACAATAGATGCAGCACTTTTGCAAAAGATGTTCCTTGCAGGAGCAAAAAACCTTGAAGCAAAAAAAGAGTGGATTAATGACTTGAATGTATTCCCGGTGCCGGACGGCGATACGGGAACCAATATGACACTGACAATTATGTCTGCGGCAAAAGAAGTCGGTGCGATTGCAGTACCGGATATGGAAATGCTGGCAAAAGCAATTGCGACCGGTTCATTAAGAGGTGCAAGAGGTAATTCAGGTGTTATTCTTTCACAGCTGTTCAGAGGATTTACAAAGGAAATGTCCGGGCTTGACAGTTTAACCGTAGAAGACATTGCAAGAGCAACACAGAGAGCAACAGAAACAGCATACAAGGCCGTTATGAAGCCGAAGGAAGGAACAATTCTTACCGTTGCAAAGGGTGTATCTGATAAGGCGGCAGAAGTTGCAGAGGAAACAGAAGACATCGAAGAAGCACTGTTAAAGATTATTGAACATGCAGAGCTTGTCTTGTCAAAGACGCCTGAAATGCTCCCTGTTTTAAAGGAAGCCGGTGTTGTGGATTCCGGCGGACAGGGTCTGGTTGTTGTATTAAGAGGTATGTATGATGCTTTAACAGGTAAAGTCACAGACTTTAAGATTGAAGGCGTATCTAAAGCAAAAATTGCAGCAACAGGAAAGAATACGGGAGCTGCCATTGAAAATGTAGATATTAAATTCGGTTACTGTACGGAATTTATTATTATGCTCGATAAAGAATTTGATGAAAAGACAGAAGAATCCTTTAAGGCATTTTTATCTTCTATCGGTGATTCCATTGTGTGTGTTGCATTAGATGACATTGTAAAGGTTCATGTGCATACCAATCATCCGGGTCAGGCATTTGAAAAGGCATTAGAATACGGACAGCTGACAAAGATGAAGGTTGATAATATGCGTGAGGAACACAACCAGAAGGTTATCCAGCAGTCAGAGATGGAAGCAGCTGCTAAGGAAGAAACAGAAAAGAAGGAAGAAAAAGCACCACATAAGGATTTTGGTTTTGTAACGATTTCCGCAGGCGAAGGACTTTCTGAAATCTTTAAGGAACTGGGTGTTGACGAAGTGATTGAAGGCGGACAGACCATGAATCCGAGTACAGAGGATATTTTAAATGCTGCTGACCGCATTAATGCAGATACTGTTTTTGTTCTTCCGAATAATAAGAACATTATTCTTGCCGCGGAGCAGGCAGCAGAGCTTGTAGAAGGCAAAAAGCTGATTGTAATTCCGACAAAGACAGTTCCGCAGGGTATTACAGCGATGATTAACTTTGAAGCTTCAAGAAATGCACAGGAAAATGCAGACACGATGACAGAAGCACTTTCAACAGTGGCAACAGGACAGCTTACTTATGCAGTCCGTGATACGTCAATTGACGGAAAAGAAATTCACAAAGACGATATTATGGGACTTTCAGACAGCGGACTTGCGGCAGTCGGCAAGAGCATTGACCAGACACTGTTAGAACTTGTTGATGCAATGATGAATGAAGATGCAGAACTTATTACCCTGTATTACGGCAGTGATATTTCAGAAGAAGATGCAGAAAATGCCGCAGCAAAGGTTGAAGAAAAATATCCGGATATTGATGTAGAGCTTCAGATGGGCGGACAGCCGATTTATTATTACATTGTTTCAGTAGAATAAAATGTGAACAAGTCATCTATTACAGCTTGTTCACATAACATTTTACGCCGCAGGCAGCGTAAAATGTTATTTATCGCAGGACTGAATAAATTCAGTCCGCGTTCCTCCGGCATTGGAATGCCTGCGGAAAGAAGGATAAGATGAGTAAGATTGATGAAATCAGAGGCGAGATGGTTAAGGCGATGAAGGCGAAGGATAAGGCCAGAAAAGATGTTCTTTCCTTACTGCTTGCGGAATTAAAGAATGTTGAAATTAACAACCGCACACCGCTGACTGATGAAGAAGGAAATCAGGTTATTTTAAAGCAGATTAAGCAGTTAAAAGAAACACTTTCCCTTACTCCGGCAGACCGACAGGACATTATTGACGAGTGTAATTTCTCAATCAGTGTATTAGAGGAATATGCACCGAAGATGATGGATCTGAAATCAAAGCAGTGATTGAAGAAACATTAAAAGAACTTTCTATCGAAACACCGACAGCACAGGATAAAGGTAAAATTATGAAAGTGTTAATGCCAAAGGTTAAAGGCAAGGCAGACGGTAAACTTGTCAATCAGGTTCTTGGCTCAATGATGGCATAAGTTATGAATATACAGCAGCTTAAAGGAATTGGAGAAAAAACTGCTGCGCTACTTAGCAGGCTTTCCGTATACACTGTAAAAGACCTTGTAGGGTTATACCCACGGGCTTACGATGTATATGAAAAGCCTGTTTTTGTACAGGAAGCAGTGGAAGAACATGCATCAGAAATCGTGAGCATTGAAGCCGTTGTGGCAAGAAATGTGGAACAGTATTCCACACCGAGAATGAAAGTATTATCGACAGTTGTGCGGGATGAACAGGGAACATCCCTGAAATGCACATGGTTTAACATGCCGTTTCTGCGCAGCAGTTTAAAGCCGGGAGCACATTATGTCTTCCGCGGTCAGCTTGCAAAGAAAAAGGGAAGCTTTGTTTTAGAACAGCCACAGATGTATACAATGGCGGCATATGCACAGTTACAGGGAAGTATGCAGCCCATATATCCGCTGACAAAGGGGCTGTCCAATAAAACGGTCGCCAAAGCAGTAAAACAGGCATTGGAAAAGTACGATACGTGTCTGGAAAAAGAATATATACCGGTAGATATCCGCAGTGCGTATCAGCTTGCGGAACACAATTTTGCCGTACAGCGGATACATTTTCCGCAGTCGCAGGAGGATTATTTACAGTCCAGAAAAAGACTGGCATTTGAAGAATTTTTTCTGTTTGTGCTGGCAGTGCGCAATATGAAAGAAAAAAATACACACAGGCTGAACGAGTACCGTATTTTAAATGATGCGCGTACCGATAAATTCATTTCTGAACTGGAGTTTGAACTGACGGATGCACAGAAAAAGACATGGGAAGAAATCAAAGAAAACATGTCCGGCAGTGCGTTAATGAGCCGGTTGATTCAGGGCGATGTTGGTTCCGGAAAGACGATTATTGCAGTGTTGGCATTGATGAATACCGCGTTTGCAGGGTATCAGGGGGCAATGATGGTGCCGACAGAGGTGCTTGCAAAACAGCAGTACGAGTCGATCTGTTCGATGTTTGAAAAACATCAGATTCCGTTAAAGGTTGTGCTTTTAATGGGTTCGATGACGGCGGCGCAGAAAAGAGCGG
>OHQC01000437.1_pt1 | contig 11897 bp, 10 predicted proteins | sample 1577881 | NCBI WGS metagenome assembly OHQC01 (sample SAMEA3879522, study PRJEB24766) | human gut metagenome | biome: human-associated habitat; feature: feces | place: USA | collected 1985/1987
CAGTTGAGTGACCTTCGTGAATCCGGTGCCATCGAGCAGGATGCCGATATGGTGTGCTTCATCCACCGTCCCGAATATTACAAGATTTATACTTCTGCCGATGGCAGTGACTTGCGCGGTATGGCGGAAATCATCATAGCAAAGCACCGTAACGGTGCCGTGGGGGATGTGCGTCTGAGATTTATCGGACAGTACACCCGTTTCCAGAATCCGGAGGATGATATGGTCATCCCACCTCCGACGGAGGGTGGAGGAGCTACATTCGGTTCACGTATGAATGCGCCTATCGGAAGTACGGCAACACCGCCACCTCCATCGGCTGCTGATTTTCCGCCACAGACGGACAACCCGTTTGGAGGTGTGGGGTCGGACGGGCCATTACCTTTCTGATGTATTTTTATGGCTACACCCTTTGCCTTGAATGCCTATACCATCGTAGAGTGATGGCTACACCTTTAGGTATAAAGGGTGTAGCCATGTTAAAATACTGTATTTGAGCCTATTTACTTATTCTAAAACCTTCAATGTGGACAGTAAGAACGTCAATCTTATTTTTGCTCCCTTTTCCGTTTTGATTGTGCCTCGGGCATCTGCTGTTCTGTGTTTATTTTATCAGTGGATAGAGTATCTTGTTTTATTTTTTGTTCCTTTCTCAGCCGGTTGAGTTTCCATCTGTTCCAGAAAAGGAGCTCACTCCATTTGTTGAAATCCTTTTTGAAGATAATGCCAATACCTTGTGTTGTCAGATTTGTCCGGGTGTAGTAGCGGTCGTTCGTTTCGTTGTACGCTTTCAGGCGGATGTCTCCGGAACGGTTGACGAGCCATTCTGCTTCAAAGTCTCCCACAAAATTGGTATTTGCCATCGGATTGTCACGATAGCCAAAATTACCATTGATAAGTAGTCGGTTATTCAATAATTGCCCCGAAAGCATGGTCTCGAACTCCATGTCTGTCCAGCCTCTTTCACCGGTACTGAAATTGGTGCCGAAGTTCCAGTTATTAACATCGAGAATGTTCGATAAAGCGTTATTCAACTGTCCGGAAAGGGTGGATGAAACAACACTGGACATCATATTCGAATTCTGGGTGGCTCCCAAGTTTTCCGGGGTATAGAACTTGCCGATAGCCAACAGATAGAGTATCTGCATGTTCATTTGCTCGTCAGTAGGAATATAGTTACGGACAATGGCCTGCACTTCATCGCGTTCGTTGGGTAGCTCGATGTCAAATTTTACATCGGGTGAAGTCAATTGTCCGGTAAGGTCCATCATACAGTTCACTTTTACATTTGTCTGGCTGATGTAGCCGGAGGTTGCCTCGTTGGGCATCAGGTCATTTAAGGATGCTGAGTTGACCGTATAGCCTGCTTTTATGTCCAGAGTGGCATCCAGCGGCGAACCGTTGAATGTAATGGTACTCCCATCCCTGATAATAAAGTCCTTTCGGATAACCTCCTGCAGACTGAATTTATAGACTCCCTGGCTTATCCGGTAACTGCCGAACATCTTTACATCTCCTTTATTGAAAAACTCAGTACGGATATTTCCGGTTCCCCGTCCACTGATATAGTCGCCGGCGATAGGGTCCATGATAATCTTCATGGTAGCGTCGGGAGTGGCGTCTACCAAGAGATTCAACCGGATGTCAGTGTCGCTCTCTTTCTCTTCCTCGATTTCCTTTTGGGCAATCTCGTAGTCGGAAAGGCGGACAGAGTCTTGTACGGCACGGCGTGGCGTTTTGTCCACAAACTTGATGAACTGGTTGCTGACTGCTGTAGATACGTTATCCTTTATATAGGTAAAGGTGGTGTTGCGATTGGTAGTCATTGCAATGTCAATGTTAACGCCATCTTGGGCATTACCGGCAATAGTGGCATTTCCCGTACCGTAGACGGTGCCGTAGAAGGGATAGTCCGGTGATTCTTTGGTATTCATCACCAGCATGTCGTTGACATTGAAATTGAAACGGTACTCCAGGTTCTTGAAATGCTGATAGTGCAGATAGCCGCTCATACTGCCTTGATGCCCTTGCGTGTCGAAAATGCGGTTGTTGCGGAAGGTCAACCCGCCGGGCTCGATGTAGATGCTGTCTTTGACGGAGAAAGTAGTGTTGAGCACGTCTACCTTCATGGAAGCATCGCCGAATACACGCCCTTCCATGGTGAGAGCCTTGAATTTGCCATAGAAATGTACATGGCCGGTGGCACGTCCGTTGAATTCGGGCGTGATGCTGCTCATATAATGATGTATGAACTTCAAGTTGGTACCGCCCGCTTCAATTTGGAGATCCAATGAACTGGTGGGCTTCAAGGGATAGACATAGCCATACACATGGCTTTTGGCGATATCTTTCTCCCGGATATGGGCATCCAGATAGATGCCCTTCACGTCGTGGTGCCATTCTCCGTGTATGTTGGCATCACCCAGCAAGCCTTCGTTCAATCCGAGGTTGCGGATAAACAAGTCGGTGCTCATGACGGGGTTTTCCAGTACTCCGCTGGCGAAAGCCGGACCGGTGGCTTCTCCTTTGAAATTGACTCCGAGGTCTGCAATGTCGAACACATAACCGATGTTGATTTCCTTCAAATCCAGACGTACTGTATCTTCGGGTTGTGGTGAAACGATACCATTGATACGCAAGTGCCGGTCTTTATGGCTGAAGTAGAAATCATTGACATACACTTTGCCGGAGTCGAGTACCACTTGGGAGGGATGTATATCCCATAGCGTATCGTTCAGTATCACGTTGGTGGGCTGGACATTAATGACGGTTTTTAAGGGGGGAAGTTTCCTCTTGTTTTCATTCGCTTCTTTCTGTTCACGGATGAAGTGGGCGACGGCGGCGAGTTTCCCGCTGTAGGTTACAGTGCTGCTGTTACCCCAGTTCAGCGTGGTCTGTATGCTGTTGTTCTGGGCTTGCGCTTCTAAAGCTATATTGACAGCGCCGCTTGATTTGCGGTTGCTGAAGCGTAGGCGTGTATGGAACTGGTCACCGGGATTCTCGCAAAGGAACATTCCGGATTCGATGAATTTGTTTTCATAGCGGAGACGGGGAAAATAGCCTTCTACACGGAGTCGCTGTGCCTTGTCATTGAAGTATCCTTTAATGGTGGAATGGGTATATACTTTTACCGGAATCTGAAAGACGGTGGAGAGCAGTTCCGTATTGTAAATGTGCATGTCGAAATGGAAATTGTTCTCCGTCTCTATGGGTTTCTTGTCTGGCAGAATCAAGGCGGGGATATAACGACGCATGATATTCAGTACACTGGCAGGCAGGGTACGATAAGAATAATCGCCTTCTATGCGACCTTGGAGAAAGTTGGATTGGATGGTCAGCCGTTTCTGGTCTTCGCTTTCTCTGATGGCGGATATCTTCAGATTGTCCAGGAAGTATTGTGTTTCCGGAGCTGCGAACAGTAAGCTGTCAACGTTGATTTCACCGTTCATCTCGTCAATGGAACCGCCGGTGAAGTCAGCCTTGACTTTGACTGATATTTCCGTATCTTCATAGTTGGGTGTCAGATGTAGGGCATGAGGACGAAATTTGTCGATGCTTGCCTGAAAGTTGAAAGTCGGTACCCGACTGGCGGTATTGATGGTACCGTTCAAAATAACAGAACCATTGGTGTCATCCAAGGCGACTTTTCCCGTGAAGCCTCCCTGCTTGTATTCTCCATCCAGAGTGATATTTTCGTAATTGTAGTCGCTGTAATCAATGGAGGCAACCAACCCTTTCAGCAGTACGGACGGATATTGCTTTTCATAATGGCTGCTGTTGACATCCAGATTGAAAGTTACTTTACCCAGTTTCTTGTTGCCCAGCATCTTGCCTAGCTCAAACTCTTTGGTTTTCACTGCACCGGAATAGGCAAAATAACCTTTATCTTTGTTAGAACTTAGTTTTACGTCAGTTTGGATGGTTCCGATGTCGGTGCGTACTTGTCCGTAAGTTACGAGGTCTGTGAAGTAGCCCGATACTTCTCCACGGAAGGAAACCGTTCCTAAGTGTTGCAGGACGGGAGGTACTCCATTATAGTTCTTGCTGAAATTCCGGACAAAGAAGGCAATTCCTTCCGGGTCTGCGTACAAATTGGACAAATTGCCGAATATATAAGCATTTTCCGGATGGGAAAGGTCTTGTAGTGATACGTCTCCCCTCAGATAAAAATGATTTCCGACAGAGACGGAAAGGTGCGGGCAATTCAGTTGATTGACAGTGCCGTCCGTCTGTACCTCTACTTGCAATTTTTCCTTAAAAGAACCAAAAGCCGGAACAAAAGCCGATAAATCCTGCAAGGCGATTTGAGAGGGCAGCAAATGGAATGAGAAACGGACATCTTGGGCAAGATTGTCAAACGCCCCCAGACTGTCATAATCCATGTGTATAGTATCCATTGCCAAAGAGGTGTTGGGGAGGTCGATGGCGAAATTTTCGATTTTCATCCGTTGGTCATTACCGATAACCTTTAGGCTTAGTTTCTTCAATTCAAATCCGGAATGTTCTTCTTCGATGCTCAGACGCTTGATGGCAGCATTGATAGAATCATTTTGCAATGCTTTTAGGGAGATGTTTGCAATAATGTTACGCAAGCGGAGATGCTGTGGATTGAACTTTCCCGGAGTCTCTTTCTCGGACAGCACATCATATGAAACCTTTCCGCGGCGTATCAGTAAGGAATTGATACGGAGATCCAGGTTGTTTTTCTTTTGAACCGTATCTTTGGATGCGAATGCGTCGAGTACAAACTGAAAATTAGGTTTATCCTTGGGAGTCTGCTTGTTCAGATTGATGTTAAAGCCGAACAATTGTATGTTACTGATGGATATTTTGCCGCTGAATAGGGGGAGAATATCGAATTTGGCAGAAAGACGGGTCACCTTCAGCATTTCCTTGCCAGACTGGTCGTCCAGGAGCAGGTCGTCGATGATGATGCGGTTCAGCAATCCTATGTTTATTCGCCCAATGGAAATCTTGCTGTCCAGTATGGAAGCCAGTTCATTGGCAACAAATACAGACATTTGTCGCTGAACGGATGGAATGTTTAGCAACAATATGGTACCGATATACAATCCCAATACAATACCGAGTACCCAGCGTACTGTTTTTTTTAGCTTTCTGATAGGCGGTTAATTTTTATAATCAGCCAACAAAAATATGAAATAATACGTTATGAATCGTACTTTTATCACTACTTTTGCAGCGTTTAAACGTAAATAAACATTATGAGTACAATAATCTTGGGAATAGAATCTTCTTGTGATGACACTTCTGCAGCTGTCATCAAAGATGGTTATCTGCTTTCGAATGTGGTGGCCAGCCAAGCTGTGCATGAAGCATACGGCGGGGTAGTGCCTGAACTGGCTTCCCGCGCGCACCAACAAAATATAGTTCCGGTAGTGCATGAGGCATTGAAACGCGCCGGAGTAACCAAAGAGGAATTGAGTGCTGTGGCCTTTACGCGTGGACCGGGATTGATGGGGTCGTTGTTGGTGGGGGTATCTTTCGCCAAAGGGTTTGCCCGTTCATTAGGTATTCCTATGATTGATGTTAATCATTTGACTGGTCATGTGTTAGCTCATTTCATTAAAGCAGAAGGTGAAGATAATGTGCAGCCGGAATTTCCTTTCCTCTGCTTGCTGGTTTCCGGTGGAAACTCACAGATTATCTTGGTGAAAGCCTATAACGATATGGAAATTTTGGGGCAGACCATTGATGATGCCGCCGGTGAAGCCATTGACAAATGCTCGAAGGTAATGGGATTGGGATATCCGGGTGGTCCGATTATTGACAAACTGGCTCGGCAAGGTAATCCTAAAGCCTTCTCGTTCAGCAAACCGCATATTCCAGGGTTGGATTATAGTTTCAGCGGACTTAAGACCTCGTTTCTTTACTCTCTGCGCGACTGGATGAAGGACGACCCCGATTTCATCGAACATCACAAGACGGATTTGGCGGCATCACTGGAAGCTACCGTTGTAGATATCTTGATGGATAAGTTGCGCAAAGCTGCCAAACAATATAAAATAAAGGAAGTGGCTGTTGCAGGAGGCGTTTCTGCCAATAACGGATTGCGTAATGCTTTCCGTGAGCATGCCGGGAAGTATGGTTGGAAAATATTTATTCCGAAGTTCAGCTACACAACGGATAACGCTGCCATGATTGCCATTACCGGATACTTCAAGTATATGGATAAGGATTTTTGTCCGATGGAAGCACCTGCTTATTCACGCGTAACTTTAGGATAATATATAATAAGGTATGAAGTTGGAAGAAAAGGTAGGAGAGCTGCTGAAAGCAAAGAAATTGTCCCTTTCCACCGCAGAAAGTTGTACGGGTGGAGGGATTGCCGCTCTGATTACTTCCGTTCCCGGCAGTTCGGAATACTTTAATGGTAGTATAGTGGCGTATTCCAATGAAATAAAGATGTCTTTGCTGCATGTATCTGCCGAAACTTTGGAAAAACATGGAGCAGTAAGTCGCGAAACTGTTACAGAAATGGTGAAAGGTGCGATGAAAACGCTGAAAACAGATTGTGCAGTGGCTACTTCCGGTATTGCAGGTCCTGGAGGTGGGACTCCGGAAAAACCGGTGGGTACGGTGTGGATAGCCGCTGCCTATAAAAATGAAATCGTTACCATGAAGCAGGAGGGAGACGAGGGAAGAAAGGGAAATGTGGAAAAAGCAATTCAAAATGCCCTTTTGTTGCTTTGTGAGAAGCTGAAATGAGGAAAAAATGCTATCATACAGTGAATTATTTTAAGAAAAACTTGTTTGGTAACGATAAAAGTGCTTACTTTGCGCTCTGTTTGAAATAGGCAAAAAAGAAAACTATAAAATTAAGATAGAAATGTCAAAGATTTGTCAAATTACCGGAAAGAAGGCCATGATTGGCAACAATGTTTCACACTCAAAGAGAAGAACAAAGAGAACCTTTGATTTGAACTTGTTTAACAAGAAGTTCTACTATGTAGAGCAGGATTGCTGGATCAGCCTTAGCATTTGCGCTAATGGTTTGCGCATTATTAATAAGAAAGGACTGGACGCTGCTTTGAAAGATGCGGTAGCTAAAGGTTATTGTGATTGGAAAAGCATTAAAGTTATTGGCTAAAGTAGAGGAGAATACTGATTATGGCAAAGAAAGCAAAAGGTAACAGAGTACAGGTGATTCTGGAATGCACAGAACACAAGGATAGCGGTATGCCGGGTACTTCTCGTTATATTACGACGAAGAACAGAAAGAATACCACAGAGAGATTGGAGTTGAAGAAATACAACCCGATTCTGAAGAGAGTGACAGTACATAAAGAAATTAAATAATAAATCTATAACTTATGGCAAAGAAAGCGGTAGCAACCTTGCACGAAGGAAGCAAAGAAGGACGTTCTTATACAAAGGTTATCAAAATGGTGAAGTCTCCTAAGACTGGTGCTTACATCTTTGATGAACAGATGGTCCGTAATGAAGATGTTCAGAACTTCTTTAAGAAATAAGATAAATACAGTGGCTGTAAAGCGCTGATGACTTATAAAGATCCCCTTGTCGGTATTTCCGGTAAGGGGATTTCTTTTTAAAAAGAGGACGAAGTTTTTAATATTCGTCAGTTTTGTTATATCTTTGCTGAAAATGCGAAGATAGGCTGCACCTCGGCATAAAAAATGAACGGGTTCATTTTATTCTGCATCCGGTTTGCACTATCTTTGCAGGGAATGCGAAAACAGGTTGCATAAAAATAATTAGTGTATGGGATTTTTTAGTTTTTTCTCCAAGGAAAAAAAGGAAACATTAGATAAAGGATTATCTAAGACCAAAGAAAGTGTGTTTGGCAAGATTGCACGTGCCGTGGCAGGAAAGTCAAAAGTTGATGATGAAGTATTGGATAATCTGGAAGAGGTGTTGATAACTTCGGATGTGGGCGTGGAAACGACACTGAAAATTATTGAACGTATCGAAAAGCGTGCAGCAGCCGACAAATATATGAATGCCACTGAGCTGAATCATATTTTACGTGATGAAATCGCAGCGTTGCTTACAGAGAATAATTCGGAGGATGTGGATGACTTTGAAGCACCGATTGCGAAGAAACCATACGTCATTATGGTAGTGGGCGTCAATGGTGTAGGGAAGACTACTACGATTGGCAAACTGGCTTATCAATTCAAGAAAGCCGGAAAGTCTGTTTATCTGGGTGCTGCCGATACTTTCCGTGCTGCTGCTGTGGAGCAGTTGGTGATATGGGGTGAACGGGTAGGTGTACCTGTTGTAAAGCAGAAAATGGGTGCTGACCCGGCTTCTGTCGCTTTTGACACACTGAGTTCCGCAACTGCCAATAATGCCGATGTGGTAATTATAGATACAGCAGGACGCCTTCATAATAAAGTCGGTTTGATGAATGAACTGACGAAAATCAAGAATGTGATGAAGAAGGTTGTTCCTGATGCTCCGAATGAGGTGTTGCTTGTGTTGGATGGCTCAACCGGACAGAATGCATTCGAACAAGCCAAGCAGTTCACTCTGGCAACGGAGGTTACGGCAATGGCTGTTACAAAGTTGGACGGAACAGCCAAGGGTGGCGTAGTCATCGGCATTTCAGACCAGTTTAAAATTCCGGTTAAATATATTGGATTGGGTGAAGGAATGGAAGATTTGCAGGTGTTCCGTAAAAAGGAATTTGTTGATTCACTGTTCGGGGAGAATGCATGAAACGGAAGACTATAGATATCATCACTTTAGGATGTTCTAAAAACCTGGTGGATTCGGAACATTTGATGCGTCAGTTGGAGGAAGTGGGATTCCATGTGACACATGATGCGGAAAGACCGAAGGGACAGATTGCCGTAATCAATACTTGCGGTTTCATCGGTGACGCCAAGGAGGAATCCATTAATATGATTCTGGAATTTGCGCAGGCCAAGGAGGAAGGAAACTTGGAGAAGCTTTATGTAATGGGTTGCCTTTCGGAACGTTATCTGAAGGAATTGGCCGTTGAAATTCCCCAGGTGGATAAATTCTATGGTAAATTCAATTGGAGAGAGTTGTTGCAGGATTTGGGAAAGGCCTATCATGACGAGCTGCACATAGAGCGCATATTGACTACTCCCAAGCATTATGCCTATTTGAAGATATCCGAAGGGTGTGACCGTAAATGTTCTTATTGCGCTATTCCCATCATTACGGGACGGCATGTGTCGCGCCCGATGGAGGAGATACTTGACGAGGTGAAGTATTTGGTTGCACGGGGTGTAAAGGAATTCCAGGTTATAGCCCAGGAGTTGACCTATTACGGAGTAGATTTATATAAGAAGCAAATGTTGCCCGAGCTTGTTGAGCGGATTTCGGATATTCCCGGAGTGGAGTGGATACGCTTGCATTATGCCTATCCGGCACATTTTCCGGCTGATTTATTCCGTGTGATGCGCGAGCGTGACAATGTATGCAAATATATGGATATTGCCCTGCAACATATCAGTGACAATATGCTGCAAAAGATGCGTCGCCATGTGACGAAGGATGAGACGTATAAGCTGATAGAACAATTCCGTGAGGAGGTTCCCGGTATTCATCTCCGTACTACACTGATGGTGGGGCATCCAGGAGAAACTGAAGCCGATTTTGAGGAGCTGAAAGAGTTTGTCCGTAAAGTGCGTTTCGATAGAATGGGGGCTTTTGCGTATTCGGAAGAAGAAGGGACGTATGCCGCTGCTGAATATGAGGATTCTATTCCCCAGGAAGTGAAACAAGCGCGCTTGGATGAGTTAATGTCTATTCAACAAGGCATTTCAGGGGAGTTGAGTGCGGAGAAAGTAGGCAGGCAGATGAAAGTAATCATTGACCGGCTGGAAGGCGAATATTATATTGGACGTACAGAATTTGATTCTCCCGAAGTGGATCCTGAGGTTTTGATTGAGCGTGGAGACAGGGCGTTGCATATAGGTAACTTTTACCACGTAGAGATAGTAAATTCCGATGATTTCGACCTTTTTGGACGAATAATTTAAAGATTTTTCCTTATCTTCTTGCATATGTGAAGAAGATTTGCTAATATAGCACCGTAGTTCAATTTAAAGGCTTACATTTTGAATAACAAAGAGTTTACTTCTGAATTGTCGCGGAGGTTAGGGTACACATTGAAAGATACTTCTGAGCTGGTTGCTTCATTGCTGGCAGATATGACACGGCAGTTGGAGGAGGGGAATATTATCTCTATACAAGGGTTCGGTACATTCGAAGTGAAAAAGAAGGCAGAGCGTATATCTGTGAATCCGACTACAAAGCAACGTATGCTGGTGCCTCCCAAATTGGTGTTGACCTATAAGCCGAGTACATTGTTAAAGGATAAGTTTAAGTAACCGGCTTTTAAAAAATCTCCCGTATTATGAATGAGAAACTGAACATACAAGACCTGATTGACACGCTGGCTGAAAGGCATGGCATGAGCAAGAAGAATGCGGATAGTTTTGTGAAAGAATTCTTCCAGCTGATTGAGGAGTCTTTGGAGAAGGACAAATATGTGAAGATACGAGGTTTGGGGACTTTCAAGCTGATAGATGTCGGGAGTCGTGAAAGCGTTAATGTGAATACGGGGGAAAGGTTTGAGATACAAGGGCATACAAAAGTGTCGTTTACACCGGAACCGGCTTTGAAAGATATTATCAATAGACCATTTTCGCATTTTGAAACTGTAGTTTTGAATGACGCTACGGTGCTTGAGGACACCCTGCAGGAAAATGACAGTGAAGATGATGAAGATACTGAAATCAAAACTCCGGAACAAGAGGTGGAGGAGAAGGTTGCCTTAGTGGAAGAAGCCACGATAGAAGAACCTTTGGTGGAAACTGTAGTCGAAGAGCCGTTAGTTGAGCCCGAACCGGAAGTTGAAGAGGAGAAACCGGAAAAAACTGAACCTGAAGCAATGCCTGAAAATATAGTTGCTGTTGAACCGGAACCGTCTGAGCCAGTGATAAAAGATACGGCAGATTCTTCGACTATGAAATATTTTATAGGCATCGTTGTATTTGTAGTGTTGTTGTGTGGTGGTGCCGTAGCTTTCATGTATTATCCGGACTTGCTTGACAAACTTACTGCAAAGCCTCTTGTAGAAGAGGTTGCAGACTCGGATGTGAAGGAATCTGTTACTGAAAAGGTGGATGTCCCTGCCGGTCAAGACAATATTGCCTTGACAGACAGCATTGTTTCAAAAGATGTTGTAGTTCCTGCCCGGACAGATACTGTGGCAGAAACTGTTGCTACAACAACTCCTGCGCTTACAACAACTCCAAAGGAAAATGTACAGGCACAGTCTCCCGCTCCTAAAAAAGAGCAGAAAAAGACAGTTGCACCGTTTGAGCCGGATTCTGTGGGGTATACGATTGTGGGAACAGAAACCACTTATACCATCAAGGAAGGGGAAACGCTGACTAGGGTAGCGCTTCGTTTTTATGGGACAAAAGCTCTTTGGCCTTATATCGTGAAGCATAATCCCGGCGTAATCAAGAATCCGGATAATGTACCTTATGGTACCACTATCAAGATACCGAAATTAGCCAAGAAGCAGTAAAAAATTACTGCTTCTTTTTTGTTAAATACTAAACTCTATGAAAGTAGTTTAATCTAAAAGGTTTCGCATAGTTTTTTAATAAAAATTAGTTGGTATGGTTAATTTATTCCCGTACTTTTGGGAGCGAAAAAAATAATTGCCGGTTCAAAACCGGATAAATGAAGAAATTAAACATTAAAAAATAGATTGATTTATGGCTGAAACAATTGACATCCGCGAACTGAATGAGCGGATTGAAAGACAAAGTGCTTTCGTTACCAATCTTACCACAGGTATGGACCAGGTCATTGTAGGACAAAAGCATCTGGTAGAGTCGTTGTTAATTGGTTTGTTGTCCGAT
>OHQC01000441.1_pt1 | contig 11822 bp, 14 predicted proteins | sample 1577881 | NCBI WGS metagenome assembly OHQC01 (sample SAMEA3879522, study PRJEB24766) | human gut metagenome | biome: human-associated habitat; feature: feces | place: USA | collected 1985/1987
ATACAACCAAGAACACCAAGAACAACGAACAACCAAGAACAAAAAAAATAAGACCCAACTATTGGAAGTAGTCAGGTCTTATCAAAGGATTGTGCTATACACACAAATTTAACCAAAATAAGTATAACACAACCCTTTGTTAAAGTCACCCAATTTTAAGAAAGGATGTGTTTATTTATGCGTTTACCAAATGGATTTGGAAGTGTTTATAAGTTATCAGGAAATAGAAGGAAACCTTGGGTTGCAAGGAAGACAACAGGATGGACATTTGATGAAGAAAAACAGAAGTCTTATCCAATATATGCTTTTGTTGGATATTATGAAAGTAGAAAAGAAGCATTGACCGCCCTTGCAGAATATAACAAAGACCCTTATGATTTGCACCACAATACAATCACCTTTGCTGAAGTATTTGAAAAGTGGTCTGAAGTACATTTTCCAAAGGTATCAGAATCAAATGTGAAAGGATATAAAGCATCATTCAGAACCTGTGAGAAATTGCACAACATGAAGTTTGTGGAAATCAAACTTGACCATCTGCAACAAGCTGTTGATGAATCAGGAAAGAACACACCAACACTGAAGAAGATGAAAATCATGTTTGGTCTGATGTATGACTATGCAGTGATGCATGAAATTGTGACTGCTGATAAAAGGGATATGGTCAGATATGTTGATATTACCAAGGCAGGAAACCCAAATGCATACAACAGGAAACCATTCAACAAGAAGCAAATCAACATGGTTTGGAAGGTCAAAGATTCCAATACATATTATTCTGTCATCCTGATGTTGATATATACAGGTGTCAGAATTGGTGAATTGCTTGACCTGAAGAAGGAAGATGTTCATCTTGATGAAAGATGGTTCTATGTAAGGGAATCAAAAACAGAATCAGGAATCAGGGAAGTTCCAATTGCAGAAAAGGTTGTTCCATTCTTTGAATATTGGATGAACAGAAATTGTGAATATTTGATTTGCACACCTGATGATAAACACTTCTTGTATAGAAACTATTATGATTCTTATTGGACACCATTGATGGAAGAATTGAAACTTCAGCACCGCCCACATGATACAAGACACACCTGTGTGTCACTGCTTACTGAAGCAGGTGTTGATGAAAGAATCATCAAAAAGATTGTTGGTCATAAGGGACAAGGTGTCACTGAAACAGTTTATACACATATTGAATTACCATTCAAACTTGAAGCTATAAATAAGATATAAAACAAAAGACCTGATATAACGATTTGTTATATCAGGTCTTATTTCTTAATAGTAATAATAGAAGCATTTCACCACTTTTTCTTGTTTCTAGTGTGTTACTAACTTGTTACTATTAGACACAAATTCTTAGATTTTGACAAAAAGAAAAGACCCAAGGAATGTTGAATTTCCTTGGGTCTTCTGTATTCTCTGACAGTCTTGAATTATCTCTTTGAGAACTGAGGAGCTCTACGAGCTGCTTTGAGACCGTATTAAACATCTCTATGGTGCGTTTTTCCTTGATATTACGGGCTTTTTCGCATTTTCTGTTGTCGGTTGTCCTATTCCTTAACCATAGAAATCGGTGATTTTTCATCGAAATTCTCCTGGTTCAAAGCATCATTCACTACCTCGAAAAGTTCCTCTGGTTTATTATACTTGACCCTCGCGTAAATGTCCATAGTTGTCTTACTATTCTCATGCCCTGCCAGATACTGAACTGTCTTAGGGTCAACGCCCGCATAGAGCAGATTCGTGATGTAGGTATGCCGCAACAAGTGCGGTGTTACATCGAAATTCAGGGTATAACGAATCTTGGGATTGTTCCTCTGCGTTGTTCCTAATGTCGGCCTGACGGTATATTTAATGCTCTGTCCATTCACATATTTATAGTAAGTTCTCTCTTTTGCAGAACGAACAACTACATACTGCCAAACTCTCGTAAACTGAGAATAGGAAAGCGGCTGTCCCTCACTGTCCGCAATCACATACTCCGATATGGAATTGGCTTTTGCTTCCCGCAGGCAGTCCACCAGGCACTTCGGAATGGGAATGTCCCTTTTAGCTGCTTTTGTCTTTAGGACGGTAGAAATCACCGGCCTGTTATGCTCCGCGCGCCATGCACGCCGCACAGAAATGTATGGTGTGGATTCATCCAGGAATACACAATCCCATTGCAATGCAAGAATTTCTTCCCGACGCAAGCCGGAATACAAACCAATCATAATAAAAAGATATGGCGGAAGCTCTTTCACCGTATCCAACAGAACCGCAACCTGTTGATCTGTTAAGGCATCTTTCTTTTTCGATGCTTTTCCGCCCTTTGCTGAAATTCCTACACACGGATTATCGGTTATCAGCTGACTGCGCTCTGCCGAATAAAACACACACTTAATCAGCATATTTACCGTATCATACAGTCCTTTCGATTTTTGAGACAGCGGAACAAGCGCCAGACGAATATCATCCGCAGTCACTTCCTCCATATACATATCTCCCAGAGAGCTAATGACATAATTCTTCATATTCTGTCTGTATCCTTTTATAGTAGCCGTAGACACCTTTGCTGACTGCATCAGCAGCCATTTTTCACAATACTCGGCAACCGTCGGATGCTTCCGGCGAAAGATGATTTCCTCCACCTGTCTCCGGGCCTCCAACTGCTTTTCATATAATTCTTCACAGGTGGTCGCATATAAGCTGACCTGCTTTCCATCGGCATCTGTAATTCTGGTTCTGTAATACAGTGTTCCTTTTCTTGTAACCGTTCCGTACTCTGGAACGCTTTGTTTTTTCTTAGCCATACAAATCTTCCTTTCCTGATAATGAGTGTTCTTAAATTCACACCTTCTTTTTATCAGAAAGCACCCACTTAATCAAAGATACGGATTATGTAAAACAAAGAGCGAGACATCCTTGCCTCGCTCCAGCTTTGTTTCCTACTCTTTATAATTGTTATGCCTGTGCTGCATCCCACTGGGCAAATGCACCACCCATTGTTCTTACCAGCTCATCCGGTCTGTTGTATTTGACCTTTGCGTAAATATCCATCGTAATTTTACTACTCTCATGCCCCGCCAGGTATTGAACCGTTTTCGGGTCCACGGACGAATGAATCAGATTCGTAATGTATGTATGCCGCAGCTGATGCGGTGTCACTTCAAAATCCAAACTGTAAATCACTTTGCCGTTATGCGCTGCCTTTTCACCGAGGACCGGCGTAACCGTGTGCTTTACACGCTTTCCATCCTCGTAGCGATAATAGAAACGCTCCTTGACTGTTCGGGTTACAATGTACTGCCAGAGCCGCTTGAACTGTGTGTAGGACAGCGGATCACCATCCCGGTTCGGCACTACATATTCTGACTGTGAATTAGCTTTTGTCTCTTTCAGACAGTCCGCCAGGCAAACCGGCAACGGAATATTTCGATGCGCGGCTTTCGTTTTCAGCTCATCCAGAATCACCGGTCTGTTATTTTCCGTGTGCCATGCCCTGCGTACCGTTAAATAAGGGCAATCCACATCCAGATATACAGAATCCCATTTTAGGGCAAGAATTTCTTCTCGCCGCAATCCTGCATACAGCCCTAACATGACAAATACATACGGCGGAAGTCCCTGAATGGCATCCAGCAGTCTGGCGGCCTGTTCATCCGTCAATGCCGCTTTGTCCTTCTGCGGAACGCCTCCACCTTTGGCTGTAAGGTAAATCGTTGGGTTGTTATCAATAATCTTACTTTCCTTTGCTGCACGGAAAATGGATTTATACAGGATAACCACTGACTTATATACCGAAGCGGACTTCTCGGAAACAGGAACAAGTGCAAGCTGAATGTCATCCAGTGTCACATCTGCCATCCGCATCTGTCCCAGTTCTTTTATGATGTGCCGTCTGACCTTTGATGTATAATCTATCAGCGTGGTTGCCCTCACATGAACTGACTGCATCAAAAGCCATTTTTCACAGTAGTCTGCAACCGTCGGGGATTTCCGGCAGAATGTATCGTTGTCGATCTGCTCTAATGCACCCAACTCTTTATCATATAATTCTTCTGGTGTTCTCGCATAAAGGGCCACCAGTTTTCCATCTGCGTTCTGAACCCGCGTTCTATAATAATCTATGCCGTTAAGCGTAACTGTACCGTATTGTGGAATTGCTCTTTTTCTTTTTGCCAATTCCGCCACCTCCTAAGAATATACTCCAGCGCTGTATCTATGTTTTATCAGACCATTATGATTTCGACAAGGATACGGACCGGCTCACACTCCAGCTCTGCGAGGTTTACGATAAGTTGCGTTCTTTTCTGCTGGCTTTGCTCTGTGGGTGCATTTTGCGATATACTCCTGAAGGCCCGCTGAAGTAAAGTACACACAGCCATTCTGCACATATTGCACATAAGAAATAAGACCATTGTTACGGGCCGCGTCCAGCGTTGCAATGCTGATACCTAAAATTTCTGCTGCTTCTTTTCGTGTAATAAGTTTTTCCATAAAGCATATTTCCTCCAATCTGTCAAGGTTATCATCGTGCTTTCAAAATCACATGAATACGCTGGCAGCCGAAACTGCCAGCGCATGGTATCTGATTTTGAATAGAAAGCGGCCACCCAAAAGAGCAGTCGCTTCCTATTTTAATATGACTCAATTCTCGTCACATTTGCCACGCAACCCTGACGATGGGAACATAGCAGGTCTCCGCTGGCGCGGTTGTCATAACTCCGCAGCGTCGTTTTACTCGTGCGCCGCAGGGTTCCCCCCAAGTCTTTGGCGGGCCGTGAGGAAGTATCTTTAAGCCCCCATGCAGTCATCGCGCCGAATCTGCCACAATCCGTTTTATGAAATCGTAGATCGCTCCGAAGCAGTTCTTTCATCACCTCCCTGACTGCTCCATCTTCGCGGCGTTTCATATTCGCTCATACATGGGTTATGTACCTGTTGTGCTGTCTATTCGATTGTCAATGTACTGATGAAGGAGGAAAACTTGTCCTTCTTATTAACACTGACAAAAAAGGCAAAAAACAGGCGCATCAAATGAAATTTTATCAAAAATATTTTACAAGCTGCTTTAATCCACGGCGGATACTGTCTCGGACACGGCTTGGGTCTACACCTTCTACTTCGGCAATTTCATTTACCGTCATTCCCAGATAGTATCGGGCATAAATTCGCTTTGCCTGTTTCTCCGGCAGCTTCATCACAGCGGCATAGACCTGCTCCTGAAACTGTTTTTCCTCCAGAAGCATCTCCGGTGTCTGCGGCTTCAACAGCACCGCATTTTCAATGCCATTCTCGCAATCCAGAGAATACTGTGCTTTATAACGATACATCTTTCGCTCATACGCAGTCTCCGCACGTTCAGCTGCTCGAATAGTCTCCATTACTTCCTCTGTCACATCTACAAAAAAGTCTGTTGTATAAACATCAGGATAAAGTTCCCGAAGGTTAATTTTCTTCATTATGTACCTCCATTTCGATTCACGGGTGATTGACGAGTGAATCGAATGGAGGTGGGGACCGACACCGGCAGACAACCGGAACATCTCCGAAAAAATGGTAACAAAAAACGCCAGATTTCCGTGAGGGAAAACTGGCGCGCCAAGAACAGCCATTATTATACTGAATTACATGGAACGATAATGCCGATGCAATGTTATACTTGCCCGGAGGAGGAGCAATGCTTTTTTTAACTGATGTAGATCATGTGAGCTTTGAAAAAGCAAACGGGACACGGTAAATTAACCTCCAATCGGCTACCGTGTCCCTGCAAGTCGTCATTGGTTTGTGCAAACGCAAAGAAACGGCGGCTCTGAAAATCAAAGCCGCCGTTTCAAATGGGCGTGTCAAATTGTCTGCTCTACGACGGCTTTTTTTCTTTTGCCGTCGTCCGGCAGATGGTATCTTTATTTAGTTGCTGACTAAGGCTTTAATTTTACGGATTAAATCAAAATCAGTTTTGCAACAGAAACCACCATAGTACAGTTTGGCTTTTTGCTCTAATGTTCTACTGTCATCGCCAGACATTAGCAGAAAAGGCGTTCTCAAACCTTTATGTCGGATTTTTTCAAGCAAACCCAACCCCGTGCCATCTTTCATGTTGAAATCGGAACAGATTGCATCAACTGTGACTGCTTGAAGTATGTCCAATGCTTCCTTGACGCCCGTGGCCTTAATCGTATCAAAATCGCCCGATAACACAGATGACAGGACTTGCAGATATTCCGTGTTATCATCCACTACCAATATTCGTTTCATATCATTCTATCGTTTATCCCACAGTAATCTGGATCGCGCCCGAATAGTCTGTGCCGGTGATTCCGATGTAGTTCGCTCCAGCTTGAAGCTGAACGGCAACGCTTCCGCTGGCAGATTCAGAAAGCACTTGCTCCTCCAAGTCCGGGGAGATGTAAATGAGTTGACAGTCCCCATCAAGAGAATCAAACTGGTATCGGATTACAATTTCACGGCACTCATTTTCCTTGAGGTCGGTGTCAGCAACCAAAATATCCTGTCCGTTAAATCCAGTTACAGAAGCGTCATAGGTGGCCAGAAAAGCATCGTTGTCCGAAGTCCGGCTGCCCTCAAAAGACTGATAAGGGGCTATAAGAGCGTTGCTTTTCCCAATCACTACATCATCACCTAATTGCTCTGCTCCTTCCCTGAGATTTTCACTTAACCTGTCGAGGCCGGAGCAGGCAGTACAGGCCAGTAAAGAAACAGCAATCAGGCAACATCCAATGATTTTCCGCATAGCAATTTCCTCACTGAACGAAAGTAAGGAACACGGCAAGCGCAACAATTCCCACCATCAGTAACGCCCAAAACGCGCTGATTGCCGTGGATGCGATATTGATAACGCTGCGGCTTTCCTTGCTCCGCACACATACCACCGAAAGGATCAGGCTCAGCAGGACAAAAACGATATTGGCTCCGGCCCAAGCGGTTCGGACTCTGTCCGACAGCGAAAGGTGCAGGAACGACGGGGCAAGAGCCGCCAGCGGCAGGATGCTCACAATGAGCGCAGCGATACTAACTGATTGAAGTTTTTTCCTTTCCATAGTTTTACCTCATTTCTTTTTTCCCAAATTGGGTGACAGCCAGCGCGAAAAACAGACCAAACACGACTATCGCGCACGGCAGGAACGGAAACATCGAAAAAGCGGCGTCGGAAGTTTCTGCTGTAAAGTCATGGAGAGAGCAGGAAACGAGATAACCGCTGTAACAGTACGGGTAGGCGATCCACAGCGGCGTATTTGCAACCAATACACCAGGAATCACAAGCAGCAAATTCAATCCCACAGAGAGAAGCGGCTTTTCAAACAGTACGGTGATGGCCCACATAGCCGCAATGCACGGCAGCATAGTCAGAAACAGCCCCAAGCACCATTTCAGAAGATACAGGATTGGCAGGGTCTCTGTGACCACCATTGTCTGTGTTGCAATCAACCCAGCGATTACAAATACGACAAGAAACACCACCATCTCCATAAACAGATAAAAGGTAAGCACACAGAATTTGGCAATGGATAATGCGCAGCGGCTGACCGGCAGCGCCAGCATTTTCAGAATCCCATTATTTCCTGTTTCTCGTCCTGCGATCATCACGCAAACCACGATCATGCTGAATGGAAGCAGATAGTAGGCGTAAACAAGCGCACTTTGAATAAACATAGCAGGCCACGCATTGGTGTATTCCGGCGTAAAGTAGTTGCTCAAACTCGCAACCCCAGAAACCACCACCAATAGAGGTGCAATGAAAATCAGGGGTACGATTTTGGAGCGTTTTACTTTCATAAACTCGATTTTGAGCAAATCCAAAAAGCTCATTTCTTATTATCCCTCCTTACTCGTAGCGTCTGTACTTCGCCAGCCACAAGCCAACACCAAGGAACAACAGTGTTTCCGCCAAAGCGACAAGAGCAACCGTCGGATCAGGCTGGGCGCTCATGGCTACCGCAGGTTTCAGAATAATCACAAAAGGATGCACCAGCAAAAGCGTCAGCCCCGAATTTGCAAGGGCCATACCACTTAGAAAACCGGCAACACCAATTCCAAGCGGCACCCACATATTTTCAAAGCGCGAGGAAATCAGCAGCATAAACGACAGTACCGGCATGGATGTGAGAAAAGAGTATCCGGCAAAGCTTACCAGCGTACCCATCTCAAACGCTCCGTCCGGCAAATCCGTCATGCCGATTTGTGCAAGCGCCAAGTTTTGCAGCACGATTGCAACCAAAAACATGACCGTTAGAATCAGAAATTTGCACAGATACATGGCCGGGACGCTGACGGGAAGCATATACATCTTCTTAACGGCGCTTCCCTTAAATTCCACGTTGTAGATCATGCAGGTAGCAACCACGATACCGAACAGATTCAGCACCATAATCATGCCGTAGAGCTGGGTCAACAAGACATCCATCGGGGCCAGCGGCAGATTCAGAAGTGTGTCTTTCCGCACAATGAAATTGACAAATGCGTAGGCGGCTCCCAAGACACCAACGGCCAGCAGCACAGGAATCACGCCGGTTCGCTTTTCTTTCCGAAGTTCGATTGCCAGCGTTTTCATAATTTTGCCCTCTGCTTTCTGTCCATGTTATCTTTCTCAACCATAGAAAGGAACACATCTTCCAGATTGTCCGCAGCAAAGCCTGATTGCAAGGCGTATTGGCGTAGATTGTTCATGCTACCTTCAAACAGCAACCGCCCATGGTTGAGAATTCCGATGTCATCCGCGATCAATTCGATTTCAGACAACATATGGGACGAAATTAGCACCGTGCAATCGTAAAGGTCGGGCAACGATTTCACTAGATTACGGATCTCGTGAATGCCGGACGGGTCAAGTCCATTGGTGGGTTCGTCCAGGATCAAAATAGGCGGACGCCCCAGCAGTGCCCCAGCAAGGCCCAAGCGTTGCTTCATTCCCAGCGAATACTTTTTTGCCAGCCGGTCGCCAAACTCAGTCAGCCCTACCAGTTCCAGAGCATCCTCCACATCGGCTTTCGGCAGTCCCAAAATGCGGCGGATAATATCAAGATTTTCCCGCCCGGTCAGGTTTGCGTAGAAAGACGGCGCTTCGATGAAAGAGCCGATCTCTTTGAGAATGGCAATCCGATCATTCGGGAACTGCTTCCCATCAATAGTAAAGCTGCCCTTTGTCGGCGCGGTCAGGCCCAGCAGCATTTTCATGGTCGTAGATTTCCCCGCACCGTTGGGGCCGAGAAAACCATAAATGCTGCCCTTGCGAATATGAAGCGAAGCATTGTTGACCGAGATGAAATTTTTGTACTTCTTTGTCAACTGTTCCGTTGTGATGATATAGTCCATAGAAACATCTCCTTTCGATGTTTTTATGGTACAGCTTCAACCTGACATCTACATTCTCCCGTCCTTACTTTTACCTTACTTTTTAAGGGACAAGATCGCAGAATGGACAGCCTATGATATAATAGAAGCAAAGAAAATCAGATTGGAGAGGATGCTATGGATAATTCTTTTTTACATAGTAAAAGGCTCCTGTTGGTAGATGACGAACAGGAACTATTGAAGATGATATCAGATATATTGAAAGATGCAGGATTTGAAACTGTCCTTACTGCTATGTCGGTCAAAGAAGCTATTTTGACCGCAAAAGAGGAAACTCCTGATTTAATTGTTTTGGATGTCATGCTGCCAGATGGGGACGGCTTTTCTTTGATGCAGCAGCTCCGCACCTTTACCAATGTGCCGATCATTTTTTTAACAGCGAAGGACGAGGCAACAGACAAATTATCGGGGTTGGGGCTTGGTGCAGACGATTACATTTCAAAGCCCTTTATGCCACAGGAATTACTACTGCGTATCTATGCGGTACTCCGGCGAACCTATAAAGAGGATTCCCCACTGCTTGTATTAGATGGGTGTAAGATTGATTTCAGCCGGGCTGAAGTCTATAAGGGCAACGAGGTTATTTCCCTAACGGCCAAAGAACACGCCCTGCTTGAAACGCTTGCCCGCAATGCGGGAAAGATCGTTACCGTAGATGCGCTTTGCGAAGCCTTGTGGGGGGATAACCCATTCGGCTACGAAAACAGCCTCAATGCTCATGTGCGGCGTGTCCGGGAAAAGATTGAAACCGATCCATCAAAACCTGTATCCCTGATAACTATTAAAGGTTTGGGCTACAAGCTGATAGCAAGGAAGTAATGCCATGAGATCATTTGCACATTATATATCAAAACATCTTATATCTTTCGCTACTTTTATTCTGATACTACTGTTTCTTAACGCAGTGGTATTCGGCCTGACATTTCAAAAGGTTGTGACCGAGGATTATGGAACTTCATCTCCGCACCCCATGTTGGAAATGACCGCTGCTGCCGCCACACCAGAACGATTATCAGATGACGCAGCGCAAAAGCTCCGGCAGAATCATATTTGGGCAATCTACTTAAACGCTGATGGGCAGTGTTATTGGTCGGTTGATTTGCCCGATGAAGTGCCAAAAAGTTACACTATTCAAGATGTCGCATTGTTTTCAAAAGGATATATTGAAGATTATCCGGTTTTTGTCTGGAACACCGATGATGGACTGTTGGTATTGGGTTATCCAAAAGACAGCTATACAAAACTCACCAGCAATTACTATTCCATTTCAGCACTTCGACGGCTCCCCGTCTTTGTGCTTGGAATGTTGGGATTGGATGTACTGTGCCTCTTTTGTGCCTATTATTTCTCCAAACGCAAAATCATCCGTAATACCGAACCGATCGTATCTGCCGTGGAAACTCTGGCAGATGGAAAGCCAGTCTCACTTCATATCAGCGGAGAACTGTCGGATATTGCAAGCAGCGTAAACAAAGCTTCTTCCATTTTGAATCGGCAAAATGAAGCACGGGCGAACTGGATCAGCGGCGTTTCCCATGACATCCGCACACCGCTCTCCATGATTATGGGGTATGCGGGCCGCATTGCGGAAAATGAATCTACCAGCAAGACCATCCAAGAACAGGCTGAAATAGTACGGAAGCAAAGCGTAAGAATCAAAGAACTGGTGCAGGATTTGAATTTAGTATCGCAGTTGGAATATGAAATGCAGCCACTTCACAAAGAGATGGTTCGCTTATCCAAATTGCTACGAACCTATGTAGCAGACCTATTGAACATAGGAATTTCCGATAGCTATAATATTGGAATTGAAATTGCTAATGACGCTGAAAACACTATGTTAGAATGTGATGCCAGATTGATTTCACGAGCCGTGAATAATCTTGTTCAAAATAGTATGAAGCACAACCCGCTGGGATGTAGGATTCTGTTATCTTTAAGACGGATGGAAAATACCATTCAGCTTATTGTGCAAGACGATGGTATAGGACTCTCCGAAGAAAAACTACAAGAACTTAAAGAAAAACCTCATTATTTAGAAAGCACAGATGAGCGCTTAGATCTTCGACATGGGCTGGGGCTTGTTTTGGTTCGACAAATTGTAGCGGCACATGAAGGGACTATGACCATTGACAGTAAGATTAACTGTGGATGTAAAATCATCTTGACTTTTGACTCTACAGATACAATCCCAAAAGCCCATTTGAGTTAAGTCAAAAGCATTTTGGATATTTATCACTAGCACAAAAGAAGCCGGAAATCTGAAAAGGTCCCTGCTTCTTTTGCATCCAAAGACAACTCTGCGAAATACTCCTCTAAAGCTACTGCAATAGATGGGGCGCAAGGTCCTGTGCCAGAAGCACTTTGATACCTTGCGCCCTTTGCTTATTCTATCTTAAAAAACTTTGCCAGTTGCTTCAGACCGCGCCGGATGCTGTCACGGACACGGCTTGGGTCTACACCCTCCG
>OHQC01000443.1_pt1 | contig 11815 bp, 5 predicted proteins | sample 1577881 | NCBI WGS metagenome assembly OHQC01 (sample SAMEA3879522, study PRJEB24766) | human gut metagenome | biome: human-associated habitat; feature: feces | place: USA | collected 1985/1987
CCGGCAGGTCGCCACGTGCCGCACAAGCACAGGAAGCCAAGAACAACCCCGCACAGGGACAGGCGCAGGGTACGGAAAATACAGCCAACACGAACAAGGAGCAACGCCGCAACACGTGGACGAACGCCGACGGCAGCATCCGCCCCATCAGCAAATGGAGCGGCGTGGACTTCACCGAGCAGCAGAAAGCCGACTACGTGGCTGGCAAAGCCGTGAAACTGGAGAACGTGACCGACAAGCAGGGCTTCCACGCCACGATGTACATCAGGTTCAACCCGGAGAAGGGACGCCCGTACCGCTACGACACCAACCCCGACAACGCGCAGAAGATCGCGCCTTCCAACGAGAGCCGCACGCAGGTGGCGGTGAACAGCGAGGGCAAGACCAACGAGGCTACCAAGAACCTGAAGGAGCCGTTGCGGAAGGGACAGACCGCCCCGAAGGACACCGCACAGCAACAGCAGCAGGAGAAGCCGCAAAAGAAAAACAATAAGGGCATGAAGATGTAATCCGGTGTCCGCCACTAAATCCGAAGTAACATTTGTAAAATTCAAAACGACAGAAAAATATGAAGACAATCATTGCAGAAAAGCCGTCTGTGGCACGTGAGATCGCCCGTATCGTGGGCGCGACAAAGAGAGAGGAAGGATATTTCGAGGGAGGCGGCTACGCCATGACATGGGCGTTCGGACACCTCGTGCAGCTTGCCATGCCCGACGGTTACGGCATACGCGGCTTTGTCCGTGACAACCTGCCCGTCATACCCGACACCTTCACGCTCGTCTCCCGTCAGGTAAAGACGGAGAAGGGCTACAAGCCTGACAGCAGCGTGGTGGCGCAGATTAAAACCGTCGCCCGGCTATTCAAGGAAAGCGAACAGATCATCGTGGCGACCGATGCCGGACGCGAGGGTGAGCTTATCTTCCGCTACCTCTACCATTATACCGGATGCACCACCCCGTTCGTCCGCCTCTGGATAAGCTCGCTTACCGACAAGGCTATCCGCGAGGGACTGCGCAACCTCGAAGCGGGCGACAAATACGACAACCTCTATCTTGCCGCCAAAGCACGGAGCGAATCAGACTGGCTCGTGGGCATCAACGGCACGCAGGCACTCTCCATCGCCGCCGGACACGGCACTTACTCCGTCGGGCGGGTGCAGACACCCACGTTGGCGATGGTGTGCGCACGCTATTGGGAGAACCGCCGCTTTACCCCCGAAGCCTTCTGGCAGCTCCATATCGCAACGGACGGCTGCGATGAAGGAACGGTGAAGTTTTCCTCTTCCGAAAAATGGAAAGAGAAAGAGTCCGCAACGGAACTGTATAATAAGGTGAAGTCGGCAGGCACAGCCACCGTCACGAAAGCCGAACGCAAGGAGAAGACGGAGGAAACACCGCTCCTGTACGACCTGACCACGCTCCAGAAGGAAGCCAACGCCAAGCATGGCTTCACGGCGGAACAGACGCTTGAAATCGCGCAGAAGCTCTACGAGAAGAAGCTCATCACCTATCCGCGAACCGGAAGCCGCTACATTCCCGAAGACGTGTTCGCGGAAATCCCCAAGCTGCTTGCCTTCATCGGCAGCCTGCCCGAATGGAAGGGCAAGTTGCAGCCGAAAGCCGTGCCGACACGCCGCAGCCTGGACGGCGGCAAGGTGACAGACCACCATGCCCTGCTCGTCACGGGCGAGAAGCCGCTGTTCCTCTCCAAAGAGGACAGCACCGTCTATCACATGATAGCCGGGCGCATGCTTGAGGCTTTCTCCGAAAAATGCGTCAAGGACACTGCCACCGTCACGGCAGAGTGTGCCGGAGTGGAGTTCGTGGCAAAAGGCAGCATCATCAGGCAAGCCGGATGGCGTGCCGTCTATGGCAAGGAGAATGGAGAAGAGAACAACAGCCAAGAGGAAACCGCCGCCATTCCCTGTTGGCAGGAAGGCGACACGCTGGCACTGAAAGCCGCCTCCATCACGGAGGGAAAGACCAAACCCAAGCCGCTGCATACCGAAGCCACCCTGCTGTCCGCGATGGAAACGGCTGGCAAGGAGATAGAGGACGACGCATTGCGGCAGGCTATGAAGGATTGCGGCATCGGCACGCCCGCCACCCGTGCGTCCATCATCGAAACGCTTTTCAAGCGCGGCTATATGGAACGCTGCAAGAAGTCGCTTGTCCCCACCGAAAAAGGGCTTGCCCTCTACTCGGTCGTGAAGGCGATGCGTATTGCCGATGTCGCCATGACGGGCGAATGGGAAAAGGAATTGGCACGCATCGAGCGTGGGGAACTGCCCGCCGATGACTTCCGCAGGAAGATTGAGGCATATACACGGGAAATTACCTCCGAACTGCTGTCGTGCGACAAGCTGTTCGCCCGCAGGGATTCCGGCTGCAAGTGTCCCAAGTGCGGAGCGGGGACGATGCAGTTTTACGGCAAGGTCGTCCGCTGCGACAACGCGGAGTGCGGTCTGCCCGTGTTCCGCCTGAAAGCAAACCGCACCCTCTCTGATGATGAAATCAAAAACCTGCTCACCGACGGACACACGAAACTGCTCAAAGGATTCAAGAGCAAGCAGGGCAAGAGTTTTGATGCCGTAGTCGCCTTTGACGGGGACTATAACACGGTTTTCGTGTTCCCAGAAAGGAAAAGTAAAGCGACCTCTGCGAAAAGAAGAAAATAAATGTTTAACTTTGCCACTGGTTCAGAGTAATGAATTGTTCTTCGATACCGGATTACACTCATACTTTGGATTTAGTGGTGGCACTCGGAGGGATACCGGGTGCCTTTTTCTTCTCGTTTTCCAACGATTATCCCTATCATCATTATCAATCCACTAAATTCCAAAGAAATGAACAACAAGAAGAAAAACGAGGGTCGGACCGACTTTTCCTATTACGGTCTGTACCTGCTGGACTACCTCACCACGAACAAGTTCGAACAGGCAGCCGATGAAGCCTTCATCCGAGAAAGAACCGACCGTGCCGCCGAAGCGTATGAACGGGCAAGGCTCGAAGGCTATCCTGCCGACGGGGCGCAGGAACTGGCGATGAAGGTGCTGACGGAGGGCCTTCGCTACTCCAGGCACGCCATCCTGCGCGAAGTCGTGGAGAACGAATTTGCGGGTGAAGTACCGGGAGAAAAATGTGAAGCCTTTACCCAGAAGCTGCTGCCGCTTGTCGGAAACGTATTCTCCATCTATGACCTCTCGGACGACAATTTCGCCCTGTCGCCCGAATATGACCTGCTCTACACGGAGCTGACGGGAGCCGTCATCCTCTATATCGAAGAGTATGGCGTTTAACCGCAAACAGAGGCTGCGGGACAACATCGAGGCGATACGGACGGCATTCCTCCTTGACAGGGAACAGCGCACACCCACCGCACGCGAACGGCTCTTGTTAGAACGTTATTGCGGTTTCGGGGGACTGAAGAGCATACTCAACCCTGCAAGGGAACTGACGGATGCCGTCCACTGGGCGAAGTCCGACCTCGAACTGTTTGCCCCTACCGTGGAACTGCACAGGTTGCTGCGGGAGAACACAAAAGACGAGACGGAGTACAAACGGTATATGGATGCCATGAAGCAGTCCGTGCTGACCGCCTTCTATACCCCGCCGGAGATAACCGGGACCATCGCGGACGTGCTGCATGAACACGGCATCCGTCCCGACCGGGTGCTGGAGCCGTCGGCAGGTGTCGGTGCATTCGTGGACGCCGTGCTGGAGAACAGACCGGACGCGGACATCATGGCTTTTGAGAAAGACCTGATGACGGGCAAGATACTGAAGCACCTGCATCCCGGACAGAAAGTAAGGGTACAGGGCTTCGAGAAGATAGAAAAGCCGTTCATGAACCATTTTGATTTGGCTGTCTCCAATATACCGTTTGGCGATGTGGCGGTGTTCGACCCGGATTTTTCGGGCAGCAAGGATCCTGCAAGGCACTCGGCGGCACGGACGATACACAATTACTTTTTCCTGAAAAGCCTTGACGCGGTGCGTGAAGGCGGAATCGTGGCGTTCATCACCTCGCAGGGGGTACTGGATGCCCCGACCAACGCGCCCATACGCGAGTATATGATGAACCATACCAATCTGGTGGGCGTAGCCCGCCTGCCGAACAACCTCTTTACGGATAACGCGGGAACGGAGGTGGGCAGCGACCTGATTATCCTGCAAAAGAACAGCGGAAAGAATGGTGAACTGTATTACAACGAAAAACTCTTCGTGCAGACCGAACAGACCCCTATCGGCACTTCCGTAAATGGGTATGTATGGAGCATCGGCTCGCTTTCACACACGGATTTGATCAGAAGTACCGACCCGTACGGGAAACCAGCCTATAAACTCCTGCACCGTGGGGACATCGCACAACTGGCGGAAGACTTGCGGGAGCATCTGAAAATAGAACTGCAACAACTTGACAGGAAACTGTATGAGAGACACAGGCTGCATCCGACAAAGGAGGAAAGCACGGCTGCGGAAGTGCAACCTGCTCCGAAAACAGAAAAGGTATCACCTTCTGTAATAGCCCCCGTTTCTGTAATTGAGCCTGTCAAGGGAGTGGAGAAGCCGCAGGCACAGCCCATAGAGGAAAAGCCGGAGATTGAGCCGCGCCAACCCAATCATTCGTCAGCCGTGCAGCTTACCCTGCTCGACCTTTGGGGTATGCCCATAGAGGAACCGGTAAAAAAGAAAAAGGCAGCGAAAAAGGAAAGCAAGCCGAAGCCTATGCCGTCCACGCCTAAACCGCAGGTCAAAGTTACTCCACCCGTTGAAGCCGCCAAGCCGGTAAACGGTAATAAGGAAGAAAAGCCGGAAAATGCCGAAAAGCCAAACGACCCGGACGACATTTACGCCACTCTGGATTGGGAAACCAATCCTCCCATCAACGGCTTCTATGAGACAATGATGAGCCTGACAGCGGAACGGCGCAAGGCCCTACGGCTTGAGGCAGAACGGCACAGGCAGGAACAACTGAAAAAGATGGGTATCAAAGACACGTTGAACCCTGCTTTTGCGCCTTCTTCGGACAATATGGATAAAAAGCCGGAACAAACGGAAGAAATAAAGCAACCTGAAACACTGGCAGAAGTTGTGCCTACTTCCGAAACGGTTGCCACTTCCCTGTTCCCGGAACTTGAAACGGAAAAGCCGAAGGAGGAAGTCATGGACCTTTCTCCCCGTCCGTTCAACGGCCTGCTGGAGCCACACCACCGTGACGGCTCGATGGTGCTGGATGCTTCACGCAATCTCGGTTACCTGAAAGACCTCACGCCTTACGGTGCGACCTTCCAACCGCTCGACCTCCGTGGCTATCAAAAAGAGAAAGCGATGCTGTATATATCGCTCCGTGACGCTTACGAATGTCTGTATAGCCACGAGACGGAGAACCATACGGAACACAAACCGCAGCGCGGGTATCTCAACACCTACTACGATGAGTTTGTCATGCGTTACGGTAACCTTAACGCCAGACAGAACGTGAAACTGGTGATGATGGATGCCGGAGGGCGCGACATCCTTTCGCTGGAACGTGCGGAGGACGGCAAGTTTGTCAAGGCGGACATCTTCGACCGTCCCGTTTCCTTCTCGGTGGAGAGCCGTGTCAATGCAGGCTCTCCCGAAGAAGCCTTGTCCGCATCGCTCAACAAGTTCGGCACGGTCAATCTCGGCTATATGCGGGAGATAACCGACACCACGGAAGAGGAACTGCTTGGTGCCCTCAAGGGGCGCATCTTCTACAACCCGCTCGTAACCGGTTACGAAATCAAAGACCGCTTCATCGCGGGGAACGTGATAGAGAAGGCGGAACGCATAGAGGGCTGGATGGAGGACAATCCCGAAAGTGAGCGGATGCCGGAGGTGAAACAGGCGTGGGAGGCATTGAAGGAGGCCGAACCGCAGCGCATCGCCTTTGAAGACCTCGACTTCAATTTCGGGGAACGCTGGATTCCCACGGGTGTGTATGCCGCCTACATGAGCCACCTTTTCGACACGGACGTGAAAATAGCCTACTCCGCAAGCATGGACGAGTTTTCCGTGGCGTGCGGCTACCGCACCATGAAGATCACGGACGAGTTTCTGGTAAAGGGCTATTACCGGAACTATGACGGTATGCACCTGTTGAAACACGCTTTGCACAACACCTGTCCCGACATGATGAAAAGTATTGGCAAAGATGAGAACGGCAACGACATCAAGGTGCGTGACAGCGAGGGCATACAGCTCGCCAACGCCAAGATTGACGAAATCCGCAACGGGTTCTCGGAATGGTTGGAAGAGCAGTCGCCGCAGTTCAAGGAACGGCTCGTGACAATGTATAACCGCAAGTTCAACTGTTTCGTGCGCCCGAAGTATGACGGTTCGCACCAGACGTTTCCCGACCTCAATCTGAAAGGATTGGCAAGCCGGGGTATTCAAAGCGTTTATCCGTCGCAGAAGGATTGCGTCTGGATGATAAAACAGAATGGCGGCGGAATATGCGACCATGAAGTCGGAACAGGTAAAACACTGATAATGTGTATTGCAGCGCATGAAATGAAGCGTCTGAACTTGGCGCACAAGCCGATGATTATTGGTCTGAAAGCCAATGTCGCGGAGATTGCCGCCACTTATCAAGCTGCCTATCCGAATGCCCGCATCCTCTACGCTTCGGAAAAGGATTTCTCGACCGCCAACCGTGTGCGTTTCTTCAACAACATCAAAAACAATGACTATGATTGCGTCATCATGTCGCACGACCAGTTCGGCAAGATACCGCAGTCACCGGAGTTGCAGCAACGCATCCTGCAAGCGGAGCTTGACACGGTGGAGGAAAACCTCGAAGTCTTACGGCAGCAAGGCAAGAACGTGTCGCGGGCGATGCTGAAAGGATTGGAGAAGCGCAAGCACAACCTTGTGGCGAAGTTAGAGAAAGTGGAACACGCCATCAAGTCGCGCACAGATGACGTGGTGGACTTCAAACAGATGGGCATCGACCACATTTTCATAGACGAGAGCCACCAATTCAAGAACTTGACTTTCAACACCCGGCATGACCGTGTGGCGGGGTTGGGAAACTCGGAGGGGAGCCAGAAAGCCCTGAATATGCTTTTTGCCATACGAACTATACAGGAGCGTACGGGCAAAGACTTAGGGGCTACGTTCCTGTCCGGCACGACTATTTCCAACAGTCTGACGGAATTGTACCTGCTCTTTAAGTACCTGCGCCCGAAGGAACTGGAACGGCAGGACATCCGCTGTTTCGACGCATGGGCGGCTATCTTCGCCAAGAAGACGACCGACTTCGAGTTCAACGTGACAAACAACGTGGTGCAGAAGGAGCGTTTTCGCTATTTCATCAAGGTGCCGGAGCTTGCCGCCTTCTACAACGAGATTACCGACTACCGCACGGCGGAGGATGTAGGTGTGGACAGACCAAACAAGAATGAGATACTGCACCACATACCGCCCACACCGGAGCAGGAGGACTTCATACAGAAGCTGATGCAGTTTGCCAAAACCGGCGATGCCACTCTGCTTGGCAGGTTACCCCTGTCGGAAACGGAGGAAAAGGCGAAGATGCTCATCGCCACCGACTACGCGAGAAAGATGGCTCTTGATATGCGCATGATAGACCCGAACTACGAGGACCATCCCGACAACAAGGCAAGCCATTGTGCCAAGATGATTGCAGAGTATTACCACAAGTACGAGGCGCACAAGGGTACGCAGTTCGTGTTCTCCGACTTGGGGACATACCAGCCGGGGGAAGGATGGAACGTGTACAGCGAGATAAAACGCAAGTTGGTGGAGGATTACGGCATACCGGCAAGTGAGGTGCGCTTCATTCAGGAGTGTAAGACGGATAAGGCTCGTAAGGCGGTGATAGATGCCATGAACGCCGGGACGGTGCGCGTGCTGTTCGGCTCCACAAGTATGCTCGGAACGGGCGTGAATGCGCAGAAAAGATGTGTCGCCATCCATCACCTTGATACACCGTGGCGACCGTCCGACCTGCAACAGCGTGACGGACGGGGTGTTAGAGCCGGGAACGAGATTGCCAAGCATTTTGCCGAGAACAACGTGGATATCATCATCTACGCGGTGGAAAAGTCGCTGGACAGCTACAAGTTCAATCTGCTGCACTGCAAGCAGACGTTCATATCGCAGCTCAAAAGTGGAGCGATGGGCGCACGTACCATAGACGAGGGTGCAATGGACGAAAAATCGGGTATGAACTTCTCGGAGTATATGGCGTTGCTCTCCGGCAATACCGACCTTTTGGATAAGGCGAAATTAGAGAAGCGTATCGCCTCGCTCGAAGGGGAACGCAAGTCGTGGGGCAAGGGCAAGCGCGATTCGGAGTTCAAGCTGGAATCCAAGACGGGAGAACTGCGCAACAACACGGCTTTCATCGAAGCCATGACGGAAGACTGGAACCGTTTTCTTTCCGTTGTGCAGACTGATAAGGAAGGCAGCCGCCTTAATCTTGTCAAGGTGGACGGCGTGGATTCAACGGATGAGAAGGTCATCGGTAAGCGTTTGCAGGAAATCGCCAAGAACGCCACGACTGGTGGACTGTACAAGGCTGTCGGGGAACTTTACGGCTTTCCGATAAAGGTGGTCAGCGAGAGGACACTCAAAGAAGGTCTGGAGTTCACTGACAACCGCTTCGTGGTGGAGGGTAACTACAAGTACACCTACAACAACGGGCATCTGGCGATGGCAGACCCGATTGCTGCCGCACGAAACTTTCTGAACGCATTGGAGAGGATTCCGACCATCATCGACCAGTACAAGTCTAAGAACGAAGTGCTGGAAAAGGAGATTCCGCAGTTGCAGGAGATAGCGGGCAAGGTGTGGAAGAAGGAGGACGAGCTGAAACAGCTGAAGTCCGAACTCGCCGCACTGGACCGCAAGATACAGCTTGAGCTGGCTCCGGCTCAGGAAAACACGGAAGAGAACCGGCAAGGCAACGAGAAAAAACAGACGGAACAACAGCCGGAAAGCCCGCACGTGGACTTTGTACGCAGTCATTTAATTATAGGGAGACTCGGTTTATCGGAATCCAAAGGTGTAAAACTTTAATATCGAAGTCTTGACAGAAAAAGCCAGTGGTTGAATTTTTCACCACTGGCTTTAATTCTAATAATTTTTCAATCTAATATGACCGAATCTATAACGTTAAATCATAGATTATGTGTCTATTTGTGAAGAAAAAGACGTATCTTTGTATCAAAATCAAATAAGCATAACAATGGAGCCATCTATATCTATATACAGTTTTTCACTTTATACCGCACTGCCGTTGATGTTATTCTTCGGCTTTTATTTTTTGTTTGCAAAGACTCCTGAAAAGAAAATTTTCAAGAATTATCTCCGCTCCCGACAGATTATGGGTATAGCTATGCTGCTGCTTTCGGCAAATTATTCGGTACATTTCTTCTTTGGTATCCGATTCAAAAATGCGGATTCTGCCATATTGATGAACATGTCCACATACTTCCTGTGCTATTCTCTGTTCAGTTCGGCATTGATAATGTTGCTTGATCGTTTTTACATTACCAAACGGCGTGTGTGGACACATATCATTTTATGGATTATATTCTCAACTCTTTCCGGAGTTGTGGTGTTCCTGGTGCCAAGCGGAATCATACAAAAAATCTCTTTATTTGCTTTAGCTGTCTGGTTAGTTGTTTTTGGAGTCGTTTTAGCTCGCAGAGTCATAGTTGCATATCGTAGAGCCATTCGAATTTTCAATGAAACTCAGGCGGATGATATAGGCGCATATATCGAATGGCTTTCCATATTCACTTATTGGGCTGTTATCTTCGGTGTCGGATGCGGATTGCTGACATTCCTGCCTAACAAATATGTTTTTATTTGGATTTTGTCGTCAATTCCGTTCTACTGTTATCTTTTCTACAGCTATCAGAACTACCTGCTGTTCTATGAACAGGTGGAAAATGCTTTTGAGCAAGATATACAGTCTGAAGAAGAACTTCTGACAGATACAGAAACAGAACCTGAAATAGTTTCTGAGAAAGAAGTTCCAGTCTCCTATACAGAAATTATAGAGAAAGTGGCCAACTGGATAAAGACAGACGGCTATGTCCAGCAGGGACTTACCATAAAAGAACTGTCCGAAATACTTCATACGAACCGTACCTATCTTTCCGCTTATATCAAGACTACGTATAAAATGACATTCCGCGAATGGATAACCAGTCTCCGGTTGGAGTATGCGAAAAACATGCTGAAGGAGCATCCGGAAATCAATATACAGAAGCTGACTGAGTCCTCCGGTTTTCTTTCCCGCAGTAACTTTATCAAATTATTTTCCGAGAAGGAAGGATGTACGCCTGCCAAATGGAAAAAAGCAAATCGGGAATAATTTGTGTACTAAAAAACATTGAAAAAGGTCTCAGAAACCCATTTTCAAAAAGTGCTCAAACGACAAAAAAAGTGCTAATTCGACAAAAAGGTGCTCTAACGACAATTTGAAAAGTGCTCAAACGACAATTTTTTATAAAACGCTGTATTTCAACAGAAAAAGTTTTTGTAATATTTTGGGCGCTGAATGGCATTTATTACCTTTGGAGATGACAAAGATAATGAATTCAAGTTTATATGAGCAGAAAAATCACTTTTCTTACCCTGTTTCTGTGGCTGATGACGCTAACTTTTCCTGTCATTGCGCAGCAGAAAGCAGACACGACCTACACCTTCCGGTTCGTTACGCAGAAGGACATGTTCTACGTGCCTTGGAATGGCAATGACACGGAACTTGCCCGCCTGTTGGAATGTATCGAAAACAACAAAGCAATAATTCTTGACGGCAAAATGCCGCTACTGGTTGACGGATACTGCAATTCGCAGAGCAGTGAAGCCGAGAACCTTGCAACGGCGAAGATCCGTGCCAACCGTGTGAAATCAGAACTGATTACACGCGCGAAAATCAAGGAAGAAAACTTCATTACCCACAATCATGCGACAGGGGGTGATTTTGTAATCGTGCGCCTAACGGTACCCGCAAAGGAAACAGCCGTGACGGATGCGGAAGCGGAAGCACGACGCAAGGCGGAAGCCGAACGACTGGCAACCGAGAAGCGTGCCGAGCAGGAACGGCTTGCCGAAGAGCAGCGCAAGGCGGAAGAAGCCCGACTTGCCGCTGAAAAGGCAGAAGCCGAGAAAACCGCTCAACAAAATACACTTACCGACACGCCGTCGGAAACTAAAATCACAACGGATTATCATCTCTCCCTGCGTGCCAACCTGTTGCGCTGGGCTACCCTGACACCAGATCTTGGCGTGGAATGGCGCATCTGTCCGTCGTGTGGCATTGCCGTAAACGGCTCATGGACTTCTTGGACGTGGAGCGACAAGGACCGCCGCTATGCACTTTGGGAAGTGGCTCCGGAAATACGTTATTACATGGGTGAGAAGAAAGCCTGGTATTTGGGCGCGATGTTCAAGGCCGGACAGTTCAACTACAAGATCTCCGAAACAGGCAAGCAGGGCGACCTGATGGGTGGCGGCATCACCGCCGGCTATCAGCTGCGACTGAACAAGGCATTGACTCTTGATTTCAACCTCGGCTTGGGCTACCTGAATGCCGATTTCGAAAAATATGAAGTCATCGATGGTGTGCGCGTGCGCTGTGGCAACGAGACAAAAAATTGGTGTGGCCCCATCAACGCCGGTGTGACATTGGTATGGAAGTTATTCTAATACGGAGGAATAGAGTATGAAAGCAAGACAATATATAAATATGGTAGGAATGGCAGCCGCCGTGCTGCTCTCTTCCTGCGTGAAGGACACGCTTTATGACA
>OHQC01000452.1_pt1 | contig 11603 bp, 9 predicted proteins | sample 1577881 | NCBI WGS metagenome assembly OHQC01 (sample SAMEA3879522, study PRJEB24766) | human gut metagenome | biome: human-associated habitat; feature: feces | place: USA | collected 1985/1987
ACAGCGCAGTTCGTATTTATTTTCAATCAGATAGACATCGATTTCTTCACGGATTGCATTGGATATTTTGTTGCTGAAAAAGGAAATGGTGTCTTTTCCGGAAGACGTCAGCCGGTACTGGGTGCTGCTTCGGTATGTCAGGACATTAACAAAGCCATCATCTGCAAGGGAGCTTAAAACTTCCTGCAGTGTAAAATAGGTTGTATATTGTTTGTCCAGCATAAAATCAGCAATCTGGCTGTTGGAAAGTGGGAAATTCACTTTACTTAACATATATAAAACCATCAATTTGTATAAAGTAGTTGCTTCTGTATTCATTGATATAACCGTCCTTGACAAATGTTATTCTCTTTAAAATACCGGTTCATCCGGTTCATTACCTGTTTTTTGTTGGCACTCCATAAAGGAGCTTTCAGCAGTTTTTTTGCACCGTCACCCGTCAGCCGGTGAATTACCATATCCGGCGGAAGAATCTCTAAAATTTTCCCAAGGCAATCAAGATATTCGTCTTCCGTCATGACGGTAAAAAGCTTTTCTTCATAATCGCGTGCAAGGTCTGTGCCGGAAAGAACATGTAACAGCTGGAGTTTAATGCCGGAGGCTCCGCTGTGTCCGATATAATCTGCGGTCTGTAACATCATTTCCTGCGATTCAGTGGGCAGTCCGAGAATCATATGCACAATTGTTTCAATTCCGGCATCAGACAGCATTTTCATGGTATCATCAAATACAGAAAGACTGTAGCCGCGGCGGATATAGCGGGCGCTGCTTTCATGGATTGTCTGAAGTCCCAGTTCAACCCAGACCGGTTTTATGGCATTTAATTCAGAAAGCAGTGTAACAATCGCTGGTGTAATGCAGTCCGGTCTTGTTGCAATAGAAAGAATCCGGACGTCATCGTGCCGGATTGCTTCGGTAAAAATCTGTCTTAAATAATCGGCCGGTGCATACGTATTGGTGTATGACTGAAAATAAGCGATATACTGACCGCCGTTATATTTACGGCTGATAAGTGCTTTTTCGGCTTCAATCTGTGCAGCAATGCCTGGAATTTTAGTATGCTGCGGTGTCACAATGCCTCCGGCAAGTAAAGAGGCACTGTTTCCAATCAGTGCCTCTCCTGAAAAATCACCGGAACCGCCTGCACTGCAAAAAATACAGCCACGTGTGTCAATCCGTCCGTCACGGTTGGGACAGGTCATGCCGCCGCTTAAAGAAAGCTTGTACATTTTACAGCCATACGTTTCCTTTAAATATTCGCTTAGTGAATAGTAGTAAGGTTTCATGGACTATCTGGTAATATGGTCTTTTACAGCCTGACTTACGACATCAGCAACGCGTTCATCAAAAGCTTCCGGTAAAATGTTGACATCGCTGACTTCATCCTCAGGAACTAAATTAGCAATGGCAAGTGCAGCAGCCAGCTTCATTTCCTCGGTAATCTGTGTTGCACGGCCTTCGAGTGCGCCTTTAAAGATACCCGGAAATGCGATAACGTTGTTGACCTGGTTCGGAAAGTCAGAACGGCCTGTACCGACCACTTTTGCACCTGCAGCCTTTGCAACGTCCGGCATAATTTCAGGAACCGGATTTGCCATGGCAAAGATAATCGCATCTTTGTTCATGGACTGAACCATTTCAGGAGTTACAATATTCGGAGCGGAAACACCGACAAAAATATCAGCACCCTTTAAAGCATCCGCCAGTGAACCGGTCTTATGTTCAAGATTCGTAACATCCATCATGGATTCCTGCATCCAGTTTAAACCTTCGCTTCCTTTAGAAAGGATACCGGACTTGTCGCACATGGTAACATGCTTAAATCCATATGTAAGGAGCAGCTTTGTAATGGCAACGCCGGCAGAACCGGCACCGTTTACAACAACCTGACAGTCTTCTTTTGTCTTTCCTGTAACCTTTAAACCATTGATAATACCGGCAAGTACAACAATTGCGGTACCGTGCTGGTCATCGTGGAAAACAGGAATGTCTAAGAGTTCCTTTAAACGGGACTCGATTTCAAAGCATCGCGGCGCGGAAATATCTTCAAGATTAATTCCGCCAAAGGCAGGTGCAATATTGACAACAGTCTTGATAATTTCCTCTGTATCCTGTGTGTCCAGACAAATCGGCACAGCATTGACACCGCCGAAGGATTTGAAAAGAACAGCCTTTCCTTCCATAACAGGCATGGCTGCGTGAGCGCCGATGTTGCCCAGTCCTAAAACAGCACTGCCGTCTGATACAACGGCAACAGTGTTTGCCTTAATGGTGTACTTGTAAGCTGCTTCCTTATCCTTTGCGATGACCTTACATGGTTCAGCAACACCCGGAGTATAAGCTAACGCAAGGTCTTCCCTTGTTGCAATATCCATCTTTGGTGTTGTTTCAAATTTTCCGTTCCATTCCTCATGAAGCTGTAAAGCCTTTTCTGCATTTGTCATTATAAATAATACCTGCCTTTCTTAAAAATCCAAAGATACTTTAAATCATACCATATACAAAATCTGACGGCAATATATTTTTAGAAAAAGAAAGGTTTGAAATTATGACAAAAAGGTGTATAATAGAGAAACAGTAATGAGATTTTCATAAGTGGTGCTGATTCAGTAACCGGATTCCCTGTTTATATTTGTTATATTTATTTATAGGAATGGAATTTATTTTATGAGAGAAAAACTTCAGACATTATCTTTAGTTGTATTACGTGAGTTTGCAAAGGATAAAAAAATCAAAGGAATTACAGCGATGCGCAAGGCAGAGCTGATTGATGCAATTATTGAAGCTTCAGGTGGAGAAGAAGCACAGGCAGAAGCATCGGAAAAACAGAATACCGAAGCACAGAGTACACAAAGACAGGAAGAACACCAGGAGGTTCAAAGTACGGCAGCACCGGCAGCACGTACCGGAAGAAGTGAAGAAACACCGCGTTACACAAGAAACGATAATGCACAGAGAAGCAATGAGCGTCCGCATTATGAAGAACGTCGTGAATACCGCCACTATGAAGGCAGACAGGATTATAAAAACGACAGAACGGAATACAGGAATGACCGTCAGGACTACAGAAGTGATATGAAATCCGATGAACCCGATGCAAACGGAATCCTTGAAGTCCTCGCAGAGGGATATGGATTTATCCGCTGTGAGAATTTCCTGCCGGGTGAAAATGATGTGTATGTATCGCCGACACAGATCCGCCGCTTTAATTTAAAGACAGGTGATATTATCAAAGGACCGAAGCGTATCCGTACACAGAATGAAAAATTTTCAGCGCTTTTATATCTTGAGTCTGTCAACGGATTAGATCCGATGCTTGCAACCAAAAGACCGGCATTTGAAAAACTGACACCGATTTTCCCGAATGAGAGAATTCATTTAGAGAAAAATACAAATACCGTGGCAATGCGCATGGTAGATTTGATTTCTCCGATTGGCAAGGGACAGCGAGGCATGATTGTATCACAGCCAAAGTCCGGTAAGACAACCCTGTTAAAGCAGATTGCGACAGCCGTAACCAAGAACAACCCGGAAATGCACCTGATGATTCTGTTAATTGATGAACGTCCGGAAGAAGTTACGGATATTAAAGAGTCCATTACAGGGGATAATGTGGAAGTTATTTATTCTACATTTGATGAACTGCCGGAACGTCACAGACGTGTATCTGAAATGGTTATCGAGCGTGCAAAGCGTCTGGTGGAGCAGAAACAGGATGTTATTATTTTATTAGACAGTATTACAAGACTGGCAAGAGCCTATAATCTTACTGTACAGGCAAGCGGACGAACCTTATCCGGTGGTCTGGACCCGGCGGCACTGCATATGCCAAAGCGTTTCTTTGGTGCGGCAAGAAATATGAGAGAAGGCGGAAGCCTTACCATTCTGGCAACGGCATTGGTTGAAACGGGCAGTAAGATGGATGATGTTGTATTTGAAGAATTTAAGGGAACGGGTAACATGGAACTGGTACTTGACAGAAAGCTGTCTGAAAAGAGAGTGTTCCCGGCGATTGATATTGCAAAGTCCAGTACACGACGTGAAGATTTGCTGTTAAGCCGCGAAGAACAGGAAGCGGTAGATATTATGCGGAAGGCGTTAAACGGACTAAAGACAGATGAAGCAGCAGAACGCATCTTAGACTTATTTGCAAAGACAAGAAATAATGCAGAATTTGTACAGACCGTCCGCAAGAACCGTTATATATAGAAACCGGAGGTTTATGAAAGGACGGACCGGTCTGTTAAAATCAGAAAAAAATTTTAAAAATAATGCTTGCATTCATAATATCCTTATGATACAATAAGAAAGCTGTTTATCACAGATAAAGAGATCACTTTGTGAGATTCGTCTCACAATGACAATACTTATTTAAATATTAAAGAGGTGAAAATCATGAGAGAAGGAATCCATCCAGAGTACCATCAGGCAAAGGTTGTTTGCAACTGTGGTAATGAATTTGTTACAGGTTCAACAAAGGAAGAAATCCATGTTGAAATTTGCTCAAAGTGCCATCCTTTCTATACAGGACAGCAGAAGGCATCATCTGTTCGCGGACGTATTGATAAGTTCAACAAGAAGTACGGCGTACAGAACAATTAATCAGAACATAAGGTTGAGGTTGACCAGACCTCAACTTTTTTGTTATTATGGTAAAAAATATGCTTAGAGGTGTGCGATGAAACCATCAGGAATCGGCGGACAGGCTGTTATTGAAGGAATTATGATGCGCAATAAGGATCAGTATTCCATTGCAGTCCGTAAGCCAGATAATGAAATAGAAGTAACAGTCAGAGATTGTAATCAGCTGCAAAAGAAACATCCGTGGCTGAATTATCCGATAATCCGGGGAGTATACAGCTTTGTGGATTCTTTAGTAACGGGAATTTCCACAATCAATTATTCGGCTTCGTTTTATGATGATCCGGCAGAGCAGAAGAGTACAAAAGCCGATGAAATCGGAAGGGCTGTTTTTAAAGATAAATTAGAAGCGGTTTTAATGGCGTTTACGGTTATTTTATCTGTTGTATTTGCAGTAGCACTGTTTATGCTTATTCCGTATTTTGTATCCAGACTGCTGACACCTTATGTTTCTTCTCAATTTTTGTTGAATTTTATAGAAGGTATTGTGAGAGTTGTCTTATTTATTTTATACATACTGGCAATTTCACAGATGAAGGATATTAAAAGAACATTTATGTACCACGGTGCAGAGCATAAGTGTATCAACTGCATTGAGCATGGCGCAAGACTGACACCGGAAAATGTAAAAAACAGCTCGCGTTATCACAAGCGCTGCGGAACAAGCTTTTTGTTTCTGGTGATGTTTGTCAGTGTGATATTTTTTATATTTATCAGAATCGAAAATACGGCGGTGCAGCTCGTTTTAAGAATCCTGCTGATTCCGGTCATTGCGGGTGTTTCATATGAATTAATCCGCTGGGCGGGCAGAAGCGAAAATGTATTTATCACAGCACTCAGCAAGCCGGGGCTGTGGCTTCAGAAGCTCACGACCAAAGAACCGGATATGGATATGATTGAAGTGGCGATTAAAGCAGTAGAAGAAGTCTTTGACTGGGAAGCATTTTTATTGGATTATTATAAGGATACCGAACAGCCGGTAGCGGAAATGGCAGCCAACGAAGCTTCTCTTGCGATTACATCGACCATTACGACAGGTGCGGATCGGAATACACGTTCCTTAAATCCGGATGAAGTTGTACAGGAAAATACACAGCAGACGACACAGCCTGAAAAAGAATATATTGCACCGGATGATACGGATATATTAGAAGGCGGTCAGATTACGGACGCAGAGGGTGCAAAAGAGCAGGAAAAGAATCCGGACAGCACTGAAAATTCAGAACAGCAGTCCGAAACCGGCAGTCCGGTAGAAAATAAAGAAAAGTCTGAGCCGGAAAGTGAAAATGCAGATATAAAACAGCAGTCAGAATCACAGGAATCAGAAGCCGGAGAAGATGATGAGGACGATGATGAACTGCCGGAGGGCTTTGAAATTATAGAAGACCCGCAGGAATCTGTGGACACGGCAGCACAGCAGGCATCCGAAAGTAATCTGTCAGTAGAAAGCGATAAGGGGCTTGAAGAAGGTGACGGCTTTGAATTTATCGAGGATGAAGAAGACGAAGATTACGCAGAGGAACTTCCTCTTTTCAAAGAGAGAGTGGATAAAAAGTGATGTGCAGGGATATGATGATACAGGAAAATCTGACCATATCCGACGCGGTGCGTGAGGGTGCAAAAAGACTGAAACAGTGCGGCATTGAAAATGCAGACTACGACAGCTATGCCCTGTTGTCTGAAATCAACGGCATGGACAGGACATATTATCTGATGAATGGATCAAAGCTGCTTACCCGTGTAGAACAGGAACGTTTTTTTGACTATATTGAACGTAGAAGCAGTCATGAGCCGTTGCAGCACATTTTAGGCAGGGCATTTTTTTACGGACATGAATTTAAGGTCAGTCCCGATGTACTGATTCCAAGACCGGATACGGAAGTGCTTGTGGAGCAGGTGTTAAAGGTCTGTACGGACGGTATGACAGTTGTAGATATGTGTACCGGTTCAGGCTGCATTCTGCTGTCTGTTGCACTGGAACGAAAGCTTTCAAAGGGTATCGGTGTGGATATTTCCGGGAAGGCACTTGCGGTTGCAAAGGCTAATCAAGAAGCCCTTGCACCGGAAAATGTGACACTGATTCAGAGCGATTTATTTGAAAACGCAGGAAAGTATCTTATGGAACAGTCCGTGGATATTGTGGTTTCCAATCCGCCGTATATCTGTACAGAGGTGATTGACAGTTTATCGGAGGAAGTGCGCCTGCATGACCCGGTGCTGGCATTGGACGGACATGAGGACGGATTATATTTTTACAGAAAGATTACAAAGCAGGCGAAAAGCTTTTTAAAGCCCGGCGGCCGGCTGTTTTATGAAATCGGTTATGACCAGTCTGCGGCAGTCGAAGCACTGCTTTGTAAAGAAGGCTATACACAGGTGTCAACCGTAAAAGATTTGGCGGGACTTGACAGAGTCGTTATGGGCAGATTATAAATAAAGAAAGACAGAGAACCGGAAAGAAAGGATAAAATAGATTATGGATATGTTTGACAGATTGGAAGATACCGTAAACCGTTATGAGGATATTACGGCAGAACTGGGAAATCCGGATGTGGTTAATGACCAGAACCGTTTTAGAAAGCTGATGAAAGAGCAGAGCAGTCTGGCTCCGTTAATTGCTACGTATACAGAATACAAAAACTGTAAGCAGACAATTGAAGACAGTTTACAGCTTTTAGATGAAGAATCCGATGAAGAATTAAAGGAACTGGCAAAAGAAGAATTAAATGAAGCGAAAAAACGCGTAGAAGAACTGGAAAATGAAATTAAAATTTTACTTCTGCCAAAGGATCCGAATGATGACAAGGATATTATCGTTGAAATCCGTGCGGGTGCGGGCGGTGATGAAGCGGCACTTTTTGCGGCAGAACTGTTCCGTATGTATACACATTATGTAGAATCAAAGGGCTGGAAAGTCGAAGTTGTCAATGCAGATGAAACAGGCATCGGTGGTATGAAGGAAATCGAATTCATGGTAAAAGGACAGGGCGCATACTCTGTTTTAAAATATGAAAGCGGTGTACACCGTGTACAGCGTGTGCCGGAAACAGAATCCGGCGGACGTATCCATACTTCTACGGCTTCGGTTGCAGTTATGCCGGAAGCAGAAGAAGTAGATATCCAGATTGATGAAAAAGATATCCGTATCGATGTTATGCGTGCTTCCGGAAACGGCGGACAGTGTGTCAATACAACGGATTCCGCTGTACGACTGACCCACTATCCGACAGGCATTGTTATTTATTCACAGACAGAAAAGTCACAGATTCAGAATAAAGAAAAGGCATTTGCTCTCCTGCGTGCAAAACTCTATGATTTAGAGATTCAGAAGGCACATGATGCGGAAGCAGATGCGAGAAGAAGCCAGATTGGTACAGGTGACCGTTCTGAAAAGATTCGTACTTACAACTTCCCTCAGGGACGTGTTACCGACCACAGAATCGGCCTGACGCTGTATAAGCTGGACAAGATTATGGACGGCGATATCCAGGAAATCATCGATGCCTGCATCGCGGCAGACCAGGCAGCCAAATTGGCGAAAATGGGTGATGAATAAAACTGAAATTTATATACTATAAAACGGCGTGAGACATCTGTCCCACGCTGTTTTTCTCGTTTCTGCCGAAAAATAGACACATGCCAACTGCACAGCGGATAAAGGATACGATAAGATGACACCATAACTACCAGATATTTACACAGGCAAAAGGAGGAAATTTTATGGTGAGAATATTAAAAAAGTTCAATCGGAAATCCACCCGGAGAAGTAGAAGTAAGGCAGCAGCGATAGCCCTGACAACGGTAATGGCATTGTCGGCAGCGGTCGTATTTACCGTACAGAAGGCAGAGGCGGCAAACGGTCCGTGTGATGAAGGGGACTGGGCGTATGCCTATATTGCAGTGGGTAACAGCGAAACCAAGGACAACATATTTTCATCGCAGGGAAGCAACGCAATTGACGGGGTATCCTACGATAAGGCAAGCAACACATTAACTTTGAACCAGTACAAAAATGCAGACAATTATATTGCAACCAACATGATGGGGGATGATTTTAAAATCCGCCTGATAGGTGAAAATGAAATAAGCAGTATTGTCGCATACGGCGATGCGTGGGGCGGATCTGTTACAATCTGCGGGGACGGTTCGCTTACGGTAAACCTGAAAAAACAGGAAGACTACGGTGTGCGCCTTTATGCAGAGGGAACGGCGTCCGTGCTTTCAGTGGAAAATACCTGTAATGTGACGATTTATGCAGGACAGGCAGGAAAAGTGCTTTACACGACAGGAAATCTTACGGATAAGGTAATAAAGGATAACGGGACATTGCAGGAAACACCACAGTATCAGATTTCACATCCGCTGGATATTGCAAGAATTTATGCAAAGTATTATGCGTATGACCTGTCAACAACCAATGTAGTTTATACCAACGGAGATTCTTCATATTACACTTTAACCTATTCATTAAATGAGAATGACGAAATTACGGCATATAACCTGTATCAGCTCACGAAAAAAGAAGCGCTCGGTGACATTTATTATGCGGTAAAGATAGGAAGCTATGACACAATGCCGGAAGGTTACACGCAGACTGTTTTAGACACAGACATCTCATATTATGATGCGGAATGGGGCAGTGGCGGAACAAGTAATTTAGTGATCAATACGGCAACAAATGAAAAGTATGCAATGGTATATGACTATGATTCTGAAACCGGAGGTTCTGTTTACAGAATCTGCGCATTGAATGATTTCTTAGGAATGGATGAACAGGGAAGAGATGAAGTATGGCTGGTTGATTATGACAATCCCGTGTCTGTTATACCGGCGGCATCAATGGGGCAAGACGAACAGCTTCCTGACGGTTTCAAGTATGATGGAGAGGAACAGGAAAATGTTTTTAATATCGAAGTGTCTGCGGATAAACTGACATTTACGGCAAAGACAGATGTCGGTGATAATAAAAATCCGGCTCCGGATGAAAATAAAAATGGACTGCAACAGTCAGCAGATGGTAACTGGTATTATTACACAAATAACAATATTGATTACAATTATAACGGTTTAGCAGCAAATGAATATGGCTGGTGGAAGATAACCAATGGAACAGTAGATTTCAACTATACAGGAATGGCAGCAAATGAGTATGGCTGGTGGTATGTAAGCAGCGGCGGAGTCGATGGCACTTTTACGGGTGTTGCTTCAAACAGCTATGGTTCATGGTATTTTGAAAACGGTACAATTAATTATAATTATGACGGTGAATATACCTATGTAGGAATTACATATATTGTTAAAAATGGTCTGGCAACGCCGCTTCAGAAGTCATCCGTTGGAATTGATGTATCAAAGCACAACGGAGAAATTGACTGGGATGCCGTAAAAGCAGACGGGATTAAATTTGCCATTATCCGTGTCGGTTACGGTAATGATGATACAGATCAGGATGATGTATGGGCAGTGCGCAATATGCAGGAATGCGAACGCGTAGGTATTCCGTATGGCGTATATCTGTATTCGTATGCAGTCAATGAAGATGAGGCAAACAGCGAAGCAAATCATATTTTAAGAATGTTACAGGGATTTAATCCGGTATTGGGTGTGTATATTGATATCGAAGATACAGAATATTATAACAAATATGATATTGATCCGTACAGCTCCGAGGGCAGGGAACTGATTACCCGTATAGCAGTCACTGTAATGGACAGAGTCAGCCGCGCAGGTTATACTGCCGGTGTGTATGCTAATTGGAATTATTTCCAGAATGTATTGATCCAGAGTGAGATTCAGGCTTATAAGTGGCTCGCATGGTATCAAGAAGATACATCTGAGGTTCCGGAAGGTGACTGGATTATGTGGCAGTATACAAGCACCGGACATGTAAACGGTATAGAAGGTAATGTTGATATGAACTTCTGGTATGGATTTTAAAGATGGAAAAAACAAAACAAAGAATAAGCTGGATTGATGTTACAAAAGGAATTGCCATATATCTGGTGATTCTCGGACATTCGCTGATTGGCCTGAAGGTAAATGATTATATTTTTGCGTTTCATATGCCATTATTTTTCATTGCTTCAGGACTGTTATTCCGCGAAAAGAGTATCAAAAAAACCATTGCAGGCAATATTAAAAAACTGCTTGTCCCATATTATATTACGAGTGTATGTGTAATTCTTGGCAGGGCAGTCAGTGCGTACTTACAGGGCTGGACGGTTCAGAATATCCGGAATTTGTGCTTAAATACGATGATTGGTGCAGTTTTTGGATATGGTGTAGATGGAAGTAAATGGTTCTTTACAGTCTGGATGATCGGTGCAATCTGGTTTTTATGGGCATTTTTCTGGAGTGACATTATTATACATGTAGTATTTCGTTATACAAAGAACTGGCAGGAATGGCAGAGAGCGTTTTTAATCATAGGAATCTCGGCAGTTTCTTATATTGTAGGACAGTATATCTGGATTCCTACGAATTTAGATGTGGGTGGATTTGCAATTTTATTTGTTTATATCGGCTATCTGCTCCAAAAAATCCGGATATGGGAGCAGGGAAAGCTTCCGTGGATTTGCTGGATTCTTTGTGTAATTGTATGGGTCTATGCTTCCCATACGGGCGGGATTAATATGGTAATCCGTGCCGTGCCAAACTTCGTCGTTTTATTCGGTGCAGTTGCAGGAAGTGTCATGACGATGAAGCTTGCCATACAACTGGATAAAATTCCGGGAATCAGCAGATGCCTTTCCTGGTTTGGAAAGAACAGCATGAAAATCTTATGTGTGCATTTATTTGAAATATTGATTCTTTCGTGGGATTTTATAGAAGTGAAATGCCATGTGCCGGTTACAAGACTGACAACCATTATTTTAAGGACAATATTTATTGTGGTTGTTGTTTTATGTATCAACGGAGTGCAGGGCATATATAAGAAACAAAAGAAACAGAAGTAAAAAAGG
>OHQC01000455.1_pt1 | contig 11500 bp, 10 predicted proteins | sample 1577881 | NCBI WGS metagenome assembly OHQC01 (sample SAMEA3879522, study PRJEB24766) | human gut metagenome | biome: human-associated habitat; feature: feces | place: USA | collected 1985/1987
ACATGTTGATTGTGGAAACAATTGATGCAACTAAGAAACGTTTCCCTGCTTATGGTAACGAAAAAATTATCTCTCTGGCAGATATAGCAATGTACACAAACGATTCAGAAGTGCCTTTACGTGACGTGTTGCGTTCAATAAAAGAAAAAGAAAATGCAGCTATCGCTTCTATAGATGTGAAGAAAGCTACTTCTGAGCAATTACGAGAATATTTGGCTGAGGTTTTGCCTGACTTTGATCGTGACAGAGTATATACCAATGATATCAAGAAATTGATTTTGTGGTATAATATCTTAGTCTCTAACGGAATTACAGACTTTGGTGAAGAGACTGCCGTTGAAGCAGAATAAATCTACCACACTTTTAGTTAAAAGCACAATGTCCTTTATTAAAGGGTATTGTGCTTTTATTTTTTTATTATATCTCTATAAACAAAAGTTTTTTTAAGCTGTTCTTGCAGGACTATATGAAATTTGCATAGAATATTTTAGAGAACTTATTTGTCGTATTCAGGGCTTTTTAATTATCTTTGTTGCAATCCGTCGGAACCTGAAGAGTCAGTGTTACGAGGAATATTACACAAAAAGAACAAAAGCGTTTTTAAGATATTATTCTGTACTTGAAATCTGGACAATTTCACTATTCAGGAATAATGTAACGAACGCTCATGCTCTGCTGTATATGCAAATATATAGTATCGAGCGTGGGTTGTTGTACATTATTTGAATAGTGGCAGTCCAGAGCCTCAGGTACGATAATTACAACGTTCCCACGCTTTTTTATATACGAAAGATTCTTTCGAGGGAACCGGGAGGGATAGAAGGAAGGAAAAGAGCATGAAAGCAGCAAGAAATAGCGGAATTTGTATGAAACTGGATGATTTTACCGGAGTTTTATCGTTAGAGCATCTGGATGTTAATACAATGGTATATCTGTATAGTGAGCAGGGTGAGTTAATAGGGAAAATTCACTCAACAAAATCTTCTGCTACTTTTACATTACCTCAAAAAGGTATGTATGTGCTTGTAATTCACTGTTTATCCTATCCGGTGGAAGTTAGGAGAGTCATTTATTGAACTTTAAAAAAAAGAAAAGCCGGTATACCATAAGGCATACCGGCAAATCGCTGTTGTTTATTACCTTTTAATTCTTTAGTTACGGAAAACTAATCCGTCTCCTTGTGCATCTACAATGATTGCTTTACTACGGTCTACTTCCTGTGCCAATAATTTTTTCGATAGATCGTTGAGTAAATATCTCTGAATAGCCCTTTTTACAGGACGTGCACCGAATTCCGGATCATAGCCGACCTGTGAGAGGAAATCCAAAGCCGCATCTGTCAGTTCTAGTTCTACTCCATTACCGGCAAGCATCTTTTGTACGCTCTTAATCTGTAACAAGACAATCTGTTTTATGTCTTTTTCTGTTAATGGCAGGAACATGATAGTCTCATCGATACGGTTTAGGAATTCCGGACGGATGATTTTCTTTAACATGTTCATTACCTCTTTCTTGGTTTCTTCCACTACTTCCTCGTTGTTGGCGCCGTTCAGTTTTTCCATCTGGCTCTGTATGTAGCTGCTACCCATATTAGAGGTCATAATGATGATTGTATTTTTAAAGTTTACCACACGGCCTTTGTTATCTGTCAACCGTCCGTCATCGAGTACCTGCAACAAGATATTAAATACATCCGGATGTGCTTTCTCGATTTCATCAAACAATACTACAGAATAGGGTTTGCGACGGATCGCCTCTGTCAATTGTCCGCCTTCGTCATATCCTACATATCCCGGAGGCGCTCCAACTAAACGCGAAACGCTGTGCTTCTCCTGGTATTCGCTCATGTCGATACGGGTCATCATCGTTTCATCGTCAAACAGAAATTCGGCAAGCGCTTTGGCAAGTTCGGTTTTACCAACTCCTGTAGTGCCCAGGAAGATGAAGGAACCAATAGGTCGTTTGGGATCCTGTAAGCCTGCACGGCTGCGGCGTACAGCATCAGACACAGCTGCAATAGCCTCGTCTTGTCCGATAACACGCTGATGTAATTCTTCTTCAAGGTGGAGCAATTTGTCCTTTTCACTCTGCATCATTTTGCTTACAGGAATTCCGGTCCAGCGGGATACTACGTCAGCGATGTCTTCAGCATCCACCTCTTCTTTTATCATGGCTGTATCCCCTTGCATTTCGTGCAATTTTTTCTGGGTATCTTCAATTTCCTTATGCAGTTCCTGCAATTTGCCATAGCGAATCTCTGCAACTTTGCCATAGTTTCCCTCACGTTCTGCCTTGTCAGCTTCGAATTTAAGATTTTCTATTTCAACTTTGTTCTGCTGGATTATATCCATCAGGCTTTTCTCGCTTTGCCATTTTGCTTTATATGATTTTTCCTGTTCTTTCAATTCAGCCAATTCTTTGCCGATTGTCTGTAATTTCGGTTCATCATTTTCCCGTTTTATAGCTTCTCGCTCAATCTCCAGCTGTTTAATCTTTCGTGAGATTTCATCTAATCCTTCAGGGACAGAATCCACCTCCATGCGAAGTTTTGCGGCAGCTTCGTCCATCAGGTCAATTGCTTTATCGGGTAAAAAACGGTCAGTGATGTACCGGCTGCTTAATTCTACGGCAGCAATGATTGCATCATCTTTGATACGTACGTGATGGTGATTTTCATACCGTTCTTTTAATCCACGTAAGATAGATATTGTGCTCAGATTGTCCGGTTCATCTACCTGTACTATTTGGAAACGACGTTCCAAAGCTTTATCTTTTTCAAAATATTTCTGATATTCGTCGAGAGTGGTAGCACCGATAGAGCGTAGTTCTCCACGGGCAAGTGCAGGTTTCAGAATATTAGCTGCGTCCATAGCACCTTCTCCTTTTCCTGCCCCTACCAAAGTATGGATTTCATCAATGAATAATATGATATTACCTTCTGATTTCTTCACCTCATTCACTACCGATTTCAGTCGTTCCTCAAATTCTCCTTTATATTTAGCTCCTGCAACGAGTGCGCCCATATCAAGTGAGTATACCTGTTTATTTTTCAGGTTTTCAGGAACATCACCCCGAAGAATACGGTGTGCCAATCCCTCAACAATAGCTGTTTTACCGGTACCCGGTTCACCTATTAATATAGGATTGTTTTTTGTACGTCGACTTAAAATCTGAAGTACCCGTCGGATTTCTTCATCACGTCCGATCACAGGGTCGAGTTTACCGCTACGGGCTGCTTCATTTAAATTAATGGCATATTTTTCCAGTGACTGGTAATTATCTTCACTGGACTGAGAGGTCACCTTTTCTCCTTTTCTCAATTCACTGATGGCACCACGCAATTCTTTTTCGGTCATTCCTGCATCTTTCAGGATGGTAGACACCGTGCTCTTTACTGTCAGTAAAGCCAGCAAAAGATGTTCCAATGAAACAAACTCATCGCCCATTTCCTTGGAGTACTGTGTTGCTTTTTGAAAGACTTCGTTCGCTTCCCTACTCAAGTAAGGTTCTCCGCCGGAAACTTTTGGGAAAGAGTCGATCTGCTTATCGAGTACGAGGGAGATTTGTTGTCCGTTCAGTCCTAACTTCTGAAAGATAAAGTTAGTCACATTTTCGCCTACCTTCATCACTCCGTACAGGATATGAGCCGTTTCGATGGCTTGTTGCCCCCGACTTTGTGCCAGGTTAATAGCTTCTTGTACAGCTTCCTGAGATTTAATGGTAAAATTGTTAAAGTTCATATCGTTTGTTCTCCTTTCTTATTCTTGTTTTCAATAACACTATTAGAGGCGCAAAAGATTTGCCATGGGGTAAAAACTGACTTTTTTTCAGCTTTTTAAGAAAAATAAAAGTCAAAATGTCATATCTTTTCTTTCGTAGAGGAAATTGTGTCCGAATGTAAGAGCATTTTAGAAGTATGTTGTATCTTTATGCCCTCAATATAATTATTAAGGAATTACGATATGGACGAAAAAATAAAGTTTCCTTCGAATGTGCTACTGATTGATGCAGCGTTTCTGAATCTAGTTGTGACGGATCTGAAGAAGTACTTTGAGAAAACCTTGATGCGTGAACTGCAAGAGATTGATCTCTCGGAACTGGTAACTTATATAGTACTTGATGCAGGTATGGTAGTAGGCGATAATCAAATTCAAATATTAATGGTATATGATAAAGATTCGGCTCAGTTGTCTAATTGCCGACCTTCCGATTTATCGGCAGAATTGAATGGGGTGGCATTTAAGAGTCAGTTCGGAGAATTTTCTTTTGCCAGTGTACCTTGTGAGGAAATGGTATCTCGTGAAGAATTATATTTGGATCTGCTGAGTATCGTTTTAGATTCTGCCGATGTGGAACGGCTGATTTTGGTTTCTTTCAATGAAGAATATGGTGATAAGGTAATGGAACGGTTAAAAGGTGTCAAGAATAAGGAAACCATTCAATTCCGTATGAATGAACCGGAGGAGAGTATTGAAGGATATCAATGGGAAATGTTGGCATATCCCGTGATGCAAGCATTGGGAATCAGGGGAGAAGAGTTGTAATATTGACAATAAGCCTTTATATTTATGTCTGATTTTCGTCTGAAAGTATTTTTAAGCGTTGCTAAGAACCTCAGTTTCACTAAGGCCTCACAAGAGCTGTTTGTCAGTCAGCCTGCCATAACTAAACATATTCAGGAATTGGAGACTTGTTATCAGGTTCGGTTATTCGATCGGCAGGGAAATAAGATTTCTTTGACAGAAGCGGGTAAGCTTTTGCAGGAGCATAGTGAAAAGATATTGGAGGACTATAAGCGGTTGGAATACGAAATGCATTTGCTGCACAACGAATATATAGGCGATTTGAAATTGGGTGCCAGTACTACCATTTCTCAATATGTGCTTCCTCCTTTGCTTGCTAATTTTATAGCCAAGTTCCCTCAAGTAAATCTTTCATTATTGAATGGGAATTCCAGAGAGATAGAGGCTGCTTTGCAGGAGCATCGCATTGATTTAGGGCTGGTAGAGGGCATTTGTCGCTTACCCAATCTTAGATATACTACATTTTTACAGGACGAATTAGTGGCAGTTGTTCATACAGGTAGCAAGCTTTCATTGCCTGATGAGATAACTCCGGAGGATTTATCCAGAATTCCGCTTGTACTCAGGGAGAGAGGTTCGGGCACACTGGATGTTTTTGAGAGAGCTTTGTCCGAACATAATATGAAATTATCATCCTTGAATGTACTTTTATATTTAGGCAGTACAGAGAGTATCAAGTTGTTTTTAGAACATACAGATTGTATCGGAATTGTTTCTATCCGTTCTATCAGTCGTGAATTACTTTCAGGTACTTTTCGTGTTATTGAGATTAAAGGTATGCCAATGCTACGTGAGTTCTGTTTTGCACAACCGCAAGGACAGGAGAGTGGGTTATCACAAGTTTTGATGCAGTTTGCTATGCATCATAACAAAAAGTTATAGAGTATAATTAGATGCAATTGGCATATACCGACAAGTAGCCGTATCTTTGCACCCGAAAAATAAATAAAGATAATAAGATATGGTATCAGCTATTACGAAAACGTTGAGGACAAACAACAAAACGGTCTATGTTTCTTTGCTTTCTATTTTGACTTTCTTTTTAATGTTGGATTATATTCCCGGTTTGCAAGCACTTTCTACATGGGTTACTCCGCCATTGGCTCTTTTTCTAGGATTAGCTTTTGCGTTGACTTGTGGACAGGCCCATCCGAAATTTAACAAAAAGACATCTAAATATCTATTACAATATTCTGTTGTAGGATTAGGGTTTGGTATGAATTTACATTCAGCTCTTGCTTCCGGTAAAGAAGGAATGGAGTTTACGATTGTTTCAGTAATTGGCACTCTGATTTTAGGATGGTTCATTGGGCGTAAGTTTTTAAAGGTAGATCGTAACACCTCTTATCTCATCAGTTCAGGAACTGCTATCTGTGGTGGTAGCGCTATTGCTGCTGTAGGGCCTGTAGTAAAGGCTAATGATAGTGAAATGTCTGTGGCATTGGCGACTATATTTATATTGAATGCTCTTGCGCTTTTTATATTTCCGGTGATCGGACACGCTTTAAATATGAGTCAGCATGAATTTGGAACATGGGCCGCAATTGCCATTCATGATACAAGCTCTGTGGTGGGGGCCGGTGCAGCATACGGTGAAGAAGCTTTGAAAGTTGCTACTACCATCAAATTGACACGTGCTCTTTGGATTATTCCGATGGCATTTGCTACTTCGTTCATATTTAAGAGCAAAGGGCAGAAGATTAGTATTCCTTGGTTTATCTTCTTCTTTGTATTGGCTATGATTGTGAATACTTATTTGTTGGGTAGTGTACCTGAATTGGGGGCCGCTATCAATGGGTTGGCTCGCAAAACATTGACTATCACTATGTTCTTTATTGGAGCTTCTCTCTCATTGGATGTTGTGAAGTCCGTAGGCATCAAACCTTTGATACAAGGAGTGCTTCTGTGGGTAGTGATCAGTTTGAGCACTCTGGCCTATATTTATTGGTTCTAATTTCAGGATAAATAGTTATTATACAATAAGGTACGATGCCCAAATACATCGTACCTTATTGTATAATAACTATTTAATGATTTTCTACTTTATATTCATGTTTTTGAGCCCTTGGTCAATTCTTTTTAATTTGTCGTTTAAGGTACTTAGTTCTTCTTTATAATTCGTATCTATCGAATTTAAATTATAGGTTCCGCTTAACTCTGCCATGTCTTTTTGATTGTCCGAATTTCCTTTTTTAAAGTAAGTAACCGGTTTATTATTTGCATAAAACAGATCTCCTGATATTATAAAGTTTTGACTGGTGCTTTGGTATAACATTAACTTCTTGATATCATCCGTAGTCATGTCCCCTTCCATATATACAAATTTTAGAGAAGATGCTCCGTTCATTACCATAATCAGTTCTTTCACTTTACTTCCTTTGCGATTTACATAAACTTCCGAACCGGAAACCGTACTTTTTTGTTTCATCAATAATTCGTATTTGGATGATTGCACCAATGAACGGATATCTTTGGCCATTTCTTCACGTACCTTATTATCATGTGTAGAGAGCACTTGGACAGAGTTCAAATGTTCTGCTACTTTACCTATATAAAGGTCCTTCATAAATAGATTCGGATTTAATTCCATCATTGCTTTAGAGATATAAACAGAGGATACCCCTTTCATGTCATTGTACTTGTTGAATAAGTTTTTTTGTGCCTGGCAAAGCAGAGGAGACAATAGCAGTACGCATGCCAAAATAAATTTCATTGTTTTCATAATTGTTTATTTTTTAATTTCATTTCTTACTTCTTGATGTATTTTTCTCATATCTATCTGGCTTTCTTTCACCTCATTGAGTCCATAGTTGAGGTTGGCAGAAATCTCCAGTAAAGTTGCCTGTAACATCCGGTAGGCTTCTTCCGGATCGGAGAATGTATCTTGTGGGGTGGGTGGGCACACATTTTTGCTTAAATTGTCAATCCCGTATCCAATGCCTATAAGCAATAATATGGTAGCTGCAACCCCTCCAATCCAGCGCCAGCTGTTTTTGGAGTTATTGGGGCGGAAAAAGTGTTGTTCTTTCTCGGCCATTTCGTCAATCAGCAGATTTAGGTTGTCTTCCAGATGTGCAGGAACTTCTATATCTTGGTCGGCATCCGGGCAAAGATTGAGAAAAATTTCTTTGTCCTTCAGCAGATGTCCGGGCACTTCCGTTGTTCTGAAATAATTTCTCAGCACCTCTTCTTGGCTCTCGGTAGTGGTCCCCTCATAAAATTCGGCGAGTAGCCTTTCAATTTCTTCGACTTTCATAATTATTCCATTTATTAAATTCTTCACGTATCTTTTTTCTTGCCCGTGACAGTAGCACACGGACGTTTATAGAGTTTAATCCAGTGACTTGTTCTATCTCTTCGTATGAACAACCTTTAATATCGCGCATATTTATGATTCGTTGCTGTTGTTCGGGTAAGTGGGCAATAATATCTTTTATTTGTCGTACCCCTTCACGTGCTTCCAGATTGTCCGGTTGAAAAACATCTTGGGCGGCTGATAGCTCCACGCTTTGTCGGGACAGAACATACTTTCCTGAACGAAGTAAATCAAAACACATATTTTTTACTAAAGTGACACTGAATGCTTCAGGATTGCTGATAACCGACAGTCCTTCCCGTTTATCCCACAGCTTCAGATAGGCTTCTTGCACTAAGTCTTCCGCATCAGCAGCATTCTCCAATAGTCGATAGGCCACGCAGTACAGCTTGCGATGATAGGGTAGAAACTCTCTTTTAAAACTTTCGGTATCCATGTGTTCGTTCTTGTCAATGTTTATATCCTTAAGACGTAACGGGAGGAATTTTGTTACAAAGAAAGCGAAAAAAGAATAAGTAAGATGAAGATCTTTGGCGAAAAAGATGTACTTTTAATGACTGAATTAAAAATAGATACTATGAGTCAAAATGAAACAACAAAATTGGACATTATTGTAGAAGTATTAGGTGAGAGAGAGCCGGAGATACGACGTTTGGTTATCTTGGACGACCGGTTAAGGATGTTTGCCGAATCTAACGATGAAAATGGTCCGGGCATACCTATCGAGTTGGTAGCGGAGTGGGCTATGCTGCTGAATAAATATTATCCGTTGGCATTGGAAAAACGGAATATGATGAATTAAGATATATAATAAACGATCGGCGGTTGTTCGATAGAACACTGCCGATCGTTGTTTATTGATTACACTTACTTGTGCTCTCTCAACTTTTCAAAGATCAGTCCTTCCAGTTCTTCGGCAAGTTCTGGATTGTCGGCGATACATTGTTTTGCTGCATCGCGACCTTGGCCCAATTTGGTGTCGTTGTAGCTATACCATGAACCGCTTTTCTTGATAATTCCCAAATCCGCTCCCAGGTCAATGATTTCTCCCGAATGTGATATGCCTTCACCAAACATAATATCGAATTCTGCCTTGCGGAAAGGAGGAGCTACCTTATTTTTCACAACTTTGACTTTCGTCTGCTTACCAATCACTTCTTCACCGTCTTTGATCTGCTGTGAACCGCGGATATCCAAACGTACGGAAGCATAGAATTTTAATGCATTACCACCGGTTGTTGTTTCCGGATTACCGAACATTACACCGATTTTCTCACGCAACTGGTTGATGAAGATACAGGTTGTACGAGTCTTGCTTACAGCTGATGTTAACTTACGTAATGCCTGTGACATTAGGCGGGCTTGCAAGCCCACTTTGTTGTCACCCATATCGCCTTCAATTTCAGCTTTCGGAGTCAAGGCGGCTACAGAGTCCACTACGATGATGTCAATAGCTGAAGAGCGTATCAATTGCTCTGCAATTTCCAACGCCTGTTCTCCGTTATCGGGTTGCGAGATGAACAGGTTATCCACATCTACTCCCAGTTTAGCCGCATAGAAGCGGTCAAAAGCATGTTCCGCATCAATGAAAGCGGCAATTCCACCGGCTTTTTGTGCTTCTGCAATGGCGTGGATGGCCAGTGTCGTTTTACCGGATGATTCCGGACCATAAATTTCAATGATTCTTCCACGGGGATAACCGCCTACGCCTAATGCAGCATTCAGTGCTATCGAACCTGTTGGAATTACTTCTACTTGTTCTACCACTTCTTCACCCATTTTCATGATAGAACCTTTACCGAAGCTTTTCTCTATCTTGTCCATGGCAGCCTGTAAGGCTTTTAATTTTTCGCTTGATGCCATTTTATTATTATCTGTTTCAAAGTTTAATTCGTCTTCTTTCTTTGCCATAATGATCGATTTATAAAATTTGTGAAGCGTGTTCTTTGGTCTTTACTTCTTTGGGTCCGATGATCCGTTCGATAACTCCCTCTTCATTGATAAGGAAAGTTGTACGTAAAGTACCCATATAAGCACGGCCATATAGCTTTTTTTCTCCCCATACTCCAAATTGCTCTACCAATTTTTTATCAGTATCGGCAATCAGGGTGAATGGCAGATTGTTTTTCTCAATAAATTTCTGGTGTGACTTTTCATTGTCTACACTTACACCGATCACTTCATATCCGGCTTTACGTAGCTCTGCGTAATTATCCCGAAGGCTACAAGCTTGGGCCGTACAGCCGGAAGTGTTATCTTTAGGGTAGAAATAAAGGACGATTTTTCTTCCTTTATAGTTGTTGAGGCGTACCTCTTCACCCTTTTCATTGATACCCAGCAGTTCTGGGGCTTTATCTCCTACATTCATTTTTGATGATTCTTCCAATAATAAATATGCCGATTGACTTACTTAGGGTTAGGCATAGCCAATAGGCATATTGTTATGTTGATTACAGTTCCAAATTTCCATCGAATACTTCGTGCCAAGGCAAGCCTTGTTTATTCAATTGTTCCATAAACGGATCCGGATTAAACTCTTCCACGTTGTTTACACCCGGACGTTTCCATTCGCCTTTAAAGAACATCATGGCACCGATCATAGCCGGTACGCCTGTGGTATAACTTACTCCTTGCATACCTGTTTCTTTATATGCCTCTTCGTGACTACAGTTATTATATACATAGTAAGTGCGTTCTTTGCCATCTTTCAGACCACGAATGCGGCAACCGATAGAAGTTTCACCTTCGTAATTTTCACCCAAATCCTGAGGATTAGGTAACACGGCTTTCAGGAATTGCAGCGGAACGATCTTTTGTCCATTGTAATCTATTTCGTCAATACGCGCCATTCCGATATTCTGAATCACACGCAAATGAGTCAGATATTCCTGACCGAATGTCATCCAGAAACGTGCTCGTTTGATGGTCGGGAAGTTTTTGACTAATGATTCCAATTCTTCGTGATACAACAGATATGAATCACGGGGACCGATGTTTGGATATGTCAGATCTTTATGAATTTCCAGTGGACCTGTGGTCACCCATTGGCCATTTTCATAATAACGTCCGTTCTGGGTGATCTCGCGGATATTGATTTCCGGATTGAAGTTTGTTGCAAAAGCTTTATGATGATTTCCGGCATTGCAGTCTACTATATCCAGATATTGAATCTCATCAAAATAATGTTTGGCGGCATATGCCGTATAAATACCACTTACTCCCGGATCGAATCCACAACCTAAAATGGCGGTGAGGCCGGCTTCTTTGAAACGTTCATGATAGGCCCATTGCCAACTGTACTCAAAGTGAGCTTCATCTTTAGGCTCATAATTAGCGGTATCCAGGTAGTTGACTCCTGCTTTCAGGCAGGCTTCCATGATGGTCAGGTCCTGATAAGGCAATGCAACGTTAATGACCATTTCCGGTTTAAAATCGTTGAAGAGTGCTACCAGTTCGTCCACATTATCAGCATCCACTTGGGCTGTTTTTATGTTGGGATTGCCGATGGCTTTCACGATGTCGTCACATTTTGACTTCGTGCGGCTGGCGATCATGATATCAGTAAATACATCGGCATTTTGTGCCACTTTGTGTGCTACAA
>OHQC01000459.1_pt1 | contig 11419 bp, 12 predicted proteins | sample 1577881 | NCBI WGS metagenome assembly OHQC01 (sample SAMEA3879522, study PRJEB24766) | human gut metagenome | biome: human-associated habitat; feature: feces | place: USA | collected 1985/1987
GAGGGTAAAAAAGAGCCGCGCCAGACATGGTTTCAGATAGGAAAAAAGCCGTTTCCAAATCGTATTTTTTTTCATGAAAGATTCTCCTTTCCAAGCTGCAGTTCTGCAATTTCCCGATAAACAGGACAGTTTTTGATAAGCTCTACATGGGTTCCCTGACCGATGATCCTGCCGTCGTCGATCACAAGGATCCGGTCTGCGTCCAGAATGGTGCTGATCCGCTGGGCAACCATGATGACGGTCGCGTTCCCGATATTTTCTTTCAGGCGTTTCCGCAAAAGCTGATCGGTTTTCATGTCGAGGGCGGAAAAGCTGTCGTCAAATACATAAATCTCGGGCTGCTTCATGAGCGCCCTCGCGATCGCCATCCGCTGGCGCTGGCCGCCGGAGAGGTTAGCGCCGCCCTGTGAAACGGGATCGTGATAGTTTTCGCTTTTTTTCTCAATAAATTCGTCCGCGCAGGCGATGTGGGCAGCACGCTGCCAGTCCTGCAGGCTTCCGTCTGCGTTTCCAAAATTTAAGTTGGAGGCGATGTCGCCTGAAAAAAGCACGTTTTTCTGGGGAACGTATCCGATCAGGGAACGCAGATCCTCGGTGCGGTAGTCGCGGGCGTTTACGCCGTCGATCAAAACCTCCCCGAAAAGCGGATCGTACAGGCGGGGGATCAGCTTTAAAATGCTGGATTTTCCGCGCCCGGTGCCTCCGATGACTGCGGTGATCTCGCCGGGGCGGGAGGTAAAGCTGACGTCCTTTAAAATAGGCTCGTCCGCGCCGGGATAGGCAAAGGTAACGTGCCGGAATTCAACGGTGGAGCGCAGGGGACGGTTTTCAAAGGGAAAGCTGCCGTCTTTGACGGAGGAATCGGTTTCCAGCACCTCTGCGACCCGTTTTGCGCAGGCGTAGGCTGTGGGCAGCATCATGATGACGAGAGCGAGCATCATGACGGACATGAGCACCATACTGATATACTGGCTGTTTGCCACGAGCGAGCCGACCTCCATCGCGCCGGATTCCACAGAAACAGAACCAAGCCCCAAAACGGCGGCGGTCGTCACGCCGAAAATGACGTTGATCGCGGGCATCAGAAGGCTTCCGATGCGCCCTGCCGCCATGGAAGTATCGGCATAGCTGCCGTTTAGCCGGTCAAACCGCTGCATTTCGGTTTTTTGCTTGTAAAAGCGCGGATGACCCGGACGCCCTCGAGCGATTCCAGAAAAAGGCGGTTGATGCCGTCAAGCTTTTCCCGGAGAAGAACGGAATAGCGGGAGGCTGCCGCCACGATCGCGCCCAGCGCAAGAAGGAGCACGGGAATGGCGATCGTAAGCACGGAGCTGACCCTGCCTCCGGTCGCCGCAGAAAAGACGAGCCCTGCCGCCGCCATCATCGGGGCGAGAATGCCGATGCGCAGAAGCATCGCGAGGAAATTCTGGACGTTCGTGATGTCCGACGTACTGCGGGTCACGAGGCTTGCCGTGCCGAAACGGTCCAGCTCGGCGCAGGAAAAGCCCTGCACCTGTTCAAAAACCTCCTTCCGCAGCCTTGCGGCAAAATCGGTGGAAATGCGCGAGGCGATTTTTACGGAAAACAGATTGACCACGCATGCAAAAACCGTGATCGCCGCCATGATGAGCGCGAGGGCGAGAACGGTTTGGGGGGCGGCGCTGTTTACGCCCCGGTTGATCATCCGCGCCAGAAGCGAGGGGAGAAGCATTTCCCCGACTGCGGATAAAAGAATGAGGGCGGATAGCTTAAAAATCTGCCTGCCGCTGACCGTCACCCTTGAAAAAAGCGTTTTCATGATGAAAATTCCTCCTTGTCAAAAAAGTTTTATCTGTCCGGACATACTAAGGTATACAGCGGCTGTACAGTCAAGAAAAATATTTTGAGATAACGCAAACTTTTTGGAAAGCCGGAACATCTTAAAGATACAAGCGCGAAAGAGAGGAGCACAGCATGGAGAAAAAACAGCAAAGAAGAAGGCGCAGAAGGAATATGACGTGGCAGATCGTTTTGATTCTGGCGGCGGGATCGGTGTTTTTCGGCGTTCTGTTCGGGACGGAGCGGCTGGAAGCCGGGCAGACGGAGGTGCAGGAAACGGCAGTCAGCCAGCCGGAAACGGAGACACAGGAAACGGCGACCAGCCAGCCGGAGACGGAGGCAGAGAAAACGGAGGCACAGGAAAGTACGGCGCGGGAAACGGAGACGCAGGAAGCGGCATCGCAGGAAGCTGCGGACAGCACAGCCGGGACGGAGGCCGGAAGCGCCCCCAACAGCCCGGAGGGCTATGATTATTCCGCCCCGGTGCCGGAATCTCCGAAAACGGACAGCACATGGTTTGATGACGCGGTATTTATCGGGGATTCCCGGACGGAGGGGCTGATCCTGAATACGGGTCTGAACAACGCTATAGAATATACGCATAAGGGGCTGATGGTCGATACGGTGTTTACAAAGCCGGTGATCGATATGGACGGCGCGAAGGTAACGGTCATGGACGCCCTCAAAACGACGCAGTTCCGTAAGGTGTATATCATGCTCGGCATCAATGAGACGGGCTGGCCCTATAACGACGTTTTTATCCACAAATACGGCGAAGTGATCGACGCGGTAAAAGAGATCAACCCCGACGCGCAGATTTATGTACAGCAGATCCTTCCGGTGTCCCGGACGGTATCGGCGGAGCACAGCTATATCAAAAATGAAAAAATCGCGGAATACAACGCGCTTTTACAGGAAATGGCAGAGGAAAAGCAGGTCTATTTTGTGGCGGCGGCAGAGGCGGTCGCAGACGGGGACGGAGCGCTGCCGGAGGATGCGGCGGTGGACGGGATCCATCTGAAAAAAGAATACTGCGTAAAGTGGCTGGAGTATCTGGAATCGCATACAGTATCGGCAGAATAAGAACAAAACAATGGCAAAATGACAACAAAATAACGAAAAAAGGAGAATGATGGGATGAAAAAATTAAAAATGCTGATGATCGCAGGAATGATGGCGGCAGCGCTGGTTACGGCGGTCAGAATGGAGCCGGGACGGAGGACACAGATCTGTCTGTGAGCGCGCCAGAGGCTCAAAATGAGGATTTAGGAGCAGGAGGCAAAGAAGATGGCGCAGATGGGGAAAACACGGCAGAACAGGGCGATAACAGGGATCTGGACGCGGTAGCGGAGGAGCTGCTGGAACAGGCAGGCTTTACGGATGAATTGAATCAGGCGGACGCAGCGACGGTTGAAAAATTATACGGCGTCAGCAATGCGAAGGAGGCAGTCGTTTACATCAGCAGCGGCGCGACGGCGGAGGAGATCGCCCTGTTTTCCTTTGAAACGCAGGAGGAAGCAAAGCAGGCAGAAGAGCTTGCAGAGGCGCGGATCCGGGAGCAGCGGGAAAGCTTTGAATCCTACGTTCCGGAGGAGGTCAAAAAGCTGGACAATGCGGTGATCCTGCAGTCTGGAAATGAGGTTGCGGTATGCGTTGCTGACGGAAAGGCGGCAAAAGAGATCCTTTCAAAATATTTCTGAGGAGGGCAGGAACGTGGTATTTTCCAGCACGACCTTTCTTTTCTTTTTTCTGCCTGCGGTGCTGCTGGCATATTATATCTGCCCGAAAAAGCTGAGAAACGGCGTTCTGCTGTTTTTCAGCCTTCTCTTTTATTGCTGGGGAGAGCCGGTTTACATTGCGATCATGCTTTTTTCCACGGTGTTTGACTATATAAACGGAATATTGATAGGAAGTTTCAAATCTAAGCATGTAAACGGATGGGCGACGGCGGTGCTGGTCAATTCCGTCGTAATCAACCTCGGCGTCCTGTGCTTTTTCAAGTACGGAAATTTTTTTCTGGACAATGTGAACCGGGCGTTTCATACGTCTGTGCCGCTTCTGGACGTCGCGCTGCCGATCGGGATTTCCTTTTATACGTTTCAGACGATGTCGTATACGATCGACGTATACCGGGGCGACGCGGCGGTACAGAAAAATATTGTCAGCTTCGGCGCGTATGTGACGATGTTCCCGCAGCTGGTGGCGGGGCCGATCGTGCAGTATAAGGACATAGACCGCCAGCTTTCCTGCCGCGCAGAGACGATCGCAGGATTTTCTTACGGAATCCGCCGTTTCATCATCGGGCTTGCCAAAAAAGCGCTTCTTGCAAACAATATCGGAAGGCTGTGGGAACAGATTTCTGCCGGAAATGCGGCGGCGCTTTCTGCAGGGGAGGCGTGGATCGGGGCGGCGGCGTTTTCGTTCCAGATCTATTTTGATTTTTCCGGCTATTCCGATATGGCGATCGGGCTGGGGAAAATGTTCGGTTTTCGCTTCCGTGAAAACTTTGACCACCCGTACTGTGCCAAAAGCATTACGGAATTCTGGCGGCGCTGGCATATCTCTCTGGGAACGTGGTTCCGGGAATACGTCTATATTCCGATGGGCGGGAACCGGTGTGGGATGGAAAGGCAGATGATTAACATTTTGACAGTATGGTGTCTGACCGGATTCTGGCATGGAGCCAGTTGGAATTTCGTTTTGTGGGGATTGTATTTCGGCGTGCTCCTGATCGCAGAAAAGCAGTTTTTGCTGAAGCTTCTAAAAAAGGCGCCCGCATGGCTTTCGCATATTTATGCACTTGTGCTCGTCGTTGTCAGCTGGGTGCTCTTTGCCTTTGAAGACGTATCGAAAGCGGGCGCGTACATCCGGACGATGTTTGGTGGAGGGCAGGCGGGCGTGTGGAATGGGAACGCGTCCTATTATCTGGGGGCAAATGCGCTTCTGATCGCAGCGTGCGCGCTGTTTAGCACCAATTTTGCAGGCAGGCTGGGAAAACGGATCAGGGCGCGGGCGGCTTTCGGGGAAGGTGTCTGCGCGGCGCTTGGGATCGTCGCCTTTAGCGCGCTGTTTCTGCTCAGCGTTTGCTTTCTGGTGGGCGACAGCTACAACCCGTTTTTGTATTTCAGGTTTTAATGGAGAGGAGCGCTTGCTTCTTAGGAATGGAGATCAATATGAAAAAAAGAGGACAGACCGCCGGGATCGTCTTGTTTCTGGCGGCGCTGTATGCGGTTCCCGTGCTGTTTGCGGCGACCCCGGACAGGGAATTTTCGGAAAACGAAAACCGTTATCTGGAACAAAAGCCGGAGCTGTCTGCCGAAGCAGCAGTATCCGGGGAATATATGAAGGATGCAGAAAAATATATCAGCGACCAGTTTCCGGCGCGGGATCTGTGGATTTCTGCAAAATCGGATTTTCTGCGCCTGACGGGGGCAAAGGAAATCAACGGCGCGTATCTGGGGCGAGACGGCTATCTGATCGAAAAGTGGCTGCCGCAGGAAATCAACGGGGATCAGCTTCAAAAAAATATTGAAGCGCTGAATGCTTATGCAGGCATGTATCCGGAGCAGAAAATGTCCGTGATGATCGTTCCGACGGCAGAGCTGATATTACAGGAAAAAATGCCCGAAAATGCGCCTGCCGCAGATCAGGACAGGCTGATCGAATCGGTGCAGAATGCACTTTTTGGATTTGAATGGATTAACATAAAGACAGTTTTGGAAGCGCATGCGGAGGAAGCGGTTTTTTATAAAACCGATCATCACTGGACGACATACGGGGCGTTCCTTGCATATGAGGAATGGGCAAAAAGCCGGGGGAAAACGGCGTCGGGGGAGCAGTTTGTGACGGAGACGGTGACGGAGGATTTTCAGGGATCCCTTTATTCCAAGGTGCTTGGCAGCGGCTGTGCGCGGGATTCCATCGAGCTTTACCGGAGAAAGCAGGAAGTGCCCTATACGGTAAGCTATCAGCAGAAAAAGACCGTAAGCGACAGTGTGTATGCGATGGAAAATCTGGAAAAGAAGGACAAATATCAGGTGTTTTTAAATGGAAACCACCCGGAGCTGACGATTTGCAGTGAAAATAAAAACGGGAAGCATCTGCTGATTTTTAAGGATTCCTTCGCGAACGCGTGGATCCCGTTTGCGGTAAACGATTTTGAGAGCATCCATGTGATCGACCCGCGGTATTTTAACGGGGATATAGAGGAATATATTGAAGAAAACGGGATCACGGAGAGCCTGTTTTTGTATAATATCAGGAATTTCTGCGAGGATAAAAAGCTGGCGAAGCTGTTTTTCTAAAAAAATATAAAAAAACTGCATTTCTGCGCAAGCATCACAGGAAAAAAAGGTACTATATGGGTGAAGGACAAAATACCGCAGGAGGGGACAGTGTGAAAGACCAGTCTATTATAGAATTGTTTATAGAGCGTTCCGAAGCGGCGATTGAGGAAACGAAGCTGAAATTCGGCAGGCTGATCTATTCGATCGCCTATCATATTGTACAGGACCGGATGGATGCGGAGGAATGTGAAAGCGACACTTATCTGAGCGCGTGGAATACAATTCCTCCTGCATTGCCGGAAAATCTGAAAGCATATCTGCTTCGGATTGCGAGAAATCTGGCGCTGAAGCAGTACCGCCATGAACATACGGCAAAAAGGGATAAGAGGATGCAGGTTTCTCTGGATGAACTGGAATGTTGTATAGAAGATTCGTCTATTCAGGAGAGCGAGGCAAAAGAAAAGCTGACGGAATGTATCAATGATTTTTTAGCAGAGCTGGAGCCTGAAAAAAGAAAAGTATTTTTGCTGAAATATTGGTATTTTGCATCGGTAAAAGAGATTATGGAAGAATGCGGTATGAGCAAAAGCACTGTGGAATCCATGCTGTTCCGGACGAGAAAAAGGCTGAAAGAGAAGCTGGAAAAGGAGGGATACCGTGGAATGTGGTAAAAAATGGTTTTTGATGGATTTTGTACAGGAACAGTACATAGCGGAAGCGTTTCCTGAAAAAGAGGCGTATTTTGCCTACAAAAGTGCTGCAAAGGCAGGAAGAGGGAAGCGGATCGGAAAAAGCGTCCGTGCAGTATGTATGGCGGCGGGAATCTGCCTGTTTGTGCTTTTATGGTTCGGTGCAACTTATCCGTCTGCCGCGGCAAAGCTTCCGATCGTGGGAGGAATGTTCCGGTATATACAGGAAAAGCTGGAATTTGGAGGAAACTATGAAGGATATGCCGATGAAGTCGGGGCGGTGTATTCCAATAACGGAGTTTCCGTGACTGTTTCGGAGGCATATTGTGATGGAAACGTACTTGTTATATCATATAAGGTGGAAAGCAAAACGGCGTTCCGGGATTATCCCGGAGATCTTTCAACGAGCGGACAGATGTATTATAACGGCGAAAGCGTAATGGAGGAAAACGGAACGCTTACTAGGCTGGAAGAGGTCGGAGTAGCAGGGCTGGAAGGCAGGTTTTTGGATGAAACAACATTTGTCGGCGCAGAAATGTTTCCGTTGTGGGAGGAAAGTTATCCGGAAGAATTTGAACTGAACGTCTCTATTTTTTCGCTCGGGCTTCAGGACAATAAAAATAAAGAGATATACTGGATTCCCGGCAACTGGAGATTTAAAATTCCGGTCAGGGTAAACGGAGAAAACGTCAGGACATACGAGATCAATCAATGGAACGGGGAATATTCTGTTGATTGCGTGAAGGTAACTCCGTTTGTTACAACTGTTTATACAAGTTATCCGGAAGAGGAGTATGAGGACGCTCCGTTTGATTACATGGTTCTTGCCTACGGCAGCCGGGAGGAAAGAGAGATTTCAAGAATGGGGCGGTACGACGGAGGGCATGGCGTGACAATGATCCCGACGGAGGAAATTGGGGACAGGCTGGATATTTATGCGGTGGATGTAAGGGGATGGTCAACTGACAGATGCGTGAAGGAGGAATTTGAGAAAGAGGCGCTTGTGCATACGGTAATTGATTTGGAAGAGTAAAAAGGAGGAAAGGGTAATGAAGAGATGGAAAAAAATGTTAAGCTTATTGATGGTACTGTCTATGCTTGTTGGGATGGAAATGACAGTAAGTGCACAGGAAAATTATGAGGAGGCAGAGCGATGTGATGATATTGAACTGCCTGAGAACAAAAATAATGAGGGGGAGTATTTTAAATTTGATAATTCAGACAAAAGGATTGACCAAGATGGAAATTTTTCTTTCTCATATGAAAACACCATGACATCTGATACATTTAAGCCCAAAGATTCCTCTATAACAATATACGCAACAGCAACGACTAATACTGTGAAGAATACTTATTTTATAGGAGTGTATCGTTATTCAGATGATGCTTTAATGGGAAGTTTCATCAAATATACAGCAGATGGAGGTAACTGGAAGCATACATGGACAGGACTGGATACGAATGAAAAATATTACTTATATTTTTCGCAAGATTTAGGCGTAGGAAAAGTTACGGGAAGTGGAAAAATTAAGTATATTCAGTAATGTAATTAGTAACATTCAGGAGTAATATATAAAAAAATAATTGATTACAAATTAATTACCGTACACCAGTAGCATCTATATAGATAAAGGGCTTGGAGGATTTAATATCTTTCGAGCCTTTTATTAAATTTATTTAGCGGAAAATAAATTTATATGTTAGACTTTCATTTAGTATAAGTGTAATTATCGAAAGAAAAAAGCAAACTGGCAGTAAACGGGAAAGAGGAAACTATGGAAATTAAAATTTTACCTGTAACAGAGCAAACAAGAGAAGAAATCACGGCATTGAGGATTTTGCCGGAGCAGAGCGGCTATGTTGAAACGGTAGAGGAGTGTCTTGAGGAGGCGGCGCATAACGCAAGATGGAATCCGGTCGGCATTTATGCGGATGAAAAGCCGGCGGGCTTTGCGATGTACGGATTTTTTGAAAAGAAATATTATCCTCCGGCGGGCAGGCTGTGGCTGGACCGTTTTCTGGTCGATCTTCATTTTCAGGGAAAAGGGATTGGAAAAGCGGCGATGGAACATATGCTGGGGCGGCTTGCGGCGGAATATCCCCAAAAGGACATATATTTGAGCGTGATCGCCGGAAATGATGCGGCAATCCATATGTACCGGGAATTTGGATTTGAGTTTATTGGGGAAAAGGACATTCACGGCGAAGATGTGATGGTAAAACGGCAAGGTACTTGAAATCGGCTGCGCAACAGGCTATGATGGACTTTATTGTGCGGGGCAATGCAGGGGATATGCGCCAAATAGCCGCTCCGCAAGGGAGGAAAATCAAAAATGAGCATGTTGTCCGTTTTTATGATCGCGCTCGGTCTGTCCATGGACGCCTGCGCGGTATCCTTTGCAAAGGGGATCACCCTTCGGAAAAATGTGATCCGCTACGGCGTGATCTTCGGCGTTGCGTTCGGCGGCTTTCAGGGGCTGATGCCGCTGATCGGCTGGTGGGCGGGCACTTATTTTGAAAGCCTGATCACATCGGTGGATCACTGGATCGCGTTTATCCTGCTTGGGATCATCGGCGTCAACATGATCCGGGAATCGCGGGAGGAAAAAGAGGGCGGGGAAAAAGCCGCTGATACGGAATTTATCCCCGGAAAAGAGATCCTTGTCATGGCTGTGGCAACGAGCATCGACGCGCTGGCGGTGGGGATCAGCTTCGCGTTTCTTCAGGTCAGCATCGTGCCCGCGGTGTGCCTGATCGGGATTACTACATTTGTAATGAGCTTTGCCGCTGTAGTCCTTGGAAATAAGATCGGCGGAAAGCTCGGCAAATACGCGGAGCTGACCGGCGGGATCATCCTTATCCTGATCGGGACAAAGATCCTGATCGAGCATTTGACGGGGATGTAAAAAACATACGGTTTTTCAGTGCCGGGACGGAGGCAGATCTGTCCCGGCTTCTCTGTATTCTTTGGGCGTCATGCCGGTATACTGCTTGAAAACTTTGCTGAAATAGCGCGGGTTGTCGTAGCCTGCCATGGCGCAGATTTCTATGATCTTGCAGTCGGAGGTGCGCAGAAGCTCCTTGACCTTTTCCATGCGCACCTCGGTCAGATATTCTACAAAATTTTTCCCTGTTTTTTCTTTAAAAAGCCGGCTTAAATAGTTGGGGTGCAGAAAAAACTGCTCCGCAAGGAAGTTCAGCGTGATATTTTCACTGTAATGCTGCCGGATATAGAGCTGGATCTCGCGGATCGCCCCTTTTCCGAGGGACTGGTCGTCGAAGCGGTCGAGGACGTCGATGAGCCAGCTTAAATACGCGGTCACGCAGTCGGCGCAGCCCTGACAGCCGGTGCTCATAAGGAGCTGTCCGAGCGCGTCGTTTAAGCGCGCGTGAAGATCGCTGTCGGGCAGATGAAGCCCTTGCAGATAGCCGTTTAGCTCGATCAAAAAGCGGATGCAGGCGGTCTGGTACTGCGTCAGGCGGGCTTCCTTTTTCAAGGTGGAGGCAAGCGACTCCTGTACCATGGAAACGCCCTGCCTGCGGTTTTCCGGGTCGGACAGGCAGCGCAGCAGACCGGGCAGGATGTCCTGCAGATCCGGGGAGCTCTGTGAAAAAAGCGGCTCGATATTCCGGTAAAAAACAGCGCCCTCCCTGCCTTTGGCGCGGCGGTATCTCTGCGCGCACCCGGCTTCTTCCCACGCCTCATGGAGCTGGCGGATGCCGGATTTTTGCTTGCTGACGCCCAGCGCCCAGCAGGAAAAAACGTCGCCAAACTGCTCCAGCATGGCGATGCAGGAATCCAGATCGGCGTCGGAGGAACAGGGCAGGATGCAGAAAAGGGAAAATATCTCGTCGTCCAGCAGTACGGAGGCGGGGATAAGCCCGGAAACGGAGTTGCGCATCTGTTCCTTTTTGGACTGGATTTCCGTTTCGGGCAGGCTGCGGTCGAGCAGGCTCATGGAAACGCCGTACCATGAGTTGAAAGCTGGAAGGTCATATTTGGCTGCGGTCAGGTCAGAATAGCCCCGCGCAGCGGACAAAAGGAGCGCCTCGAGGCGGTTTGTGCGGATCTGTGCCTGCTGCTGCTGTTCTTCAAATTCCTCCCGGAGCCGGTCCAGAAGCCGTTCCATTTCCTGCAGGTTTACGGGCTTTGTAAGAAAGTCCGAAGCGCCGCAGCGGAGCGCTTCCTGCGCGTAGGAAAAATCGGCAAAGCCGCTTAAAATGACGGATTTGATCTCCGGATATTCCCGCTGAAGTATTTTGATCAGATCCAGCCCCGTTTTCTGCGGCATCCGGATGTCTGTTATAACGACGTCGATGTGCATTTTTTCAATGATGGAAAGGGCGTCGTCCGCGCTGTTTGCGGTGCCGGAAACCTCAAAGCCGTGTTCCTGCCATTTGATAAACTGGGAGAGCCCCCGGCATACGATTTCTTCGTCGTCTACGATTAAAGCCTGATAGATCATGAGCGTTCAAAGCCTCCTGTGCTGTTTTCCATATTTTCGGATTTTGTGCGGGTAGGGATCGTAATTTCAACCTGCGTGCCGACGCCGGGCGTGCTGGAAATGGAAACGCCGTACGGTTCCCCGTAAAAAAGCCGTATCCGCTGGTGGACGTTTACAAGCC
>OHQC01000462.1_pt1 | contig 11366 bp, 7 predicted proteins | sample 1577881 | NCBI WGS metagenome assembly OHQC01 (sample SAMEA3879522, study PRJEB24766) | human gut metagenome | biome: human-associated habitat; feature: feces | place: USA | collected 1985/1987
TAACTCATCATATCCATAATGAGGCATCAATCCTCCTCGATGATGTGCATCTCAAGAAAATCAAAGTCAATATCCTCAACAAAGTTATCCTTCGTAAAGCGGGTCTTTCCATGCCTCTTAAAATCACTTACGTTGCTGTCAAGCCAGATGGGCTTTCCCAGGTCAAAAGCAAGGCAGGCATCCTCAAGAGCCTTAAAAATCTTGTGTGTACGTGTGTCGTCACTGTCATTTTCTATTGTAATATCACGCATCAGGTGCGTGTCAGTATAAATCTTAAACCAAATACGCATATTATTCTCCCAAAAGTCTTCTCTGACGATTGCACTCATACATGAGCAAAGTGGCTGATATTGCGGCATTAAGCGACTCCACAGCTCCCTCCATAGGGATGCGGATATATGTGTCCGCCATGTCAGCTATCTCATCTGATAATCCATTGCCCTCATTTCCTATCATAAAGCCACAGGCTCCGGTGTAGTCCGGTCTGTCATAAGAGCACTTACCCTTTAAATGAGCTGCGTAGAGAGAAACTCCCTTTGACTTTGCATACTCTATAGTCTCCGGAAGGTCATCTGTAATGTAAAACGGCACACGGTAGAGTGAGCCCATGGTTGAGCGCACAGTCTTTGGATTAAAAATGTCCACTGTTGTGCGATTCATTATAATACCGCTTACACCTGCGCCCTCACCGGTACGGATCATAGTGCCTAAGTTTCCCGGATCCTGTATACTCTCAAGCACAAGAAGCTCTGTCTTGTCGCCCTTAAAAAGTTCATCTATCTCATAGTGCGGCATCTTTACTATAGCAAGCACACCCTGCGGAGTCTGCGTGTCAGACATGCTCTTAAACACCGAGTCACTCACTATTTCTGTTTTGTCAAGGAAACGCTTCTTCTCTTCCTTAAACCTGTCATCATTAAAAAATGACTCAGACATATATACGGCACTTACCCAGTCATATGGCGCCTCAAAGCTCATCTTTGGACCCTCAACCACGAATACGCCCTGCTTTTTCCGCTCCTTTGCCTTGCTTAAAAGAGCCTGCACATTTTTTATGCTTTTGTTTGATGCACTTGTAATCATTTTCTTCTCTTTCTATATTGATGATATGAGGGTCAAAAAGTATTTTGCCCCTCATTTATGATTAACATTCGTCTTTCTCCGAATGTATAAATGCCCCTGCACCGGCACATGCACGCAATTACCTGCATTTGATGTGCCGGATACAAGGGCATTCATATTTATCGTAACTATATTAGATACTAAACCAGAGATTTAGAGATATCGTACATGTACTCGTCTACACTCTTCTTCATAGCAAGTGCCTCGTCGATATCGAAATCTACGAAATTGCCATCCTTGTGGGCAATAACTCTGTTTGACTTGCCCTCGCAGAGTAAATCAACTGCCATAGCGCCCATGATTGTAGCGTATACACGGTCCTTACATGAAGGACTTCCACCTCTTTGCATATGTCCGAGGATAGTTGCTCGAGTCTCGATGCCTGTAGCAGCCTCGATTTCCTTAGCCATCTCCTGTGAATGTCCTACTCCCTCAGCATTGATGATGATGTAATGCTGCTTGCCGAGCTCTCTTGCATGAGCTACTCTCTCGATGAGTGCCTCAAGGTTGTTGTCATACTTCTCAGGAAGTAATACTTCCTCAGCGCCGTTTGCAAGACCACACCATAATGCAATGTATCCTGCTCCACGTCCCATAACCTCAATTATTGAGCATCTCTCGTGTGATGTAGATGTATCACGTACCTTGTCAATAGCCTCCATAGCTGTGTTGCAGGCTGTATCAAAACCGATTGTGTAATCTGTACATGCGATATCAAGGTCGATTGTTCCCGGAAGACCGATTGTATTGATGCCAAGTGCTGCAAGTTTCTGCGCACCCTGGAAAGATCCGTCACCACCGATAACTACGATAGCATCGATACCATGCTTCTTACAGATTTCAGCACCCTTCTGCTGTCCCTCTGCTGTAACGAACTCCTTACATCTGGCTGTCTGTAAGATTGTACCACCGCGTGAGATTGTGTCTGAAACGCTCTTTGAATCCATATCCACGATTTCTTCATTTAACAGACCTGCGTATCCTCTCTTGATTCCTTTAACCTTCTTGCCCTTTGAGAGAGCCTGACGAACAACGGCACGAATTGCTGCGTTCATTCCCGGTGCGTCACCACCACTTGTAAGTACACCTATTGTGTTAATCTCTTTTGCCATTGGTATAACCTCCATATGTTAAAAAATTATCATTTATTCTAATCCCAATCTATTGTACTTGTTTTAGCACATTTTTTCAATATTCTTTTCAACAATTTTCGCATTTTCTTTGTCTAAAAATTCCAAAAGCTGCTCCATGAGCTCATTATTTGCATTTACGGAATAATTTCTGCCAAGTTTTTTCATCTGCTTTGTATCTGCGATGTAAATTATGACTTCATCTCCTCCGTCAGATTCGCGGATTGTCTCAAGAAGCCTGCTCTCATTTTTCTTATAGTCCTCCATCGTATCAAACCTGAGCCATAGCTGCTTCGGAAGCTCATCAAACGGTATGATTTTCTCGCAGATTATCTTGCCGTTCTGCTCATCCTCGACTGTCGCATGTCCGATAACAAATATTTTAGCATCATCCTGTAAATATCTCTGGTAGCGCTCGTAATCTCTCGGAAAAATAATTACCTCAACAGTTCCTGTCAGGTCCTCTATCGTGATAAAAGCCATGGCCTGATTATACTTGGTAAACTTAATCGTCTTTGTAGCTATCATGCCTCCGATTACCACGTGCGCATTGTCCTTTATCTTTACGGCACCGCTCTCCTCTTCAAGCACAAAATCTATCGCATTTGCTGTGATGTTTTTCTTTAGGGCAGCTGCATATTTTTCCAGAGGGTGTCCGCTTAAATAGATGCCAAGCACCTCTTTTTCATAGGCCAGTGCTTCCTCAGCGTCATATTCACCAACATTTGGATACTTAAGCTCAAATGACTGCCTATCCTCATCTGAGACCAGGTCAAACAGGCTCATCTGCCCTGCCATTGTTGACTTTTTGTCATGCTGCACCCTGTCCACAATCGATGCATACACCATTGCCATCTGCTTTCTCGTGCCGTCAAGCGAATCGCAGGCTCCCGCCTTTATCAAATTCTCAATCGCACGCTTGTTGATAAGCTCCTTCTGGCAGGTTCTCTCGATAAAATCTGAGAGTGTGCGGTATCTGCCGCCACTTTCCCGCTCCTCGATTATCTGGTCTATTACCGGCCTGCCTAGAGATTTGATGGCGTACATGCCATATCTGACATGGTCACCCTCTGCGGTAAACTCGCCCTGTCCACAGTTGATATCCGGCGGAAGCACCTTAATACCCATATCACGACAGCTGTAAAGATACTGCGCCGCCTTGGCTGAATTGTCTATAACGGAAGTCATGAGCGCTGCCATAAATTCGACCGGATAGTAGTTTTTGAGCCATGCAGTCTGAACACTGATTTTCGCATATGCGGCTGCATGTGATTTGTTGAACGCATACTTAGCAAAATCAACCATCGAATCGTATATGCTGTTAGCAGCCTTTTCATCTATGCCGTTTGCCACACAGCCCGGGCACTCATTGCCCGGATCTGTGCAGCCATGGACAAAGTGTTCCCGCTCCGCCTCCATCACAGCGTGCTTCTTCTTGCTCATGGCACGGCGGATGTTGTCAGCCTGACCCATTGTATAGCCTGCGAGCTTCTGCACTATCTGCATGACCTGTTCCTGGTATACTATACAGCCGTAGGTCGGCTCTAAAATACTCTCAAGCTCAGGTGTCACATAGCTTATCTCCTTTGGATTGTTCTTGCCCTTTATATAGTTGGGAATGAAATCCATAGGACCCGGACGGTAGAGCGAAATACCGGCCACGATGTCCTCAAAGCTCTGTGGACTGAGTTCCTTCATGAAGCTTTGCATACCGGCAGACTCCAGCTGGAATACCCCTTCCGTCTTTCCTGTTCCGATAAAGTCAAGTGTGCCCTTATCGTTGAAATCAATATGGTCGATATCCACATCAATGCCCCTTGATGCCTTGATATTCTTCACAGAATCCTTTAGCACCGTGAGTGTACGAAGCCCCAGAAAATCCATCTTTAAAAGTCCAAGCTCCTCGAGCTGTACCATGTTGTACTCTGCGGTAGGGCTTCCGTCGTTTGCCCTTCCAAGAGGCACATAATCGCTCGCCACACCCGGATAGATTACCACACCTGCTGCATGCACGGACGTGTGGTTTGGCAGTCCCTCAAGCCTTTTTGCCATATCTATCATTTCATGCACTCTCGCATCACTGTCGTAAATGCCCTTAAACTCCGGGTTCATCTGAAGAGCCTTGTCAATCGTGATATTAAGCTCCTGAGGCACCATCTTTGCAAGCCTGTCAGTCTCTGCATATGGGAAATCCAGCGCCTTTCCGACTGATTTTATGACACCTCTTGCCGCCATCGTACCAAAGGTGACTATCTGTGTTACAGAATCGTGTCCGTACTTCTGTTGAACATACTCTATGGCGCGATATCTCTCCGCATACTCGAAATCCACATCGATATCAGGCATGGAAACTCGCTCAGGGTTAAGAAATCTTTCAAAAAGCAGATTGTATTTAACCGGATCAATATCCGTGATTCCGGTACAATAGCACACCCTGCTTCCCGCCGCCGAGCCTCGTCCCGGGCCTACCCAGCAGTCGTGCGTGCGGCACCAGTTGATATAATCCCACACGATAAGGATATACTCTATAAAGCCCATTGTCTTTATGATACCAAGCTCATAGTCCATATCTGCATGTATCTTTTTAAGCTCCTCATCACTGTACTCGCCACAGCCTATGTATTTCTCCCTAAAGCCCTTCTCGCAAAGCTCTGTAAGGAAGGCTTCGGCACTATCATAGCCCTCTGGCACCTCATACTTTGGAATCTTGTAATTGCCAAACTCAAGCGTCACATTGCATCTGTCGGCAATTTTCTGTGTATTCTCAATAGCCTCTGTGGCATATGGGAAAAGCGCTCTCATCTGCTCTTCGCTCTTTACGAAAAACTGTCCGCCATCATAGCGCATCCTGTCCTCGTCAGACACCTTTTTCCCGGTCTGGATGCACAAAAGCACATCATGTGCCTCCGCATCGGACTCGTAGGTGTAGTGCACATCATTAGTACACACTAACCCTATTTCAAGCTCCTTGCTCATCCTAAGAAGCTGCTGATTCACAAGCTTCTGGTCATCAATGCCATGGTCCTGCAGCTCAAGGAAGAAGTTGTCTTTTCCAAAGCAGTCCTGATACTTCCTTGCAATCTCCTTCGCCTCGTCATAAAAGCCTCTTACGATGTATCTGGGGATTTCTCCTGCCAGACAGGCAGACAGGCATATAAGCCCCTCGTGATATCTCTCAAGCGTCTCAAAATCCACTCTCGGCCTGTAATAATAGCCCTCTGTGAACCCTATTGACACTATCTTCATGAGATTAGCATAGCCTGTATTATTTTCAGCTAGCAGAATCAGATGATAATACCTGTCATCACCGTGGCTTGTCTCCCTGTCAAAGCGCGAATTTGGTGCCACATATACCTCGCAGCCTATGACCGGATTGATATCATTTGCCTTTGCCGTCTTGTAAAACTCCACCACACCGTACATATTGCCATGGTCTGTGATTGCGGCAGAGTTCATGCCAAGCTCCTTGACGCGCTTTACATATTCTTTTATCTTGTTTGACCCATCGAGCAGGCTGTACTCGGTATGGGTGTGAAGATGACAAAATGACATTTGGATTCCTCTTTCTTTATTTTTGTATCGCCCCCGCCCTTCATGGGGTGTGCGGCTATCTCCTCAAAATAAAAGGAGATAAGTTTATCAGCTTCCCAGCTCTATGTGTATAAACACCGCAAGCGAATTGGGCTCCTGCATATATGTGATAGTGCCGCCTCTTGCTGTCGGAATCAGATATTTGTAGTCACCCTTCTCAAAAAGACTGTGACATGCAGTATCATAGGTTTCTCTGTCCGAAAACTTGAACGTGATATAGTTAGATGACGTTGTCATGCCCTGTAAGACTTTAAGGTCGTAGGATGTAAAATACAGCCCATTCCTGTAATAATAGTCATCCTCCACATTCGCTTCCTGCGGCAGCATATCCTCATTGTCCAATGTACGTGTAAGCTTTACCACATCAAGCGGCACTCCGAACCAGCTGTATGATATGCCCTTTCCCAGATAATCACCATCACCGTAGGTACAGTCCACTGCACACCACGCACCGTCCAGATATACCATATTCCAGGCGTGGTTTGCATCAGATGTGGTGCCTGTCACAATAAGTGAGCTGATACCGGCCCGGTCACACAGATACTTAAACATCATCGCATAGCCCTGACAGACCGTCCTACCAAGCACTGCTGAGTACATATCCTGGTTGTGAGGAGAATTTTCCTCATACTCGGCATGCTCTATCACATATTCATAGAAATGCACAGCCTTGTCATAATCCGATGCACCTTCATCGATACCTGCCATACAGGCTGACACATAGCCTGAAATCGTACTTATTGCGTTGTCGATATCAGACTCAGACATATTGTATACAGGCGAAAAAATGATGCTGTTTCTCACAGTATACTGACTCTTTTCTATGTAGAAAAACTGTGGATTGTCCAGCAGCACAAACTGCTGTATACGGCTTACGTTGTCAGTGTCTGTAGTATTTAACGAAATTCCATCCATGCGCTTTTGCATCATCGCATAAATCTGCCTGTAAATAAGCTTGTCATCATCTGACAGCTTCTCGTAGTAGTAGTGATATTCCCCTGTAAATACTGACTCATCGTACTCTGTCTGTTCGCCGTTTAAATAGTCTGTTGTGGTCTGCATCTGCCCCTTTACTGCCCTGTGTATAGCTGTAGGGAAATCAGCTATAGCACCTGTAAACCCTCCTGCCTTTAAGCATTTTGCAGCGAACATAAAACAACAGGCAGCAAACACAAGTGCCGGTATGATTTTTAAAAGCTTTTTCATCTATTCCCCCATTTTAATCGTTGTCTGTCACTCTGTTAGGTGTGAACAGCAGCCATAGCAAGCCTGCATATCAGATACAGTACAAAAAGATGCACCGGGTAAAAGGCGTAAAAGACATATTTTAGTGAAATGCCTCTTTTTCCATTGTAATAGCGAAGCGGTATAAGCATAAACAGTGCAAAAAACTCTATGGTACCTGAGAAAAGTCCAAGCAGTATGACTGCCACGGCAAATGCAACATCCCGGTTTGAAGAAAGCAGGTACATCATGACAATGCACCCTACACCCGCCGCACCATAATCACAGCAAAGCACAAACTCTGCAATAATCATCATAACAAGCACTACTGATACCATTACTATACACCTGATCAGTGTGACAAAAAACCACTTGACTGCAGAGGATGCCTTTTCTATTTTATCGACCGACTTAAGCCAATCAAGCACTGTGATGGCAAGCAAGCCTAAAAGCAGTGTAAAAAACACATTGTTGCTCTTAAATTCGAGCACTGTATTGTTTATTGCAAGGTCAAACGGTATCTCAGAGATAAGCGCGAATATAAACATCCTCGCAGCATATTTTTCCCTGCTGTGTGTATATTTGAAGCCCTCCACAAGCAGGAAGCAGAAAACAGGAAAGGCCATGCGCCCTATAGAACGCATGACCCAGTAGATATCAATAAGCGTTTGTCCACCTATCCCGTTATTTATCATCTGAAGAATAACCGTTGCCGCAATATGGTCTATAAGCATGGTAAAAATGGCTATAAGCTTAAGCGTGCTTCCACTGATACCAGACTTTGCGATAACTTTTTCCAAAATCCTATACTCCTGCCATATTTACGGTAATTCTGTCAAGATGCCAGATATCGTCCACATATTCCTGGATTGTTCTGTCTGAAGAGAACTTTCCTACATGTGCGATATTGAGCAGTGCACTCTTTCTCCATGCGCTCTTGTTCTTGTAATAATCATTAATCTTCTGCTGTGCATTTGCATATGAGCGGAAGTCTGCGAGGATAAAGTAGCGGTCAGCCACCTGTCCCTGCTGTGGATTGAGCAGTGAGTTGTAAAGCTCCCTGAAAAGCTCATGGTCATTTGGTGAATATGTGCCGTCTACAAGCTGGTTTACTACCTTTCTTAGCTCGGCATCGTTATTATATACATCAACAGGATTGTAGTCATGTCTGTTCTCGTGTGAGATGACCTCATCAGAGCTCATTCCAAAGATAAACATGTTGTCAGCCCCTACCTCATCGAACATCTCGACATTGGCACCATCCATAGTTCCGATAGTGAGCGCTCCATTGAGCATAAACTTCATGTTTCCTGTTCCGGATGCCTCCTTGCTTGCTGTGGAAATCTGCTCGCTGACATCTGCTGCCGCAAAAATAATCTCGGCATTGGATACCTTGTAATCCTCGATAAATACTACCTTGAGCTTGCCGCCAATAGAAGCATCGTTATTTATCACATCAGCCACACTGTTGATGAGCTTTATTGTTTTCTTTGCATTTCTGTAGCCTGCTGCTGCCTTTGCTCCAAAAATGAATGTTCTAGGATAGAAATCCATAGACGGATTTTCCTTAATCTTGTTGTACAGATACATCACATGAAGGATGTTCATGAGCTGTCTCTTGTACTCGTGAAGTCTCTTAACCTGCACATCAAAGATAGAATCCGGATTTACATCAATACCATTGTGCTCCTTGATATACTTTGCTAAACGCACCTTGTTTGCTCTCTTAATCTCAGCAAACTCCTGCTGTGCAACAGGGCTGTCCGCATAAGCCTTGAGCTTTGAAAGCATTGTAAGATCTGTAATCCAGCCGGCTCCTACCTTTTTTGTTGCCCAGTCTGCAAGGAGTGGATTTGCATGTGCTAAGAATCTACGCTGTGTGATTCCGTTTGTCTTGTTATTGAACTTCTCAGGGAACATCTCATAGAAATCATGAAGCTCCTGATTCTTAAGTATCTCTGTGTGAAGCTTTGCAACACCGTTTACAGAATAGCCTGCAACGATAGCCATATTTGCCATCTTGACCTGTCCGTCATAGAGGATAGCCATCTTTCTTACCTTGTCCTCATTGCCAGGATATCTCTCATTAATCTGCATCACAAATCTTCTGTTTATCTCGTCAACAATCTGGTATACACGAGGAAGCAGTCTCTGGAATATCTCAATTGGCCACTTCTCAAGCGCCTCAGCCATGATTGTATGGTTAGTGTAGGCTACACATCTTGTAGTGATATCCCATGCATCATCCCATGACAGATGTTCCTCGTCCACAAGGATTCTCATAAGCTCTGCGACTGCAACTGTAGGGTGAGTATCGTTCATCTGGAAAACGACCTTATTCGGAAGATCTTTTAAATCGCTGTGATGCTTTTTAAACCTTGCAAGTGCACGCTGGATGCTTGCTGATACAAAGAAATACTGCTGCTTTAAGCGAAGCTCCTTGCCCTTTACATGGTTATCGTTTGGATAGAGCACCTCAACAAGGTTTCTTGCAAGATTTTCCTGCTCCACTGCCTTGTCGTAGTCACCCTGGTCAAAGGACTCGAGCGAGAAGCCGTTTTTTGGCTCTGCATCCCATATCATGAGAGAATTGACCACATTGTTGTCATAACCGACTATAGGCATATCATAAGGCACTGCAAGCACCGACTGATAGTCCTTCTGCTCGAAATGAAGCTCTCCGTTTTCATCTGTGCTCTCCTGCACATATCCTCCAAACTTGACCTCATAGCAGTACTCCGGACGACGAAGCTCGAATGGATATCCGTCCTTGAGCCAGTTGTCAGGCACCTCAATCTGGAAGCCGTCTGAAATCTGCTGCTTGAACATACCATATCTGTATCTGATTCCACAGCCGTATGCAGGATATCCAAGTGTGGCAAGTGAATCCATGAAACACGCTGCCAGTCTTCCGAGTCCACCGTTTCCAAGTGCCGGATCAGGCTCCTGGTCCTCAATAGCATTGATATCCACACCAATCTCATTGAGAGCCTCCTTGACCTCCTTGTATGCTGAGAGGTTTATAAGGTTGTTGCCGAGAGCTCTTCCCATCAAAAACTCCATGGACATATAGTAAACAACCTTTGGATCGTCCTTGTCCATCACTCTCTGTGTGGCAATCCACTCATCCATGATGACATCCTTTACGGCCTCTGATACAGCCTGATAAAGTTCCTGCTGTGTGGCATCATCTATAGTCTTACGATATTTATTTTTTAAATTGTCTGATACAGTCTTAATAAACACCTTTTTGCTAAACGTATTATCTCTCATCATATTCCTCCTTATGGCACTAAAAGGGAGCAAATTAATGCTCCCTCTCGTGCAGAGATTATTGTTTTTCAACTGCAAGCTTAACAGCCTCACCATTAATCTTCCAATCCTTTTCATAGCCCTTAAGTTCGCCTGATTTAATTGATACGGCAAGAACCTCGGTCTTGATTTCATCACCAAACTTTTCAAATACATTTGAAAGCTTCTCATCTGCCTCGTATGTCACAGCGATGTGGTCCATAACCTCAAAGCCTGCGTCCTTACGCATTGTCTGGATCTTACTGATGATTTCTCTTACGAAACCTTCCTCGATAAGCTCAGGAGTGAGGTTGGTGTCAAGAACAACGGTTATATTGTTGTCAGACTGTGTCACATAGCCCTCCATCTGAGTCATCTCGATAAGTAAATCCTCTTTAGATAATACAACTTCATCGCTAATGCTGTCAAGCTTGAGAGAGCCGGTGCTGTTAAGCTCCTCCATGGCCTTATGACCATCAAGCTCAGCTAAAACTGCCTTAATCTGGCCAAGGTATTTACCATACTTAGGACCCACTGTTCTAAGCTGTGGCTTGAATTTGTAGGTGGTGTAGTGTGATACATCATCAGTGAACTCAACCTCTTTTACGTTGAGCTCGTCTGCGATGATATCCACATAAAATTCATCCAGTTTTTCCGGAGCCTTTACAAACATTTTTCCGATTGGCTGACGGTTTTTGATATTTGCCTCGTTACGGCATGCACGTCCGAGTACTACAACCTTTAGTACCTCATCCATATCAGCTTCGAGCTTTTTGTCAATCAGCTTCTCATCAACTACAGGATAGTCGCACAGATGAATTGACTCCGGTGCGCTCTTGTCGATAGAGCAGACAAGATTTCTGTAGATATCCTCTGTCATGAAAGGAATCATAGGTGCTGCCGCCTTTGATATGGTGACAAGTGCTGTATAAAGTGTCATGTATGCGTTTATCTTGTCCTGCTCCATGCCCTTTGCCCAGAAACGCTCACGGCTGCGGCGTACATACC
>OHQC01000484.1_pt1 | contig 10763 bp, 8 predicted proteins | sample 1577881 | NCBI WGS metagenome assembly OHQC01 (sample SAMEA3879522, study PRJEB24766) | human gut metagenome | biome: human-associated habitat; feature: feces | place: USA | collected 1985/1987
AAACTAACTTAGGTATAACAAGCGAAGTTGTCAACTAAATCCAGTACAGTACAAGAAGCAAGTTCCAAGCAAGTTTCCTTTGTTTGAAACTAAAGTTTCAATAAAGAGAAACTAGAGTTTCCAGCCTTGAAACTAATGGTTTCAAGCAATTAGAACTAGAGTTTCAAGCTTATGGAACTAAAGTTCCATCCCATGAAACCAATGGTTTGAAGGTATGAAACGAATGTTTTTCCTATGGTTAAAAAATATGAAGCTATGCAGGTTGTGATTTTCAAGAAACAGAAAAGGAAGAGAAGAAAGAATCGTGGGAGAACATGTGACAGCAAAAGTACTGTCACTGTGCTGTTACATGCTGCCGTCACACCACTACTCATTCATTGTCAGAAGTTTAAATACAAACATGTGACAGATGACAGCAATTTTTCACTTTTTAATTCTCTAGTAAATGCTCGCTGGGATTATATTTCAGCTTATTTTTTTATGACTTGACTTATTTCAAAACCGTATAGAAATGAGGGAATGAAGTAAATAACTACAGTGTGCCCATTTTGTTTAAAGAGATGTATAAAAGATAGAATAATTCAGCTTTATAAATTCTTTCTTTTTTACTTGCTTATTTCATTTGATTTCCATACTTTTAGCCTCCGTAAACCCTTTAAAAATTGATCCTATGGACAACATTCTTTTCTGGCTGGTTCCAGTCGCTTCCGTGTTAGCCCTCTGCTTTGCTTATTACTTTCATAAGCAAATGATGAAAGAGAGCGAAGGTACACCCCAAATGATAAAGATAGCTGCTGCTGTGCGCAAAGGAGCTATGTCTTATCTGAAACAGCAATACAAAATAGTAGGCTGGGTATTCTTGGGGTTGGTTATTTTGTTTTCAATTATGGCCTACGGCTTTCATGTACAGAACGCATGGGTTCCCATTGCTTTTCTTACAGGCGGATTTTTCTCCGGGCTTTCCGGATTTTTAGGGATGAAGACGGCGACTTATGCGTCGGCTCGTACCGCTAATGCCGCCCGTAATTCTCTGAATGCAGGGTTGAGGATTGCTTTCCGAAGCGGCGCGGTGATGGGATTAGTTGTAGTTGGCCTGGGATTGCTCGATATATCTTTCTGGTATCTGTTGTTGAATGCAGTCATTCCTGCTGATGCGCTGACACCTACTCATAAACTCTGTGTGATTACTACTACCATGCTGACTTTCGGTATGGGTGCTTCTACACAAGCACTCTTTGCCCGTGTAGGTGGCGGTATCTATACGAAGGCAGCCGATGTTGGAGCCGACTTGGTAGGTAAAGTAGAAGCCGGAATTCCGGAAGATGACCCTCGTAATCCTGCTACTATTGCCGATAATGTAGGTGACAATGTAGGTGACGTGGCCGGTATGGGAGCCGATTTATATGAATCTTACTGTGGCTCGATTTTGGCAACAGCTGCACTGGGTGCTGCTGCTTTTATCCATTCGGCAGATACAGTGATGCAATTCAAGGCAGTTATTGCTCCGATGTTGATTGCAGCTGTTGGCATTATCCTTTCTATTATAGGGATATTCGCTGTCCGTACTAAAGAGAATGCGACCATGAAAGACTTGCTCGGTTCATTGGCTTTCGGTACGAACCTTAGTTCCGTGCTTATTGTTGCAGCTACATTCTTAATCCTGTGGCTCTTGCAACTAGATAACTGGATTTGGATTTCTTGTGCCGTAGTAGTCGGACTGGTAGTAGGTATTATCATCGGACGTTCTACGGAATATTATACTTCTCAATCTTATCGTCCTACCCAGAAACTAAGTGAAAGCGGTAAGACTGGTCCTGCTACCGTCATTATTTCCGGTATTGGTTTGGGTATGCTTTCTACAGCTATTCCTGTAGTTGCAGTAGTGATTGGTATCATTGCCTCCTATCTGTTGGCTTCCGCAGGTGATTTCGGTAATGTAGGCATGGGATTGTATGGCATCGGTATTGCAGCTGTTGGTATGCTTTCTACCTTAGGTATCACATTGGCAACGGATGCTTACGGTCCGATTGCGGATAATGCGGGAGGTAATGCGGAAATGTCCGGCCTGGGTGCTGAAGTTCGCAAACGTACTGATGCGCTCGATTCATTGGGTAACACAACTGCCGCCACGGGAAAAGGTTTTGCAATCGGTTCCGCTGCACTGACAGGTCTGGCTTTGCTGGCTTCTTATATTGAAGAAATCCGAATCGGTCTGACACGTCTTGGTAATGTGGACCTGACTTTTGCAGATGGAAGTTCTATCAGCGTAGCAAATGCCACTTTTATCGACTTCATGGATTATTACGAAGTACACTTGATGAATCCGAAAGTACTTTCGGGCATGTTCCTCGGTTCAATGATGGCTTTCCTGTTTTGTGGTTTGACAATGAATGCAGTAGGGCGTGCGGCAGGACACATGGTTGACGAAGTGCGTCGCCAGTTCCGTGACATAAAGGGTATTCTGACTGGAGAAGCCGAGCCGGATTACGAACGTTGTGTTGAAATATCGACAAAGGGTGCGCAGCGTGAGATGGTTATTCCTTCCTTGATTGCTATTGTTGCTCCAATTCTTACAGGATTTATCTTTGGCGTTCCCGGCGTACTCGGTCTGCTGATTGGTGGCTTGAGCAGTGGTTTCGTGTTGGCTATCTTTATGGCTAACGCCGGAGGTGCATGGGATAATGCAAAGAAATATGTGGAAGAAGGTAACTTTGGTGGAAAAGGCGGTGAAGTGCATAAAGCAACCGTAGTAGGAGATACAGTAGGTGATCCGTTTAAAGATACCTCCGGTCCGAGCTTGAATATTTTGATAAAGCTTATGAGCATGGTCGCCATTGTGATGGCAGGACTTACTGTTGCCTGGAGTTTATTCTAAAAAAGCAGAAGAGAAATAAGAAAAAGGAGACAAAACAAGTCTCCTTTTTTAATTTGAATTACCTTTGTATCAAAATAGAAGCGATAAATATGTTATTACCTTATTTGAACGAGAATCTGATTGAGGCCGGATGTGATGAGGCCGGTCGTGGGTGTTTGGCGGGAGCGGTATATGCTGCTGCGGTTATTCTTCCGAAGGATTTTAAGAATGAACTGTTGAATGATTCCAAACAACTGACGGAAAAGCAACGTTATGCATTACGTGAGGTAATAGAGAAAGAAGCGATTGCTTGGGCGGTTGGTATTGTGTCACCGGAAGAAATTGATGAAATAAATATCCTGCGGGCTTCTTTTCTGGCGATGCATCGTGCAGTGGACCAGTTGTCCACCCGTCCCCAACATTTACTGATCGACGGTAATCGTTTCACTAAATACCCCGGTGTTCCCCATACTACAGTAGTGAAAGGAGACGGGAAATATCTTTCGATAGCAGCAGCTTCAATTTTAGCCAAAACATATCGAGACGATTATATGAACCGTCTTCACGAAGAATTTCCATATTATGACTGGGACCACAATAAAGGTTATCCAACTAAAAAACATCGTGCCGCCATTGTCGAACGTGGCACTACTCCTTACCATCGCATGACGTTCAATCTGTTGGGAGATGGCCAGTTGACTTTGAGCTTCTAAAGTCGCTTTGTTTCATTTTACACACATTTTCTACATTTTTTTGCAGAATAAGCACGATTTTGTTACGGATAACCGTGAAATTGTTCCGTTTAGGCTAAAAAAGTGTTGCCTAGTGCTTTTATTTGTTATTAAAATGCTATATCTTTGCGAACAATAATAAGAATTAAAAAGTTTAAAATCATGGCAACGAACAAGCTATTATGGTCTTCTAAGTTCATTGGGGTATTTTTTATTATGTTGGTTTGCACTCTTTCTGCAAATGCACAGTTTTTACGTACTTCCTATTTCATGGAAGGTACTCACTATCGTCAACAACTGAATCCGGCTTTAACACCGACTAAAGGTTACTTCAATCTTCCGGTGATCGGTGCTGTTAATGCAACGGTTGGTTCTACTTCGTTAGGCTATCAGGATATTCTTGATATTATTGATAACGGTGACGATTTCTATAAAAGCAATGATTTTATGAGCCGTCTGAAAGATAAGAATAAGCTGAATGTGAACTTCAGTACAGAAATTCTTTCTGCAGGATGGTACAAAGGCAAGAACTTTTGGTCGTTCAATATTGGCCTTCGGACAGATATTGGTGCTAACCTGACAAAATCTATGTTCCAGTTCTTACATGATATGGACGGACTTGAAACAACTTGGCAAGATCAACAATTTAATATTGGTGGTCAGCAATTGAATATACAAGCATATACAGAAGTTGGTCTTGGACTCTCTCGTCAAATAAACAACCGCTTAACAGTAGGTGCTAGAGTGAAAGCTTTATTAGGAATCGGTAATATGGAGATGAAGATTAATAAAGCATACATGAATGCAGTTCTGCCTAGTAATGCGCGTATGCAGGAGTTTGAACATATGCAGATTACTGATATTGCTCAAATAAACCAGTTGAAAAATGAAATAGGTAACTATAGAGCAGAATTGGCTGTTGGTGCTAGCTTGGAAAGTTCTTTTAAAGGATTGAACCTAGTACAAGAGGAAGGTCAAGATTATATCAGCGATTTTGATTTTGATGCTGGTGATATGGGCATTGCTGGTTATGGTTTTGGTATCGATTTGGGTGCCTCATATAAGATTATGGATAACTTGACAGTATCTGCTTCCATACTTGATTTAGGATTTATATCATGGTCAAAGGGAAGTACAAAAATTGCATCGGCTGATAGTGGAATCGATATGAAAGGTTCAGATTATGTAAACGAACTTGCAGGAATTAATCCTGCAGATCCTAATGCTTTGCAACAAGCCCAAGCTGTTATTGATGGATTTACAAATAAAGCAACAGATTATTTGAATCGTGTAAGTAATGGTGATGTACTTGACTATGATATGTTGCAACTTAGAACAGAAGATGCAAGTAAATCTCGTAAATCTCGTCTTGCTTCTACCCTAGTATTAGGTGCAGAATATGGATTCTTCAATAACAAATTAGCAGTAGGTGTATTGTCAACAACTCGTTTTGTACAGCCTGATGCTCTTACAGAATTAACATTCTCTGCAAACTACCGTCCGAAAAGCTGGTTCAATGTAGCACTTAGTTACTCAGCTATCCAGTCAGCAGGTAAATCTTTCGGTCTGGGTCTGAAATTAGGTCCTCTGTTTGTCGGAACTGACTATATGTTCTTAGGCAAGAACTCTAACTCTGTGAACGGATTCGTTGGAGTTTCTATTCCGTTGGGCGGAAGAAAAGCAAGCAAAGAAGGATAAGATATTTTAATTTCTCTCTCTAAACATTCTCTTTTAATTAATTCTCTATAGAATAAAAAACGTATAATTTACAGCCTGTCATCATAACTATATAGATAGTTTATAGATGACAGGCTGTTTTGTTATTATCTACCTTCTATTTAATGACTAACATGTGTCATGTATATTCAACTTATAGAACAAATAACTATGCTATATAACATAAAAATAAGAATGAGTATTTTAGCTAGTAAACTACTCTTTAACTATAATTGCAATGAAAAGCAATACAAGTAAGATACTTAAAGATAAGATATGAAAACAGAAACAGATTCTTTCTATAAAGATATATGCAAAGGTGATCTGAAAGCTTTTGAATATTTTTATAAGAAATACCAGCCCAGACTATTTGCATACGGGGTTGGAATATTGGGCGACGAGGAGGCTTCTAAAGATTTGGTTCAGGAGACTTTTATAGCCTTTTGGGAGAATAAGGAACGTTTGGTTACTTACTATTCTGTATCATCTTATCTTTTTAAAATATTTCAGAGTAAGTGTTTGAGCTATTTGAGAAAAAGAACGCTTTTGAGTGACTTCTCCAGTTTATCGGAATTGAAACTGAAAGAAATTGAGATGTCTTATTATAGTTCGGATAATATCAATGGAGGAACTGTTTTTATGAAAGAAGTAGAGGAACTATATGCAAAAACAATAAATGATTTACCTGATAAATGCCGTGAGATTTTTATTTTGAGTAAAGAGCAGGATGTGAAAGCGGCAGATATAGCAGAAAAACTGGGAGTTTCGGTAAGAACCGTTGAAAACCAAATATACAAAGCTATAAAAATAATGCGTCATGCAATGAGGGAGTATGCTGTTCCTGCGATTTTCTTAGTATTGTCCAATTTATTAAATACTTTATCAAGATGATTTCTGATATAGAAAATAGTTTACTAGTAAAGTTCCTTAAAAATGAGCTTAACGAAGAAGAAAGCCAAAAGGTAATAGGATGGTTGGAGAAAAATAAAGAAAACCAAGAGTTTCTTTTTGGTTTAAAGGATTTATATATGCTTGGACGATGGGAAGAATTATCCAGGAAAGCAGATACAACTCATGGTTGGGAGAAGTTATCCGGGTCTATCAGGAAGCAGCGTCAAAGTAAGAATGTATTTCGCTCCTGCTTGAAATATGCAGCAATTTTAATTGTATTCTTTTCTATGGGCTATGGGTATAAAGCATATTTCCACCAATCCTCATCAATAATGAATACTATTATAACAGCAGAAGGGGAGAGAACAACAGTTATTCTTGATGATGGAACAAAAGTAAAGTTGAATCAAAATTCAAAGTTGGTTTATCCGGGCACTTTTAATGGGAAAAACAGGAAAGTAGCATTGAGTGGAGAGGCATATTTTGAAGTACTTCATGATGAAAAAAGTCCTTTTTTAGTTGATGCAGGTGTATATACAGTCAAGGTGTTGGGAACGAAATTTAATGTTGAGGCTTATCCGGGGGATATTTGCTCTTATACAAGCTTGAAAGAAGGGAAAGTGCAAATTTTGGAGAACGAAACGGAGGATGAACATATTTTATCAGAATTGAGACCTGGAACCCAGCTGGTTTATAATACTCAGACCGGACAATGCCAGTTGAATCAGGTAGACATAGAAGAAATTGGCGATTGGATGCGAGGGCAGATTGTGGTTAAGCATAAAACTTTGCAGGAACTGATAGATATCCTGAAGCAGAAATATGAATATAGTTTTGAACTACAAACAGATTCAATTAGTAATATCGTTTATAATATCGTGTTGGAACAGGAGTCATTGGAGGAAATCTTAAATGATATAACTGTTATCACGCCTCAAGTCCATTATTCGATAAATCATGGAACTCGAACTGTAATCATACGTTAACTGCCGTTTACAGATAAATACTCGGTTGGGAGAAACGAGTAACGATGCTCCCTTTTTGTAATCTAGTTCTACGTAATTATAGAAAATATAATGCGTGTGTTACTTCTATGTGCTTTCTATTTTGAGATTTTCAATAATATAATTCGCGAATTTGTTAATTTACAATTTAATATCTAATTGATTATGAAGAATTTTCAGCAGAAAAGACTTACGGGAAAAATTCTACGGTACAGATGTGGAATGGCTGGATGGAGTCTTGCTTTAGTATGTTTTTGTATTATCCTGTTTGGGAATGTGCAGATGGTGTCTGCACAAACAAGAAACGTGACAATTGGTGTCGTAGATACTCCTATCGGGAAAGTTTTTGATGAATTGAGTAAACAGACCCGTTATAAGATTTTTTATAGCGATAATGTCATTGATTCTAAGCAAAAAGTGAGTGTGAGCTTTGTGAATAAACCGCTAAAGGAAGCTTTGAATAAATTGTTGGAAGGTACAGGTGTGGGGTTTGAAATTAAAAGTAAGAAAGTTCTTCTTTTTAAGATAAAAGAGTCTTCTTCTGGTCCGGATTCGAAAAAAGAATCGAATATTATGATTAGTGGTAGTGTGATAGATGAAAATGGAGAACCGATTATTGGAGCCACTATCACCTCGGAAAAGACCTTGAAAGGAACAATCACAGACTTGGATGGCAAATTTTCTTTGGAGATACCGGAAAATACCAATTTGGCAATTTCTTACGTTGGCTATCGTAATCAGATTGTGAAAGGGTATTCTAATATGATTATTCGGTTGCAGGAAGATTCGAGAATGTTGGATGAAGTAGTTGTTGTAGGTTATGGCACACAGAGAAAAGGGAATCTGACAGGGGCAGTGTCGAGTGTGAAAGCTGATAAGTTGACGATCGCTCCTGTTGCTACTGCCTCCAATACACTTGTCGGGCAATTGCCCGGGTTGATTGCTACTCAGTCAAGTGGACAACCAGGATCAGATTCTGCCACATTAAATGTTCGTGGTTTTGGTAGTGCTTTGATAATTGTAGATGGAATTGAAGCGTCACTTGACAACATTGATGCTAATCAGATTGAATCTATCTCTATATTGAAAGATGGAGCAGCTTCAATCTATGGTGCAAGGGCCAGTAATGGTGTTATTTTGATTACAACCAAGAGAGGAACAGACCAGAAGTCTATGATTACTCTCAACACAACATTCACTTGGCAGGGGGTAACGAAAATGTTGAAACCGGCAAGTTCGGGACAACGGGCAGAGATGGAAAGAGAAGCGTGGCTTCAATCCGGACAGCCTGAAGCCAGTGCTCCGTTTACAGAAGATCAGATACAGAAATATTATGATGGAACAGATCCTCTTTTTCCGAACACTAATTGGTATAAAGAGCTTATCAGAGATTGGGCTCCGGAACAGCAACATAATATATCTATCCGAGGTGGGAATGACAGACTTAAATTTTATGGATTCTTCGGTTATCTGAATCAGGAAACGATGATTAAGAAGAATGGAGGGAATTATGAGAGATTTAATCTGCAATCTAATATTGATGCCAAAATTTTGGATAATCTGACTTTAAGACTCGATCTTGCTTATAGTCAGGAACAAAGGAACTACACGACCCGTAGTATGGGAGTAGGAGGAAGCATCTGGCAGGATTACTGGAATACTCTTCCTTATTATCCGGCTACTTTGCCCGATCCTGATAAGATTCCATATGCTTTTGGGGCAGGTGTTGGTGGTTTGCATGTCAGTTCTAATAGAGATATAAGCGGATATGATGATGCTCGTGGTGAAGATTTGCGTGGAACAGCTTCATTGGAGTATAAGTTTAAGTCTGTGAAAGGGTTGTCTATAAAAATGTTTGAGAGCTACCGGAAAGTTTATTCATTTAATAAAATATTTAACAAACCAGTAGATCTTTACACGTACGATCCTGCCAGTGATATTTATACATTAGCAGGAACGTATGGTTCTAAGGCCTCATTAAGTCAGGCACATTCACGGTCGGAGATGTTTACGCAGCAATACTCTATAAATTATGAAAATAATTTTAATGATACTCATCATTTGACAGCTATGGCTTTATATGAAGCAATCAATTATTCGGGCGACTATTTGTTTGCTTCAAGAAAAGATTTTATGATGACTGCTATTGACCAGATGTTTGCAGGCAGTACCGAAGGGATGACTAATAATGGCTATGCGAACGAAATGGGACGCATGAGTTTTGTCGGAAGGGTTAATTACAGTTATAAGAATAAGTATTTATTAGAAACAATTCTCCGTGCCGACGCATCGGCTAAATTCCCTCCTGGAAAACGTTGGGGCTATTTTCCTAGTGTATCTGTAGGATGGATGCTTTCAGAGGAAAAGTTTATATCACAGGTACGTTTTATAGATAACCTGAAGTTACGTTTAAGTTATGGGCAATCGGGAAATGATGGCGTAGGTAATTTTCAGTATCTGTCCGGCTATACTTATGGGCATGCCTATTTATTAGGCAAGGAATCGGTACAAGGAATGGTTTCCACAGGTTTGGCTAATCCTAATTTGACATGGGAGAAAGTAGAGATTGCTAATATTGGTATTGACTACTCTTTCTTCAATCGGAAGCTATATGGAGAGGTAGATGTGTTTTATCGTGAGCGTACAGGTATTCCTGCTACACGGTTGATGTCATTACCTTCGACTTTTGGAGCAAATTTGCCACCGGAGAATATTAATAGCCTTAATGATAGGGGATTTGAAGTCAAACTGGGAACTTCAGGTGCTGTAAATCAGTTGAAATATGATGTGAGTGGAAATATTTCCTGGTCGCGTGCTAAATGGAAATATTATGAGGAACCTGATTATACAGATTCCGACCAGGCTCGAATCTTTAAACAAAGCGGGAAATGGACAGACTGCGTGTATGGATATGTTTCTGATGGATTGTTTACTAGTCAGGCTGAAATAGATGCAGCTCCATATTATGAAGACCTGCAAGGGAACACTATGCTTAAACCGGGCGATGTGCGGTATAAGGATTTGAATGGGGATGGCATTATCAACTGGAAAGACCAGAAAGAGATCGGAGGTAGTACTATGCCGCATTGGATATATGGTCTTAACGTGGCTTTATCTTATAAAGGATTCGATCTTAGTATGCTTTTCCAAGGTGCTTTTGGGTATAGCCAAAATATAAGTAATGGCTTGTATTCCACTTTGCTTTACGAAGAAAGATGGAGTCCGGAAAATAATGATGCTAATGCCATTTATGCACGTTTGGGAGGAGCATCTACAAACAATTACACTTCGGATTTTACTTATAAGAAAGCGGGCTATTTGCGATTGAAGGTAGCATCGTTGGGGTATAGTCTGCCAAGACAATTTTTAGAGAAGTGTCATATAAATAATGCCAGAGTCTACTTGTCCGGGACCAATTTATTGACTTTTAATCGTCTGGGTAAATATGGAATTGACCCCGAAGCGCAGAATGTAGGATATTATTATCCTCAACAGCGTACAATAAGTTTGGGATTGAATATTTCATTTTAAAATATAAATAAATATGCATGCTATGAAAAAGATAAA
>OHQC01000494.1_pt1 | contig 10600 bp, 9 predicted proteins | sample 1577881 | NCBI WGS metagenome assembly OHQC01 (sample SAMEA3879522, study PRJEB24766) | human gut metagenome | biome: human-associated habitat; feature: feces | place: USA | collected 1985/1987
GGGGCGGAATGACGATGGTGTAAGGTTCACGGCCATCGGGTTTCGAACTGAATAAATGATGGTCCAGCCAATACTGGTACCATTTTCCCTCCACGTCAGCGGGATTGTACTTACTTGCTAATTCCATATTGTTTTATGTATATATGATAATGTATATTCTAAAAATAACGGGTGCAAAATTAATAATTTAAATTCAAATCTTACCACCCTCGGGGTGTTTCTGTGCACGGAAAGAGAATTTATACCCCTCATAAAGAGCGAATCCGTAGAATAAAGCAGTCATTGACATCACATTTTCCAGCATAATAGAGAATATTTCTCCATAGTCCACACTTACCAGAACGTCGAAATAGGACATATCATAATCCTGGGAAATATACCCGATAATGGAAAAGAAATCACCCAGGACACAACTAATCAGGGATAATGCCGCACCGATAATTCCGAAAATGGGACGTATTCCTTTCCCTTTCCGCATGGCAAAGCCAACCATAAATCCGATAGCAATGGGCATAAATCCAATCTGACGACCCGTAGAAACAGATATCAGTCCCCATGCCACCGCACCCACAATACAGGCAGCGACTGCGTACAGTACTCCTTTGGAGAGATTCTCTTCGGCAAGCATTTCTTCTTCTGTCATAGATACCGGGAAGTCTTCCGGCTTGGGAGGGGCTAATCTTTCCAGCTCTTCATCTTTCTCAAAACTTTCACATTCTTCTTCAAAAGCAGGAAGTTCTCTGGTGCGCTTACAAACAAGACCTTTACCATTCACGAAATCACGTGATACGCAATTCCGGCAATACTTTTCAATTTCTTCTGATGTAGCCATCTTTTATCCGGTTTATGTTGAATGACTTTCCCTATTATACAAGTTATAAAGCCATTGTTAACAGATTTTTTGCAAATATAGAGGTATTTTTTCGCGCGACGTCTATTTAATGCATATTTTTGTTGACTGATATTAAACAAATGATGAAAAAGAAGCCAAATGTAAGATATTTAGCCTTAGGAGCAATCTTAATCCTAGTGTGGCTAACACAATGGATTCCTGCTCTGGCAACAATCTATTCGCAAACAATCTATCCTTTTATCTCTTACGTTTTGTCGTTTTTTTCCAATTTATTTCCTTTTGCGATAGGAGACTTATTTATCTTCCTTAGTATCGCGGGTGTGATTATTTATCCTATTTATGCCCGTCTCCGCAAAAAGTTGCCTTGGAAGAAAATTTTATTGCGTGACGGCGAATATCTGTTGTGGATTTATGTATGGTTCTATCTGGCTTGGGGACTGAATTATTCTCAAAAGAACTTTTACCAACGAACCGAAATCCCGTATACAGCCTACACTCCCGAAAATTTTCAGGAGTTCGTTGACGACTATATCACCCAATTAAATCGTTCGTACACCCCTGTAAATAGTATCAACCAGGATTTGATACGGGAAGAAACCGTACGAATCTATAATCAGTTAAGTGATAGCTTGGGCGTGCACCGACCTCCACACGATCATCCGAGAGTAAAGACCATGTTGTTTACTCCGTTCATTTCCATGGTAGGAGTAACCGGTAGCATGGGGCCTTTCTTCTGCGAATTCACCCTTAACGGAGATTTGCTTCCCGCCAACTATCCCGCCACTTATGCTCATGAACTAGCCCACTTGTTAGGTATCACCAGCGAAGCGGAAGCCAATTTCTATGCCTATCAGGTTTGTACCCGTTCACAGGCAATGGGTATCCGTTTCTCCGGATATTTCTCTGTACTGGGGCATGTACTGGGGAATGCAAAAAGATTACTTTCAGAAGAAGAATATGCAAAACTCTTTCAACGCATCCGACCGGAAATTATTGAATTAGCCAAGAATAATCAAGCCTATTGGGCTGCCAAGTATAGCCCGGTAGTGGGAGCCGTACAGGATTGGATATACGATCTTTACCTGAAAGGAAACAAGATAGAAAGTGGCCGCCAGAACTACTCGGAAGTAGTAGGGTTATTGATTTCTTACCAGGAATGGAAAAAAATGAATTAAATAGATAGATTTATGTCACATACCAGACAAGAACAGATGGAAGCCTTTGGACGCTTCCTGGACATTCTCGACGAACTGCGTGTTAAATGTCCCTGGGACCGTAAACAGACGAATGAAAGTCTGCGTCCCAACACCATAGAAGAGACTTACGAACTTTGCGATGCCCTGATGAGGGATGACAAGAAAGAAATCTGCAAAGAGTTGGGAGACGTATTATTGCACGTCGCTTTCTATGCTAAGATAGGCTCGGAAACAGGAGATTTTGACATCAAAGATGTTTGCGACAAGTTGTGCGATAAGCTGATTTTCCGCCATCCGCATGTGTTTGGAGAGGTGAAAGCAGAGACAGCCGGACAAGTTTCCGAGAATTGGGAACAGTTGAAACTCAAAGAGAAAGATGGAAACAAAAGTGTATTAAGCGGTGTGCCCGCTGCCCTGCCCTCGCTTATCAAGGCTTACCGTATTCAGGACAAAGCTCGCAATGTAGGCTTCGACTGGGAAGAACGGGAACAGGTTTGGGATAAAGTGAAAGAAGAAATAGGTGAGTTTCAGGAGGAAGTGGCCAACATGGATAAAGAGAAAGCGGAAGCTGAATTCGGCGACGTGATGTTCAGCCTCATCAATGCGGCACGCCTTTATAAAATCAATCCCGATAATGCACTGGAACTTACCAACCAAAAGTTTATCCGCCGCTTCAACTATCTGGAAGAGCACACCATCAAGGAAGGAAAAAGTCTGAAAGATATGTCTCTCGAAGAGATGGATGCCATTTGGAATGAAGCAAAGAAAAAAGGACTGTAACTTCCTTACCGGCATAAAAAAACAGAGGCTCTATTCCCACCGGACAGAGCCTCCATTTTACCCAAACAGAGCGTCTGTTCATACGAATCAGACGCTCTGTTTTTCTTTATTTCTTCTTTGAATCGTCTCCCTTGTCTTTGCTACGATTCATACCTTTTATCATTTCGCGGTGAAAACGCATCTCTGCACGTTGCACGAGAAAAATCTTCTTGCTTGAAAGAATCTTTTTAAACTTGCCCAAATAAGTTTTATCAAGCTGGTCGGCAGCAATACGGTTGTTGGCTACTTTCTCGTTGATTTCTGCATATTGAGCTTCCGTCGTTTTATCATCCTTGCCTTTGCGCATCAAATCCCATGACTCATCATTCAGTTTCTTCTTTTTATCCTGGAGTTCAAAATAAACGGGAAAGAACTTGGCTGCTTCTTCTTTATTCAATCCAGCCTGTTCGATAATGAAAGCTTTTTGTTTTGCCCTGAACTCCTCCCGTGATAAATGCTGATCACATCCATCAGCAGCCCAAAGAACAGGCATAAAGCCACATAACAAAACGACCAATGCGATAAGTTTTCTCATTTTCTGTATTCAATCTGTTTTTATAAATCATTCTACACTTGCGTCACTCAAATAAACATATAACGAATAATCATCGAGCATGGCACGATCCACTGCTACATCAATCATTTCGTCAGATACGACTACTTCAGTATCCACTTCTGTCACCGCTACATCATCTGCTGCAGCAGGTTTATGATCTGTTGACGCTACCCGGATAATCAAGGCCGCCCCTACGAACATAGCTGCCATATAGAGCAATGGTTTCAGTCTTGTCCATGTGCTGACAGGCTCTTCCTTAAAAGCAACTTTCTCTTTTTCAGGAAGTTTATTCATTACCTCCGAAGTCAGGTTCTCAAAGTAACCATCGGGCACTTTGAAGGAATTTTCCTTTCCAAGCTTCTTCAATAAAATATCTTCTTCTTTCATACGTTTTTCTCCTCTCTTTTCATTAGACAGTGTCTCATTTAAAAGGTTTAATCTATTTCTTCTAAAAACTTCTCTATTTTCTTCACCGCATGATGATAAGATGCTTTCAGTGCACCAACCGACGTGCCGAAGATTTCCGACATCTCTTCGTACTTCATTTCCTGATAGTATTTCAGGTTGAATACCATACGCTGCTTTTCGGGCAAAGTCTGCAAGGCTTTTTGCAAGCACATCTGTATCTTGTCGCCCGAGAAGTAGGCGTCACTTTCCAGCTTTTGCACAACTACTGCTTCGGGATCGTCAATATCCACGGTAGTCATGGCACGCTGCTTATTCAGAAAGGTAAGACACTCATTCAGCGCGATGCGATAGAGCCAGGTCGACAGCTTCGCCTCGGCACGGAAATAATCGATATTCGTCCATGCCTTGATGAAAGTGTTTTGCAGGAGATCGTTCGCATCCTCATGCGACAGTACCATCCGGCGGATTTGCCAATACAATTGCTCGCTATACTGCCCCACAATCATTTCAAATCCTTTCCGCTGTGTACTCTCCTCCTGAAGAAGTTTCAGAACTTCGCGTTCGTTATAAGGGATCATAATCTCTCGTATCTGTATGTTTATTTATGGTTTCAAATTCAGGTTATTCATCGCCTCTAGTAAGGACGGATCATATTTATAAATGTCCTCACAATACCTCAAATTATTATCGGTAGACAGATAAACCGTCTGATAATCTATAAATAAAGGTATATATTGTTCCAAACTATAATGTTTCAATTCACGATAGGCCGCACTGATGGGCAGCTTCTTTCCCTCTTCACTCACCGGCTTGATATCCATTGCAATACGAATACGGTCTTCCAACAATTCATCCGGCTCTTTCAACAGAAAGAACGCGAAGTCGAGTGCTTTTTGAAGACGGACGCAACCGTGGCTCACCGCACGATTATTCCGTGAAAAAGCCCACCGTGACGGAGTATCATGCAGATATACGGAATGAGGATTGGGAAAACGGAAGATGATACGTCCCAACGAATTCCCGGTTTTGTTATCCAGCTTCACCGTATAAGGTACACCACTTCCTGCATACTTCGCCCATTTAATACTGTGGGGATCTACCTGGAGTCCATTCTTATCGTATACCTTCATGCGGTTACGGGTAAAATACGTCGTATCTCTGCGGTAAGTAGGAATGATCTCTTTCCGAATTATGCTTTGAGGCACATTCCAATAAGGATTCAGTTCCATATAATAAATCCTGCTTGACAATAGAGGAGTTTTATTCTTCACAGTCCCTACACAAATACGCATCTCCAGAATAGAGTCTGTTTCTTCGTTGACGGCTTGCAACATAAATGCCGCCACATTGGCTATCACATATTTTCGTCCTTTATCCAATGCATATTGCCAACGTGCCCGCTCCATGTTTACCAATAGGCGGTCGCGATAATAATCCGTAGTATCTGTCACTCCCCAGCCATTCACACGAACCAGCTCTTCCTGCATCTTATGATAAAGCGGAGAAGCGGGTTGCGCCCTTCGAAAAGCGGCGTTAGGATTTGCACGCAAAGAGTCGAGAGCGGCCATTGCAAACTTCACATCACATTGTTTTAAAGGAATGTGGTCGATCGAATCATTCCACCTGCGCTCCGGAGGCAAGAATCCGAATTTTAATTGACACACATACGAAAGATAAGCAGCTGTCAACTGATACTCCACGTCTGCCAGCAGACGGTTCATCGTTTTCCCTTCGCGTAGATCCAAGGTTCGTATCTGTTGCAATTCCTCACGGATGCTATCGACAGGATACAGGTTCGGATTAACTCCATGTTGCGAAATGTTTCCTAACCAGAATAACATCGAGTCCGCCACCTGTACGGCAGGTTTATCGGATATGAGAGAATCGTTCAGCCAAAAGAATTCATCCTTTTCCTGATAATGTGCCAACAAAACCGAATCCCAGGGAGTTACCGGATTTTCGTTCAGGCAAATACGAATCATCTGATGAATGCTGTCTGCATTTATTTGATAAGCAGGATGGAACAGTTCCTGGAGGGAAGACAAAGAATCCGGTATCGGAGATTGAGGTTTCTCTTTTTTACAGGCTGCCAAGCAACCGAAGAGCAGGATGATTACTCCCCAAAGCAGTCGACTACTTTTCATAGACAGTCCCTCCATCAACGTCAATACACAAATTTTCTTTCGCTAAAATGGTTTGTGGAAAAATGGCGGACGCTTCATGAAGTAAGACAGATTCATCTTCATAACGGGCGGAAAAATGTCCGATCACCAGTTGTCTCACATTGGCATCCAAAGCAAGCTGCGCAGCTTGTGCAGCAGTGGTATGATAAGTTTCCTTGGCGCGTGCCTGCTCGGTCTGTGCAAAGGTGGCCTCATGGAAAAGCAAATCTACATTTTTAATTTGTTCAGCAAGGGACGGACGATAGATTGTATCGGAACAATAAGCATATTTACGCGCCGGAGCCGAAGGGCGGGTTAAACGTAAATTGGGTATTACTTCTCCCTCGGGAGTTACAAAATCCGCTCCGTTCTTGATGCGGTTCAGTTCATAGACCGGGACTTTATAAAAGTCTACCATGTCTCTGATGATATGATTAGGACGCTGTTTTTCTTCAAAAAGGAAACCACAACAGGGAATTCGATGTTTTAAAGGGATTGTGGTTACAGTCACCGAACGGTCATCGTAAATGAGCATCGGTTCTTTTGTTTCGAATTCATGGAAGAACACCTTATAAGTCAAAGTCTTGCAAAAGAAAGCAAGCATCGGCGCAAACAACTCTTCCAGTCCTCTTGGAGAATGAATATGTAAATCAGCAGTTCTCCCTAATAATCCGAATGTAGAGATCAGTCCCAACAATCCGAAACAATGGTCACCATGTAGATGAGAGATGAAGATATGATTTAATCGGGAAAATTTCAGTCGCGAGCGGCGTAATTGCATCTGTGCTCCCTCGCCACAATCAATCATAAATAGTTTTTCACGCAAGTTTACGACTTGAGAGGTCGCAAAATGTCGCGTAGTAGGCAAAGCAGAACCGCATCCCAATATATGTAACTCAAATTTTTCCATGGTATGCAAAGATAGGACATTTCACATTTAATCTTGCAAAGGAAAAGGAAATATTTCACCCCAGGGTTACACAGATTAATACAGATTTTGATAATTTATTTTTAGACATAAGAACAAAAGAACATAAAGGCAGCGCTTTGAAAATTATTTCTGTTGCTTATTGAACTGCTATTTTATTTTTTATTCTTTTGTTCTTATGTCTGAATTAAATTCCCTCTTATCTTCATTTCTTAAATCTGTGGTGAATAAAAAAAGCGCCCCCAAACGGGAGCGCCTTTCATTGGAAAATATTCTATTCAGATTATTTCTTTCCTTCCAACTGTTCTTTCAATGCAGCAAGAGCGTCAATATCGCCCAGCGTAGTTGAAGCAGCCTGGTTCTGGATCATCGGAGAATCTTCTCTCTTGTTGCTAGAAGATGACTTCTTAGCACCAGAAGCAGCTTTCTTTTCTGCTCTTTCTTCAGCCTTAGCTACATCTTCGAAGATACGGCTGTGAGACAGGATGATTCTCTTAGCGTCTTTGTTGAACTCAATCACTTTGAATTCAAGTTTCTCATCCAACTGTGCTTGTGAACCGTCTTCTTTTACAAGGTGTTTCGGAGTTGCGAAACCTTCTACACCGTAAGGAAGAGCTACAACAGCACCCTTATCCAACATTTCGATGATTGTACCTTCGTGTACAGAACCTACAGTGAACACAGTTTCGAATACATCCCAAGGATTTTCTTCGAGTTGTTTGTGACCAAGGCTCAAACGACGGTTTTCTTTGTCGATTTCCAATACCTGAACTTCGATGTCAGCACCAATCTGAGTAAATTCTGACGGGTGTTTAACCTTCTTAGTCCAAGAAAGGTCAGAGATGTGGATCAAGCCGTCAACACCTTCTTCGATTTCTACGAATACACCGAAGTTAGTGAAGTTACGAACTTTTGCAGTATGCTTAGAACCTACAGGATACTTTTCTTCGATAGTTTCCCATGGATCTTGTTTCAGTTGTTTGATACCCAGAGACATCTTACGTTCTTCACGATCAAGTGTCAGCACAACAGCTTCTACTTCGTCGCCTACCTTCATGAAATCTTGTGCAGAACGCAGGTGTTGGCTCCAAGACATTTCTGAAACGTGGATCAAACCTTCTACGCCCGGAGCGATTTCGATGAATGCACCGTAGTCAGCCATAACGACCACTTTACCTTTCACCTTGTCACCAACCTTCAAGTCAGTGTCAAGCGCATCCCATGGGTGCGGAGTCAGTTGTTTCAAGCCAAGAGCGATACGTTTCTTTTCGTCATCGAAGTCAAGGATAACAACGTTGAGTTTCTGATCCAGTTCAACCACTTCTTTCGGATCGCTAACACGTCCCCAAGAAAGGTCAGTGATGTGGATCAAACCGTCTACGCCACCAAGGTCGATGAATACACCGTAAGAGGTGATATTTTTAACAGTTCCTTCAAGAACTTGTCCTTTTTCAAGTTTACCGATAATTTCTTTCTTCTGTTGTTCCAGTTCAGCTTCGATAAGAGCCTTGTGAGATACAACAACGTTTTTGAATTCCTGGTTGATTTTAACCACTTTGAATTCCATTGTTTTGCCAACGAATACATCATAGTCGCGGATCGGTTTAACGTCGATCTGAGAACCCGGCAAGAATGCTTCGATACCGAATACGTCAACGATCATACCGCCCTTCGTACGACATTTGATGTAACCTTTGATAATTTCGTCTTTTTCAAGAGCCTCGTTAACACGATCCCAAGAACGTGTAGCGCGTGCTTTCTTGTGTGAAAGGATCAATTGTCCTTTTTTGTCTTCTTGGCTCTCGATGTAAACCTCTACCTCGTCACCAATCTTTAAATCCGGGTTATAACGGAACTCGGACATAGGAACAACACCGTCAGATTTGAAACCGATGTTTACAACAACCTCACGTTTGTTCATAGAAGTAACGGTACCCATAACCACTTCTTTGTCTTTTACCGTGTTTAGGGTCTCGTCATACGTTTTTACAAGATCGTCCTTGCTTACTTCGGTGTAAGTCTCGCCTTGCTCGAAAGCGTCCCAGTTGAAATCTTCAACTGGCTGGATGTTTTTTAAATTTTCCATTCTTTAATTGTTAATACTAAGTTTGTTTTAATTAGTAAGTTAGACTTTATGTTGTCATCTCTCAAAAATCGGGGCAAAGGTAATGCTTTTTTTCTGATTGACAAGAGTTTTGAGGGGTAAAAACATTCATTTGGGTCGTGTTGGCTGTAATTACGGAAAACTGTTGATTTTTATTGATATTTATTTTGTAAGTTTGCGAATTGTAAGCGATAAATCAATGAGTAGAGGATTTTTAAGAAAGTCCAGCGTCAATACTTTTATAGGAATAGTGTGGATTTTGTTTGCGGTGGGCACAAGTGCGCAGAATGCCGTGAGTAAATTTCGTGCGGATAGCATACGCCAATCTTTATCACGTATCCAAAAACCTCAGGATAAGATACCCCTTCTTAAAGAATTAATCGGCTTGTACTGGCAATTGCCGGAGGAGGTACCAGCGTTGAAAGAGATAATCGATATCGCGATGCCTTTGGATTCCATCGGGATCGTATACGATGCGATGGCTGGCTTGAGTCGTTATTACCCTGCTATTAGGACGTTTGTCCGAGTCGGGGGCGCTCTTGAAACAGTATGATCATTTATTGGATTCCTTGGAAAGGAAGTATAATGGGGAGGGAAAGATTTTTCCGGTAAAACGTCATCGTTGCTTGATGAGTTGCTATTATTGCGAGCTGTATACCATGAAAGGGAATTCGGGAAAGGCACAGGCGTATTTGGATCAGGCGACCGCTTATTTGGATAGTTCTTTTGGGGATAGGGTGGAGGCTCAATATCTGCGGACAAAATCATTTTATTATTGGAAGGAGAAAGATTATAGGCATGCGTTGTCCGCCGTCAATCTGGCTTTAAAGATCAATCGTGATCTGGATAAGTTGGAGATGAAGAAAGCGATATTGCAATCGTCCGGCCAATTGCAAGAGGCGGTCACTATCTATGAGGAGATCATCAATAAGACGGAGACGATCAACATGGATGCCTTCGACCGGCAAATCGAGCAACTCCGTGTATTGAATGACTTGAATGACATGGAAAAGCAAGATCGGGAGTTGAAGCTGAAATCGGAGCAAGAAGCTTTGAAGCAGAAGCAGATTGTCGTATCTATCGGTCTTCTATTGGTCTTGATGGGCCTACTCTATATGTTGTGGCGTATTTATATGCATACTAAGCGGTTGAGAAATGAGTTGCTTCAGGAGAAAGACTCCTTGATCGCTTCGGAGAAGCAACTGAGGGTCGTGACGAAAGAGGCGGAGGCGGCGAACAAGAAGAAAAGCGCATTTATCGCCAATATCAGCCATGAGGTGCGTACGCCGTTGAACGCCATTGTCGGGTTCTCGGAATTATTGGCGAGTAGCGAGTATAGCGAGGAGGAGAAGATCCGGTTTGCCGGGGAGGTGAACCATAGTTCCGAGTTGCTATTGAATCTGGTGAACGATGTCCTGGATTTATCCCGTTTGGAATCCGGCAAGATCAAGTTCAGCGTGAAGCCAAACGATCTGGTCGCCTGTTGCCAGAGGGCGTTGGATTCGATTCGCCATCGGGTGAAGCCCGGGGTCCGATTGACGTTTACTCCCTCGCTTGAATCTTATACCTTGAAT
>OHQC01000495.1_pt1 | contig 10590 bp, 5 predicted proteins | sample 1577881 | NCBI WGS metagenome assembly OHQC01 (sample SAMEA3879522, study PRJEB24766) | human gut metagenome | biome: human-associated habitat; feature: feces | place: USA | collected 1985/1987
AAAACCGTTGAACTGAGAGGTTCCCGGGGTTCGAATCCCTGTCTTTCCGCAGAACCTACTGAACAAAACAAGAGAGTAAGTGGACAAAAACCTACAAATCGCTGATTTGTAGGTTTTTTATTGCCTATAAGTCTTGTGTCCAATGCCTTATCAGAAGAAAATTCGGCTCACCTGATAATCAGTGGGGGTATCTTCAGGCTCATCTATATTTCAGCCGGCAACCTAAGACAAGTCGACCTACAGAAATATAGAAGTCGGCCAACAGATGAGATCATGGGATAACCATTGCCATATAAATCGCTGTCTTATATCCTGTTAATCAACAGGCCAACTCACTTGAGAAAGGCTTCCCAAGTGAATAACTAACCACTTCCAGACTCGTAAGCTTACGGCTACCCCCAGCCGTAAGTTATTCACCTGACAAGGCATAAATTATACATTAACCGTCTCTCCCCCGATGGTTATCGGGAAATGGCAGAGGAACTATAGATACAAGTGGCCCATTTGTCTTTTTGACAACTTGTAATCTGAAGTCCCGGAGAATCGATTATTCCGTACCCAAGTGCGTCTCGCTTCCAAATTCGAGAGAAAAAAACAGCAATTCTCTGTTTGATAGTTGTTTGCTGAAAAACGGCCTTTCGTTCCAGCCGAAATAATTCACCCTAGTTCATGTTTTACGGTCGTAAGGCGGTAATAATGCCCAACGCTACCGCATGTGAGGGCCGATACCTATATATGTGTAGGCTTACGCCACTATATGTGTAGCTTGACGCGACTATATGTGTGGGTTGACACTGCTATATGTGTGAGTTGATACAGCCATATGTGTAGGTTGATACGTATATATTCGTTAAAAAGCGACGCTTATCGTGTTAAAAAGCGGTTGCGGCAGCTTGTTCGCACTCCCCGTTTACGCCCGTTGGCTTTTATAGCCAGAGAGCCGTGTCGTGAAAAAGAAGGCATTTCAATCAAAAAGATACCATTCATCGCATTAAGCTGACATCCGCAATTCTTGTCTTATCCCTTTGAATTAAGTCTGTCCCCAATAAATATCGGGTGAGCGTTTACTTGATTAATATTGGTAATATATGAACGATGAATCTACAGAAAAATATCTTGAGGCAACGATTCGTCAGCAACCACGTCACTAGCTCATAGACAAAAAACGAAACGGCAGACATCTCCGCCGTCCCGCCCAAAAGAGATAGCCTTATCTCTGTTTGTACACATGTCAAGGTTGGTTATTTACTGATATCAGGGCCTATATAAACCCTGTTTTTCATATCGTGCGTAAACATAAGACTTTTTTTCGACAAAAGAGCAGATTCCTTCTTCTTTTTGGGAATACATGTTCTAAACATGCCACACTACCTCTTGGCTACTAGCGTGAGCTTCTATTATAGAGGAACTATGAAAAAGCATTTTACATCAAAACATAAAGCTAAATCCTTTCTTCTGCGAAGCATTGAACCATTCAATCTCCAAAGAAAGGGATTTCTTTAACTGATTAGCCATAAATATTAAGAAAGACCTGCGTATGATGCAAATTGCTTTCAGTCGTTTTAAGGATTTTCTGAAAGAACAGTAGCCATTATATGAATGTAACATCAAGCCCGAACTTATTACTAAAGATATGATGGTTCTGTTTGTAGACTATTTGCAATCCCGTAGCGTTGGCGAGGGAGCAAAAAGTATCTATCAGCGTTTCAAGAAAGTGATACGCTATGCCATCGAACACGATGTGATACTGAAAGACCCGTGTAAAGAAGTAATTTGCAAGGTAGACGACCAAATGTTACGGAAAGATGTGCTTTCACTGGAAGAAATTCAGGCTCTTATCAACTGCCATTATGAGAATGAGAACCCAATGGTAAGACGTGCCTTTATCTTCTGCCTATATTGTGGTTTACGCTTCTGTGATGTGAAAGACCTTACATATAAGAATGTAGACTACTCAAACAAGCTATTGAAGTTTGAACAGAATAAGACCAAAGGGCATTCTTCTGCTAGTGGAGTAGTCATACCTTTGAATGACGGTTTACTCTCTATTATTGGCGAACCTCCTGCAAATGGCAACAAAGATGTGCTTATATTTAATCTACCATCCTATGAAAGCTGCTGTAAATCAGTAAAACGTTGGGTGAAAAGATCCGGAATAGACAAGCACATAAGCTGGCATTGTGCAAGACATATTATTTCTTCTTACTCATTGAAAACAAAGAATTTACAAAGATTTTCAACTTAACAGGTAACGATTTGGAAACCAGCGAGCTTCTCCATTCTGCAATGTTCTACACTAATCAAAAGAACGCTTTTCTCATTCACAAAAGTAATGTTTTTCTTTTTCGCTGCCAAAACAATTTCATTGAAAAACGGAGAAAATCAGATTTTTAAAAATAATTGCAAATATAATTTCTTATTCTTTCTCTTGAAGCAGTATTGAATTTAGGCTTCCAGTATCCACATATTTGCCAATAGCACCTCATCAAAACACAAATAATTTGTTAAGCCATGTAATATAACCTAAAGTAAATGACGTATTTTCTAATGGAATCTTTCGCCATTGCGAATGAATAATAACATTTAGAATTATGATTTACGGATACATTAGAGTTAGTAGCGATAAACAGACGGTAGAAAATCAGAGATTTGAAATCAACAACTTCTGTGAGAGAGAAAACATCAAAATTGATGGTTGGATAGAAGAAACCATCAGTGGTACTAAAGCTTATAACAAAAGGCAGCTCGGAACACTTTTAAGACGAATACAAAAAGATGATTTAATAATATGTGCAGAACTATCTCGTCTTGGTCGTAATTTGTTCATGATAATGGAAATACTAAATATCTGCATGACAAAGGAATGTCGGGTGTGGACTATTAAAGATAATTATAGGCTCGGCGAAGATATACAGAGTAAAGTTTTGGCTTTTGCATTCGGGTTGTCAGCAGAGATAGAACGTAATCTTATATCTCAGCGAACAAAGGAAGCTTTAGCACGAAAAAAAGCGGAAGGTGTTATACTTGGACGTCCGAAAGGAAAGAAAAACGCTCCTGACAAGTACAAACTATCGGGTAAGGAAAACCTTATTCGTGAGTTAATACAAGTGGGTGTATCTAAACGCAAAATAGCTAAAATATGTAAAGTTGATAGAAATACATTATCTCGTTTCATCAATGATAGGATTGAAGCATAAAATTGAGCGATTTTGTTCAGCAACAGTCAGTAGAATGCCGTTTTGAATCTTTTGATAGTTGGGTTATATTATCCCCGATTGAGCAGAGTATTAAAAGAAAAATAGAATCTGTTGGTACTCCATTAAAGGATTGGGATATTCAAATCAATTATGGAATCAAAACGGGATTTAATGACGCTTTTATTATTAGTACCGAAAAGAGGAATGAAATTTTAGACAATTGTTCCTCTGAAGAAGAACGAACTAAAACGGCTGAACTTATACGACCGATTCTTCGTGGCAGGGATATTAAAAGGTATGGATATGATTGGGCAAACTTATGGTTAATTGCCACGTTCCCTTCTCGCCATTATAACATAGAAGAGTTTCCTGCTGTAAAGGCTCATCTATTATCGTTTGGAAAAGAACGATTAGAGCAAACAGGCAAGAAATATATAATCAACGGGGAAGAGATAAAGGCTCGAAAGAAAACAAGCAATAAGTGGTTTGAAACACAAGATAGTATCAGTTATTGGGACGATTTTTTTAAGCCAAAATTATTCTATGCAGACATTACCCAAAAGTTGAATTTTTGCAGGTGTAATGAAGTTATGTTTTGCAATAATACAACCTACTTTATCACAACAAATAATCAAGAAATTCTCACACATTTGGAACGATGTCTAAATACAAAATTGATAGATTGGTATTATAGAACTTTATCTGTTCAATTAGGTGAAAATGCAGTCCGAATGTTTTCCATTTATGTTTTAAACATACCTATACCAGATATTTCAGATATGCCACTTTACTCGTTATATGGTTTAACTGAATCCGAACAGAAATATATAGAGGATTTACCATAAAAGTATTGGTGACTATTCCGCTCTATTACCATTAAGTATTTCATTTTTATGCATTTCTATAAATTTCTCAATAAAATCGACCTCTTCTTTTGTAAAGCAAAACAGATTGTATATAGACCTATCATTTTCAATATATTCTATTGGAGGACAAGGAATATCTTCTATGTACTGTTGACGCATCTGCATTCCACCATTATCAAGGATTGCAATGTTTTTAAGATAGTAATAAGTTGCAAGCGAAGAGTTTAAGTACGCACATAGTTTGTCAATGTTTTTCCCTGTAAAGAAACACAAACTATCTACAACAAAGTATCCTGCATCAGCTTTTGAGAATCTTGGGAAAGAATCTATTTCACTTTTAGAAATTCTCATAAGTCGTGCCCAAACAATTTTTGGCTTAAAGAAATCGTCCAAATAAGCGCAGTTCCTAAGATTGTATGGTGTGTCTCCCTTATCTGCTCGTTTTGATATTTTATCCCAATATTGGTCTAAATGAGCCTTTACTGCTGGATATTCGTTTATATCAATACGAGGTTTAACACCTTTGATCCCATTATGAGTATTGATAATCCATAGGTTTGCCCAATCATATCCATACCTTTTAATATCCCTGCCACGAAGAATCGGTCGTATAAGTTCAGCCGTACGTAATCTTTCATCTTCAGTCTGGCAATTAGCCAATATCTCGTCTCGTTTTTCTGTTGAAATGATGAAAGCGTCGTTATAACCAGTAAGTACACCACGATAGATTTTAATATCCCAATCCTTAAGCGGTGTTCCTACTGACTCAATCTTTTGCTTGATGCTCTGTTCTATTGGGGATAGAATTACCCAACTCCCTTCATTAGAAAAATTACAGATTGTATGCTGTTGCTGAACAAAATCGCTCAAATTCTTTAAGCTATCTTTGTTCAGTTTGTCAGTAACTGCACAGCGTGTTTGATATTCATTCTTTTCCTTGCCGAAAATCAGGATATTCGTATCAACCGTAGCATTATCAAAAATCTTTACTCCAGCAAAATCAATTAAGTATTTAGGATTTGTATGCTTTGCGAAGAATCCTCTCGTTTTTTCTCCATATCCTGCACGCATCCATTTATTGGATGTAATAAAACAGAGATGCCCTTGTTGGCATAAAAGCTGCCAACCTTTTTCATAGAACAAGCAATAAATGTCGCCAGTCTTAGCAAATGTCTGGAATCGGCAATCTTCATATAATTTTGCCAACTCTCCACCATTATTCTGTAATTGGATATATGGCGGATTGCCAATAACGATGTCAAATCCGTTTTTATCATCATCTCTGTTAAATACATCACTAAACCAAGTATGCCAGAGGAAGAATTTGTTATTCTCAGCAAGATTGATTTTCTTGAGTTGTTCAAGAATTACAGGGTCGTAAGCCTGTGCCTCCAACTGTTTGTTGATGGTATCGGAAATATCTTGCTGTAACTTTACCTTTCTATCGTGGTCGCTACAAGAGTAATATGCCATTAAAAGCTGAAATACCCTTTTTTGCAAGCGATTTTTCTCATCATCGAAAAGTGTGATTTCTCCTTTATCTTTCTTATGCCCTTTCTCATAAGTGAGTTTGCTCAAATCCACTCCCATAAAACTCTCGATTAGTGAGTTTCCTTGCATAATCTTATAATCAAGGTTTGGCAATGGCGATGGTGTTTCCTCATCAACCACAATTGAGAGCCAGAAACGCAAACGGGCAATATCAACAGCCCCTTTCTCAATATCCACACCATAAATATTGTTTTGGATAATGCTCTTCTTTATTTCGGCGCGGTCGTAACGCTCGCCGCTCAACGCTTCACGACAATGCAACAATTCATTAAGCAACCCCATAGGGAATGCACCCGAACCGATGGCCGGGTCACAAATTTTTACTTCTTCAAGTGCAGTAAGTAGTTTAGGCTTCTTATTATCAGGAATATCCACAACTCCTTCTTCGGGCGAAAGAACAAATTGGCGAATCTTCTCTTTTGCTATACTTGTATTGGTTTCAAGATAAGCGATGAGAGATTCCTGACACATATAGCGTACTATCTCTTTCGGGGTATAGAACGCTCCTTTATCCTTGTTGTCTTCAAGCAAGTTCTCGAAGATTTTACCCAACATTTCAGGGTCAACACCGACCTCGGCATCATTAGGGTCGTTTTCGTCAATGGTAAAGTTGTATTCACTGAAGAATTGGAACAGGCGTTTGAAGTAATCAGCAGGGAAACGGCTTTCAGGCTCATCCTCCTCATCACGCTCAAACAAACCGCCATTGAGGTATGGAATATCTTTCCACTCATCAAGCAGTGACTTATCCCAACCGTAATCAGCGAACAGAGCTTCACGCTCGGCTGGTTTAGTGTTCAGGATACCGAAAAATAACGGTTCAAGCACCGAATCAAGATAATCGTCCTTATACGGTGAGTTCTTAAACATATTCTGCATATAGTTGAGGTCTCCACACATCCATCCTTTGCGTTGCAAGAAGTGCAGGAATGTGATTCGTCCCATCATCTTCTTCACATAGTCACGAATCTTCTTCTCGTTATGGTTAAATGCCTGCATCAATGCAGTGTCAGGCTCGCCAAGTATTTTTTCTTCCCACTTGCTGCCAACCTTGACAAAACGCTTACCCGTAATATATTGGATAAAGTCGGCATATTGCTCACGGTACTTGTCGAAGAATTCATCAGAGAGGGCTTCAACGGAAAATGCAGTTTTTAAATTCTCAAACGATATGCCTTTCTTCTTTAAGAAATTGAAACGTTCGATGGGTGTCCTGTACAACAAATCATCACTGCCGAATACGTATGTGTATCGTTTAGGCGATGTCGCTTCACCCTTAATGTCACAAATAAATGACAAACGCCAATGGTCGCCACTGTCAAATACAACTAATGCCGCATCAAATTCTCCCCAAGTGGGATTGATGAATGATTTTACGAGATTGCGAAGTCCTATACGTTTGTTTGCGACAGAGCCTTGACGGATATTATAGTGGAACAAGCCTATACGGTAGCTGTCGGAAGTGTTTATGTTTCCTAAATAATAGCCTTCATCCGAAGTGCTCTCAATTATTCTTTCGGGTTTCTCTTTCAATTCGCTTGCATTGAAAAAATATTGCAAAAAACTGTACCATTGTGCCAAGTTGAATGATGATTGGAACAGGTTTCTTAAACTGTCTGAAGTATATATAATTGCCATAGTGATATTTACTTAAAGGATTCTGAAATAATAATTTGTGGATTGGAAATGTCTTGTGCATCGTGGCGTTGCTCCTTGTTCATGGTCCGGTACTCGCCAATCAGTTCCGAAATTCTGTTTTGTAAACCATACTCGTCTTGCTTCATCCTTGCACGGTCGTTCCTGTATTCACGAGACAAGGCTTTCAAGTAACGAGGCAGCTGGGCATAGATACCTTCATTGATATATCCCGTCAGCACATCGCATTGCGATTTCAATTCACTGTCGGTTGTTATCTGCTTGATGGTACGCAAGAACTTGTTGGCTTCAAGCGAAGTCTTGTCAAGGTCGGAGCGGTTGATTGATGATGTATCGGCTGCCTCCACATATTCGGTCGTATATTGAGCCAATGCACTGTTTACGTGCTTGTAGTGCTGCTCTTCTTTGGAGAATGGCACAGGCTGTTCTTCGGGTTTCGCTTTGAGATATTTTACCGCTTCAAGAAAGTCGATAACCTCTACACCGGTGGCTGTTGCCAAATAGAACTCCGTCTTGACATTGGAAGAAACAAATATAATAGACTTACCGCTATGCTTTCCAGTATCACGCATTACACGGCTCTTCATTGGCAGTGCCTTGATTTTGTGATACAGTTTGCGGTCGCTATTATAGAGTTCACGCACCTCACGCAATAGGGCAATTTTCTTGTCAATGCTATCCTTTACATTGTTATCGAACATCCGGAACTCCTTTACAATCTCCTCTTTGGAGTAGATTTGTGCATCTTCGCCAAATGCCGAATGGAAACCTTGCAACTTGACAAGGGCATTCTTATATAGCTGAATTTCTTTATCGCCCTGTTGAGACGGGTAGAACATATAGTTGTAAATGTTGGGAGCAACCGAGCCGATACGGTTTACACGACCGATGCGCTGCATTAATCGGGTAGCGTTCCAAGGCGAATCGTAATTGACAATTACATTGGAGCGATGCAAGTTCACACCTTCCGCCAACACATCAGATGTAATGATGATGTTGTACTCCATAGACTCGCAGTCAAAGTTTGCATCAAAATTCTCCTTGATGGTCTGCCCCAAACGGTTGCGGTTGGCTGCCGTAACCATCAAAACATCGGAACGACCGATTTCCTTTGTAAGTCTATCGTACAAATAATTCAGTGTATCCACGCTCTCTGAGAACAACACAAGTTTGCCCGATGGATTTATCTCTTTATCGAAGAAGTTATGGGTAAGGTTTTCTCGGAACTTATCGAATTTTGGGTCGTCATTCTCTTTCTCCCAATCAGCATTGAGTTGCTCCAATATATCACGGTCATGGTGGAGCATTTCAAGAAATTCAGAAGTGAATGCATCGGCAGGGAAGAGAATATCCTCAACTGCATATCCCTTGGTAATGGCATACTCGATAATCTCATCAAGCTCCATATTCTTTGCTTGCAGGTCTTTTACCTTCAAGTCGGGAGCAATGATAACTTTGTCTTCCTCGAACATCTTAATCATATCGGTTGTGATACGAAGAAGTGTACGGAGCGATTTTTTGAAAGCATAAAAACTACTTTCCAATCGCTTCACCATGTGGACACGATAGATTCCGGCCAATGTCTGACCGATATGTACGGCATTCTTGTACCTGTTACGGTATTCTGGCTGCAAGAATTCCACCGCACGATAACGGGCATAAGTCAGTCCCTTACCCTCCGGATTTTCATCTGTTTTTCCATCGGTCAATTGTTTCAACGTTTCGTAGAAACGATTACTTGTGTCGGAATCCATCACGTACTCCAATTCGTTAGGTGGCAGAATATTGGGGAATATGATGCCTTGCGACCTGATGTCTGCCCTATAATCAGGGTCATTTAGAATGTTGTTGCGTGTACGACGAACTGTTACCTTGTCGATAACCTTACTGCGGATTTGCTCATATATTTTATCCACTTCGGATGTAACATCACGCTTATCACGTTCACGCATCAATCGCTTGTACTCCAAGATATATTCCGAGAAGAAGCCTTTGAGGTTCGGAACTCCATCAATGGTACAGCTCTGGCTGTTTTGGAACAGCAACAATTGATTCTGTAAATCGTCGGGACGGTTATTGAGTGGGGTTGCTGAAAGAAGCATCACTTTCTTTTGCGAACTCTTCAACAAGCCCATATTCATGCAAGGAGACTTGCATATCTTCTGTAGTTCGTCATACTTGCCCGAACTGTCGCTACGGAAACCGTGCGCTTCATCGACAATAATCAGGTCAAACTCTTCTTTATCCTTGTAGTTGTTTTTACTTTCAAGAACTTTGGACAGACTGCCATTGGTGACAAACTGTGCTTTTTTGTAAATGCCGAACAACTTGAATGTATTTCTCCAGTTGTCTTCCAAAGCAGGAGGATAAACAACAAGGATATTGGTGTTTTTGCCGTTAGCCTCTACAAATCGCTTGGCTATCATTGTGGCAATCATTGTCTTTCCAAGACCTACAACATCGGCAAGGAACAAACCGTTATGCTGCATCAGCATTTGATAGCCTTGAATAACGGCATCTTTCTGATATTTCAAATCCTTAACACCATCGGGCAACTGAATGGAAAAATCATCTTCCACTTGGTCGCCAAAAGTATCGATAAGCACTTTGATATAAAGCTCGTACGGAGTTGGCTGATAACCCAAGTATGTCTTTTCCTTGTACTTGTTAATGTCATCTGCGGTAAGGGGAACAGCCTCGTTCCATAAAGTCCAAAATTCATCGGAGCAATACTTCACATCGTCAAAGTCTTTCATCGCCACATTAAGTTCGTATTGTGGCGGTTGCTTAATTCCTAAACCAGAATCAGAGATATTTGAAGAACCCATAATAACCCAACCATCGCTGTGTTCACTATGATTCTGTGGTAAACAGAGATAGAATTTGGCGTGCAGGTTTTTGGTAGCGTGGATACGCATCTGTAATCGTCCTGAAACAAGGTCTTCGCACATCTGCAAAATACCTTCTTCCACTTCGGGAGCATATTGGGCATTAACAATATCTTCTTTGAAGCCGTTGTGGTAGATCTCCTTTGCCTTGTCCTCATTGGCCAGCATTAGAAGTGTCTTGTTATGTTTACGGAAAATATCATCTATGTTGATACCAACCAATATCTTGATTTCTGATATATCACCTAATTCCTTACGCAATTTAAAATATCCTGATGAACGGAAGAAACCTACAACCGCCAAGAAGCGGTCGAATGTTGCCATCTCCGATGCAATACCTTTCAGCTTGTCAAAAAGCGTATTGCCTAACGTATTGTTGAAAAACTTTGTACTCATAATGTTGGTGCCTATTGTCTCTTGCCAAGAGACGGA
>OHQC01000504.1_pt1 | contig 10451 bp, 6 predicted proteins | sample 1577881 | NCBI WGS metagenome assembly OHQC01 (sample SAMEA3879522, study PRJEB24766) | human gut metagenome | biome: human-associated habitat; feature: feces | place: USA | collected 1985/1987
CCTGCCATAAGCTGCTTGATTCCCTGTGACTTGGCTCCGGGATTGTCATTTCCATATCCTTCCAGGAGATTGATAACTCCCCAAACTGCCAGACCAGCTCCGATTGCAACAACCAGAGTCTGTAAAATATTAATTGCAGATGTAAAAAACGCCATAATCTATGTTCTCCTTTCGTAACTGCTGTTTTCATTGTGATTTTTTAACGGTTACTACTCGGAGGGTTCCGCCCTGATGGGCGGTCTTTCATGCTTATGCATATCACTACCTCCCAAAAGGGCATAAAAAAAAGAGCTATGTATGTTTTACGTTACATGCTCTGTGCCTTCATTTTCACTATTTGATTGTTTTTCCAGTTCACTGCCTTCATACACATAAAGGTCGAACGCTTCTTCCGGACTTAACCGGACTTCCATCTGATGTTTCATATATTCTTCCACATGAAACTCATTCTTTTTATCATAATCGGATAACTGCTGATACCGTTTATGTTTTGTAATGTCAAATTTATCACTGTAAAACGGACGGACACCACGAAGCTGCAAAATACACTTGTTGCCGTCCATGACTGCCAGTTCGTCCCGGCTCATCAGTTCTTTTCCTGTTTTCTGATAGTTCAGACCGTAAGACCGACTTTGTCCTCTTGTATCAGAAGTGTTATATAAATCAATGGTTTCCTTTCCCAGCGTCTCCGAAATTTCTTTCAGAGTGGTACTTTCCTTACCTCCAAGGAATAACATTGTGTCGCAATTCCCGGTAATGGTTTCGGCTGCATCCTTGTAAATTGTCTTGAGCTGCGACTGGGACTGGAGTATAATAGAAGCAGAAATTTCCCTGCTTCGGATCGTTGCAATCAGCTTATCGAACTTCGGAATCTGACCGATATTTGCGAACTCGTCACAGAGGATTCTTACATGATAAGGCAATCTTCCATGATGAACGTCATCGGCCCTGTCACATAACAGATTGAAAAGCTGACTGTACATCATGGCAACCACAAAGTTAAATGTATCATCCGTATCAGAGATTACAATAAACAATGCAGTTCTTTGATCTCCGATCATATCCAGCTCCATCTCATCATAAGACATAAGCTCCCGCAATTCCGCAATATCAAAGGGTGCGAGTCTGGCACCACAACTGATCAAAATACTTTTTGCTGTCTTTCCTGCAGCCAGCTTGTATTTTTTATACTGCCTTACTGCAAAATGATTCGGCTCGTCTCTTTCCAGCTCCTCAAATAACAAATCCACTGCATTTTTAAACTCTTCATCTTCTTCCCTGGTTTCACTGGCATTGATAAATTCCAGCAGGGTTGAAAAATTCTGTTCTTCCTCCGGTGCTTCATAGTAGATATAACCAATCAAAGCACAATACAGCAGACGTTCCGCTTTTGTCCAGAAATCCTCGGAAGATTTTTCTCCCTCTCCCTTGGTATTTACCATGATCGTATTTACCAGTTTCAGAATATCTTTTTCCGAACGAATGTAATGAAACGGATTATAGTGCATACTTTTGGCAAAGTTGATGGTATTCAGCACCTTGATTTTGTAAGGAGCCATTACCTCTCTGCCATTTTTATCACGCAGGATTTTCCCATTTTTATCTTTCTTCAGTGTCCCTCGTGCTAACATCTTACCACATTCTACGATAATTGTCCCCTTGGGATCAGTGACCACAAAGCTCACATTATCCGGCATCTGCATAAGCTGTGGTTTCACATAAAATCTGGTCTTACCGCTGCCAGATCCCCCAATCACTATGACATTCTTGTTTCTGGCATACTTTGGTTTCTTTGGTCTACTGTTCATGGTCAGACGTTCCGTTTGTGTCAACAGAATATTATTCTCAAAGACCGGATCAATAAAAGGTGCTATATCCTTTTCATTTCCCCATCTGGCAGAACCATATTCCTCCCCTTGGCGAAACTTCTTTCCATTCTTTCCTTTGAAATATACCACTGCCCACACACTGACTGCAGCAATAGTTCCCGCAGCCAGACTTTTCGGTTGTATACTCGGCAACAACTTTTTAAACGCTAACGGATAGTTCATAAGAAGAACCATCAGCCTGTCCACCACTGTACTGCCTCTGCAATATTGATACAGCCAGGTGCATTTATTTACCACATAAAATACAACCACATACGGAATATGCAACAGAACCTTTTTTATCACTTCTGCATTCGGGGGACGCACCTGAAATCCTTTCAGTTTTTTCTTTATATTTTTTATCCCACTCATAAGGTCGGCTCCTTCTGTTTTTCTTTCGATTTTTCCCGTTCTCTCTGTTTATCCTGGCTGCGGGCTGCGATTGCCTGCTGTAATTTCTTACGGACAGACGGTTTCTTTGTTTTATTCAATGTCTTTCCGGTAAATTCCCGAAATGCCGCTGTCATCACATCCACATCCCTTGCCTTGAAGAAAACAAAATATCTCGGTGGAACTACGGACTTATCACGTTTCAGGCTAAAATCAATGCCATACTTTTTTGCCACTTTTTCAAAAGCCTTAATATTGTTATCCGTAATCTCAATGTTGGAAAGCTGAACATTCTGCTGTGCCAGCTTCTTTAAACTCTGCTTCCCATGATAATCTTTATCTGGCGGTCCTTTTACCTGCTGTTTTCTTGCTTTCTCTGCTTTTTCTTTCTCTATTGCTGCCAGAAAACGCATCATTGCCTGTTTCAATAAACGAACTGTCACTTTTCCGCCAGTGATACACAGGGACACTGTTTTTTCATTCACTTCTTCCTGCATCAATCTGTTCCTTTCTATGGTTTTCCAACAGACGGTCTTCCTTTGCTCCTACCCGGATACAGCAGTACAGAACAAAGTTGACTGCTAATACCAGAAGAATTCCTGCAATAATCAATAACGTTCTCATTTTATACCCCTTTCATCATTCAAAAGGGCATCTATGACTTTGCTGCCCATAAATGCCCCTCCATTAACTTTTATTTTCTTTTTTTCGTAATCCAAACTGCTGATACACTGCCTGCCATACCTGCAATCGCAAGCAGAATCCAAATCAGCATGTGTGTATCATCTCCTGTTTTCGGTGTATCTGTTACCTGTGTAGACGGTGTTTCCGGCGTTGGTGTTTCTTCCGGTTTTACCTCATCTTTCATCACTACTTTCTGGATCTCCCCGGTATCCTCCACTGTAAATTTCACATCTTCAGCTACCAGATATCCATCAGGGGCAGACTCTTCACGAAGTGTATACTCTCCAATCGGAAGCATTTCTATGTAATGTGGTTTTTCCTCAGAAGTCCAGTTCTCTACTGTCTTACCATCTTTATCAAGAATGGTCAGTTTTGCTCCTGGCAGTTCCTTACCGGAAATATCCGTTTTGGAAATTTCTACCTTGGTCACATCATCTTTCATTTCGATTTTCTGTGACTTTGCAGTATCTTCAACGGTAAACGTGATGCTTTCTGCTGTCACATAACCATCTGCCGGTTTTGTTTCTGTCAGAGTATATTTCTGTCCGACTACCAGTTCTTTGATGATATGAGCTTCTTTACCGGAAGTCCAGGAATCTACAACTTTACCGCTTTCGTCAGTTACCTGTAACTTAGCTCCTTCCAGTTCTTTTCCGTCTGTCAGGGAAGTCTTGGTGATCTCGATTACAGTCGGCTCGTCCTCAAAGGTAAAAGCATAAGATACTTTTTCCTTTTCTGCACCTCCATACTCAAACGTGAACTCCTGTGTTTCATCTGTCATTGCAAATCCAGGTGCCGGAGATGTTTCTTTGATATAATACGCAAAACCAATCGGTAAATCTGCCGTAAAAGTCAGCTTTCCTTCTTTGTCTGTTGCCAGTTCCTCGATCACAGTATCTGCTTTCAGAATTACTTTTCCGTCTGCTCCTGTAATATCATCCTTGACACAGAGGGCAAATACCGCACCTTCCAGTACACGATCAGAATCTTTCTCTTTTTTCACAACTTTCACTTCTACTTTCTGGCGGTTATTCTGCCAGTCAGCAGAGTAAGTAACCTCTGCAGTATCCTGATCCCGGTATGTCAGATCAATCTCTCTTGCTTCATTATCCAGTACAAAACCATCCTCTGTAGCTTTTTCTTTTACATAGTATTTGCCAAGCGGAAGTCCGGATATTTTTGCAATACCGGTATCATCTGTTGTAATGGTTGCCACCAGTTCATCTTTTTTATAATAATCTTCACTTTCTCCGTCAGCAGACTTCACATCTTCTAAAGCATAAACTTCAAAAGTAACATCTTTCAGACTGCCTGTTACATACTGGAATAAATGTTTAATCCAGCCTCCAACGGAATCCAGTGCAGTTACTTTATCCAGAAATTCTCCATTTTTATTGATGATAATCGTTCCTGTTGGCACATCATCTTTCATTTCAACTTTCTGGATTTCCCCGGTATCTTCAATCGTAAAAGTGATTTCTTCTGCCTTGAGGTATCCATAAGGAGCCATTTCTTCTCTGAGAGTATAGTTTTCTCCTACAGCAAGTCGTTCAATCAGATGCTGCTCGCCTTTTACAGATTTCCATGTATCAACTACATTTCCATTTTTGTCCAGAACAGTAAGTGTCGCACCTGACAATTCCACGCCAGTAGTTAAATCAGACTTGGAAACTACAACCTTTGTAGGCTGGTTCTTAAATACAGAAGATAACTGTACTACATTAACATCCTGTCCCTGATATTCTGCTTTTACTTCCAGAACTTTATCAGAAGATACATAACCATCTGGTGCTGCAAGTTCTTTGATATAATACTCACCAAATGGAAGATCCTGTGTAAATACAGCCTTTCCATCTTCTCCGGAAACAGCTTTTCCAAGCAGTGTGTCTGCTTTCACAATTACAGCTCCATGACCTTTCATATCATTCTTTGCATAAAGTCCAAACTCTGCTCCTGCAACGGCTGCTTCTGTATCAGCATCCTGTTTTACCACAGAAATTTCTACTTTCTGACGGTCATTTTCAAAGATAGCTGTCTGTTCAATGACTGGTGTTTCCTGATCTTTGTAAGAAAAAGTAATGATCTGTGCTTCACTGTTTAAAACAAAGCCATCCGGTGCTGTCTTTTCAACAATCTTATAGCTTCCAAGCGGCAGATTTTTCAGGACCGCTTTTCCATCTTTATCCGTTGTAACCGTTTTTACCAGTGTTCCAGCAGCATATTCCAGAATACGGTTTCCATTATCATCTTTCTGGAAATCTGCTGTATAAATATCTTCGGCAGCATATACCTCAAAGACTGCTCCCTCCAGAGTTTCTTTCTGATAAGTAAAGTCATCTTTATAACCATTTAAGACCTCACCCTGTTTTACGATGTTCAGTTCCCCTTTGACCGGATGGTTTTCATATGCGATCTCAATGATAACATCACCAGAAGTTCCGTCCATCTGATATGCTGTATTGGAATCTACATTCACCTCATAGTAATTCTCATTCAGAGTATATCCATAAGGTGCGTTTACTTCCTCAATGCGGTAATGCCCGATTTTAAGATTCTGCGGAAGGATCAAATATCCCTGCTCATCTGTAAAATAGGATTTATGTTTTACCGTAGTCGGATAAGTTGTTACCTGCTCCACATATTTCTCAGTGTCCATGTTGAAAATCTTGAACTCTGTATTCTTCTGAAGCACTGCCTTTTTCGTCTCATCATCCTGTTTGATGATTTTCAGTTTCGCTTCAAACTCGTCATCCAGAAGCACTCTCCATGTCTGTGGCTGGTTCGGATTGTTCTCAGTGATACGCACTGTAAAATCATCTACCGGAGTGTAATTATGAGGTGTCGTGGTTTCACGCACAATATAAGTTCCATAAGGAATCGCAATACTGCAGGCATAACCTTTTTCATCTGTAAAGATTTCTGTTGCTCCGTTTTCCCCGATCACTACCGGTTTTGCAGAATCAAAATCATAGCTTCCATCCTCTTTTACTTTCAGGGAAGATACCAGATAAGCGGTAAATCCTGCCCCTTTCAGTAAGTCGGCATCGGTCTTTCCGTTATTTGCCGCCTTGATAATCTGGAATGGCTGTTTCATTACCTGCTCCAGAGACAGACAGTCACGTTTTACTTCTGCTACAAGATCTCCTTCGTAATTGCAGACCAGATCATGTTCTTCTTCATCTACCAGATAACCAGTTGGAGGAGTAATCTCTTTCACATAGTAATTACCAAGATATAATCCATCCACAGAAGCCTGTCCATTCTCATCTGTCGTAAGAGTGGCAACCTGTTCTCCTGCTTTATAGATCACGCCAGTAGCACCATCCGGATGCACAATATCCTCACGAGCATACAGTCCATATACTGCTTTTTCCAGAGTGGCATCACCCTGTGGGACTGCCTTTTTGGTTTCTTTATCCTGCTTCTGCAGAGAAATCTTAGCTGTCACACGTTCATTTTTGAATGTATGCTTGAATGTCTGTTTTGCTTCTTTATCATTCGTATAAGAGAAAGCAAACGTATAAACATCATCTGTGTTTCTCACATACCCTTCCGGTGCCTGCACTTCTTTCACATCATAAGAAAATCCAAGCGGCAGGTCTGCTGTAAACTTCGCTGTTCCGTCTGCTCCTGTTGTCGCTTTCTGGATCAGTGTCCCTTTCTTTACAATGACGGTTCCATCCACGTTGGTAATGTCACTTGCAGCATAAAGTCCAAAGATTCCTCCATCCAGAGGATTTTCTGTATCTTCATCCTGTTTTGTTACCATTACTTCTACTTTCTGTCTGTCATTAGTAAAGGTTGTCTCAGTGAAAACAACATCCACATTCTGTCCTGCATAGGATAATGTTACTGTCTTTTCCTCTCCGGCATTATAGAATCCTGTCGGAGCCTGTTTCTCTTTTACAATATATGTACCAAGATACAGATTTTTAAGAACGGTAGCTCCGTTTGTATCTGTTGTCAGATTCTCTTTTACCAGATCACCCTTGCTGTAAACTTTTGTACCATAAGCAGTTTTAATATCTGCTCCAGCATACACATCATAAACAGCACCACTCTGTCTGCGTTTCTCATACTTAAATGTTGTTCCATTTTCTGTTACATCTGCACCAACCAGAACCTCACCTTCTTTATAAACGGTAAGCTGTCCCATCTGTTCTTCATCTGGAACGGTAACGGTTGTGGTCTTGCTGACTTCCAGTTTCACATTGTAAGCTGTTGCATTGATACGGTATCCGCTTGGAGCTGTAATCTCTTTCAGATATACAGTATCCTGTGTCTTAGTAATCTGTACGGACGTTTCACCGTTTTCATCCGTCGCAGGTAACTGTGTGATCAGTTTTGTGCATTCTGCATCACTGTATAATCCAAAGACAGCACCAGACAGCTTTGCGTCTGACTTGGCATCTTTCTTGATCACCTTAACACTTGCCTGCTGTACCCAGGATACTTTAAAATCTACATATTTCTCATCATCAACGCCTTCACCAAATACCAGAGCCAGATCCTGGTTTCCGGAACCTGTTGAAATCTTATAAGCTGAATAATCTTTGGTAATGCTTCCTTTCATGGTTGCAGACCAGCTTCCTGCCACATCACTCACCTGTGTTAATGGTGCAGACAGATAAAACTTTGTACCACCACAAATTTCCACACTTTCTCCGGCTTTACTTGTTTTACCTGTTGTCAGGTTATGAAGCTGTACACCTGCTGGAAGTTTCATGGTAATGGTCTGTAACGCATCCGCATTAAATGTAATATCCTTTGTTCTCTGACTGTTGCCATCCACATAGGCTTTTACATCTGCATCCGAAAAGGACATTGCCACATCTGGAATTTCCGGCTGTGAAATACAGTAATTATAGAGTTTCATTGCCAGATTCTGTGCTGTACTGTTTGCACCTGAAAAAGCATCCCCACTTCCATTTGCATAAGATGCTGCCAGGTGTACCAAGATAAATCTGGCTCCTGTACTTAAATTGCCATATCCGTTTTCTTCTGTAAAAAAGCCATCATCACCAGAAGCCTTTGTACCGTAATAGCACACTTTTGCAAGTGCTTTCCCATCACCAACTTTATTGATCGTATAGGTTCCACTTCCTGGCCCTGGTTTGGATGGCTGCACACAGTATGCTGTAGCAGATATATTACCGAATTTTACAGTGTACTGATAAGTAAGATATGTTCCATATCCATAATCTGCATATCGGTATTCTGCCCCTCTGGTCACAGAAACCTGCTGTGAACTTCTGGCATTGCCTGCCGCAGCCATAAAGGTTACTGTTTCTCCGGCTTCCATTGCATACAGATCAATGCCATTACTCTCTGCCTGTTCCAGTACTTCTGAAACGGTTAATTCAGATTCCAAATCTGCTGTGCTTTCAGAATTTTGTGTTTCCCGGTACGACTCCGAATCCTCCTCGCTCTGCTCCGTATCCCCAGTATCATCCTCAACATTCACTGTACTGTCCGAAGAACGCTCTGACTGCACTTCTGTTTCCGGTTCTTTCACTGTAATATTTCTGCTGATTCTATAAGCAGGATGACCGCTGACTGGTTCCACTGCATAGACAGCCTTGTAAGTATCCGGTGTATGTGTGTCGAAATCTGTACCAGTTTCATTCTTTGCTTCATGGAATAAAATCTTGATCTTACTTTCATCTACACCTTCGATTCCAGACAGATCAACTTCTACATCAAATTCCTGCCCGTAAGAAAGTTCAATATCATTTGCCTTTACGATTTCATCCGAATCAAGGGAATCTTGAACGTCTTTTAATTCTGCATACTGTTGTTCAAATGGTATTTCTTCCGGTTCTAATTCAGAAGCCGAAACTGCTACTGGCTGAATAATGACAGAAGCCAGTGTTGCGACTGCCATAAATCCGGACAAGAATCTTTTGAATCTCATTTTCATTTTGACTGAATCCTCTCTTTCTTCTATTATCTGCCCTGTTTTCATGCAGGCTCACACCTGCATTATTCAATCATTGGAACCACCTCCCACATCTTATTGCTGATACAGAAATAACTCTGATAACAGCACATTCATATGGCAGTGCCTTTTTTGAAACACCGCCACATGGTATCTGCTGTCATCCTGTAAAACAGGAATGACACTCAGGTAAAGTTCAGGATCAAGCATTAAGCCGCAAGAGGTAATTCGTAATCGTTCCTGCAAAGGGTGCCTCCCATCTGTATCCCTTCACGTTTTCACCGGATTCCCGCCGCAAGAATGCGTAGCTGAAAAGTTCCGGGTATCCTCTCGCTGCTGGTATGAAATTGTCAAGGTTCAATTTTTAAGGGGTATTATTATCTCGAATTGAAAATAGACATTTGCCCCTTCACTAACCGCATGTGTGAAAGGGCAAAAATTAACCTGTTTGAAAAATTTTTTAGAAATTTTTATTCCAACATTGTTTTATGTGTTTTCCAGTTGTTCTTTTAATTTCTCCAATACTTTCTTCCTCCGGTTTCTAATCGTCTTTGGGCAGCACCCAAAATACTGTGCTGTTTCTTTTACTGTAAATTCTTCAAAAAACAATAGCGTTATCAGTTCCGCATCCTCTTTAGTCAAATATCCCAGAGCTTTTTCCAGTTCCCGTATTTCTGACAATCTGATAACGATTTCTTCCGGTGATACTACCGAAAAAGAGCAGTCATAGCCTTTTTCCTGTAATTCCTCCATACTGCATACTCCATGCCTCTGCATTTTTTCAACCTGGTATCTTTCTTTTCTTCCAGCCTGATACCAGGCCAGATATACTGCCCTGGTAACTTCCACAAGCGTATCATTTACACGCAGCATATAGCGTTGTCTTTCTTTTGGCTTTTTACCAGGCATACTTCCAGTCTCCTTTTTCCAATGCTCTGGCAGAGTCATCCGAATTATTCCGCATTTTCTGCATTGCCTGTGAAATACACTTTGATACTGCCGGAACTGTAATACCCAGTTCATGCGAGACTTCTTTTTGTGTCTGCTGCTGAAAATAAATACGCTGTATCATCTGTCTTTGTCGCTCTGTCAGCAGATTCATCAACTCCCTGACTGTTTCCTCTGCAATGATTCTTTCAAGCAGACATTGTCCTTTATCTGCCAATTCGCACCATTCTTCGGAAATACAGCTATACGAAATGCAATTATTATGTTCTCGTGTTTCCCTGTTTCTCCACAGCCGGTCTTCGCCTTCTAATATCAGCCTTACATACCAGGGTTGATCATCAAAAAAATTCTCCTCAACAACTGCTATTTTTCTTTCTGCTTCATACACATAATCTCGACAGGTAAATAACGGAAAAACCGTTGCATAGTCCCCCACACAATAGAGAACATATCCGGTCTGATATGCGATAATTTCCGCACAATCCATCAACCTTTGCTTCGCAACTGCTACATCGTTTTCTCTTAAATATTTAGCGGACGGAACCTTTCTTCTTTCTTCCCTGTTACTTACAACCTGTTTCAATTCCTGCAATGTCAGCATAATTACCACCTTTCTGCCTGCT
>OHQC01000531.1_pt1 | contig 10050 bp, 25 predicted proteins | sample 1577881 | NCBI WGS metagenome assembly OHQC01 (sample SAMEA3879522, study PRJEB24766) | human gut metagenome | biome: human-associated habitat; feature: feces | place: USA | collected 1985/1987
GAATAAAATCTTCAATGTCACATTCATCAATAGATTTTATCTTTCTTTTTCCGAAATCCTTCATACTTTCATCATATTGCCTACAATATCTATCCCAAGTGGATTTTTGTATTTCTTCACGATCTAATTTACCGTCAATCCATTCTTTAAAAATATCATATACTGTCGGATTATATTTTTCTTCTTTGTAATAGGAAATGATACACTCTTGAAGTGAATCCAACGAAACTCGTTTTATCAACCGCCTCCCTTTTTCTCCGCTTGGCAAGTATGTATACCATTTTTTATCATTTTCTCCTTGCCAAATTTCATATTTGTGCATCTCAAGATACTTTTCTTTTTCTTTCATCTCAATTTGCTTGGATATGGTGTTAATATCAACTATACCATCCTCCAGTGCAAGTTTCAATAATTCAGCTTGAGATAATTCATCCAATATTAACACCACCTTCCTATAACTTGTTCATTTTTGTACGAATGCTTTTGATTCTGTTATCAACAGTCGAAACTGATATCTTACAATTATCGGCAACGCACACCTTGCTTCTACCATGTGATAATTCATCAAAAATAGGCATTTCATCATCAGATAAATTTAATAAAGTTCTTAATTCTTCAAGTTCTGGCTTAGTCAACGAGGACAAATACTTTCCTAATCTCATAAGCCTTTTTTCTCCTTATATTGTCACATTTTTTCTTTTTAACCATTCAGACGGTGTTTCTCTCTGAAAATCATACGGTTTTCTATGGAAATCCTCTAAAGCATGTTCATCGACCTTGCATTTTTCTAACGAACCGAGATAATTTTGAAAATCCATATTGATTACCTTTTCACTTCTCCTGTTCATCATTTTCATTCACCTCTATAGGGCACCAATTTGGTCTAGTTGCTTTAAATCCCTCGTATGTTCTTTTTTTCAACATACATCCAGAAGTGTAGGAATGAAACTGGCAATCCTTACATGTTTCCGGAACATTTTTTATCTTAATAGTTCCTTGCATATCTATCTCTACCTCTCTTTCGTAAATCTGTCCATTATATGTCGCTTTGCATCTTGTGGGAATGATTTTTGATGTCTTCTGTATGCTTTTGGAAGTGGTTGCCATGCAATTATAAGATTCGCATAGCACTCAAATTCTTTTTCTTCTCCATTAAACAATACAACCACTCTGTCGGAATAATCCTCATTTGGAAGTTTTCTTGATAATTGTACAAGGTAGTAATCTGTTTTCCCCGGCAATCGCTCCTCTACCGGAATCCAACCATCATTGCTAGGGACATTTGTGTCCCTAGCTTCGTCCATGTGAGAACGGATAAACTCTGTTGCTTCTTCAATTCCTTGTACAATATATGCACATTTATCCTCTCTGTTTCTTCTTTGATACTCAACGATATCGTCAAGATCGCATTCGTATACATCTTTTGTATATTGCTTTATCTCTTCCAAAATCTTCTCTAGTACGTTCATTTACTTTTACTCCCATCCATCTTGAATCATTTTAGGTTTGTATTCATGCTCCGTATAACCCTCACCATTACATAAATCACATGTAGTTTCATAATATTCCCAATTTTCACAACACTCCCAATATTGTGCTGTATTCTTCCTTTTTGTTAAAGTTCCAGTCCCTCCACATTTCGGGCATTTATGGATTCTATTTCCTTGAACTATTCTTACAACTTCTTCAAGAGTTGTTTTTGCGCCATAATCTTTCATTAAAGCAATAGCCTCTCTAACTTTCATCACTCCACCTCCAACAGTTCAAAACATTCTTTTAATGTTCCTTTTGTAATTTCCAACCATGAACCATCATCTACAGAATCAAGATGAACGTGGTCTTTTCCACCAATCATCATGCGTCCGCTTTTATCCAATTCATAAACTTTTCCTTCTTCGATTACAGTTGAACTGTTTTCGATTAGGAATCCATCTCCATCGTAGTTATCTACGCAAAATGATTTCTTGCATTTGAATCTTTTCACTTAATTTACCTCCAACAATTCTGCATTATCGAAAACGTTGCCGATTACCTCAACTTGATAACCCCAATAGTTATCAAAATCAACAATTATTTCATCCCCATTCATAACGAATCTTGCGGTATCTTCTTCCCATTCACACGTAAAATAACCATCTTCATCCTGCAGTTCCAAAATATCATTCTCCCAAATCTTCTGACCATTCTTGTCGGTAAGTCCTGTGTATTGGCAGAGAGTGTCGGGGTCGATTTCATAGCACTCAGCCGAACAAATTATATTTTCCCCTTTCGGGATAAACGCTTTTGATTTGCTACGAATTATATATGATACGACCATCTCTGTGTTGATTAAACTTCCTTCCACCCATTTATCATTATCTTTTCTCTTTGCTTTAAAAAGGATTTCTCTCATTGTTTTTCCTCCACTAAATCTCAGTTTGGTTACTCAACCACAACTAATGGTTGCAATCTATACTACTGGTTATGTTTTTATCTAATTGTTTTTTCTTCCGCATCAACAATGATTTCTACTTCTTCTCCGTTTGTTCCATCATTTTTGATTTTAATTTCTCCTGCATATCCAAAATCTGCAATTCCATCAACATACACCGTTATTTTTCCGGTTGTATTTGGCTCTATTGTTTCGATTACAAGATTTTCCACTTGTCCAACGTCCGGTTCATCCTGTGTATTTTCACATCCAGCCATTAAGAATACAGGAATTAAAAATAGAAGTATTTTCTTTCTCATACCCATTTCTCCTAACTTTCTGAAATATCAATTGGCATAAACCAATCAAGTTTCTGCTTCTTCACGTATGAATAAAAAGCACGATACGAACTATACAAACAGAAATACTTCACCATGTATTCGTGCGCTTCCTTGATTGTCATGCCCTCAAACAAAAGTGCTTGAATTTTGTTATAATACGGATGAAACATGCTTTTGCTTTTTACCATATCATCACTACCTACAAATAAGTCCTTTTTCCAATTCCTCCATGTCATACTCGCGCCCTTGGAAATTATTAAACTTATTTTTTTCATTCTTATTCTTCTTTCTTTCTTGTTTGTGCGCCTTTGACGTTCCTTTGGTGTTCTTCTGCTGTTCCTTTGATGTTCCTTGATACTGGTAAACATCATAGTTTACAATGGTTATTGCTGTTCTCTTATTATTCGTACTGCGAACGATCATTGATTCGCTTTCCAGAAACTTCAAGAACAACTGAACCTTTTTTCTTCCCCAGCCCCATCTATCCATCAATTTCAATTCTGATGTGATAAAACTACCACGTTTTATCTCTTCCACCTTATTCCCGACCATGCACTTGTTGTCCGAATGATTCGCCATAAGGATAAGATCAATCCACGCTTGCCCTTTTGAAAATGGCTTATCACTCCATATTTCGTGATATAAAATGTCTCTATGTATTTTTATCCAACCACTCATTCTATTGGCTCTCCATTATCATCGACTTCGATTTTTAACCAGTTATACCAGTAATCCGCATCTTCCAATCGTTCTTTGTCCATATTCCCAACCATAGAAGATAACAGCAACGAGGCTCCGTACAATGTCATGCTATCTAAAAGGTCTTTCCTGTTTCCAAAATGATCGGAACAATCCGTTATGAAGTCATCAATCGTCAATTGCCCGTACATAGCATCCATTCTTGCCTTTTTAATCGTTTTTTTTCTAGAATTTCTTCTCGATGTTTTTTATAGTAACGCCTACAATACTCCGCATTTTTCCCATTTTTAATGCGTTTTTCCGCTTTCCTATTGTCTCGTTCCTTTCCTTTGGCGGAAGCATCATATCTCTTTCTACTCGCAATCCCTTCTTCTGAATGATTATATTGGTATTGACTAACATTTCCATCCCATTTACAATCCGAATAAGGGCAATGAAAGCAATCTGGATAAACGCAATACTTTGGTTTGTATCTCATTTTTACCTCCCCTGTTTATCTACTTCCAACAGTTCCTTAAACTTTTCAAACTGTCTCTGCGAAATCTTATTGTTCTTCTTATGCCCATTTCCAATGAAGCTTTCCTGCACTCTTATATTTACCTTCGCAATTTGCCCTTATGTTTCTGGCACAAATTCCAGTATTTCTTTGTGCGTCATTGCTGTTTGAATAAATAATCCCAGATTCCAAACAGATAACTGGCTTTTGATTATAAGCATTGTTTGTTCTTGTTTTTATCATATTGTCTATGCAGTTTCCATAATTTATATTGTATTTAGGGCTACACCATTCCAAATTGTCAACATGGTTATTTGCTGGATTTTCGTCTTTATGATTTATCTGTGACAGATTGTAAGGATTAGGTATAAAAGCATTTGCCACAAGTCTATGAACCAAAAATGACTTATTTTTATTTCCTTTTGACAAAGTAATTCCCAAATATCCCTTCTTTCTTCGTCCTTGTCTCATAACCTTCCCTTTATAAAACGAATATTTGTTTTCTCCGGAATTTCCTTTATTGTAAACAAATCTATCAACACTTCTAATTCGTCCAAAACTTGAAACCTGATAATATCCTTCAAATCCTTCTATATCTCTCCATTCTTCACTCAATATCATCACCTACTTTATAGAAATTCAAAAAATCTTCAAACTTCTTAACTGCCTTTTCTTGATTCTTATTCGGTTTATCGGACTTTGGCTTATAATCCAAATGTAGGTAAAACAAATGTGAAATTTCTTTTGAAGCATTTTTGTACCCCTGTTTCAGACCATCATAATACCCCTTATGTGGGCGATAATCTGCAATCTGTGTCTTTCCCTCTCCTTGGCTGCCAGATGTTTTGTTTCGTAGCTGATAACCTTTATCTGCGCACTTCTTAATCCAGTATTGCTCCTCTTTGTCAAGCTGAAATTCTGGATAATAGATAAAATCCACTTCGTACCCATAAGGATTCTCTTTTGAATACAGACCGTGCTTTTTTAGTGATAAATCAATATGCTGATAACCGACAAGGTGTTGCGCTAATCTCGTTAAAATATGCATTGCCTGTCCGACATAAGCATATCGGAAACCGTTTTCATCTTCTCTTGTCAGAAAGTAAATTCCACTTTCATCATCTAACCTCGAATTAACCTCAAGCAACCGTTGTTTATTCTTTTGCTCAATAGCTTTTATCTGCCTAAAATTTTGATAACTCAACCTTTCATCACCTCTTGATTTCCAATAAAACTTTCAATGCTATCATTCATTTCATTCATAAATTCTGGGAATTTATCAAGAAAATCAATTACCTCTTTTTCGGTATTTACACTTCTGTTTCCTGTATGCAATACTTCTTTTTTATTTTTCAAAATTGACATAGAACTTTTACCATAAAGTACAGCCGAAAAACCATTTTGATGTTCATATGTTATACTCAATCCGCATCACTCCTTTTAAACTGAATATCAATCGACTTTGTTTCTGGAATTTTTCCGAATTTGATTTTCTGACCGCAATATGGACAACAAACATAATCTTCCGAAATTCCAAACCCACAGTTCGGGCAACGCCATTCTGAGATTTTTTCTCCATGAAATATTGTATATCCGATAAATTCAGCAAATTTTCTAATACATTTCATTTTTAATTAATCCTCCTAAGAAAACGGTAATTCTTCATCAATTCCATCGGGAATGTGCATAAATCCATCCTCATCTTTAGGTGTTACACCATAAGGTGATTGTCCTGACTGTACATTACTGTTATTCTGCTGACTTGCATTTTTGCTTTCTGCAAATTCTTGCTGCTCAACAAAAACATATGCTGATTGTCTTTTGTTTCCATCCTTGTCTGTATAGTTATCAATCTGCATCCGACCACGAACGATCATCTTCACGCCTTTTGTGATGTATTTTTCTGCAAATTCAGCAGTTTTTCCAACTGCCTTACACATGATAAAATCTGTTTCTTTGTCTCCGTCTTTTTTGTACGGTCTATCAACTGCAAGTGTATAATTTCCATACGCTGTTGACTTTTCGCCTGTGGAATATCTCACTTCTGCATCTCTGACTGCCCGACCGACAATTACAATGCTGTTCATTCCTTATCCTCACTTTCCGCCAATTCTCTAATAATGTCCGGTATGATCTGCCTATAGATTCTTTGTTCTTGCATGAAGAACGCACACGCACCGATTGCTGATTCTTCGCTTTCTCCATGACCGACATTTCCGATTGCCTTATCTGCTAAAATTCTGCACTTTTTCGCAGATTCTTCGCAATGTGAAAGAATATCTTTGACTTTTAATGTTTCTTTCATTTCTCACCTAAAACGGCTCTAACCGTAATTCCCTTTCTATACCTTTTTCTGCCACCCATACATCAACATCGCAGTCAACCAATTCTGCTATTTCCTCTCTGAATCGCTCAGGATTTCCATTCTGTGAACTTAAATGCAATAAGCCTACACTTCTTAGGTTCGGACTGTTAATCGTCTGTATGAGCCTTTTACAAGTTTGTAATTCCATGTGACCTTGCAGTACATGACTTGTTTTTCCTTGATTTTCTTCTACGTCCAAGTAATCCTCAGAATAATTACACTCGACCATTGCATGATTGATACCCATTTTCGAGAAATCATATTTGCAATATTCAGCATCTGTAATAAATAGCAAGAAACCTATTTTTTCATGTTTAATCAAGAATCCATCACACTCTGTTCCGTTATGAGGTGATTGGAACGGTATCACCTGGAATGAACCGATTTTTGTAACGTGCATACGATTCATTCCAACTGTCTTTTCTCCGTAGATTGTTTCAATCCGTTCCTGTACTTCATCAGATGCGTAACACTTGATCCCGTATTTCATGTACTGCTTGATGTACTTTGCATGGTCTCCTTAACCATGCTCATGAGAGATAAGGCATCCAGTAACTTTTCCTACATGATAATCAATCGCACGCAACATTTCTTTTGCTGGAACTCCACATTCTATCAGTAGAATTTCATTATCTGAAATGAGTGCATATCCATTACCGCTGCTTCCGGAACCTGTGCATTTCATAAGCATTAGACCACCTCCTCGTCAATCAAATACTGTCTTATAAATCTGTTTGCGTACTGTGGATGAATCATTGAACGCTCTGTTTTCCTAGAAGTACAATCAGTGCCTTTGACAGTTGCAATAATTCTTCGCTCCACATATTCAAGAGGTTCAAATACGAGATTATATTTCGGCTTCAAGTTTATAAACCAGTATTGTGTTGGTTTTTTATAATAATCTCCATTTTGCGTTCTGTCCTTGTCGATTATTGTAGGCTGCAAGCACCAGTATGTAGTCAGATAATGCGGTGCTGTGTATGGATTTTCAATAACCATTCTTAATCCCTTTCTCAACACCACTATTACCATTTTGCAAAGCAAAACATATAATTCCGTTAATTCGTTTTGCAAAACTATTGAATACTCCAATTTCTGTTCATCAGACCAATTTTTCTGTTGCGTTGCTTGCCCTCTAAACAAAAGTGGTATCCGTGCTTCAAACCTTGTACATGGAAAGAACGCCATTATCAAATCATCTTTCGTTATCATGTCGAATATACTAGGCTTTCCGTCATATGCCCCCCCCCTATTTCCGAAAACAGATTTATCACATAGTCCGTCTCGCCAAACTCATTCTGAATGTCATAGTCATAGGCTTCATATCCCAACTTCTTAAATTCATTCTTGAATGTGCCGGACTGCTCAAATAAACAATGCGCTATCATTCTCTCACAATCCTCTCAAGCTGCCTGTCCAGCTTCTTTGTAATCATCAGATCCACCTCTTGTGCAGAAAGAAGCAAATCCTCCATCTGCCAAAGCATAATCTGCACATCCGCCATCTCTTCTACAAGATTATCCATACATTCCCTATTGCTCTTTTCTGTCTTTTGACCATTTCCGCAAACTCTCCACAACTTATTGATTGCCTGTGTCAGTTCCGCCATCTCTTCAATGCATTGACGACTCTGTGCATCATATCCGTAATGCTCGGCGATAATCTTTATCTTCTCTGCAATTTCCATACTACCCCTCCGTCACGAAACTTGGTTCTTCTTTCGCTTCCACGTCTGCCACAACTTCAAATGGCTGTGAATTTTCGTTTTCTGCGATTTCTTCTTGTGCTGTCTTGTATGTTTCGTCCATGTGCATTAAAGAAGAGCTTGCTAAACTGTTCATATTTTTAGGAAACTTTTTAATAGCATTGTTTCTCATTTTTCGTACAAACATTGCTTCTGGTGTATCAAGCCAAGCTGCGGAAATAAACGGAATTACTTCTTCGCAAGAAAGAATATCTTCTAATTTTTCGCAATTTCTTACCTTGCTTAAAATCTCCTCTTTCTTTTCCTTGATTTCCTTTTTTTGCTCTGGTGTAGCTTTATATCTGTCCTTGCAAATTCCGAATGTTTCATTCATCATATTGTTTCTTATGTGTGCGATCAGATTAACCTTTACACTCTCACGCTCTGAAATCAGATATTCGATAGTTCCATCTTTCAGTTTTACCGGGTAAACTACACGAACAACTTTGTTTGAAAGTCCTTTTTCTTCCCATGTTGGAGGTTCTACTTCAATACCTTTTCTTTTTGGATATGTAAATTCGTCTCCCTCTTTCACAATCCAACATGGATATACTTTTTCAACATCGTTTCCGTAATTTCTAAGAAGTGCATCGTTACCATCTCCCTCAATCCCCATCTCTACAACTTGAATCCATTTATCTCCGCTTTTCTTTGTTCTTAACTGGAAGTAACATTCTCTCGGTACTGCATTTGCATTTAATTTCAAGCTTGCAGCCTGTCCTACGATTTCTCTCAAATTCGATGTGTCAAGTCCATTCAAATCATTGATTTTATCGCTATCTTTAACTAGTTTAAAGATATTTGTCATTGCAGACATTGCGCATTGCTTTGAGTATTCATCGAACGGAACACCGCACGCATCAAAATCTCTAATAACAAGGTCTGTTACAGAATTTGTCCATTGGCTGATTGCTGTATTCATTTTTACTACCTGTGTATTTTCTGACATAATTTATTCCTCCTCTTCTACTAACTAAAACTTGATTCTGGTTCTGCTTCCGGAAAAATATCATCAGTATCATAATCTTTATCAATAATGATTGATGTTCTTGCTCTAGTAAGACGCATAAGTAATATCTTGAAATCATCCATATACCTCAACGATGAAATCATCAAATCGTTTTCTAATGAAAGTGTATACGGTTTTTCTTTTCCACTATCCCGCGCCCATTTCGAAATAGGAATTTCGATATTAAGTGATTCATCGTGCTCGTTTTGAAATGTAATTACTGCTCTTTGTACATTTCCCCATGACGGTTTATCAAGTTCTTCTACGCTCATTTCGCAGTCTACACACGAATAAGAAACTCCATCATCGTAATCAATTTCCAATCCATCTGTATCAATTTCCTTTTCGCACCGCTTTTTCCAAATCTTAAATAAATCAGTTACTTTGATTTCTTTTTGCTCTGGTTCAATCATCAAATCTCTGAAATTTTCAAGAATCGTTTTATTTCCCATGCAAGCATCAGAATTGACAATTTCCGTCAAAACCGAATCTAACTTAGGAAGATATTCGGAGAAGTCATATTTTTCGATATACGGAACCATAACCTCTGTAACTTTGTTTTTGATTGCTTTTTCCGCATCTCCCCACTTAAAAGCATCTTCTACTGCTCTTTCTATCATCTTTTTAAACTTATCTTTTACAATTTCTTTCACATCATCATCAGATAAAGACTGCATGGCAATGTTAAGTAATTCTTCTTTCATTTATCTATTCCTCCATTTCTTCTACTACTCTTAATTCCCCATCGTACTTGTAAACCGCACCATCTGATGTATCTACTTCCGTCACAACCTCCTTTGCCTTTCCGGCTTTTACAATATCTCCAAGTTTCGGAAGGAAGTTGCAAGCAAAAACATAGTCTTTTCCGATGGCTTCTCCATGCTTTAAGTATCGTGCTTTAATTGCGATCATTCTTTACACCGCCCTTACATTTTCTACATGGTATCTTCCAAAACCACTCGTTCTGCCACTTCCAATTCCAAGTC
>OHQC01000541.1_pt1 | contig 9924 bp, 13 predicted proteins | sample 1577881 | NCBI WGS metagenome assembly OHQC01 (sample SAMEA3879522, study PRJEB24766) | human gut metagenome | biome: human-associated habitat; feature: feces | place: USA | collected 1985/1987
CTCTCATTCATATATGAACGATTTATTAAATACAATATTCATTGTGATAAAAATAAATTAGTTTTAATAGATATCAAGCCATGGCTGACATATCTTAATTTCTTATAAGAGATATTCCTTTCGTTGTTCCCATCTATATCTTTTATTTTAAATTGTCCAGAAAGTCTTCTTGCGTAAATAAAACGCTCTTCTCCTTGAAACATTACCTTATCAAACAGCTTGAACCCGAAAACCTTAAAAGGAGATTGATTCATCCTTTTCTTACCTCCTTTAGGTATTTTCATCTTATGAATCTGTCTGTTATGACGACGAACTAATTTCAGCTTGTAATAATATCCAAGTCTCTCGGAGTCAAAATTCCTTGAAATCACAAAAGCGTCGGATACATGGGATTTTTCAATTCCATGGTTTATACGATCGTGTTTCGTTATATACCCGAAAGTCATCCTTACATTTGGATACAAAGATTTCAACTTGTCATATAATCTCCATTTCATGATACCCATGACGGCTGCGTCACGAAGTGACTTGCCTCTTTTTACCTTCAATTTTATATTCCATTTATGAAATTCCTTGTGGCATGTCTCGCAAAGTGTTATAAGATTTGAAGGGGAATCTCCTCCAGTCTTACGTGACTCAATATGATGGATATTAAGAATAGGATCTTTTGACTTACCCTTACAATGCTGGCACTTATGTCCATCCCTTGCCAAGACATATTCCCTGACATTCCAAAATCCTAATTGATCGCCTTCCTGATACTCTTTACCTGATATCTCTGGATTCTTGATCTTTTGAGTATCAAATTGGGCTACCTCGACGATGACACGGGATACCGGCAGGATAGAACACACGTTGTTAATAATACGGATATGGGCATCAATCCTATGTCGTACCGAAGGTGCTACCCATCCTAGACGTTTGCTTTTCACCCTGTTTTCAAAACGAGGCTTCCTATATCTCAACCTATTTCGTCTCGTTCTTCTTGACTCTCTTCTTGTAGACAAAAGTTCTACAATATCATTTCTAAGAATAACCTCACCGCTGTAAAGCTCCTTGCTTTTCGTCGTAGCGGATAAACCAACATGCTTGGTTCCGGCATCGACGCCTAACACAATTTCCTGTTTGTAATCGGATGTCTTGTACGTTAATTTGATGGTAAAAGGACATGTGTTTACAACGACCGCTTTGTTATCTTTTAGCAGTCGTCTAACCTTCCCATGCCTTGTCGTAGGCATCATCGGTTTACCATCTATGTCCTGTACATACACCATTTTACAAACTAATTCAATGTTTATTCAACATAAGTCAGGGTAAAAACCCTGTTAGTACCCATCGCCAATGTTATTGAAGGTTTTGTATAGGCAACACTGGAACCCAAATACGATCCCTGTTTAATCACCTACCTTAGAGCTACGGACTTGGATAAACATCCGTAGGTAACTATATATTCTCCAATAACGTAGTCTTTATTTCAAGACTTAGGCTAATAACCTGACCGTTTCCGATATATGCAAAACATTAAATATTTTCCAACATTTTACATGTTATTTGAGGTTATACGGGAATATGTTTAAGAAAACACCATGTACCCCAACCACGACTCGAACGTGGATCCCATCTTTAGGGGAGATGTGCTACTTTCCTCTTGAGCTATTGGGGCGTATACCCTGATCCTCACGGACAAGGGTATCAAACAAAATCTAAACTCTAAATCTAATGACAAACTCTATTAATCCAACTGTGGATCCGGCCGGACTTGAACCGACAACCTGCTGGTTATGAGCCAGATGATCCAACCAATTGATCTACGGGTCCTAAATATACCACATCGGCTTTCACAAGATGATGTGGATAGGAATTTCTCGAAGTTTATATAGTAACTTTATGAAACTATTGTCCAACATTCTAGCATATAGCACCAATCCTCGAACGGGAACGTCTCCACGCCAGACCTACCCCATCCCGTCCCCCAACTGTTCTGTAGGACAAAGCCGGTCTTGTCCCAGCCTGTGAGGATAACGGCATGACCTCCCAAGTTCTGCCCTTGGCCTTGCCAGAACCTATTTCCATAATTATAGCAATACATACCTATAACCAGAGGTCCATTAAGCATCAACGCAACCTTAGCCGATACCGGATCTATGATCCTAGCGTAACTGTTTATTTTCTCCCCATCTACGCCTACGTTCTTGATAGACTTGATAGCGTCACGAAGAACCATCCCGTCTTGATCCTTATCCTCTCTCAGATCATATATATCGTAGGGAGAGATCTTAGCCGGTCTTTTAATAGCCCTTATACTCTTTCTCCAGTTAAGTATCTCAGATAAGCTTACCGCAGCGCAAATAGGAGAAGATCCTTGATCCACTACGCTATCAACGTTATTGACCTTATACTCATCAGGGACAGCCTCATGCTGCATGTTCATAATAGCGTCCCTATCATCTGCTGGCGATGGTATGTAACCTAGTCCGTATTCCATTACTTATCTTTTTTATGGTAATCAATTATCTTGATATTAAACGTATCGGATCTTTGCCTTACCTGTATAGACCCTCTAGCCTTTCCCTTGGCGTCGTATAGGGCGGTGAAGCCAAAGTTATCGACCCGGCCGTCGTCAAGCGTAAACCGCCACTCCTTCCATTGGCCCATTACGGTCCCGGAAGACACTATGGAATCCACCACATAAGATATATCAGTAGTATCATATTCCGTATAATATGTTCTTGACGTACTGCATCCGACAACCGCTAAGGTAAATAACGTTAACAAAAAAAACAAGATCTTATTCACTTTTCTTAGATTTTTTACGTTTCTTAGATTTCTTCTTATCCTCTGCCTTATTCTCGACATTTACGTCATTGCTGGCATCGGTATTAATAGCTTCAATAACCTCAATGGCCTCAACAATATTCTTCTGTATATCAACATGACCTGAATTAGGGTCCATCTTATCCTCATCAACAACAACCTCATCAGGCACATCGCTGTCTAAAGCCTCTGGATCGATATGATTCTCTAGGTACTTGATACGATCGGACATAGCCTTATTCTGATCCTCAAGTTCCTTGTATCTTCTTCTAGCCTCATCAAGTAATTTAGATGATAGTTTATGTTTCTTCTCGATATCCATATAAGCCCGTTTAAGAGTTTCTTTCTCTTTTACCGACTCATTATATAGCTCTCTTGATTTACTAAGCTCATTTCCCATCTTAACTATATGAGAATCCTTTGATTCTATATCTTTATTAATAGAATCAATGAGCGTATTAAGATAACTTACTTTCTCATTCAATTCAAATACCTTCGCAAGAGCATTTTTGTAATCTTCTCTTAATTTATTTGAATAGTTAATAGCCTCATCAAGATCCTGTTTTAGAGTATTTATATAGCTACTCTTTACTATCTTCAATCCGAACATCTTTATTGCTGTTATAAGTTTCACGAATATCGGCTTTTATCTTGCCGACTATAATTAACTCAGCTATATGTTTATCTTTCTCGACTATAGCCATATCTTTACGGACATTAGTGACCCTGATCATGATATTCCCGTTATTAGACGAGACGAACGGTGATCCTACCAAAGTAAGTCCCGTATCTCCGGTAAACGACGGCAGCATCATCAACACCCCTATGGTATTATCCGGGAACGATGCCCACACCCCTGTGTCTATATCAAGGACATCACCCTGCCCTAATGGGAAGGCATTACCCTGCTTGATAGGAATATCCTTACCCAACGAGTTCCATGCTTTCGAGAATCTTACGGAGTTAAGGAAGATCTTTCCCTCTTTCTCCACCATCCCTACCATAGGTTCGCAATTCAATCTAACCTCGTTTTGTTTATCATCCGGCTTCTCCTCAAGCTCATCAAGGTCTCTGGCTGATGTAAATGACTTACTCTCCAGAAGTTTTTTGATATCTTCAATTGTGGCCATATTATAATTTGATTATTAAATACACGATCTTCAATCCTAACTTCAAATCAGATGTCTTTTCGAACATATCCCTAAGAGGTAAGATAGTAGCGTCAAGATCTGACGCTACCCATTCTCCGTCCTTATAATACATATTCTTTTCCTCGGAATACGCTACACAAGGTCGATGCCCTAAGTTCTTCATAACCGTATCTACCTTATTTTGGGTAGGCATCGAGACACGGTTCACTTTAGTAGATATATTAAAATTACTTTCCATTAAATTATTCATTTTCAATTAGTTAATCAAAAAGGTAGGTCACTATCGTCTCCAAAAGGAGGATATTGAGGAGGTTGTTGCTGACCTCCAAAAGAAGGCGCTTGGGCTTGCTGCGGAGCCTGCTGGTATGATGGAGGAGGCGTTTGCGATGGAGCCTGCGTAGCGTATGACGGTGGGGGCGTTTGCGTTATAGCCTCACCAGCGTTGTTTTGGCTTGCCGACTGAGTAGGTTTCACACCATCTGTCTTAATACTTTGGATATATTTATTAAGTACCTGATAAGCGAAAGCGTCTTGGGTCGTATAATCAAACTTCTTATTCCCCATTATATCAGTACTCTCAACCCTGTCAGGCCATCCATTCTGCCCATTCTTATAATATTGCTGGATAAGCTCGTCCTTACCGTCAGGAGTCTCCCTTGCGTATGAGATAAAGAAATTACCGGGAGCATATTGATCCCCTTTCTTAGCATGAGCAGGATTGATCACTACCTTACGTTTCAGGTCGATATTAGGCAAGTATCTTACAAGAGACTTAACATAGCTGTTAATCCCGCCTCTTGAGGTCATCAACGGAACTTTTATAACATAATTACCTTCCTCATCGCTTATCTTTATAAATAAGAAATTTGTCTTAGCGCCATTCATCTCCTGCTCTAATACAAAAATATCGGAAAGATATCCTTCTATACCGTTCCAGAAAACCCTCCAGTGGGATACGGCTCCTGTCTTCTCATTTATATGTTCCTCGAAACCTTCCTTAGGATCTCTTGACGATTGATATAATACACCACCTCCACTTATATTAAAGTATTGTGTATTAGATGATAACTGATTTTCACGAACTCCCATATTATATATATTTAAACGTTAAACAATAATTGATGATGACAAGAAATACTCGTTCTTATTATCCTCCCCATAAATCTTGTTGAAATGAGATTTATGATCATGTTCGATAACGACCCTATTACATGATATGCTTTTAACTATACCAAGATACCTACCACATAGCACATCGCATATAATATCATTACCGTTATGCGATAAAGCCGTAAGCCTTTCCTTACAAGATCTTCCAGACATAGGGTTCTCCGACATAATACCGCATCCTTTTTCCGTAAATATCAATTTACAATGATCAAATTCATTTATCTTGATATTATTCTGGAAGGCTTGGACGAGTAGATCCTTATCAAAGACATAGGTACTTGTTTTGACAAAATGCTCGTCCACGAACCTCCAGTTAGGATAATTACCGTCAAAGTGAATCTCATACATATCCATATCAGGGGTAGAGAAGTAAGTCCTAGTATCATCTACTTTGATAGACAACGTATCTAATGACTTATCTATATGTTTATCAAGTAATATAGAGGAGGCGTTTGATACCGGGATGAATACCTTCTCTACCTTATCCTGATTAGGAACAAAATACCTGTAAATAGTATTCCTGTCAGTACTTACTATATTAATATTAATCTCGTCAATATCAATAACCACATTCTCGATGCAAGGATAAAGCTCGTTGATCTCCGTATAGTTACTGGCCTTGTTAAGTATCGATACATAATCATTCATCTTAACATTAATACCTCCTTCAGGAATATTATATACCATAGGGAAGGTATTTACGTCAAACGCCGGACAACTATACTCACCAGAGGCGTAGTATATGGTAATACTGTCCTTCTTATCGGAAAGCACGATCTTAATCTCACCATTCTTCTGTTTTTTTACAAACCTGATGAAAGAGCTTGCCTCGACCAAGAAGGAGAAGTTAGAGTCAGCCTCAACCTCCAATCGCTCTATAACACATACCTTGGCGTTTACGGAAGTGATATAAGCCAGATTATTAACAACATCTATCTTAATATTCTTATAAAGTGAATTAGATCCGACATTTTTAACAACCAGCTCCAATTTACTCAACTTCTCATTTAATGATTTCGACAAGCATCTTATAAGCATAACGAACTACTTTTTATTACATCGCAAATGTAATCATAATTATATTAACTCAAATACAATAAACGCTTAATAGTATTAAAATAACTTAAACTTACGTCTAATATATTCGGCTATAAGCGTAGCGTCACACATCCCATCTTGTATCTTGGTAGGTTGAACTCCTTTTCCTGACCATGGTTTCACGAAAGAGACCAAAGGGAAAAGGCGCATGGCGCATCGGATGGAGGTAGCCTTCGTGTCTAACTTCGCAGACGTATACACCCGATCGGCTGTCGTATGAAGTTCCTTCTGCCATGTCTTTGGTTGCACCTCCTCGAACATGAACCTGACATCAGGGTGCGATCCGTATCGTTCCATCATCTCCACCATCATCGCAAAAAGTGCGTTTGGTTCCCGGCGTCTCCCGCCAAAGGTGAAGTTGCTGGTGGCCGAGCTGTTGTGGATACTGTGGACGTCCTCGACGGCGATCGCCAGCGTCCCGCCCCCCTCTTCTTGGATCTTGTCAGCGGCATCTAGGAGGAAGCTTGATATAGCCCTAAGGTCTATATCCCCCTTAGCCGATATCCTTGGAGTCATAATTACCTTAACCTCGCCATTTTCTGGGATCATGGACAATCCTCCGGTGTCTATACCCGGATCTATACCTATTGATATATTCATAACTTCAACGTATATAATGAATGGAAATCCTCCGGTCTAAACACCTGTATTGAGTTATCCGGATACATACCTATATAATAACCGTAAAAAGCCCGTAGAATGCCATTTTCTAGCCTTATATCCAATGCCTTTACCTTATTCCCTTCAACCATAACATCAACCTCATCAGTCTTGTTAGATATCTTATCGAACCATTCAGGTATAGGATCAATACCGTACCTGAATGCGTTTACCGTTGATTTTATCGAGATATATGTTCCCATATTAGATAAGATTACAATCGTCTCGTTTAACAACCTTAAAATCGCCATTTCTAAGTAATATCGCTACATCAGATCTCGTATACGTAAGAGGTGTATACGACACCAAATGATAAGAAGCCTGCCCTGTCGCTGGCCGAACTGGTCTTAATACGGCTATGGCTATATCGCCGCCAAGTTCCGTACCACCGGTAACACCTTGTAGGCACATGTATATGAATCCCTCATACTCATATCTCTTTCCGATAAACTCACTCATGGGAATACCTACGAACAGATAGTTCTTTACATCCTCTTTCTTAACCTCGACAGCGTTTTCTACACTGGATGGTATTACGTCTACAAATTTTACTCCTATTGCCATGATTACAAATTCAATTTAGTTCTTAACTCTTGACACAATTCTTGATTATCTCTCATGATACTTAACGTATTATCGACTCCGTTCCCTACACGAACATCCCCGTACCAGTACCATGATCCTTTACGGATAAAGATACCAGTTTCCTCGCATAACTTCAAAAGTTCAAGTTCCTTGTCGAACCCAACTCCATAATACAAGGCCGTCTCGGCTATCTGGAACGGTACGGCTGTCTTATTCTTCAGCACCTTTATCCTAACCTCATGACCTACTGAAGATCCGTCCTCGCCTACTATAACCTTCTTTCTCGCCATCTCCATACGGATAGATGCATAGAACTTAAGGGCGTTACCTCCGGTCGTTACCTTAGGATCGCCGTATATAACACCGATCTTCTCCCGATATTGGTTGATGAATACCAGAACGCAATCGCTTTTGTTCACGATACCAGTAAGGACTCTCATGGCCTTTGACATTAACCTAGCTTGCAATCCCATGTTACTGTCCTCCATATCACCCTCTATCTCCTTCTTCGGCACCAGATTGGCTACAGAATCTACGACAATAAATCCGACCTTCCCGGACTCGACTAACTTGGCTGTAATGTCAATAGCCAGCTCACCGTAGCTTGGTTGGGAGATCAAAAACCGGTTTATATCCAACCCCATTTTCCTAGCGTACTCAATATCGAAAGCATTCTCCACGTCTATTATAGCTACCAGCTTATCTGGATGTTTTTTCTGGAACTCGATCATACTTAACGTACACATCATAGTCTTGCCACAAGACTCCATCCCGACCAGCTCATGAATCCGACCTACCGCCCATCCGCCGCCGAGGGCCTTATCCACCACCAGCGATCCTGTGCTTTCCCTTGGTATGGATATTATAGGCTTATCGTCACCGAAGTTCATTATCGAGCCTTCTCCAAGCTCTTTATTTAAAGATGATACTAACTCATCTACGTCTGAAAAAAGTTCTTTCTTAGCCATTATAATCCGTATTGTTCGAAGTCAAATAAATCTTGTTGTTTTTTGATCATATCCTTCCCGATATCAGATATCTTTTCTGGGTTCAAAACACCCTCATTCTCATCTACCTTATCCATAAAGTCAGATATCTTATCGCTTAGCAGTACCATATCTTCCTTAGGAACTGATTTTAGATAAAGACCGTCTATAGACCTACATCTTGAAAGAGCGGTATATATCTGTCCTATCTCGAAGGCTCTGCTGATGTCTACAAATATATTATCTAAAGTCATTCCCTGGGATTTGTGGACAGTTATGGCGTATCCTAACCTCAATGGATATTGTATTATATAGCCGCAAGAAATGCCTTCAAGGGAATCATCTACCTGCTTGTACTTCATCTTCTCCCACTTCTCTTTGGTTATCTCCACCTCAGTATCGTTATCTAGATGAACATATATCGTCTCATCAACAGTATCTATGCTGGTTATGATACCCATCGAGCCATTGACATACCCGTTGCCGTTTCTGGTTATTATGACCTTAGCTCCTACCTTTACTATAAGCTCATCCTCACAGGGCGCTACAGGCTTCTCCCCGAATACAGTAGCATCGAACTTAAATACCTTATTATTGATCTTATCAAGATTAGTCTTATTTATCTCATAAGCTTCTTTGTTAGTTGAGCATATAATTATAGTATTATCCATATTATCCGGATACTTGACCCTGCTATCCAATATCTGTCTTGACTCGTCGGTAATAACCCCACATCTTATATCCTCAAGTACGGAAAGAAGCTGAGGATCTTTTTGACGGAATACGTTCTCGAAGGTAATGACCGAGAATCCTGACGCTCTTAATGCCTTTGATGAGAAAAAGAACCGGCTCTCATAATATTTGTCGATAAAATCATCCGCCGTCACCACAGGCGGTAGTTGTGATAGATCTCCAAACATAATCAACCTAACACCACCGAAAGGCTCCTTGCTACGCCTGCATTGTCTAAGTATGTCAGCTACCTCATCAAGCAAATCAGGTCTTACCATACTTATCTCGTCAATGACGATAGTATCAAGATTCTTGATCTTCTTCTTCATAAACGGACTTACATCCACCTTATTCGATAACATACCTCTCTCGATAGAAGGTATATAAGGATCGTTCTTTATAGAGAAGAACGAATGGATGGTCTGTCCACCGGCATTCAACGCCGCTACTCCAGTCGGGGCTACGATAACGCACTTACCCAAGAACTTTACGATACGTCTCATGAACGTACTTTTACCACTACCAGCTCTACCGGTAATGAACAGATTCTCCCTAGTGGTGAAAATCTTCTTCAAGGCACGACCCTGCTCCACGTTTTTATCCACCGTCATAATATGACGAAGGAGGTCGGTTTCATTTCTAAAATCCTCTTGTATCATATCTTTTTAAGTTTATGATACAAAGATACGAATAGTTATAATTGACTAATAAAAATAAATGTGAATAAT
>OHQC01000545.1_pt1 | contig 9881 bp, 8 predicted proteins | sample 1577881 | NCBI WGS metagenome assembly OHQC01 (sample SAMEA3879522, study PRJEB24766) | human gut metagenome | biome: human-associated habitat; feature: feces | place: USA | collected 1985/1987
AGAATATATATTAAATAATAAATGTCAAAAAGATTTAGTTACAAACAATATCTGGGGAATAGTAATAGATGATAATGGTAATGTAGTATGGAAACACAATCTACCAAAAGAAATACCATTAAACTATTCATTACAAGATGTTGCTACCTTTTCTAAGGGGTATATCGAAAATTATCCCGTATTTACATGGAAACAAGGAAATGATTTATTAGTATTAGGTTATCCAAAGAACAGCTATTCAAAATTTATGACTAACTATCTTCCCTTATCAGCAATACAGAAAACACCCTTTCTTTTTTTGATTATGTTAGTATCAAATATTGCCATTCTATTTATTGTGTACTACTTATCAAAACGAAATGTGATGTTAAAAATTTCCCCTATACTCAATGGAATAGATAAACTATCACACGGCGAAACGGTTACACTTAATATAAATGGAGAATTGGAAGAAATTGGAAATCGTATCAACGAAACGTCATTGCAATTAAAAAAACAAAATCAAGCAAGAGCAAACTGGATAAGTGGCGTTTCACACGATATACGAACACCCCTTTCCATGATTATGGGATATGCAGATAGAATATCTTCTTCATTAAATGTTGAGGAAAACGCTAGAAAACAAGCTAATATTATCAAAATTCAAAGTGTAAAAATCAAAAATTTGGTTCAAGATTTAAACCTTGTAAGCCAATTAAATTATAATGTGCAACCACATCAAGAAAAACCAGTTCATTTCTGTAAATTGATACGAGAAATTGTTGCTGAATATCTAAACAGCAATATAAATAATAAGTTTGAATTTGAATTGAACTTAAACCATAATACAGAACAAATCACTATTATAGGCGACGAAAGATTGCTATGTCGAGCAATACAAAATATTATTTCTAACAGTATCAATCATAATGAAAACGGCTGTATAATTTCAGTTAGATTAGAAATAAATGGAAATAATTTAGAATTAGTAATCAGCGATAATGGAAAAGGAATTTCCGAAAAAGAACTACAAAAAATACAATCGACACCTCATTATTTACAAAGTACAGATAATAGGTTAGATTTGCGACATGGTCTAGGACTTCTTCTTGTGAAAGAAATCATTTCTATTCATAAAGGAACAGTTTCCATTTCAAGTGCATTAAATAAAGGCTTTTCTACAACTATTTCCTTACCTATAAATAATCAATGACAAAACCGTAGCTTGTATATCACATCAGAGTGTTATATTACAGGCTACGGTCTTTTTATATCATTTATCCTACAATCTTCCAGTTACTATCCTTTTGTAACACAAGCTCATACTGTGATACCTGCGTCGCCTTTGTCTGATTATCAAGGAATTTTACCGCTACCTTGACTTTCACATTATCCCCGTTCTTTGTAAAGATAGGGTTTACCAATTCAGAATAAAGGTAGTCCCTGCCGATAGGTTCAATCACATTTCCAGCTACATAGTAGGCAAGCTCTTTTTCTGTGGCTGTTGGGTAGATCTTAAAGAATGTTTCCAGAAATGCGGTAGCGTCATTGACGGTATCAGCGTCTACGCTTGCGTCTGCTTCTGGTGTCTTTAGCTCATAGTCTGATTTTTCGATTGCTGGTGCAAGGGTAGGGTTCTGAACGATTACCATATCCCCGTCAGCGTCTACATGGACTTTTACGGTATAGGTTGCCTTGACATTTCTTGTCTGTTCTCCCTCTTTTATCTGCTGATCTACTTCGTAGGTAGCAGAAAAAGTGTCCGTTCCCGATTGCTCGATATGCCACACAATCACATCTGTAACTGTGGAGCTGGTCGGTATATCGGTTCTAATGGTATCTATATTCAAGTCCTGCAATTCCTTTGTCAGATAACCGTTGATTGCCTGCGTCCTTGCTTCAATCGCTTCTTTACTGTTACTCCATGTGTAGTAGGACTTCGCAAAGTTCTTCACGAAATTTTCTATCCCGTTGGTGTCCTGTAAGCGAAGCTCAATGATTTCTTTTTCGTGGGTCGTGTGCTGGTCGATAGCCGTAAAATTCTTATACACCCCAAAACTCACGCTTGCGATAAGCACCACCCACAACGCAATCACGGTTTTCTGATGTGTGCCTACCTTGACAGTACGCACCTTTTTTTCTTTTGGTTCTTTGATAGTTTCTGTCTGTTTCTTATTCTTCTTAAACATATTTTTCAAGTCCTTTCTATTGTTTTACTCGTCCTGCACCGATTAAGTGCTGTTGCCAGTAACTACTGCTTAGGTCTGCATATCCTATCGGGTCGCCTGCATGGTACATCTGGTTATTTCCCACATATATTCCCACATGGGTTACATACGAACCAGCATTATAGGTGGAATGGAAAAACACCAAGTCCCCAGCCTTTGCCTGCGAGAGTGGAAGATGTTGGGTAGCGTCATACTGTGCTTGTGCTGTTCTCGGTAAGGAGATACCAGCTTTTCCATAGCACCATTGCACAAGTCCGCTACAATCAAAGGAAGTGTTCGGGTTACTGCCACCATACACATACTTCCAGTCTTGATATTTCAACGCTTCATTCATAATCGCTTGTGCCGTCGCATTATCAAAATGTGCCACAGTCAGATATTGATTGACTAATTCCACATAGAACATATTTCCATAGCCATACCGCCAGCCCCCGTTCTTCGCAACAGCTATCGGGTTGGTGTAGGTTACTTTCTTTCCGCCCGATTTCTCACGGGCGAAGCTCTCTGCAAGATTGTAGGTATGTTTCTTTCCTTTTCCTGCCACATATCCCACATAACCACCGCCATAGTTATAGGACTGTATCGCTACATTCAAATCGTCGATACCTTGATTTTTGCAGGAAGAAAGCAGGGACGCAAAATATTTACACCCCTGCTTGATTGAGCTTTCTGTATCTAAAGAGTTGGGCGGTAGTCCCAGACTTTCTGAACTCTGCATAACATCTTCTGCCGTACCGCCACTTTCTACTTGAATGATAGCCAGTAGCACATTGACATACTCGGAAATGCCGTATTCTCTGGCATATTTTTCCACCATAGGCTGATGTTTCAAGACTTCTGCGGATAAGTTCATACCCGTAATGCCAGAAGAAAAATTGCTGTTCTCGTCGTCGCTGTCCGCACTAATCAAGACACCAAAGAAAAGCACCAGAGAAAAGAGGATAGGAAACAGACTGCCAATGAGAGCGATATGTTTCAGTTTCATTTTTTCTTCTGTCCTTTCTTCATTACAAGGTTACGGGTTTTCTCTGTTGTCTGCTGGTTCTTCTGGACGCTCTGGGTCTGCTGAACCTTTGTCCTGCGGTCTTTGGTGTAATTCTGGCGTGTTTCCTGCGATACCACCTTTTCTACATTCTGCCTATGTACTGGCTGTGCCGACTGGGTCGCTTTCTTATCAGAAGCACCAGAAGATAACGGACGCTCTTTGATAACATTTGTCTTGACTGGTTCACTTGCTTTTGAAGTGGTCGCTGTGGCAGGACGTTTGACTTCCTGCGTTTTTTCCGCACTCGGCTTTGAAGCTGTGGCTGGTCGCTCATGGGGACGGGTAGCTCCCGTTGTCGCTGATCCGTCAGCCTTTCGCTGTGCCTGCCTTGCTTCTTGTGCCTTTTGAAGCTTCATACGCTTGTCAGCGATATTCTGTCTATGCTGTTCCTGCTTTTCCAAACGCCCCGTCTGTCTGGACTGCTGTTCCTGCACCATGCCACGCTTAAAGTCGGACACGCTGGACTTTGCCTTTTCCTTTGCGGAATACACCGCATAAGCGGTCTGTGTCGGCATATCCTTGATGTTTTCTTTGACAGCGTTTGCTTTGTCTTTCACTTTATTTTTCGTATCTAAGACAGCACCCACCTTTGAGCCTGCACGCTGTCCCATGCTGGAAGTGGTATTGCCCCGATTTTCTTTAGAAGCTGTATTTTTTCTTTCCGCTCGTTTGCCAGCAACGGCACTTCCAGCCACCGCACCAGCGACACCGCCCGAAATACCGCCAGCACTTACCGCCCTTGCAATACGGTGTTCCATACGCCTAGCCCTATGTCGCATAAACAGATACGGTCTGCGGAATATCCTGCGTCCCATGCTTTGACTGTCGCCAGCATTAAGTGAGAACATACTCATTAAGTCGCCCAGTTTCATATAGATACCAGCAAAACACACTATCTGCAAGAACGCCACCATGAAAAACGGATAGTCCGTGGAGATGTTATAAAACATACTGGAAATACTGAACGCTACCGTTACAATGAGCGTTATTCCTGCCCGTGTCATTATGGTATTAAATACCCTCACGATTGCCTGCTTTGCCATGCTTTCATAGCTCGGTATCATGGAAAGTAGAAAGCTGATAGGTAAAAACATAGCAAAGATAATAAAAAGTATCTGGCTGAACAACATCATACCCGTAAGCAAGAATACAAATATCGTGATACCTAAGTTGAAGAACAGCAGGAAGAATACCATACCTAAACGATTTACCACCTGCGGTATCGTTAGATTGTTGTTGTCGTTATCCTCGATTTCTGTTTTTACGACTTCCTCTCTGGTCTTTCCGTCCTCGTCCTCTGGGCTTGCTGATACGAGAGCTTCGACACGGTCTGTCCCGATTTCTTCTGCGTTGCTGTTCCCGAATTGTAAGAGTAGCCACGGCTGTTCTACTTGAATAGAAAATAAGCTGTCCCGTATCAAGTCCACGCTGTCTTTACCCTCACTGTCAGAGTTGGGGAGCATGATTTTTGTTCCCAAGTCCAAAGAAGCGGTGCTGATGTCTGATGAAAATTCATTTATCTTCTTGATGTAGTCGGGAGCGTAGGCAATAAAAGAAGCGGACAGTACGAACACCACAACAAAATTGATAACAGCGTGAAGTGCCTTGCTTGTTTCCCGTTTGATAAGTCCCGTATAGGCTACATAAAGTCCCACCACTAATATAATGAGAAGCAGGAAACCGACATAAAAGCCAGAGCTGGAAAAACCGTTCTGTGTTACGCCTGCAAGGGTCTGTATGCTTTTTCCGATACTGTCTGCCATATCATTGATGAAGTCCAGCTTATAGGCTTCCTGCACCACATAGCCCGTGGCATTGCTTAAATAAAGGCTTATCGTCCAGACAAAGTTAGTAATGCAGTAAAGCCCATACTGCACCGATTTTCCGATACCGTCCAGCCAGTTCCACGGCAACCACGACCAGCTATTATCTACATAAAAATCAAGCTGGTAATTCGACAGCGGATATTTTGAGTAAAGATTTTCTGCATTTATGGTATCGTCCACAAGCCCCGTCGCATGAGCCACCGTCCCCAGAAGTGAAAGCAGGATAAGGGAAAGTGCCACGACAAACAGAGCCATTTTGAGAAAGTGAAAAATCTTCCTTTTTGTGAACGCACCTTTTATCCTTTCTTTCATCACTCCACCTCATTTCTCTGTACGGGCGGTCTGGTATCAAAGGCGTGTAGCAGTTCTTCAAAAACTGGGTGTATCTGTACCACACCGACACGCCCGTATAAGTCCTGCAATAAGCATTGTCCGTTCTCCAAATCACGCAAGCGTTTCTGATTGTTCTCGTCGTCCTTGTCGATACCGAAAAATTCTAAGGTCTGTTTTATCTCGTTGATGTCAGTAGAACGAAAGGCAAACTTCAAGCCGATATTGTTTTTCAGACTTTCCTTTGACACGTCCCCAGAAGATTGTGTAACAAAATAAACGCCTGCCTGCATAGCACGTCCAGCACGAACCAGCTTATTTGATAAAGTTTCGCCTTGTGCCACGTTTAAGAACGCCCACGCTTCGTCCAAATCGACAATCTTAAAAATGCTTCTGTCTGAATGGATAAAATCAAGAGCAAAGGTACTAATCACAATCAGCATAGACACCGACAATAATTCAATGGTCGTGTATTCCTCAAAGGTCGTGTCCTTATCTGGCAATACTAAGTCCGCTACTTGAATGATATTGAGCTGGTTATCAAGGCTGATAGCATTTTCCACCGTACCGTCTGAAAACAGCAGGTGTGCAAAGTCGTAGTCCGTGAAGCTGTCGATATGGTCTGCGATATTTCTTGATACTGGCGTATCTTCACGGCGTAACTCGTCTATCACATGGAGCAAGCCCCGACTGTCGCTCTGGGTAACAGAACGTACCGCTTTTCGTAACACGGGAAATTTTTCGCCGTCCCTAGAGGAAATACCCGTAAGGAATGTTAAGATGTCGATTGCCAGACTTTCAGCGTCCTTAACATTCTTCATAATCACGAATGGGTCAAGAAGTCCTGCATTGTCCTTGTCGCTTGTTAGGTTTACGATATTGATTTCATGGGCGATTTCTGGGAGCGTTTCTTTCCAGTTGCCACGCTCACTTTTAGGGTCTAACAGAAGTGCTTGACCGCCAAACAGCACCGAATAATACACCAGAAGATTGTTACAGAACGATTTCCCACCGCCAAGCGAACCGACAAAAGCAGACGCTAAAGCGTTGGTAACTGTACCTTTTACACCTTGACTGGCAAGGGACGGTTGCAGGTACACATTTCTTCCCGTATCAACGGAATAGCCCATATAGATACCCGTAGTTTCTCCTAACTGCTGGGTAGCACCAAAACCAAGCCCTGCTAGAAAATCTGATTTTACATACTGCACATAATCATTGATATATCGCTTGCTGGCAGGAAGAAATTCTGAATGAAGCCCCAGCATATCCCCAGCAGGACGCACCAGCTTTACATTGAGGTCGTCGTAAAAGTCCTTGACTTCATCACAACGGCGTTTCAGCTCGTCAAGATCGGGTGCAGACACCCGTATGACGTAGCTTAACTTATACATACTTTCTTTGCTCTGGTCTAAGTCCGTTTCCAGCTCGTCCACGCTGTCTAATGCGTCCACCACATTTGAGCTGGTTTCACTTCCTGCTTGATAAGCGTGATTGTCAAGGTCTTTCAATTCCTTTTTCTTGTTGCGGACTGTCGTTAATGCTTTCCGATTTTCCACGATTTCTACATTCATAGAAGTATCAACGGGGAATGTGAATTGCTGTTGCTGGAAATAGAAGATTTCACTGGACGGAAAATCCAGCTCGCCCACAATCGCATTGACGGTAAAGTAGGACACATAGCTTTCCTTGTCCTCATGTTCCAATCGTAAATACCTTTGGCTTTCCTCAATCACACATCTTGTCGGACGAATAAGGTCGTAGTATTTTATCTGCGTTTCTCTCCTCAATTTCTTCTTTGGTAACTGATACTCATAATCTTCATAAGCGACACCGTCCCTACCGTAAAGATGTTCTATGAGATACCCGAAGTCGTTTGTTTCCAAGCGTCGCACCTTGAAACGACGGGATATTTTGTTTTCCAGTAACTTTTCCATTTTCATGTAGCGGTTGATTTCATCATTCGGCATGGAAACAAAGTCGTTCATCAGCGTGTGGTTCACTTCATGGAGAAATTCCGTGAACGTCAGCCACGCCGATTTTTTGATGTTCTTCAGATTGAGCTGTTCTTCCGTAACCATGAGCTTAAAGCCAAGAAAAAAGCGGTAGTCCACTTGATTGTCCCCAATCATAGATACTAACGCTTCGGTCTGTTCGTCTATCTTCTGATAGGCAACTTCCTTTAATTTTCCAGTTACCAGCTTTTTTGACTGCTCCTGCATACTTCGGATTGAGCTTTCTGTGGCAATCTGCAACGCATGAATTTTACCCTCACGGGACTGTGCAATGAGCTGTCGAAAGCTGTCATGCACGATAAATTTCTGCTCTGCGGATAAGAAAGAATAGTTGTACGGTATCAGCTCATAATAGGCAAACACCTCATTGTCCTTGTTCCAGACAAGGTTATTGTCAATATATTTTATCGGGAACATAGTTCACACTCCTTACTGCCGTGATTGTTTCATTGAGTATCTGCTTATGCAGTTTTACGGCTTTTCCTGCATAAGTGATTTTTGGTCGCAGGGCATAGGTTATCTGTGATTTCAAAAAGCTGTACGGCTTCTTTCCGTCAAAAGTTTTCTGCGACATAAACCAAGTGAGAGCAACGGGAATACCAAAGTATTTGAGAAATGCTCCCTCAATCATGGAAAGTGGGGGAATATCCCCAAACAGAATGATGATAAATTCTGTAATCACAAACCATGTAATCTGCGTAAAGGTAACGGGAAAGGGCAAGTTAAAGTCATTAATTGCATACAAGACTTTTTCCACGTTCCAGATACCCGTATAAGATTTAATCTTTTTCAAGTTCTTTCAGCTCCTTTCAAAATAGAAAAGGACAGCCATGTTTCAGACTGTCCCTTAAAAGAGAAATACGCTGTCAGTAGCAACAATGCTTGTCGCTGATCTTCCAGCGTTAATATGGTATCTCGCACATACCTCGGCTTGTTTCAATAAAGCAACCGCCCATATCCAAATCTCGCCCGTAGGCTTCATAGTCAATGTAATTCTGTAAGCTGGGTGGAATGTCCCCAAGTGCCTGCAATTCGTCTATGTAGTAGTAGGCAACGTCTGTCATGGTTTCACAGTCTGGATAATAATAAATATCGTCCTTGTGTTCCACGACTTCTTCCAGCGTCCCGTAGTGGCTGATAAATTCGTCCAGACACTCTACGATATAGTCGGGAAGTTCCTCTATCATTTCATACATAGAGTTCAGTTCTTCAATGGAAACATACTCGCCAATCGCAATGGGAAAGTTATCGGTATCATGGATTGCGTATTCCTCATACTGTTCATTCAAGCCGATTTTTTCTTTCACATCTTCCTCGTCAATGGGGAACGTGAACCACGCACCGACTAAATAGCCCTCGTTGTATTTGCCAAGATTAGCAATATAAACCGCCATATCATCAATCATAAGCACCACCTCATTTCCTACTCTGGCAGTTCAAAGATACCGTGTTCCGTTACTAAAAATTTCCCGTGTTCCTGCAAGTGAGAAGCGTAGGCTTCAAAGTCAAAGTAATATTCTTGACAGTCCTCGGATAAATGTTTGAACGTCGGGTCGTTCATCAGCTTTTGCCTTGCAACATCTATCATGCTTTTGCAGTCGGGATAAACCGTAATCACGTTCCTGCAAATATAAAGTGCTTCTAAATTCTCAAACACCGTAAGAAGTGATACATATTCTTCCTGCATATCGCTTGAAAGCTGGCGGTACATAAAATCTAATTCGTTGAGCTGATACACGCTGGTATGTTCGTGAACTTCATTAGCAAAAGCCAACACCTTTTCAATAATGCGGTAATCCCCACTTTCTGCACCGACACCTAACTTTTCTTCAAACTCGGCAACATCTATCGGCAGGTCGAACCAGTATGATATTGTTTCTTCGCCAGTTGTTCCTCTCGTTTCCACCAGCACCCTTGTTTCCTGCATTGTTCCTCACGTCCTTTCTGTTGTTTCATCACATCTTTTAAGGTCTGGTACGGCATACCAAACACATACTTTGAAAAATCTTCTAACTGTCTTTCTTCATAGTCGGCAAGGTTCAGCCGTTTCATTTCCTGCCACACCTTACGCTTGTAAGAGGGCAGGTCAGAAATGTATTCACAGCCGACTTTTGCCTGCATATCCTTAAAAATATCGCTCATTTCATCACTCCAATCTGAAATTTAGGTAAGAAAAAAGCAGTCAATCCTAAGACTAACTGCTTTGTGTGTATGGATATGAAATTGTAAACTAGATTATCTGTTATAGATTTACAGTCATAATATATTCTTCGCTATTTTCATCAACAACAAGAAATCCTGCTTTCTTATACATCTTTACTGCATAATTATTTTTTTGAACAGATAAGGAAAGTTTTGAATATCCAGAAGTTTTTTCCACCAACAATAACTGTTGCAATAATGAAGTTCCAATCCCTTGTCCTCTATACTTTTGAAAAACAGACATAGCAAGGGACGG
>OHQC01000560.1_pt1 | contig 9652 bp, 10 predicted proteins | sample 1577881 | NCBI WGS metagenome assembly OHQC01 (sample SAMEA3879522, study PRJEB24766) | human gut metagenome | biome: human-associated habitat; feature: feces | place: USA | collected 1985/1987
GTAGATGCAGTTTCCAAGCGATTTGCTCATCTTTGCCTTTCCATCGATACCCGGCAGACGCAGACATGCCTTGTTGGACGGAAGCAGGATCTCCGGTTCCGTCAGAGTCTCGCCGTACACGCTGTTGAATTTGTGGACGATCTCCTTGCACTGCTCTAACATCGGCATCTGATCCTCTCCAACCGGAACGGTCGTCGCGCGGAATGCAGTGATATCCGCCGCCTGACTAATCGGATAAGTAAAGAATCCAACCGGGATGCTTGCCTCAAAATTACGCATCTGAATCTCTGCTTTTACCGTTGGATTGCGCTGCAGACGGGATACTGTCACCAGATTCATATAGTAGAAAGTCAGTTCTGTCAGTTCTGCCACATGAGACTGGATAAAAATATTGGATTTTGCAGGATCAAGCCCTACGGATAAATAATCCAATGCAACTTCCATGATATTATCACGGATTTTTGCCGGGTTGTCCGCATTATCAGTGAGTGCCTGCGCGTCTGCGATCATAATGAAAATCTTATCAAATTCCCCGGAATTCTGTAATTCCACTCTTCTTTTTAAAGAGCCGACATAATGTCCGACATGAAGCTTTCCTGTTGGTCTGTCGCCTGTTAAAATGATTTTTGGTTTCATATTTTCCATATTAAAAATATCTCCTTATTTCTATACTGCCATCGTTCTTATTCCGGGCCTCCTGCCGGAAATAAAAACATACCTGTCTGTTATTATATAATTTTCTGTCTCATCACGCAAGAGCGCATCATGATTGTTTTTTGCCGAGTTTTTTGGTATTTATAAATTGTTTCAAATGTGATAAAATTTTAACGAAGTTATGGCTGGAAGAAAGGAAATATCCAATTATCATCTAAAAAATTGGATGATACGTGTGAATTATGAAAATAGGACTTGTTGTAGAAGGCGGTGGCATGAAATGTGCCTACAGCGCCGGAATTTTAGATAAATTTTTAGATGACCATATTCAGTTTGACTACTGTATCGGCGTATCTGCGGGTGCAGCAAACACGCTGTCCTATCTTGCAGGACAACGTGGAAGAAATCTCCGTTTTTATACGGAACATTTAAGTGATCCCCGGTATTTAAGTGTACACAGTCTGATTCGAACCGGGAGTCTGTTCGGTCTGCAATACATTTACGGAACACTGACCAATTCTGACGGCAAAGACCCGATTGATTACGATGCAATCATGAAAAATCCAGCAGAATTTTATATGCCTGCCACGGATGCCGTCACCGGAACAGCCACTTACTTTTCCAAATACGATATTGTGCGCGACGATTATCGCACACTCATGGCAACCTGCGCCCTGCCGGGATTCTGTCGTCCGGTTCAGGTTAATCACCATTACTACTATGATGGCGGCGTTGCGGATTCTATTCCGGTGCAGCACGCTTTAGATGATGGCTGCGACAAACTTGTTGTGATTTTATCCAATCCAAAGTACAGTTTACAAGGGACTACACAGGGTAGGTATCTGACGGGAGGGGTTCCACCCGTCAGATTTTCCATGTGATATTTAAGCTGTCGCTTGTGGCGGCTATGGTAGTAATCATCAAATCTACCACCCGCCGCTTGTCGTCAAAGGATACATTGTCCCAAGTATCGAGGTAGCCGGAAATCTGGCTGACCTGTTCCGGGCTGATGGCTTCCACCGTCAACTCCGCTATCCTCGCCAGAAGTTCCTGCTTGCGCCCGTCCAGTTCCGCTATCTTCACATTCACATAGGAGAGCAGGACATTGTTTGCACCCGTCAGACTGTCCACCAGCTTTTCAATCTCGCTGTCCACATGGGCAAGTTCCACTTGCAGGGCGGCAATTTTCGGGTTTGCCTTTGCCGCTTTCTTTCTGCCTGTCAGCGTCTTGTAGCTTGCCAGTTTCTTTACCATCTGCTGATAAACAACCGTTTCCAGCTCCGAAGTGATGATTTTCCCGCACCCGGCACAGCTTTTATTGTCCAGCCGCTTTGTGCAGCGGAGATATTGCTTTCCCACAGGATTGTTAATGCTCATAAGGGCATACCCGCAGTTCCCGCACTTGATTTTTCCCGCCAGCCATGTATGGGTGGCTTTCCGGGCAGACTGGATTTTCATGTTGTTCATCAGCTTCTTGCGGCAGGTCAGCCAGATGTCGGAGGGGACAATGCCCTCATGGGGAGCCAGTACCAGCATTTGGTCTTTCAAGTCGTTCTTTTTGCTGGGCTTCACATCTCGCCCTTGATACAGATAGCAGCCGTTCATGCCTGTAAAATCGGCAGCGTCATTGACAATGACTGTCCCTTGACTTTTGAAAAACTCGTACACATCAAGGTCTGCCTGCACATAGACAGGATTGCGTAACATCTGCGCCAGCGTGGGGCGTATCAGTTCTTTACCGTTGAATAAAATCCCCTGTTCGGCAAAGTACCGGGTAATGTCCCCGTAGGAGGTTGTGGGCTGGGCGTACATCTCAAACATCAGCCGGATATTTGCCGCTTCGTCTGGATTTACCACCAGCTTTTTTGTGTTGATACCGTCCATCTTAATCGGCTCTGTATGGAAGCCGTAAGGGGCTTTCCCACCCATCTTGAAACCTCGCTGGCTGCGGGAATAGTAAGCGTCCGTTACCCGCTTCTGTATGGTTTCCCTCTCAAGCTGGGCGAACACGATACAGATATTCAGCATCGCCCGCCCCATCGGGGTGGAGGTATCAAACTTTTCCGTAGAGGACACAAACTCCACATTGTATTGCTGGAACAGCTCCATCATGTTGGCAAAGTCCAGAATGGAACGGCTGATACGGTCGAGCTTGTAAACCACGACTTTTGCAATTAAGCCCCGCTTGATGTCCCGCACCAGTTCTTGAAACTTCGGACGGTCTGTGTTCTTGCCGCTGTACCCTTTGTCTGTGTATTCCTTGCAGTTACCGCCTTTCAACTCGTATTTGCAAAATTCAATCTGGCTTTCAATGGAAATGCTGTCCTTTTTGTCTACCGATTGCCTTGCATAGATTGCGTCTATTCGATTATTCATATTGTCGCTCCTTTTCTTAAAAAAGAAACGGAGCTGCTGACACCTTTATTATACCGTCAGCAGCCCCGCAAATCAACGATGGCTTTGGAAAACCTTATGCCCCGGCTTCCTCACTCTGCCGTTTGTCGGCATACTTGCGGAACACCTCATAAAGCTGCTGTTCCAGCTCCCGGCGTTTTGCCGCTTCCTGCTCCGGCGTGAACACCGGGGAGAGATTTTCCAGCGTGATTTCCTTTCCCTGAAAAGTCACGACTTCGGTTTCTTTCTTGTATCTGATATGCTCCATAGTACCTCCGTATTTAATTTTCAAAGTGCAGTGCCGCCATGCTGCGGCGTGAAATGTTTTCTGCCATCAATCACCGTTCCTTTGTGTGCCGCTGCTGTCGTTTCAGTTCTGCCAGCACCTCCGGCGGGATACGGTCTACCAGCCGCTGAATGTCTTTCAGCTCGCTTTCCAGCTTTGCCCGTTCCATCGTATCTTTCATCTTGCCTTTTTCGCTGGCTTTGGCTCTGGCTTCCAACTGTTCATTTTCTGCCAAAAGGTCGTTTATCGTGACCTTGTATTTTTTGAGCTGACCGGAGAAGTTCTCCATCTGCGGAAACCACTTTTTCAGCAGGGAGAGGGCTTCCTCTTTTTTCTTACCGGCGTTGAATGGGGTAATACCGTCCAGCGTGGCTTCAATGGCTCTTGCCTGTTTGGAGAGATTGACCGCCTGCTTGAACAGACGGGTGGGGATATGCTTCCTGCCTGTCTTGCTGGCACTTTCCCCACGCTCCAAGTCGGGATATTTCTCCACCATATAGGCGTGAAAATCGTCCTGCCATTTTGTGAGGTTGGCTCTGTTCCCAATAATCTCCTTTGCACACAGGCGGTTGTCCTCTGTCAGCGGGACAAAGACCAAATGCAGGTGGGGCGTTTTCTCGTCCATGTGTACCACCGCCGACACGATATTTTCTTTCCCTACCCGCCCGATTAAGAAATCAGCCGCCCTCTGGAAAAATTCCTGTATCTCCTTTGGGGACTTCTTCTTGAAAAACTCCGGGCTGGCGGTAATCAGCGTATCCACAAACCGGGTACTATCCTTACGGGTGCGGCAGCCAGCTTGTTCAATACGGTTCTGTATAAAGTGGTAGTACCTGCCCGACCGCTTGACGATATGGAAATTGTACTTGCTCCGGCTGGTGTCAATGTCGGGATTGCTGGCGTACTGTTCCTTTTGCCGTTCGTGATGGGCTTCCAGCGGTCTTGCCGGATTGCCCTTGTGTTTTTCAAATCGCAAAATTGCGTGTTGTGCCATGAAACTCCTTTCCCCATTCCGTTCCTTTCCGGGACTTTTCCACAGGAAAATCCCGCAGAAAATATCTCGGATAGGATAGGAATGGATAAGATATAAATAAAATCGTTTTAATCTCTGTATTTCTATATACCGTCCGGTTTTCGTACTTCAAGAGGATTGATTATCGTACTTGTGGAGTGCGGTTTTCAGTTCTCCGGCGTTCCATAACCGGATTTCTTGAAGTCGGTGTTTGGAACCGCTTCGTAGGATTTTGGGTAAATGCGGTTGGGTTTTCCACAGCCCTGCTTCTGGATTTCCACCAGTCCGGCATATTGCAGTTCCCGCAGGGTGTTGACCGCCTTCTGCCGCCCGCAGTGGAGCAGCTCCACTACCTCGTTAATGGGATAGTAGAGGTAAATCCGCCCGTATTCGTCCGCCCAGCCGTTTTTCCGGGACAGGTCTGTCCGGCGCAGGATAAAGGCATACAGTACCTTTGCTTCGTTGGACAGGGGTGTGAATGTGGGGGCTTCAAAAAGGAAATTGGGAAGCCGGGTAAAGCTGACCGCCTTTTCCGGCTGATGGATATAAATGGTGTTTGTCATATCGTGTTTTGTGGACGGTTAGAAGCCTGTTTCCGGGGGCAGACGGTAGTTTCTATTGCCTGCCCCTGTTCTGTGCTTGCAAAGCCTTGTAAATCAAGGACTTTTCAGCCCCTAACTGTCCACACAAGACCTCCTTTTCCGTTCACTTTCTGTTTTCTGTCGCCTGTGAACTCTGGCGGCACAGCCGGGGCAGTATTTTGCCCGGTTGGATTTAGGGACGAACACACCGCCGCAGACCGCACAGCGTTTCAAGTCCTTATCCCGGAAAATCTCTGCTTCCAGCGTTCCGATTTGCGGCAAGACCGACCAGCGGAACCACTTACAGCAGACCGAGAAAGAAATAGTCTGGGGGCAGGTGTGGGTGTCCCCATCGTCAAGGAGCATACAGTTCCCGTCCTCATAACAGCAGCACTCCCGGCGGATCAGGGCGTTTGCCTGTTTCCTCTGTGCCGGTGTCATGCGGTAAAGGGAACCGTCCTGCCTGCGCTCTATGGGCGGCAGTCGTTTATATGGGTTCTCTCTCATGTGTTCCCTCCATTTTTCCTTAGCCGTTCTCCCCGAAAAGGCTTCCTGCCCCATTCCTGCGGCGTGTTCCGGCGTTGGCACGCTCCCCGGACTTCGGGACATTTTGTCCCGAAGTGGCTCGTTGCGGTGCTTCCCCTGCCGGGGTATTCCTTTTCGGACGGTTATTCATTTTTCAAGGTGCAGCTCATCGATGAACTACCCTAAGTCTACACCTAAAAGACCGCCCGCCCCGTATATCCATAAGGTCGGAAATCAGCCCGGAAAACTCTTTATTTCCACGCTCTCGGAATTGTGGTAAAATAATAAATACAAGACGATAAATCGGAAGTTGTGAGGTGTTCAAAATGGATAGCATAGTGGAACTTGTCAAGAGAAATGAGCAGCTTCTCCTTGAAAATGCTGAAGCACTAAATGATGAGGAAGTAGAACAGGAAGATATTGACGAGTATCTTAAAATTCAAGGTGCTACAAAAGAAGAATTAAGCGCCTTTGAAAATCAATTTCAAATAAGATTGCCAGAGGATTTTAAAACCGTATATTCATACAAAAACGGCAGCGGCTATATGAGCTTAATTTGGCCGCAGGAGGGATTTTATCGCGGGTATCGCCTACTGTCACTAAAAGAAATAATCAAGTTAAAATCTCTTTTTCAAAATAAAAACTGTAAAATGACAGAGTTTCCAAATGTAATTGGTGAAAAACAACTGCAACAATTAGACGAACGCATAAAGCCATATCTGTTTTGTGAGCGTTGGTTTCCCTTTGCTGAGTATGCCGGTTCTCTTTATCTGATGTTGGACTATAACCCAAGCGAGAAAGGTGAAATCGGTCAAATTATTTGTTATGTGCATGACCCGGATTTTATCTATTATGTCGCTCCGAACATTACCGAAGCACTGAAAATGACGGAAACAGTTATTGAGAATTTAATATAATTTTTCTTTATATGATGTAAGCGATAGCTTCCCATTTATTGGGCAGACAAGGAGGGAGCGCATGGAATTATCCATACAAGAACGACTAAAAGACCTGCGTGTGGAGCGTGGGCTGACGCTGGAGCAGCTTGAAGAACAGGTAAATCTCTCCAAGTCTGCGTTGGGCAGTTATGAAGCAAAGGACTTCAAGGACATCAGCCACTATGCCATTATCAAGCTGGCGAAGTTTTACGGCGTGACCGCCGATTATCTGCTGGGACTGTCCCAAACAAGAAATCACCCAAACGCCGATCTTGCAGACCTGCGTTTGAGTGATGATATGATTGAACTATTGAAAAGTGGGCGGGTGGATAATTCCCTCTTGTGTGAACTGGCGGTACACCCGGATTTTCCCCGGCTGATGGCTGACCTCGAAATCTATGTAAACGGTATCGCAGGAAAACAGGTGCAGAGTGCAAATGCCATTATAGATGCTGTGAGCGCAACCATTATGAAGCAGCACAATCCCAGCTTGTCCGACCCGCAGTTAAGACAGCTTATCGCCGCCCATATTGATGATGACAGCTTTTGCCGCTATGTGATACAGCAGGACATAAACAAGATAGCCCTCGACCTGCGGGAAGCCCATAAGGACGATTTTTTCAGCGTCCCGGAGGACAATCCTCTGGAAGATTTTTTGCAGACCGCCGAGGAAACTGCCAGTCCAGACAGCGACCCGGAGCAAGCAGCTTTGGCGTTTATCTGTAAGCGGCTCAAATTGAATTTGAAGAAGCTGTCCGAAGAAGAAAAGAAGTGGCTGAAAAAGATTGCACAGAAGTCGGACTTGCTGAAAAATCCAAACCCACAGAGGGGGAGGAAATAAGAGAGCGATAAATTGGAATGAACTGAGAGGAATTTTGTCTATGAAAATAAATCTATCTAATTTTGAAACATCAGATGTATCTTTGTTTGATGTATCAATCGTGCAAAGAGATGTTGGAGGCGGGAAAACGGAGAAAGAGGACATAGATTGTTTAGAGGAATATCCAACAGCAAAATCGTTGATTATATCGGGACTAAATCAGGAATGTTTTGAATATTTAATCAAACATTATGGTAGTCAGTTTGAAGCTATTTCCTTTTGGAAAAATAAATCAGTCAGCGACTTGTCACCATTAGAGGATTTAACAAATGTAAAATTCATTCATTTTTTCTTTAATCAAAAAGCTACGGATTTGTGGAATATGGAGCGTAATGAGAAGTTAAGTGGCTTGTCCATTTATGATTTTTCCAAATTACATTCGGTTGTAAAAGTTGCTACCGCACCATATTTGAATTATTTTTCCATAGGAAATCGTGTCTGGCCCAAAATGGAAATAGAGAGCCTAAAGCCTTTAATTCATAGTCAAATTACACACTTTGGATGGTGGGGAGCAAAAATTTTGGATAATGATTATCTGTGTTTAGCGGATAGTCGTATTAAAAAATTAGATATGTTTATTAGGCATTTTACGATAGATGAACTGGCTCGACTGGTTGCTAACATTCCAGATTTAACAGGAGAAATAACGAAACCTTACAAGGAGTGTAGCATTATTGAAAGCGGGGAAAAAACGACCTATTATCTTCTCTGCAAAGGGAAACGAAAACTAATAAAGGGAAAAGATGATGATAAATTAAAAAAGTATTTAGAGGATTACAATAGCTTAGTTGAGAAGTACAAAATAGAATATACATAACATCGGGGAGATAGCAAAGCCAGCCGAGCCAGTCAACGGTCAAGATGAACGGTGCATATAAATGCACCGCCGTTGACAGCCCCGCCCGTCTTTGCTAAAGGGTAATCAAGGCGGGAAAGCCCTAAAATGGCTTCCCGCCCATTTCAATTTTGAGAGAAAAATCTGTCTGCTTTTTCGTGAGTGTGTCCACAAGTTCGGGACATTTTGTCCCGAAGTCCGGCGTGGGACGAGGAACGGGGGCTTTCATATACGCCCTGTCTGCTGATGAAACCAGTCCTGCGCTTGCGGCTCCATGCCACGCAATCACAGCCCTGTTTTCCTGCCGTTTCAAATGCCCTTGCCCTCCCCGGCGGCAACCCCATTTTCGCAGCAACGCCGACAGAGCGTATAACACACTACACTTTGCAAGCAAAGTCGTGTGCCAAGGGGCAAGCCCCTTTGGAAACCCCTGACAACAAAACAGGCTGAATATCTCGCACTTTCCCGGTGCTTGATACTCAGCCTTTATTTGTTGTCAGCAGCCCCCGTTTCGTGGTCTGCGTGTAGTTCCTTGTAAACTGACCTAAAGAAAGTTGTAAATAAAACTGCTAAGAGAAAACCAAAGAAAAAGAAAACACCAAGACTGTAAATACGATTTTTTATGAAGAAGAAAAATAGATGCGCAGACGAATTTCCATCCAGCAGTATCAGAAAATACATCGGCTATCCAGATAGTGCGTATATACATTTTGATGAAGTTGGTGCAGTGCTTTTTATTTTTCGAGCAAATCCTTCTTTGAAAGAATTGGATGGATTCGAAAAAAAATTTGAAATTCGAATTACAGAATTTTCAAAAATCATGTTTATCTCTTTTCGCTTTGGATCTTCTGACTGGTGCAGCATCTCATATTCTCCATACTTAGACACATGGCAGAGCAAACAATTTATTTTTCCGAATTGTAAGTACGGAATAAATTTATTCATAGCACTTTTCGATACATCAACCGGAAAAATATTAAGGGCCAGGATGCTCGATCTTCCGTGCCTCTTTTCAAAAAAAATACGCTCTGCCATTGTACTGCAGGCACTGCAGCCATTCAATAAAGAGAAATATATTAAAGTTATTAAGCAGTTTACTTTTTTTCATTCGCAAGAAGAAATTGCAGTGCAAAGCAAATTATCATCACGCTGCACAGTCCATTATCGTGCATCACAGACTGTCCCTATACAAAAATAATGAATTATTTTCACACCACACATTTCAAAATAATCAGAAAAATGCAGAATCACTATTCTGTGTTTCATAAAAAATTAAAAGTGAGGTAACTAAAATGGAAAGAAAAAAAACTCAGGCAACAACAGCAAAGTTAAAAAAGGTTCAGACCGAAATCAAAAAGACAAAGGATAAACTCAATAAACTTATGGCAGAAGAGGAACGTTTGACTGTTCAGTATCAGACAGAAAGTTACGAAGAGACTTTAGCTAATTTGAAGTCTGCAAGCAAAAATGGAAAGCCAGATCTTGAAGAGATGTGGAAGTTTTTGCAGAGCACTTATTCTCCTGAGTTGAAAAATTCAGTTTCACCA
>OHQC01000566.1_pt1 | contig 9577 bp, 8 predicted proteins | sample 1577881 | NCBI WGS metagenome assembly OHQC01 (sample SAMEA3879522, study PRJEB24766) | human gut metagenome | biome: human-associated habitat; feature: feces | place: USA | collected 1985/1987
CTCTCTTGCAACATCATAATTGATATCGTCAGCATGTGCCTTCAACTCATCAATCTGTTCCTGTGTGATAACCGGTTTTCCGTTCTCACTTAAGCCAAGTTCCATCTCTGTCTCTGCTAATGCAATCCATAATTTTCTCCAGGTCTTAAACTTCATATCCTGTGAAAAAATGTACTGCATCTCCTTACTGGCATAACGTTCTGACAGAGGGCTTGTATATCTATCTGTACTCATTTTTATCTCCTTTTGCTGTAAATTGTAATCTATTTCATCATACCACACTTAGCGTTCGAAGTCACCACGAATGTCCTCTTTCGGTGGCTCCAATGGATATTTTCCTGTAAAACATCCTTCGCAGATATTTAAGCCTTCCACCATCTCATGCAAACGCTCCACCTTCAAATATCCGAGCGTATCCGCTCCGATAATATCACGGATTTCTTCGATGCTCCGGTTATAAGCGATCAGCTGCTCTCTCTCCGGGATATCGGTTCCAAAATAACATGGCCACAAAAATGGTGGGGAACTGATTCTTACATGCACTTCTGTTGCTCCTGCATCACGAAGCATTTTTACGATCCTGTCCGATGTTGTACCGCGGACGATAGAATCATCGATCATGATGATGCGTTTTCCGTTTACGGCTTCTTTTAAAACATTCAGTTTCACACGAACACTCGATTCACGGCTGCTCTGTTTTGGTTTGATGAAGGTTCGTCCTACATAACCATTTTTTACAAAAGCAGTTCCGTATGGAATTCCAGACTGTAATGAATAGCCCAATGCCGCTGCATTTCCTGATTCCGGCACACCGACAACAAGGTCGGCGTCCACAGCCGAATCCATCGCAAGAAACCGTCCCGCCTTGATTCTTGATGCATAGACACTGACATTATCAATACGGCTGTCCGGTCTTGCAAAATAAATATATTCAAAAATACATCTTGCTTTCTTTTCCTGACAAAGACTGGTATCCGATGCAATACCGTCCTTTGTAATCGTTACGATTTCACCCGGAAGCACGTCACGGACAAATTCTGCACCAACCGTATCAAGTGCACAGGTTTCTGATGACAGAAAATACGCATTGTCACGCTTGCCGATACAAAGCGGCTTAAAGCCAAACGGGTCTCTTGCGCCGATTAACTTTCTAGGACTCATGACAATAAGGGAATATGCACCCTTTAACTTCTGCATTGCACCCTTTACCGCCTCTTCAACGGTTCCAACCTTTAATCTCTGTCTGGCAATTAAATATGCAATTACTTCAGAATCAATGGTAGTCTGGAAAATTGCTCCTGTGTACGAAAGTTCTTCTCTTAATTCCAGTGCATTTAAAAGATTACCGTTGTGAGCAAGTCCCAGTGTTCCTTTTACATAATTTAAAACCAATGGCTGGGCATTTTCTCTGACACTGCTTCCAGCTGTGGAATATCTGACATGTCCAACACCGATATTTCCTTTTAAATTCTCAAGATTTTTTGCATTAAACACTTCATTGACAAGTCCCATATCCTTGTGTGCAAGGACTTTTCCCTTCGGACCTTCTGTGTCACTGACTGCAATACCGCAGCTTTCCTGTCCTCGGTGCTGTAATGCAAATAAACCATAATAAATCGTTGATGCTACATCATTTCCGTCGAAATCATATGCGCCGAAAACGCCACATTCATCATGTAATTCATCTTCAACCGTTTTGTCGGTCTGATTAAGATAGTTCTTCATTGACTCCTCCATAAAATTTTGCTGTATTAACTATAAAATTATATAACACACTTTTAGCAAAAGCAATATAGAAAATCTCATTTCTACTCCGCAATTAGTACCGTAACGGAAAGCTTTTTTATCCCGCGGGATACCAAAAACGCAAATAAAAAGAAGCTGACACAGATAAGTCCTATCGGAAACAGCACCGAAGCCGGGTGCAGTGAAATGATTAAATGTGTAATCCCCATCGGCTTTAATATTGCAGTCAGAAGCTTTCCCGACAAAAGAACAGAGCAAATCACTCCCGGCACTGCTCCCGATACCGCAAGCAGTAAAAAGCGCAGTCCAAACGACAACCGAAGCTGTATGGATGTCCGTCCCATTGCCTTTAAAATACCGATATCCGTTTTTTCCTGCAAAAACATTCTGTGGCAGAACATGATAACCACAATCAGCGCAAACGGTATGTCTTCGTCTTTCATTCTATTTCCATAATCTTTAAAATTTATCTGCACCGTATCGTTATCTTTCTGCCGTATTGTAATATCCACTGGCATTTCCCCATATTTTGCTGCATTATTTAAAATGTTTTCCGTAAGCTGCATGAGCCTTTTTTCATCAGCTGAAATCACCCATTCCGAATCCGGCAGGATAAGCCGTACACTGTCCATATCACTGATAAGCTCCGCTACCGCTTTCCGCATAAACGCGCACAGCTTCACTTCGTGCATATTCATTTCCAATTTGTCCATATCGGAAAGCGCATGTAAAAATAAGTCGTTGGTCAGAGCCGATACTTCATCACATTTTCTGATAATAACTTCGGCAAATTTCATGCGCTTTTCAGGTGTCGTATCCATATGCACTGTCTGCGGCACACAATACTTTATACCCATAATCCTGTAACATTTCTGCAATTATCCACGATAAATCCTTATCATCATCCACAATTAAAATCTGATATTCCATGCTTTTTCCTGCTCTTATTTTAAAAATGCCGTGTAAAAACGCTTTTTAAAAGACATTTTTACACAGCTATTTGTCGTATATTTATTATGCTTCGATGTGGATATTCACACCGTCAATGACATTTTCTTTTTCTGCTTCAAACCATGAATCCCTGATTGTAATATCACTGATTGTTTCCGGTTTTCCCTGCATCGGCTCAATTTTTACGGCTGTTTCTGCGCCCATGCAGTTGATATCGTGCATGGTGATATTCTTAAAATATGGAATATCGTCTTCTGAAAATCCTTCTGCACCCTGTTCGCGGTTTAAAAGATTAAGCACATAAGACATTGTAAGAATCACCGCCTCATGCTTGATACCGGTCATCTGGATATGGCTTACCTCAATATCCTCTACCACGCCGCCGCGTCCCATGGCACTCTTAAAGCGCACACCGACATCCGTACCTAAAAATGTACAGTTTTCCACCAAAACGTGCTTTACGCCGCGGGACATTTCACTTCCCACAACGAAGCCGCCGTGTCCTTCATTGACAAGGCAGTCATGGATATACACATTTTCACAAGGGCCTTCAAAGGTACGCGCCTCTGCATTTTTACCGGATTTGATGCAGATTGCATCATCACCCGTTTCAAACGTACAATTATAAATTTCAACACCGTTACAGGATTCCACATCGATGCCATCACCGTTCTGCGCATAGTACGGATTGCGGATCACTGCGTCCTTTACCGTCAGATTCGTACAGAAAAACGGGTGAATATTCCATGCCGGTGAATTCATAAAGGTCACGCCCTCTAGCAGCACCCTGTCGCAGTATTCAAGGCTTACCATAACCGGACGGTAAAAGTCGTAATGCTGTTCCGCTTTCTTTAAAGCATCTTTTTCGTCCTTCTGGATATTCTTTTCATTGCCCAGAAATGCTGATTCTGTCGGAAACCAGATTCCCCCCTCTTTGGTATCGAGGACATTGCTGTTTTTCTTCATCAGCTCTGCCCACTGGCGCTCCGTCATCTTAAACTGTTTGACCGGCCGCCATAAGTCGCCGCTTCCGTCAATCACACCATCACCGCAGATTGCAATATTTTCTGCATGGTCTGCCGTAACCGGTGAAACAGTACGGATACACTCCTGTCCCTCGTAATTGGTCAGAATCAGCGGGTACTCCTCTATATTTTTTGAAAACTTTACAACCGCGCCGTGCTCTAAATACAGACACACATTGCTTTGCAGACGGATCGGTCCGGTAATCCAGATTCCTTTCGGAATCACAACCGTTCCGCCGCCCTCGTTTGAAATAACACTCATGGCACTGTTGATTGCCGCCGCATTTCTTTTGCTTCCTGCAATGTCTGTCTGATTTTCCACTGCACCGAAATCTTTAATGCTCACCTTTTTATCCGGAAATTCCGGCAGGGTAATTAAAAAATCTGCTCCTGTCATTTATGTACTCCATTCTGCCTGCATACAGCCGCTATTTTGTGATATGCGCGGCAAAACTAAATTTACCGCGCATACATTTTACAATAATTCTTTTAAAATCTGATTGACCATGCCTGGGTTTGCTTTGCCCTTCATGGCTTTCATTGTCTGACCGACTAAAAATCCGATTGCCTTTTCCTTACCGTTTCTGTAATCCTCAACGGACTGTGGATTTGCCGCAATGACTTCTTCAATTGTCGCACGGAGTGCGCCCTCGTCATTAACCTGCTTTAAGCCGTGTTCTTCCACGTACTGTTCCGGATTAATATCCTCATCGAAAATCTTTTCAAAGATTTCCTTTGCAACTGAACCGTTAATTGTTCCTGCTTCAACAAGACCAATCAGCTTTGCAAGGTTTTCCGGTGAAAATGTAATGTCTTCCGGTTCCATTTCCTTTTCCTTTAAAATGCGCATCGTTTCGCCCATTAACCAGTTGGAAACCTTCTTTGGCTGGCTGCAGATTGCCGTGGTGGCTTCAAATAAATCCGCAAGCTTTTTGGAATCCGTAAGAATACCGATATCATAGTCCGGGATTCCAAATTCTTCTTTGTATCTTGCCATTTTTTCCGTCTTAAATTCCGGCTGGCGGGAACGGATTTCCTCTAACCACGCATCACTGATATGCACCGGTACAAGGTCCGGATCCGGGAAATAGCGGTAATCCTGCGCATCTTCCTTTGAACGCATGGCATATGAATATTCCTTATTGTCGTCCCATCTTCTTGTTTCCTGTACAACGGCCTCGCCGGATTCAATCAGGTCAATCTGACGGTTCTTTTCCGCTTCAATGGCTCTTGCAATGGCACTGAAGGAATTTAAGTTCTTTGTTTCGGTTCTTGTACCAAAGGCTTCACTGCCGGCTTCTCTGACAGACAGGTTGACATCGGCTCTCATAGAACCCTCCTGAAGCTTACAGTCAGAAGCACCCAGATACTGGATAATCAGTCTTAACTTATCCAAGTAAGCGATAACTTCCTCTGCACTTCTCATATCCGGTTCGGATACGATTTCGATTAACGGCACACCGGAACGGTTGTAATCCACATAAGATACATCGTCCCATTCATCGTGAACCAGTTTTCCGGCATCTTCTTCCATATGGATTTCATGAATCCGGATCTGCTTTGTCGTGCCGTCTTCTAACTCGATATCAACATGACCGTTGCGGCAGATTGGCAGATATAACTGTGAAATCTGATAATTCTGCGGATTATCCGGGTAAAAATAATTCTTACGGTCAAATTTACAATTCTGTGTAATCGTACAGTTGGTTGCAAGACCGACTGCCGCCGCATATTCCACAACCTGCTTGTTTAATACCGGAAGCGAACCCGGCATACCGGTGCAGACAGGGCATGTATGGCTGTTTGGAGAACCTCCGAAGGCTGTAGAACAGCCGCAGAAAATCTTTGTTTTGGTTGCAAGTTCTACATGGACTTCTAGACCAATGACGGTTTCATATTCTTTTGCCATAATTTTAGTTCTCCTTTCTGCTCTGTTCATACGTATAAGCTGTCTGAATGAGTTTCTTTTCTTCAAAGCAGTTGCCGATAAGCTGCATACCGACCGGCAGACCGTTCTTATCCGTTCCGCAAGGCACGGTCATGCCCGGCAGACCTGCAAGGTTTACGGAAATGGTGTAAATATCACTTAAATACATTTTAATCGGGTCACTTAAAGAGCTGCCAAGCTTCGGTGCGGTTGTCGGTGCAGCCGGTCCGATAATGACATCATATTTTGCAAATGCTTCGTCAAATGCTTTTTTAATCAGCGCTTTAACACGCAGTGCCTTTAAGTAGTACGCATCGTAATAGCCTGAGCTTAATACGAAAGAACCCAGCATAATTCTTCTCTTAACTTCCGGTCCGAAGCCCTCGGAACGGGTCTTTTTGTACATATTGTGCAGACCTTCGTAATCCTTTGCACGGTATCCGTATTTTACACCGTCAAAACGTTCCAGATTGGAACTGGCTTCTGCTGCCGCAATCGTATAATACGTAGGAATTGCATATTCTACAAGGCTCAAATCAAATTCTTCAACAATTGCTCCCTTTGCCTTTAAGACTTCAACTGCATTCAGCACCGATGCCTTGACATCAGGGTCTAAGCCTTCCCCGAAGTAATCCTTTGGAATGCCGATTCTCATGCCTTTTACATCATCAACCAGCGCACTTGTAAAATCGGTATCTTTGCGCTCTACCGATGTAGAATCCTTTAAATCATGGGAAGCGATGATTTCCATAATCGTTGCACAATCGGTTACGTCCTTGCAGAGCGGTCCAATCTGGTCTAAGGATGAACCGTAAGCGACCAGTCCGTAACGGGATACGGTTCCGTAGGTCGGCTTCATGCCGACAACACCGCAGTAAGATGCAGGCTGTCTGATAGAACCACCTGTATCAGAACCCAATGCAAAAAAGCACTCGTCTGCCGCAACCGCTGCTGCCGAACCGCCTGAAGAACCACCCGGTACGTGTTCCGGGTTGCGTGGATTTTTTGTAACACCATATGCAGAGGTTTCTGTGGTAGAACCCATGGCAAATTCATCCATGTTGGTCTTACCAATCATAACCGCACCGGCTTCCTGTAATTTCACAACGGCTTCTGCATCATACTGCGGAACAAAATTTTCCAGAATCTTTGATGCACACGTTGTCACAACGCCCTTTGTACAAAGGTTGTCCTTAATGGCAACCGGCACACCGGCTAAAGGTCCGGTCAGTGTTCCGGCTTCAATCTTTTCCTGTGCTTCTTTGGCTGCCTGCATTGCTTTTTCTTTATCTATCGTGATATAGCAGTGATACGTTTCTTCTGTTTTTTCAATCTGTTCCAACACTGCTTTCATTGCCTCTACTGCTGTGGTTTTACCGGCTTTGATTTCTTTTGCCAGTTCCACGGCTGTCAATTCCAACAAACTCATATTTATCTCCATTCCGAAGCGTTTCACGCTACCGTTTTACTTAATCGACTGTCTTTGGCACAACAAATGCATCTTCTTTCCGTTCCGGTGCATTTGCAAGTGTAGCTTCACTGCCGTCCCCGTTGGTTACGACATCTTCACGCATCACATTTTCAACCGGGAATACATGGGACATCGGTTCAACGCCCGTTGTATCCAGTTCATTTAACTTATCAATATGGTCTAACATGCTTGCCATATCTTTTTTAGCTGCTTCCTTTTCCTCGTCAGAAAGCTCTAACTTTGCCAGAATGCCGACATATTCAATGGTTTCGTCACTAATTACATTTGCCATATTTCCTCTCCATTCCGCAGGCGTTATGCGCCGGAGGATTCGCGGGCGGATTTTCATATCCGTCCTGCGATAAAAGATATTTTGTGGTGCCTGCTCCACAAAATATCTGTGTGAAAAAGCTCTAATTTATGGCTTTTTCACACTTCTCTCCATTCCGCAGGCGCTTGTGCGCCGCAGGTCAATATTTAATCACGCACTTTGATATGCACTTCTCTTAACTGCTGTTCTGTTACTTCGTTTGGTGCGCCGCACATTAAATCCTGTGCTGTACCGCTCATTGGGAACGGAATAATTTCACGGATATTTTCTTCGTTGCGCAGTAACATAATCATACGGTCGATACCAGGTGCCATACCGGCGTGTGGCGGTGCACCGAACTGGAACGCATTGTAGAGTGCGCCAAACTTTTCTTTTAATACTTCTTCATCATAGCCTGCAATTTCAAATGCCTTTACCATAATCTGCATATCGTGGTTTCTTACGGCACCGGATGATAATTCTACACCGTTGCAGACAATATCATACTGGTAAGCTAAGATATCTAACGGGTCCATTGTATTTAATGCTTCAAGACCGCCCTGTGGCATAGAGAATGGGTTGTGTGTAAATCCAATCTTCTTTGTTTCAGGGTCTTTTTCAAACATTGGGAAGTCATTAATGTAGCAGAAACGGTATGCGTTCTTTTCCAGTAAGTCAAGCTTTGTACCAAGTTCTGTACGAATCTGTCCTGCAAAGTATGCAGCTCTTTCTTCCTTATCTGCCATGAAGAAAATTGTATCTCCGGCTTCAAGTCCTGCAAGTTCTAAGAATTCCTTCTTCATATCGTCCGGGATAAACTTATCAATCGGTCCCTTATAAGATAAATCTTCAAGAACTTCCAGATAACCCAGTCCGCCCATGCCAATGCCTGTTGCAAACTTCAACAGCTTTTCATGGAAGCCCTTAGACATATTTGCATGAACCTTTACGGCACGGACTGTCTTTCCGATAAACGGCTTAAATGTACATCTCTGGAAGAAATCTGTTACATCAATAATACGAAGCGGATTTCTTAAATCCGGCTTATCTGTACCGAACTCTAACATTGCCTGCTTGTAGCTGATAATCGGATACGGTGCCTTTGTTACTTCATAACCTTCCGGTGCAAACTTTTCAAATGCGGCTGTCAGCACTTCTTCACCCACACGGAAGACATCTTCCTGTGTTGCAAAGCTCATTTCAAAGTCTAACTGATAGAATTCTCCCGGTGAACGGTCTGCTCTTGCATCTTCATCACGGAAGCACGGTGCAACCTGGAAATACTTATCAAAACCGGATACCATTAACAGCTGCTTATACTGCTGTGGTGCCTGTGGCAGAGCGTAGAACTTGCCCTTGTATTTTCTGGACGGTACGATATAATCTCTTGCGCCTTCCGGTGAAGAAGCACAAAGAATCGGTGTCTGAATTTCAAGGAATCCCATTTCTGTCATCTTCTGACGTAAAAATGCGATAACCTGTGAACGGAAAATCATGTTGTTCTTTACTTTTTCATTTCTTAAATCCAGATAACGGTATTTTAAGCGGACATCTTCACGAACCTCTTTAGAAGTCATAACTTCAAAAGGAATGGTTGAGTAAACCTGTCCGAGCATTGTAATCTTCTTTGCTTCGAGTTCGATTGTTCCTGACGGAATCTTCGGATTGTATGTTTCTTCATCTCTTTTTTCTACCACGCCTTCGATAGAAATACACTCTTCCTTCTTAATGCCCTTTAAAAGTTCAGGGTCACGGATAACAACCTGTAATACGGCATACATATCTCTTAAATCAATGAAAGATACTCCGCCGTGGTCACGGATATTTTCAACCCAGCCTGCAACCTTTAACTCCTTTCCGATGTCCTGTTCACTCACATTGTTCAATGTGGTATCTCTGTAAATGTTTCCCATTCTTTTTTTGACTCCTTTTCTTTAAATTTATAGATATTTTTGTCATTTATTTCACAAGCTATCCGCTTTGTGTGAAAAAGTAAAACGCGCACAATATTTATGCCGTATCATCAGTCTGTGTACCGGAACATTCGGGCTTTCTTACGAATACTGCATAACAGTTTCTTCAAACCAAAAAATCCCCGGAATACTTCTCTTTCAAGAAATATTCCGGGGCAGATAATTCATCTTATC